>WNFU01016432.1_pt1 | contig 13630 bp, 12 predicted proteins | sample 5400121 | NCBI WGS metagenome assembly WNFU01 (sample SAMN13153360, study PRJNA577476) | soil metagenome | isolation source: 100 cm soil or saprolite under grassland replicate 1 | place: USA:California | collected 2016-06-15
ACTTCGCGACACCGGTCGTCCAGGAGACGATCAAGCGCGGGAAGCTCGCGATCGCGCCCTGCATCGGCACCGACCAGATGGGGCCGAAGCGCTTCGGAAAGAAGGGCAAGCTCGCGTTCAGCTTCGGCAACGTCGCCCAAGACGAGGGCTCGGCGATGGCCGAGTACGCGCACCGGAAGGGCTGGAAGAAGGCGGGCGTCGCGACCAACACGCTGCTCGTCTACTTCAAGAACGTCGTCCAGGCCTTCCAGAAGCGGTTCAAGCAGCTGGGCGGGAAGATCGTCGACAAGGAGACCTACGCGACCGGTCAGAACAACGTCCAGGCCGCGGTCAGCCGGCTGAGCAGGCACAAGGCCGACGTCTACGTCACGTCGACGGCGTTCGGAGAGCTGCCGGCCTTCGTCAGCGGCATGCGCTCTCTCCGGAACAAGACGCCGATCTTGAATTCCTGGGCCGGTGACGGCACGTACTGGTTGACCCAGAACCCGAAGGTGACGAAGTACTACTTCGTCACGTACGCGTCAGTCTTCGGGGACGACCCGAGCAAGGCGGTGCGGAGGATGATCAGGGCTCTGAAGAGGGCGGGGGCGCCTCCGGCCACCGGTGGGTTCCTGGGCGGAGCCGACGCGATCGACGGCGTTTACGTCGCCATCAAGCGGGCGCACGGATCGACCAAGGGATCCAAGCTCGCGGCCAAGCTCGTCAAGTTCAAGAAGGTGCGGGTGCTGGGAAGCAAGGTCAGCTTCTCCAAGAAGCTGCACACGGTGTTCGGACGCCAGTACCGCGTGATCCGGATCCACCAGAACAAGGCCAAGCGGGTGGGGCTGGTCACGGCCAAGGTCGTTCCGAAGCTGTTCTAGTTGCCGCCGCCGGCACCCGTCGAAGCTGAGAGGAGGCCCGGAGACACCCTTCGGGCCTCCTCCGTCTCGCGGTCTTTCGAGGGCGTCCGTGCCCTTCAGGACGTCTCCCTCGAGCTGCGGCAGGGCCAGGTCGTCGGGCTGATTGGCCCCAACGGGGCCGGGAAGTCCACGCTCGTGAACGTCCTGACTGGGTTCGACTTCCCGAACGAGGGGAGCGTCCAGCTCGGCGGGAGGGACATCACCCGCTGGAGCGCGCATCGCCGTGCGCGGACCGGCCTCACACGGACGTTCCAGCACAGTCGATCGTTCGGCAGCCTGTCGGTGCGGGAGAACGTCGAGGTGTCGGCGCTCGGCGCCGGGGCCCGAGGGAGAGACGCGCGTGCGCGGGCGCGCAGCCTGCTCGAGCTGCTCGGCCTCTCCGCGCTCGCCGACGCCCGGGCGGACTCCCTTCCTCACGGGGACGAGCGCCGGCTGGGCGTCGCGCGGGTCCTCGCTACGGAGCCGAGGTTCATGCTCCTGGACGAGCCGGCGGCCGGCCTCCCCGATGCGGAGGCGCCGCAGTTCGCCCAGGTGATCCGCACGGCGCGTGACGGTCACGGCGTCGGTGTCCTGCTGATCGACCACAACATGGCGCTCGTGATGGAGGTGTGCGACCGCATCCACGTGCTCGATCAGGGCCGCACGCTCGCCGCGGGAACCCCGACCGAGATCCGCGCCAACCTGGACGTCGCGGCCGCGTACCTCGGCGAGAGCGCCGTCGAGGAGGCCGATGCCTGAGCCGGCGCTCCAGCTCGAGGAGCTCCACGTCCGCTACGGGACGGTCACCGCGGTACGGGACCTGACGCTCACGGTCGGCAGGGCCGAGATGGTGGGACTGATCGGCCCGAACGGCGCCGGAAAGTCCACCACTCTGCACGCGATCATGGGTCTGGTGCCCGCGCACGCCGGCGTCGTGCGGCTGAACGGCCGCTCGATCGTCGGACGGGCCCCCGAGTCCATCGCACGGGCCGGCCTCGCGCTCGTGCCCGAGGGGCGGCGGATCTTTGGCGACTTCACCGTCGAGGAGAACCTCCGCCTCGGCCTGGCCGGGAGGAGGCGGAGCGCCCGCGGGGGGCTCCGTGCCGCCTACGACCTCTTTCCGGTGCTGCGCGAGTTCCGCCGGCGCCCGGCGGGAGCTCTCTCGGGTGGACAGCAGCAGCAGCTTGCGATCGCACGCGCGCTTGTCGCCGAGCCGGACGTGTTGCTGCTGGACGAGCCCTCGCTCGGTCTCGCGCCGGTTGCGGTGGACACGGTCTTCGGGGCGCTTCGCTCGCTTCGGGAGCGCGGCGCTACCATCCTCCTGATCGAGCAGCGGGCGCTGCACACCGTCGCGATCTGCGATCGCACGCACGTGCTCGTCGGAGGGGATCTCCAGCTGACTCTGAGTCCGTCCGACGCCGCCGACAAGGACAAGATCGTCTCCGCCTACATGGCCTCATGATCGTCGGCGTCATCGATTTGCAGACGCTGAGCGACGCCGTCGGGCTCGGCGCGATCTACGCGCTCATGGCGGTCGGGATCGGCCTGGTCTTCGGCGTGCTCAGGCTGATTAACTTCGCCTACGGCCAGCTCGTCATGGTGGGCGCCTACACGCTCGCCTTTACCTCGGGGTGGACGCTCTGGCAGAGCATCGCCATCTGCGCTGCCGTCGTGGTCGCTCTCTCACTCGTCATGGAGCTCGCGGTCTTCCGTCCGCTGCGAGGCCAGTCGCCCGCGGTGATGCTGGTCACAACCTTCGCAATCGCATTCCTGCTCCAGGCGGTGGCACTGATCGTGGATCTCCGTGACGACACCCTGGGCGAGGTCGTCTTCTCCTCCATCGGGTCGCTCAACGAGGCGGTGACGATCGGCGGGGTCGAGGTGCGCAAGGTGACCATCGCCTCGGTCGCGCTCGCGGTCGCCGCGCTCATCGTGTTGGGAGTCGTCCTGACGCGGACGAGGATCGGGCTGCACACGCGGGCGGCGGCGAGCGACTTCAACACGGCGCGCCTGCTGGGCGTGCGGGCGAACCGGGTCATCACCTTCGCGGTCGTCGTCTCCGGGCTCCTCGCGGCGGGCGTGGCGGTGATGCTGACCGTCCAGCTTCCGCTCGTCACCCCGGATTTCGCCTTGCACGACACCATCGTCGTGCTCGTCGGCGTCGTGGTCGGAGGCCTCGACCGCTTATGGACGGCGACGCTGGGAGGCTTTGCCGTCGGCTTCGCCTCCGGGTTCATCAACGCGCTCCTTCCGACCGACCAGTCCGTCTATCTGCCCTCGGTCCTGTTCGGGCTCGTCATCCTCGTCCTTCTCCTGCGCCCGGCCGGGCTGTTCGCCTGGGGCCGGCGTGCCCGGGTGGAGCGGGTATGAGGAGGCACCTCGACACGGTGCTGCAGCTGCTCGGCCCGGTCGTGGTCGTTGTCGCGGTCGGGATCCTCGCCACCACTGTCTCGCCTGCGGACAAGATCTACTTCCTGACGGCCCTCGTGTCCGTCGCGATGGTCGTCGCTATCTACGTCTTCATCGGGACCTCCGGCGTCCTCTCCTTCGGCCAGATCAGCTTCGTCGCGCTGGGAGCCTTTGCCGCGGGAGTGATGACGGTGCCGCTCGAGTCGAAGAAGGGCGTACTGACCGGGCTCTTTCCGTTCCTGCGCGACCACAGCATCGGGAACGTCCCCTCGCTTCTTCTGGCGGCCGGCCTCGGCGGGCTGTTCGCGTTTCTCGTCGGCATTCCGCTGATGCGGCTGTCGGGCCTCGCTGCCGGCATAGCGACCTTCGCGCTGCTCGAGATCACCCACAACATCCTCCAGCAATGGACGAAGATCGGCCCCGGGGCGACGACCCTCTCTCTCGTGCCCGAGACGACCGGCGTGCTCCAGGCGACGGTCGGGGCGGCGATCGCGATCCTCGTGGCCTTCCTCTACCAGCGCAGCCGGTTCGGCCGCAAGCTTCGCGCCTCTCGCGAGGATCCGGCGGCCGCGCGGGGGATCGGCGTCGACATCCACAGGCAGCGCCTGCTCGCGTTCACGCTCTCGGGGGCTCTGGCCGGGTTCGCCGGCGGACTGTTCGTCCACATGCTCGGCTCGATCACGACCGAACAGGTCTACCTCGAGCTGACCTTCCTGACGCTGGCGATGCTGGTTGTGGGCGGTCTCACGAGCCTGTGGGGCGCCGTCCTCGGGGCGCTCGCGATCAGCGGCCTCGACTCCTTCCTGAGCAAGGCCGAGCAGGGCGTGCACGTCGGCGTCAAGCTGGACCTGCCGTCCGGTACCCGGCTCGTGTGCCTGGGCGCGGTCATGGCGCTCGTCCTCATCCTGCGGCCTTCAGGGCTCACGGGCGGCGGCGAGTTCCGCGTCCCGCGCCTGCCCGGGCGTCCCCCGCGGCCTTCCCGCTGAGGGCACGAGGCGGGTGGCTAGGCTTTTTGCGGAGCGGCACGGGCCCGGTGGCCCAGCCGGTCTTCAAAACCGGTGAGGTCGTGTAGCCCACGGCTGGGTAGGTTCGACTCCTGCGCCGCTCCGCTTTGCCTTACTCCTGTCCGTGCCGGCTTTGATCTTGAGGCGGTGCGGGTCTAGCCTTAATCCGTGCTGATCTGCGCTAAGTGCGGTCGCGAAAGCGAAGGCGACTTCGCCTTCTGTCCGCGCTGCGGCGCGGAGCTGGGGAAACGTTTTGCGCCGTGCGAGCAGCGCAAGACCGTCACCGTGCTCTTCTGCGACGTCACAGGTTCAACCGCATTGGGGGAGCGGCTCGACTCCGAGGCGGTGCGCGAGTTGATGTTCCGCTACTTCCACCAGATGCGCTCGGCAATCGAGGGCCACGGCGGCACGGTGGAGAAGTTCATCGGCGACGCTGTCATGGGCGTGTTCGGGGTCCCAGTCGCGCACGAGGACGACGCCTCCCGGGCGGTCAGGGCCGCGCTCGAGATGCGCGAGCGCCTGGGGGAGCTGAACCACGAGCTTCGCTCCCGCTTCGGCTCGAGCCTGCAGCTTCGGATCGGGATCAACACCGGCGACGTCGTCACCGGCGATCCCTCCTCGAGGGAGACGTTCGTCACCGGCGACGCCGTCAATGTGGCGGCGCGGCTGGAGCAGGCCGCCGCTCCCGGCGAGATCCTGCTGGGAGAGCTGACTGCGACCCTGTCGCACGCGGAGGCCGAGAAGGTTGCTCCGATCGAGGCCAAGGGAAAGGCAGAGCGGGTTCCGGGCTTCCGGGTGCTCGGCGCGCCTGTTGCAACGGCTCGGGCGGAGCCGCCTCTCGTCGGCCGGGATGAGGAGCTTCGCCGGCTGGAGGTGCTGGTCGAGGAGGTTGTCTCCGATTCGCGCTGCCGGCTCGCGTGCGTCGTCGGCGAGCCCGGGGTCGGCAAGACGCGACTCGTGTCCGAGCTCTGCTCCCGGCTCGGCTCTCGCGCCCGCATCCTCGTCGGCCGCTGCCTCTCCTACGGCGACGGGATCACCTACTGGCCGCTGGCCGAGATCGTGCGCCAGGCCGCCTCGATCCGCGATGAGGACTCGCGCGAACAGGCTCGCGCCAAGCTGGAGCAGCTTTGCGATGCGCGCGCCGCCCGCGCGGTCTCTGCCTTCGTCGGGCTCGGCGGCGAGGCGACCCTCGAGGAGGCACCTTGGGCCTTCGCGACGCTTCTCTCCTCGCTGGCGCAGGAGCAGCCGCTGCTGCTCGTGGTCGAGGACGTCCATTGGGCGGAAGAGGCGCTGCTCGAGCTGCTCGAGGACGTCGCCGCCCGCATCCGGCAGCCCGTCCTCTTGCTCGCGACCGCCCGCCCCGAGCGCGACTGGCACGCCGAGCTTCGGCTGCACCCGCTTGCAGAGGACGAGATCGCGCGCGTGCTTGCGAGCTCGAGCCTCGCGACAGAGCAACGGGCGGAAGTCGTCCGCCGCTCGGGCGGCAACCCACTCTTCGCCGAGGAGCTCGCCGCCTACCTGCGCGAGAGCCCAGATGCCGGGGAGATCCCGCCCACGCTCAGCACGCTCCTGAGCGCGCGGCTCGATCTGCTGAGCGAGGCCGAGCGCGCCTGCGCCGAGCGCGGCGCCGTCGAGGGCGCGCTCTTCCACCGCGGTGCGGTCGAGACACTCTCCCACGATGGCGATGTTCAGCCGCTGCTCGAGCGGCTGGTCGAGCGGGAGCTGATCCGTTCGGCCCCGGCGCTCTTCGTCGACGAAGCCGCCTTCCGCTTCAAGCACGCGCTCGTCCGCGACGCCGCCTACAGCCGCATCAGCAAGCGCCTACGGGCCGAGCTGCACGAGCGCTTCGCCGACTGGCTTGCGGACAAGGCCGGCGACCGCTTCGAGGAGCTGGAGGAGATCGTCGGCTACCACCTGGAGCAGGCCTGCCGCTACCGGCGCGAGCTCGGGCTCGCGAGCGAGGAGCTGGCCGAGCGGGCGGGATGGCACCTGGCTACAGCGGGGAGGCGAGCGCTGTGGCGGCTCAATTACCGAGTAGCCGCCGGGCTTCTCGAGCGGGCGGCAGAAATGAGCCGGCCGCTGTGGCTGGACGTCCGTACACATGCGTCTCTTCGACGGCGGAGCTGGGACAGACGATCTGGATAGCTGCGCGCGCGCCGTGATTCCCATGCTTGAGCAAACAGGTGACCACGTCGGCTTAGTCGACGCCTTTAGCGCGCTGGTGAGCATCGCGAACGTACGTGGGCAGTATGAAGCGTGGGCACGGGCCGCCGAACAGGCGATCCATCACACGCGGCTCACAGGACGCCCGGCGTCGATTCTATTCGGTCTCGGTATTGCACTTGCGCAAGGGCCGAGGCGTGCAGACGAAGCGATTTTGACGTTCGATGCCGTGGCAGGTGAGACGCCGCCGCCTTCATCACTTCTAGACCGCGCGATATTGGCGGCGATGCTCGGGCGGTTCGACGAGGCTTGGCCCCTCGCTCGTGAGGCAAGTGCGCGGCTCGAAGAAATGGGTGCCGATCCGGTTATCAACGAGGGATCCCTAGCGCAGATCGCCATGCTTGCCGGCGATCACGAGGCGGCCGCTTCTCGTCTACGCCGTCTGTTTGGTCACCTGGAACAGCGATACGTGCGGTCCGCATTCTCCGCTTTCGCGGTCCTTCTTGGTCGCGTTCTATGCGAGCTTGGTCGTTTCGACGAGGCTGAGCCGCTCGCGCAAATCGGACGAGACCAAGGCGTCGAAGAGGAACTCCAGGTGCAGGCACTCTGGCGTCAGGTGCAGGCGCGCGTGCTCGCGTATCGCGGCGAGTGCGAATCGGCGGAGGCGCTCGCGCGCGAAGCGATCGCGATCGTCGAGCAGACCGATGGGCTGAACATGGCAGGCGATGCGTACTGCGACCTGGCCGACGTCCTCACCGCCGCCGGCCGCACGGACGAGGCCGCCGGCGCGCTCGAGCAGGCCCTGGAGTGCTATGAGCGCAAGAAGAACCTGGCGATGGTCGCGCAGGTGAGGCCGAAGCTGGAAAAGCTCCGCCAGGGGGCAGCCGCTTAGGTACGCCATGACGCGGAGGGTCGTGGCGGCACTCTGAATCTGCCCGCGACTTCTTGCAAACCAACTGCTAACGAACACCATGCATCGCATCGGGTCGACCGGGTACCAGACGAAACGAAAGAGCTCGATTTCCAGGACTTTCCGGTACTAGACAGTACCCGCCGGCACAGGGCGAAACGGGGTCATACGCACTTCAAAACCGGTGAGGTCGTGTAACCCACGGCTGGGTAGGTTCGACTCCTGCGCCGCTCCGTCGAGCCACGGGCTCCCATTTTTGGAGCGGGTCGTGGTGGGAGCAGTATGGACGTGCCGCTATCGGAACTCATGAGGCGGCGAAGTGCGTTGCTGCTCTCCGCCGCCTCTCGGTGCTAGTGCTCTCGGCTCGGCCTCTGGGGGAGTCTGGGCGGCTTCCGGTATCCGATCGCCTGCGACTGCGGCTTCCCGTACAGCTGCGGGTGCAGGTACTTGCCTTGATCCTTCTTCGCCTTGGGAAGGACGACCTTGATCCGATTCGCGTTGGCGAAGCGGTCGTGCCGGATGCCGGTCACCTGCCAGGACACCTGCACGTGTGGCTGGTCGGTGCGGATGGTGAACCGGTTCTGCGCGATTTTCGTCCAGATGGCTGCCCGTGCCGTCCAGTGCGCTCTGTCGATCACAGTCAGCTGGTAGCGGAAGGTCCGGTTGAGCGCTTGGAACCAGCGCGGCATGTGGACGGTGGCGAAACCGCGCGCGTCGGTTCGCGTGTTCCCGTTGTAGACATCCATCATGTCCGGCGACTCCACGAACGAGTGCTGCAGGTATGTGTGCGCGGGGTGGAGCGGGTGGTCGATGCGGAAGGCGCCCCCGCCCTTGGTCAGCGTGCCGGTGACGTAGACGTTGCCGGAGAAGAAGCCGGCGAGGCCCGTTGTGGTCTGGCCGTAGACGCCGGTGCCGCTCGGGCTGAAGCCCTCGACGCCGGTGACGTTCGGGCTTGAGCCGAACACACCGATGGCACCCTGGCCGGAGACCCCGTAGCCGCCTGCCGCCTGGCCCACGACGCCGTAACCGGAGCCACCCTGGTAGCCGAAGACGCCGAACCCGTTCGAGCCGGTGCCGTTGTTGATCCCCCGGACGGCCATCGAGTTCACCCCGGGGGAGGTGGGGGTGACGGTGGCGAGGAGGGCAGAGGCATTAGCGGCGGTCGAGTTGGTGCTGGCGGAGACCCCGATCCCACTCGTGCTCTGGCCGCGAACGCCGATGCCGCGGGGACTTGAGCCGTTTACGCCGATCCCCGCGCCCGCGTGCGAGCCGGAGACGCCGTAGCCCAGTCCGTTGGTGGCGCTGTTGTGGCCGCGCACGGCCACGGCGTTGACGGTCGGTGAGGTGGCGGTCAAGAGCCCGTACAGGCCGAAGGCATTTGCGGAGGAGCCGTTGGTGTTCCTTACCAACAGCTCCGGGGCGGCCGGGTTCCCGGTCAGCGTGGTGGTGGCGTTACTGGTGTTCGATGTTCCCAGGCTCAGGTAGGCGGCGTGAGCGCTGGCCGAGAAGGCCAGCGTTGCCGAGGCCGCGAGAGCGGTGAGTAACGTGCGCTTGAGCATCGTCCGTTCCTTTCCTTTCGTGGAGACGCTCAAGAGGACCGGGGCGTGCCGCAGAGCGCCGCTTCGTGGTGAGGAGGCAGTATGCACGCGCGCTCTCCGGAACTCAAGAGGCGAGAGCGAAGTGGTACGCGCCGTCACTTTTCGTGAGTTCGGCTACCGCTCCGTGGGACCCGCGTGGAAGCAGTTCGCCGTCGGGCCTTCCCCTTACTTGACGCGCCACGGCGTTCTACTTGACTTTCTACCCATCTGAGCGCACCTGAGCGCATCCAGCCGTATCGCATCCGACCTAACCGTGCCGGAATGCGCTCAATTGGACGCCCATCGGCAAAGCTTCAAAACCGGTGAGGTCGTGTAGCCCACGGCTGGGTAGGTTCGACTCCTGCGCCGCTCCGTCGAGCCATGGGCTCCCATGTTTGGAGCGGGTCGTGGTGGGAGCAGTATGGACCTGCCCCTATCGGAACTCATGAGGCGGCGAAGTGCGTTGCTGCTCTCCGCCGCCTCTCGGTGCTAGTGCTCCCGGCTCGGCCTCTGGGGGAGTCTGGGCGGCTTCCGGTACCCGATCGCCTGCGACTGCGGCTTGCCGTACAGCTGCGGGTGCAGGTACTTGCCCTGCTCTGCCTTCGGCTTGGGGAGGACGACCTTGATCCGATTGGCGTTCGCGAAGCGGTCGTGCCGGATGCCGGTCACCTGCCAGGAGACCTTCACGCGCGGCCTGTCGGTCTGGATCGTGAAGCGGTTGTGCGTGATCTCTCTGACCACGCGGGCGTTCCAGCCTCTCGTTCCGACGATCGTCAACTGGTAGCGGAAGGTCCTGTTCAGGGCCTGGAACCAGCGCGGCATGCGAACGGTGGCAAAGCCCTTGGCATCCGTGCGCACGTTGCCGTTGTACATGTCCATCATGTCCGACGACGCGACCGAGGAGTGCTGGAGGTACTTGTGGGCGGGGTCGAGCGGATCGTCCATTCTGAGGTTCGCGTTGGCACCGAACACGGTTCCGGTCACTCCCACATTGCCGACGAAATATCCGGCGTAGTTGCCGCTTGCGGCTGCCGTGTCGCCGTAGACCCCGTTACCGCTCGTGGTGGTGCCCGCAACCCCAGCTCCACTCCAGCTCAGCCCGTGGATGCCGTCGCTGCTCGAGCTGTTCCCCCAGACGCCGTAGCCGTCGGTGCTGTTGCCTTTGACTCCGGTTCCGCTCAACGTAGAGGGCCCGCCTAGGACGCCGTCGACGGAGCCGTTGCCGTAGATGCCGATCGGCCCACCGTATCCTTCGACTCCCATGGAGCCACCCGTCCCACGGACGCCGGTGTCGCCGGCGTTCCCAACAACCCCATACCCGTACGGGGAGGTGCCGTAGACACCCGTGCCCTACCCGTTTTGGGACCCCCAAACGCCGTAACCGGCGCTTGCGTAGATCCCCTTGTTCTCCCCCCGAACCGCGGCCGAACCGCTTCCTGGGTAGGTGCTGGTGACGAGGCCGTAGACGCCGACCGCATTGGGTGAGGTCGAGTTGGTGTCGCCCCGCACGCCAGGGCCGACGCCGGTCGTGGCCGAGTGCAGGCCGAGGACGCCCGTTCCGCTTGTGCTGGAGCCGCGGACGCCGGTGCCGCTCGATGTGCTGCCCCAGACGCCCCTGCCGCTGGGCGCGAAGCCGAACACACCCGTGCCCGACCCTGCCTGCGAGCCCCAGACTCCGAAGCCGTAGCCGTTGGTGGCGTTGTTGTGGCCGCGCACGGCCGCGGCGTTGGCGGTCGGGGAGGTGGCGGTCAAGAGCCCGTACAGCCCGAAGGCATTTGCGGACGAGCCGTTGGTGTTCCTGACCAACAGCTCCGGGGCGGCCGGGTTGCCGCTCAGCGTGGTGGAGGCGTTACTGGTGTTGCTCGTTCCCAGGCTCAGGTAGGCGGCGTGAGCGCTGGCCGAGAAGGCCAGGGTTGCCGAGGCCGCGACAGCGGTGAGTAACGTGCGCTTGAGCATCGTCCGTTCCTTTCCTTTCGTGGAGACGCTCAAGAGGACCGGGGCGTGCCGCAGAGCGCCGCTTCGTGGTGAGCAGGCAGTATGCACGCGCGCTCTCCGGAACTCAAGAGGCGAGAGCGAAGTGGCACGCGCCGATTCGGACTCAAGCTCACCAACACCGACCAAATCCTGATCGACCAGTTCGAGCAAAACGTGGATTTGACGATCCGGCCCTTGCTGCGCAGGCACGAGAGAACGACCTCGCCAACTTCCGCTTCGCCTCTGACAAGAGGTTCATGAACACTCGTCACCCGCATGGACGCCAACAACGAAATCTTCAAGCGCGTCCTCGACGACCAGGACTTCCGCAACCTCCTCGCGGACTCCTACGTCCAGAAGGTGTACGAGCACCTACGGGAGGCGGCGTAATGACCAGATCGCGAAGCTCCATCGCGTTCGCCACAGACCTAGCGCATGTTGGCGAGGACAACTGCAAGCTTGCGTTCGCGTGCGAATCGTGCTCCCCGCTGCCCGTCGACGTACAGTCGCCTCTCAAGAGCTTTCAGCAGTGGAATTGGTCATACTCGGGGCCGTGATCGACGACGGGGTTCCCAACGCGGACGAGAGAGAGGAGCGTGCCCCCGCCGCGCCAGGACAGGAGCAGAGCTTCGGCGATCTTCGCCATTACGTGCCCCGGGATCTTCTCGACGTCTCCTTCCCGGTCTCCGTTCGCGGTTACAACCGCCATGCTGTCGATGCCTACGTCCAACGGGTCAATCAGGTCATAGCGGAGCTCAAGGTGAGTGCGTCGCCACCGGCCGCGGTGAGACACGCGCTCGACCAGGCCCAGGAAAAGGTTCAGGGTCTCCTCCAGGCCGCGCGAGAGGCGGCAGAGGAGATCACGACGAGCGCACGGCAAGAAGCGGAGGAGAACACCGCGCGTGCGAAAGCCGAGGCGGCGGACCTGCTCGTCACCACGAGCGCCGAGGCGGACCGCCTGAAGGCTGAGGCCGAAGAGCGCCTGGCAACCGCGAGGTGGGAAGCGGACGGGACCGCCGGCAAGGCGAAGGCCGAGGCAGACGAGCTTCGAGCGAGCGCGAGGGCGGAGGCGCAGAATAGCCTCACCCGCGCCCAGGCCGAGGCCGACGAGCGGCTTCGGCGGTCACAGGAAGAGCTCGCGGCACAGCGGGAGCAGGCGGAGACGCGAATGCGCGAGCTCCAGGCAGTCACGGAGGCGCTCTGGAAGGAACGCCGGGAGCTACTGGACGACATCCGCGCAATGGCGAGCGGCCTCGTCGATTTGGCCGATGCGGCTGCTGCGCGAATGCCGCCGCAGGAGCGCGCAGAGCCCGAGGCAGAGACGCTCGAGCCCGAGGGAACTGAAGCCGAGTCGGGAATTACGGCCAATGAGTCAACTCGGGCTATACGAGGGGTTGACACGAGGTCGCCGTAATCGCGGCTCAGACGAGGTGGTCGCCCTCCTCCGCGCCCCGGCCTCTGTGCGCGTGCTGACCAGCGTCGCGGTAAGGGCCTCGGCAGCCTCTCTGTGACGTGCTCCAGGCCTCCTCGCGGCGCTATTTGAGCGCAGCCAAACTACGCGGGTCACGACCTCCCGCAGTCCCGGCAACGGACGGACGGAGATTCGACTGCGATTGACTCCGACACGACGGCCATCTAGGATCCCGTGTCCAAGCTAGGGGGGAGGTAATATGGCTAGGTTCGCAGCGTATCTACGCCAGCATCATCTCGCGCTTCTGGCGTTGTTCCTTGCACTGGGTGGGTCGTCCATGGCGGCAACCAATGCATTGCTGCCGAAGCACAGTGTGGGGACGAAGCAGCTCAAGAATGGAGCGGTCACTAAGCAGAAGATCGCCAATAAGAGCGTCGGCTCTGGCGAAATCGTCGACCAATCGCTTCAGAAGGTGGATCTGAGTAAGGATGCTCAGGGGGCGCTCAGGGGCGCCAAAGGCCCTCCGGGTCCCGCTGGACCGCGCGGCCTCCGGGGGCTGACGGGCCCTGCTGGAACCGCTCGCGCATATGCACAGGTGCGCTCGAACGGGTCCCTCGTTGCCGGACGCACGCACAACGTTACGGGGGTGACAAAGTCCGGGGAGGGTGTGTACTGCGTCGCATTGCGGAGCTGGATCCGGGCCGCCACGACCGTGGGTGCGGTCGCACCGTTCTTTGGCGATGACAGCACAGCTGCCGGCGCCCCTGGCCGAGTCTCGCACGTCGAGTACGCGGGATCGTGCGGCACAAACGGCGAAAGAGTGCGAACGTACCGCGTGAATAACGGGCAGAGCGTGGCACTTCACAACGAGGCGTTCATCATCGCCGTTCCCTAGCCTGTAGCGGATCTCGGTCGCGAGCGACTGTTCGACTCCTACCTGACCCGGGGCCGACACGGACGCCCCGGATGGCGTAGCTCGCAACCACAGAGTAGAAAGACTGGCCCACAGGGGCTGGCTCAAATGGGCCTATGGAGTGACTTTTCCCTGCAAATAAGCAGTTCGCGGAATCGTCTCGAAAACCGTTTCGAGCCACTTGGGCCTGACGTGGGTCTCAAATCCCACCCCCTCCGTCGTTCGCGGGGAACCTCGGTTCCCCAGAACCCCCTCCACGCAGCGCGCGATCACTGCGGGGCGTCGGTCGATTAGCGCGTTGAAGCAGCGACGGGCTGCGTCGTAGTCGGTATCGCCGGGAGCCACGACTCGGCCCGCCAGGGGGCCTGCTGAAGCTTGGTCAGGCTCTCGT
>WNFU01006906.1_pt1 | contig 13629 bp, 15 predicted proteins | sample 5400121 | NCBI WGS metagenome assembly WNFU01 (sample SAMN13153360, study PRJNA577476) | soil metagenome | isolation source: 100 cm soil or saprolite under grassland replicate 1 | place: USA:California | collected 2016-06-15
GATCTACGGCAGCTCAGAAGAGCGCAGAGCCGCGCTTCCCGGCTACCTGAGGCGGTACAACTTCAGACGTCCACACGGCTCCCTCGGCAAGCAAGTGCCGGCCACGAGATTGAACAACCTCGTTGGGAACTACACCTAGCGCGCCACCTCGTGACGCCGGCGGCCTTTTCCTGCGACCCACGTTTGTAATTTTTGTCACGGTCTGCGATAGTCCGTTGACCCGGCGAGCAGAATGGGTGAACCGCCTTTCTCTCGAACTGGCAAGGCGACCGCTCCCTCCGACTCGTTGGTGCTGCGCTCGGGTGCGGCGGTTCGGTCAAACAAGGGGAGGTTCTTATGCACCGCTCGGGGATCCGCCATATCGGCTGCTCTCGCATCACCAACGCCAGGTCTACCGTTCTCCGCGGGAGTGGCGTCCTAGCGGCCATAGCCGTAATGGGAGTCGTTGCCCTGTCGCTCGTCGCCGCTAGCCCAGCCGCTGCCACGCTGCGGGTAATCAAATGCTCTGCGAACGGCTCGTGCAAAACATACTGCCGCGAGCAGTTGGCGGACGGAGCCAGCGTCGATTACGCAGACGGCACGGAGATCACGGTCAACCTAACGGACGGTACTTCGAGAAAATTCACCTGCAAGAACGGAAAATGGGTGGCGAGCTTGACCGTACGAGGACAAATCGGGTTCAACATCGGAGTGGGTGAGTTCAACGGCACGATCGTTTCTGTCACCTGTCCTCCCGACGTCCTCTTCTGCCCGCAGCTGGAAACAAGAATCGGGCCTCCCGGCTTGATTGGAGGCTCCAGGGGTTAGGGGCCTGACGCAGCCCTGAGAGTGGAGCGTACCGGGATCGAACCGGTGACCTCCGGCTTGCAAAGCCGCGAAGGCGCCTACGACGACCGACGACGACCGACGACCGAAGGCGACCAACCCGCATAGCCATGCGGGCTGGCGGGCCGTCACACCGCATAGCCAAGCTGTTCTCGCTCGGGCCGCTCGCCGACCTTCTGGCGTTGAGATGGCGTCATGTCGCCGAACAAGACAACGAAGAAGGGGGAGGGGGCATCTCTCCGAACTCAGCGCGGGAACGAGCCCCCCGGTCGCGTCCGAGGAGGGGCGCGGCAGGACAGATCTCAGACCCCGCATGGCTTGGCGTCCTCGATACCTCAACCGCCCCGCCGCGCCGCTCAACGTACGACGCGTGTGTGGAGGACTCCTGCCCCTCCGCGGGGTAGGGGTTAGGCGGGTTCGGAGAGTTAGGCTCGTTTTGAGTAGGGGATTCGCTCCTAACCGTCCTAACCCGTCTAACCCCAACTACGCGGGCGAACGCGTCGGCGAACTGATTGTGGAAGGTGAACTGACGCGATGATGATGCGAGCCTGCGCCAAGTGCGCTCGCGCAATCCCAGCTACCGAGCGCTACTGCGCTGAGCACAAGCGTGCGGAGAACGCGAGGCGCAACGCCAAGAACAAGGCGTTTGGCCGCAACAGCGCGCATTGGCAGAAGGTCAGGAAGCAGCGGCTCGAGCTGGCCGGATTCCGGTGCGAGCTCCAGCTTGCCGGTTGCACCGGAGTCGCGACGCACGTCCACCTCGACCCCAGCTTCCGTGGTCAGCACCGTGCGGCGAGTGTGGAGTTCTGCCGAGCGTGCTGCGCTTCGTGCTCCGGTGCCGTCGACGCGCCGCGGTCGGCTGAGCAGCGGCAGGGGAACCGGCGGTAGGGGGCGGGGGCCGAGACGTGAGTTCCCGATCCCCCGCGCTTCCCACGCCAGCTTCCCGCGAGAGAAACCGGCCGGGAGGGGGCGGGGGTTGGGACGTGAATCGGCGGCGGCCGGATGACCCCGCGCCAGTCGCATTTCTCTCCCCGGTCCGATGAGCACCGAGCACCGTGTCCGCGAGCCAACGAAAGGAAGGAGAAACCATGAAACGACGCAAGTTCAACACCCGGCGCCTGTCTGAATTCGAGCCGCGGCCCCGATCTAGAGATCGTCGCCATGATCGCGGGCGCCTCCTGGGCCGACTTCGAGAAGGCGATCCGGATCGCCACCCCGGCCGAACGCGAGGATGGGCTGCTGCTGATCGAGCACGAGAAGGAGGCCCTGCTCGACGTCAAAGCCGCCAACCGTGCCCGCAAGGATCAGCTCGAGGCCGAGTCCGGCGACGCCGACGACGAGGCTTGACGTCATCGGGCTCCGGTATCTTGACGTTGTCTGCGCCGGAGCCCTTCTTAGGGCCACCACCCGGACCGTTCGGACGCCGGAGCCCGTCAGCGGCCACCACCTCGGAACGAATCAGGTAAATCCGAGAAGGAGGGAGGCCCTTACGGTGTGGCCAGACCCAAACAATCGAAGCGAGATCGTGGAGGCACTCGCGATCATCGCCGAGTCGGAAAAGGAGAACGGCGAGCTGCGCGAGGACCAGCGCGCGGAGCAAGAAAGGCTGGCGGCGCGACTGGCCGCCATCGACCTCGAGCGGATCAAGCGGAACGCACAGAACCCCGACATGTGCGAGGGGCCGACAGGACCTGACGGCGCTGCGGCGACGTCATCGGGCGATCGCTCGAAGGGGCTGCGGGCGATCGAGCGCAACAGCAACGTGATCTCGACGGAGGGCGCCGACCGGCTGGACAAGCTGCTCCGCACCGACGACCCCAATGGCGTCGCCGCTCGCTACCTGGACGCCGTCGGCGATCCCGCCTACAACTCCGGGTTCGGGAAGGTGCTGATGGATCCGGTCCACGGGCATCTGCGCCATACGCCGGAAGAGGTAGCGGCGTTCCGCCGCGTCACGACCGTCGAGGCCGAGCAGAGGGCGCTAGGCGTCACCACCGGCTCAGCCGGCGGGTTCGCTCTCCCGATCGCGATTGACCCGAGCATCCTGCTCTCATCGAACGGCGTGCTCAATCCGATCCGCCAGCTCAGCACGGTCGAGACGATCTCCACGAACGAGTGGCGCGGCGTCTCCTCTGACGGCGTCACGGCCTCGTTCGCCGCGGAGGCGACCGAGACGACGGATAACTCGCCGACGCTGGTACAGCCGACGATCATCACCCGAAAGGCGCAGTGTTTCGTGCCGTTCTCGATCGAGGTCGGCGAGGACTGGGGCTCGCTACAGCAGGAGCTCGCGCGGCTGTTCTCGGACGCGAAGGACGTGCTCGAGGCGACCGTGTTCCTGACCGGCGTGGCGGCGTCAAACCAGCCGATCGGAATCCTGGGCTCGACCGGCGGGCTGACAACCACGCAGCGGGTGCAGACCGCAGTCGCGGCCACGTTTGCGGTCGGCGACCCATGGCTACTGAAGGCCGGTCTTCCGGCCCGGTTCACGGGCAACGCGTCGGTAGTCGCCAACCCCGCGATCCTGGACAAGGTGTTCCGGTTCACGGGCGGCAACTCGGCCGAGCCGCCGATCATGCCGACGCGCGAAGGTCCCTGCTTCGGCAAACCCGCCTACGAGCTGTCGACGATGGTGAGCACCACGACCACCGGCTCGAAGATCATGCTGGCCGGTGATTTCAAGGCTGGCTACCGGATCGCGGACAGAATCGGGGGCCAGGTTGAGATCATCCCGCACCTGTTTGGAGCGGCGCAGCGGCCAACCGGGCAGCGCGGCGCGTACTTCTACTTCAGGGTTGGGGCAGCTCCCCAGGTCCTGAACGCGCTGCGCTATCTCGAGGTCCTGTGATGGCGGCGACGAAGAGGGCGATCCGCTACGTCGTGGCCGTCGCGTCTTTCGCGGCCGATGGCGAGCTGGTCCATGCCGGCAACGTGCTGCCGGCGAACCATCGGCTCGTCAAGGGGCGAACAGAGCTGTTCAAGCCTGCGCCGGCCCCGAAGGGCGGCGCGTAACGACCTGGGGGCTCCTCTCTGGGAAAGGCGGCGGGGCGCCCCAGGGCGGCCTAATCCTCCGCGACAACGTCCCGCCGCCACTTGCTCCCGGCCTAGGAATGACGCGCAGGGTCGGGGGCCGACGGCGGGTGCTTGGGGGAGGACTCGTCCGCAAACTGTGTAACTGTGTGGCTGCGCTTTGTGAACTTGGTACCGTTCGTGCTAAGCGAAAGGAGCCGCATGGGGGTCACGAGTTCGTCCTCAGAGATCATCCACCTGACCAGTCCGGAATCGCTGGGGGAGCCTGACCACGAGCGTCCGGTCAAGGACGAAGAACTCGTCGCGGCGCTTCGCCGACGTACGCGGCTGCTGGAAGAGCATGAGCGGGTTGACGCCGACGTTAGTGGCAATGACGCATTCGGCGTCTAGGTGTCCCGCTACATAACGCGCAAGGAAGCCGTTCGTCTTTACGGGGCTGATGACCCTGCTGTGGACGAGTCTCACATCTTCCAGGGGGATATCTTCCACAGCCTCGAGTTCCGGGTTCCCCCCAGGATCGACACCGTGCTCGGACCGGGCATCGTGGTTTCTCACGATTGCGAATACACGAAGGCAAGGCGTCGAGACAACTACTCCCTCCTCGTCGCGCCGCTCCGGAAGCTGGGCGCGTTTGAGCGCGATCAGCACCCACTCATCAGAGACGGCAAGTATCGCTATCTCCTCTTCCTGCCCACGGACGAGACGCTTGACGACGAGTACGCGGCTGACCTGCGCCTAATGCAACCTATCCTTCCGCGAGACCTCGGCGATAACTATTACTGGACAAGCGTTGCGCAGGAGACGCGGGAGGCTCTTCAAGCCAAGGTCGTCGAGTTCATCACGCGGGAGCTGACTCTTCGATGAGACTCGACTATTTCATTCTGGCGGACGCGGCGGAGGCTAGCCAAGGTGGAAAGATCAGCATGCTGGGGGCAAGCTTCACGCGCATCAAACCGCCAGCGTTGCCGTTCGTTCTACCGCGCGTGGCAGTCGTCATTCGGTTGCTCATCGATGGACCCGACGACCTGGATCAGGCGCACGAGGTGGTCCTTTTGTGGGCGACGCCAGATTCTCAGCTGGACCCGGTTTCGATCCAAACGTTCAAAGCTTCCAGCCAGCCCAAGGAAAGCGATGAGGAGCCTGCTGTCGTGTTGCTCGCGGAAATGCCGCTCTTCATTCAGCACCGCGGGGCGCACAGGCTCCTTCTGTATCTAGATGAGGAACTCCTTGGCGAGCGCCCTGTGATCGTGGACGACCCCGGGTGAGGAAGGCGCGCGGCCTGGCACCGCGCGAACGTGGAGCCCGACCGGCCGATCCTCGTCGCGTTCGCGTGAGGCACGCGCCAAAAAGTCCGCTATTTGCAGAGAACCGCTTGTGTTACGGCTAGTAGCCTCTGCTCAGGCCCGCTCTCGGACTTCCGCGAGGCGAGTGCTACCGTTCTAAAGCGCGTTCTCAGGATCGCGTTCGTCTCCGGCTCGGCCCGCTTCGGCGGGCCGCTGTCGTTCTAACGTCCGCGGCGTTTTTCTAGAATGACGGTCGAGATGAGCGACAAGCGAACTGAGAACGCATGGCCGCGCCCCGTGAGCTGATCCTCGAGCGTCGCGAAGGCGTCGACGCGCCCGAGTTCTGGGATGATCCCGAGTTCGCCGGCGAGCTCCTCTCTCTGGACGACGCGCTCGCGGAGATCGACCAGCACGAGCAGGTTGGCGGCCTCTCGCCCAAGATCGCCGACGAGCTGCGCGAGCTCGCACGCCAGCAGGACGGCCTCAGCTTGGGCCAGCTCGGCATCGGCATGGGGCGCACTCACCTCCCGATGCTCGCGGAGCTCGCCGACCGCCTGCCGGCGGAGATGGCCGGGACGCTTCCGCCAGACGGACGACGGCTGCAACGGAGACTCCGGGAAGGATTCCGGCCCTCGATCCACGGTGGGCTTGCGCCGCGGATCGCGTCGCCGATGGGCCTGCCGCTGCTCAACTCACCGCGCGTCGCGGCTCGACCGCGTGAGCGCCGAGCAGTCCATCGCAGCCGCGCACGCTCGCCCGGCCGAGACGACCCTGACTTAGACCCGCCGCCACTACGGCGGCGACTTCTGACGCTGTTGTGGGAGCTCTTCCGGTGAGCGCCCGCACCTACGCGTGCGCGGACTGCGGCGGCCGCTTTGAGCCAACACGGTCGGACGCGTGCTATTGCTCGAATGCATGCCGGCAGCGCGCGTACCGGCTGCGCTGCCCGGCGATGGGGCAAAAGCGGCGACTTCCGGGCAGGAGGTGGGTCGCCGACCCGGCGATGCTTGTGCGAGCGGCGGCGGCCATAGAGCTGATCGCCAAGGGTGCTATTAGTCCGGAGGACGGGCTCGCGGCCGCCGTCTGGCCGACGCATCCGTTCCTGACCGGCGAGGGCGAGGAGATTGCAGCGGCCCTTGAACTCTGGCAGGTGGCCGCATGAGCGCTGCCGGCGACCGCCTTGCGATCGTTGTCGCGCTCGAGGCCCTTGAGGTCGGAGATCAGCGCTACGCGGTCGAGGTCCTTCTCGGAGCGCTCGAGGATGGGCCGCTCGGCCCGTGCGGCTATGCCTGCGAGTGCGGGAGGCGCTTCGAGTTCCCCGGCCTACTCGTGTCCCACCGGGACAGGGCCGGCCACTGGCCGATCGAGGAGGCCGCGTGACAGACGCGGCACGGCTCATCCGCGAGACAAGCGGCGTGCTCTCGCCCGTCTGTCCCGGCGACGCCGCCTTCCCGCATTTCGCCCGGGACGCGGTCCGACGCGGCGTCGTCACCGAGGCCGAGTACGGATCCAGGGTCGCGCTTCACTCGCTGCTCGTTTCCGTTGCGGACGCGCGAACTTGTGCGATGGCACACGACCGGAAAGAGCACGACGAGGCGGGCGTTACATCTGTAACACCTGCGAGCGAGCCACGTGGCTTCGAGCTGGAAGTGCTCACGGCGGCCGCCCTCTGCGCGCTTCCCGACCCACCAAAGGAGGCTCGCCTGCTCAGCGAGCTCGTCGTGCGCGGCTACCGGACCGTGATCGGCGGCGACACCGGAGCCGGCAAGTCCACGATGGCGCTCGCCATCGTCGCGGCGGTCGTTCACGGCGAGGACTTCCTTGGCTTCCAGGGCGCCGGCGACTGCCGCGCGCTCGTCATCGACCTGGAGCAGGGCCTCCGCTCCGTCAAGCGCCGGCTCCGAGAGGCGGGGCTTCACGAGTCCGAGCGCCTCGATTACGTCCGCGTCCCGGACGGCCTCGAACTCGACCGGAAAGCCGACGAGATGGCGGCCGTCGACGAGCTGCTCGCGAGTGCCACCTATGACGTCGTTCTGCTCGACCCGTGGTACAAGGTGCACGGCGGCGACTCGAACGACGAGCGGCAGATAGTCGAGCTAATGCGGCTGCTCGATCGCTGGCGCGAGCGTGACGGCTTCGCCCTGGTACTTCCGATGCACACACGGAAGCCGCCGCCCGATGCAGGACCGCGCAAGCTAACCATTCACGACCTGTTCGGGAGCTCCGCCGCCGTTCGTGGTGCCGAAGTCGTGCTCGGCCTGCAACTCGTCCACCCCGGCTACTCGCGGCTCTACTTTTTCAAGTGTCGCGACGGCGACGACGAGCTGCCCGTGAACGGCGAGCCGTGGGGCCTGCTGTTTGACCGCGAGTCGGGCTTCCGGCGCGAGCCCGACCAAGAGACGAAGCAGGAAAGCCTCGTCGAGAGGGTCGAGACGTTCCTGCGAGAGAACCCGCGCTCGACGACGAACGCCGTTGCGAAGGCAGTCGAGGCCGGGAAGGATCGCGTTACGCGCGCACTCCACGACTCCGACCGCTTCGCCTTTGAGGCAGGTCCGAACCGCTCGCATTTATGGGTGGTCTCAGACGCTCAGAACCACCCAGACCACTTGTTTCCGGCCGAGGCGGTGAGTGGTGGTCGGGCGGTAGTTACCCCCCTTAAGGGGGGTACCGACCAGACCACCCACCGCCATGGTGGTTCTCAGTGATGGAACCACTCCTCCGGGCTCACGAGGTTGCCGAGCTGCTAGGGATCTCGCCCGAGACGGTCCTGCGCTGGACCCGCCGCGGGGAACTGCCAGCGATCCGGCTTCCCGGCGGCGCCGTCCGCTACCGGCCCGACGAGTTCAGGGCATGGCTCGAGTCTCGCTCTGCTGTTGGGAACGGGCCGGACGCGCGAGGCGAAGTGTCACCCACGCCTAGCGCTCTCCCGGCCCGCGGCGTAGTATCCCCGGTGTCACCCACGCCGATAGGAGGCGAACATGTCTAGCACTACCGCACAAAAGCCAGCAGTGCCGGACCAGGCTGAGCTCCGCGAGGCGATCGAGCCGCTGCGCGCGGTCGCATCCGCGCTCGCCCACGTTCAATGGCGTGTCTCGCAGGTCGCGAACGTCGAGGCCGACGAGGAAACGACCGGCGCCACTCCGCATGGCCCCACGCCGACGTTCGAGGAGATCGGCCGGCTGTTCTCGTTCCTTGTCGAGGCGTCGGGTCGCCTGGATGAGATCCGCGACTACGTTTCTAGGATCGATAGCAACCTTCGGGGCCTGGACTATGCCCGGATCGTCCGCGGCGGCGACACCTGGCGGGCGAGCGATGCCAGCTGACGCCCGCGGGTCTCTCTACGACACCCGAAGAGGGGTCGGAATCCGCTGGCCTGAGAACGGCAAGAGGATGCATCGCTCCGGCTTCGCGAATGGCACCGAGGCGCGTCGGTGGTTCGCTGAAAACGTGGCGGATCGGCTTCGCCGCGGTACGCCGTCAGCCGAACTCTCATTCGACGAGTTCTGTGAGCTCTTCCTGACCCGCCACGGCGCGACCGTCTCGGAGGCGACAAAGCGAACGCTTCGCGAGCGGCTCGCGCCTGCTCGAAAGACGTTCGGCCCCTGGCCGCTTCGCGAGCTTGAGTTCGCTGCCGACGACATCGCCGCGTGGCGTTCTGGGCTCTCGTCGTCGTCGCGCTACCGGCTGACGTCGGCGCTTAGGCAGGCGCTCTCGGCCGCGGTTCGCTGGCGCTACATCGGCCGGAATCCGGCGATCGACGCCGGCCGCAACCCACAACCGCGGCTCGATGAGCTAAAGCCGTTCACCCGCGAGCAAGTAGACGCGCTCGCGCTCGAGCTCGGGAAGACCTACGGGCCGCTCGTCGTCTTCGCGGCCGAGACGGGGCTGCGGACGAACGAGTGGGCGGCGCTCGAGCGGCGAGACGTCGACAAGGCAGGCCGCGCCGTCGTCGTACAGCGGCGCTTCGCCGATGGCGTCCTGACGCCGTACCCGAAGACGGAGCGCTCGCGCCGGCGGGTGCCGCTCTCAGCACGAGCGCTCGCGGCCCTGGAGTCGCTACCGCCCCGGATCGATTCGCCGCTCGTCAGTTCCGCCCCGAAAGGCGGGCACGTCAACCTCGACACCTGGCGGACGCGCGAGTGGTACCCGGCGCTCGAAGCGGCAGGGCTCGAGCGACGAGGGCCGTACGCACTCCGGCACACGTTCGCGACCGAGGCGCTCGCGGCCGGTATCTCGACGTTCGAGCTCGCGCGCGTCATGGGCACGTCCGTGGCGATGGTTGATCGCACCTACGGGCACCTGGCGCGCGACTCGGAAGAGTCAATCCGGGCGCGGCTCGACGCACGTTCTGGCGTTGAGATGGCGTCAAGCGCCGACGACGCGGAGCACGGCTAGTGGCGGCATCGCGCACCGTTGAGCGGGAAACGGGCGATGGAGCGTACCGGGATCGAACCGGTGACCTCCGGCTTGCAAAGCTGAGTCAGGGCTTTCGGAGCGCTTCCGTGTGGTTCCGTCCGGCTCGGTGAACCCTTCTGCTGATGCGGGTTTGCGGGCTCCTCGTGGTGTCGGACCGCGAAACACGCCGGAGGCCGTTTGCGACCGTTTCCTTAGCAGTCTGTTAGCTGCGGCTCGTTAAGAAGCGTCTGGTGCGCTGCGCCCCGGCGCGTCTCCCGCGACGATCAGGGTGTTTGTGATGCGTATCGAAGATGACCCACCGGAACGCGGCTGGCCTGCTCGTTGGTGGCGAGAAGGTAGACGTTCGGCTCGGTCCTGATTCGCTGTGCGAGGTGCTCTAGCCCATTCTCGCCCTCATACGAGACGACCTCGGTCACTTCACGGAGGCTCTCCCACCAACATCTGCGATCTCTGTCGATGACGAAGCGCTCAACGACTCGCTCAGCGACTGCTTCGGCCGTCTGTTCATCGAGAACCGGCGATCCCTAGCTGCCATTGCGCGAAGCATCCCCCATACGTCGTCGCAAAAGACCACAAGCGTAGGATGCCCGCCGCGAAGCGAGGTGGCCAGCGAGATGCAGATGCATCCGTGAATGCGGGCGTCGCGGAACGTTTCAGGCCGAGGCTAGCCCTCACGGAAGTTGTCTTGTCGAACTGGTGCTGGCAGGCCGATTTGCAGGAAGTTTCTCTGACGTGACTTTGGGGAAGTCACGCCGGAGAGGGCGGTTTGAGGTCCTCGAGCGGAGGATCGGGCGACGAGCGTGTCGTTCTGATCCGGCCGCACCCCACCTAGAGCTCCGGGAGAACGACTGAGTCGAAGACCCCTTTCGCTCATCCTTCCGATGGCGAGAGCTGCCGCGCCAAGGCCTGATCATCTTCGCTGCCTTTCTTCAGCTCGCCGAGCCGTTTGTCGAGCGCGCTAGCTGCTCGGCTCTTGCTGCGCCCCTGAATGCTCTCTGCTGCGCGCAGTAGTTCCAGGCGCACGGGCTGTTGCTGTTCGCTCTTTTCGGCTCCAATAAGGAAACGGACGAGCCGTTCCCGCTGATTCGCGGTGAGATTCGCTAGGCGGCCGATTTGCTGAGCGACGCCAACACGCTGATCGGGTTGCTCGCTGATCCAGACCTCCAGGCGGCTGACTAGACCGTCGAGCCGCGACGCGTCAATTCGATCTGACTGGCCAGTCACGAGCGCGAGCATAGGCATGTGTTCATCCGAGATTTGGGGCATCGCCTCCAGGTTGCTGAGGACCGTCTCCAGAACACGATCCATGACTCGGTCCGAGTTCTTCCTCTCGAGCAACGCTGCTACAGCAGTGGGACCTTCGGGCCGCGCTGCTGCGAACTGGGCCGAAACCATGTCAGCGAAGCGTGCCGTTTGAGCGTCATCCATCCACCGAGCTAGGCGAGCGAGGACAGCGAACGGCACCGGCTGTTGACTCGCGGCTAGTTCATCCGCTCGGTTGAGAACGTTGTCCGCTATGTCAGTTCCCTGCGCCCCGAGTGTCGTGGTGTAGTGATCGATGAGGAAGCTGGCACCATCGAAGTCGCCGTTCTGTACGCATGCGACTACCGCATCCGAGAAGCGTTGGCCGAGATCAGCAGGGGCCAATTCATTCAAGGCGGCCGCAGCACTGTCACGATGGCCGGGCTGGCTGAGGAGTCCGGATAGGTGGGCCGCTGCCGGATCCCTGAACAGCTCAGGTAGATCTGGCATCTCGCCGAGGAAGCCGATCCCTTGAGTTGGATCAGAGAAGACCTGGCTCATCACCTGCGCCGCGATGCCGCTACGCGATTCCTCGGTCGCGTTGTCAAGAACCGAAGCGAGGAAGCGGACCAGCGCTGGCCACAGTGCCACCGGGTACGTGTTCCAGCGCTGCTGAACGTGTTCGGCAAGGCGGACCGCGTGACTGGGATCAACAGATTCCATCGCGTCAACAAGCGCCCTGCCCCGGTCAATCACGCGCGCGAGGACCGAATGATCCGCCTCGGCCTGACTAAGGGATTGGATTACCTGGTCGACGGCCGGTTGCTCGATGTCCGCTTGGCGTCCCGGACGAAGCGCCGCAAGCAGGACACTGAAAATGGACTGCTTGACCCGATCGGCTTCGTCATCCCATCCGAGACTGGGCGCACCGGACTCCCCTGGACTGCTGATCGCATCAAGGGCCTTACGCGCCGCGCCTGCAGGGAGAACACGTGGCTCGGCCTCGGCCAGCCTCGCGTACACGAGGAACTTCTCCTGGATAGCTTCCCCTGCAAGCCCCTCCCGGATCTGCTTCCGCAGCTGCTCACTCAGATCAGAGGCAACTCCTGCAAGTGCATCCCCAGCCCTTTGCTGAGAATCCTCGGGCTCGTTCTCGTCGAGCATCCGCGCAACGAACACCGCGTGGAGCTGGTCTCGTTTTTCGGAAGGGAGAGTGCGACCGGCCTCGACAGCAGGCCCGGGATCAAGCTGACGCAACTGTTCGCGCAGCTGAGGACTGTCTAGAGCCGTTTCGAGGACTTCCGTTCTCGCCGGCTCGTGGGCGCTGACCGCCTCCACGGAGAGCGCGGCGTCAACAACGGCGCGCGCAGCATCGAGGTCTCCTTGATTGAGTTCGTCCTTTAGCACCTGAGTCAGGCGCGCTGCGTAGCGAGGTCGGTCTGCATCCGGGGTCGCCTCCAGCAGCCGCTCGGCTTCGGCACGTTCTCCACTGATGACTGCCTGACGGAACTCGGCGAAGCCGGCCAAGCCAGCTTCGGCCGGAGCTTGCTTGAGATCAATCAGCGCCCGTACATGGATCGAGCTGATCGGTCGAGAGGCGCGCAAGAACGCCGCGAAAGTCCTCGCAGCCTGTCGCTCATCAGGAGTCGGGGAGTCGGGCTCACCATCGGCGATCCAGACTTCGTCGTGGCGCTCCGCCACTGAGTGCCACTCGGCCAGCCGCCTGGGCTCTTTCCCAAGGCGTTCAAAGGCGGCGGGCCATTCCGACTCGATCAGCGCGAGCTTGGCAACCATCAGGATGTCCTTGCTGACGGGCGCTGCAATACCCGGCTGGCCATCGGGGGGAGTCTTCTCGCGTTCTTCAAGCAGGCGGAGCCGCGCTTCGAGATCATTGACAAACTGCTTGATCCGTCGTGGATTGCGGCGCAAGGCGGTGCTGACAAGGCTAATGAGACGCGTGCGCTCCTCCCCGTAGCCTCGCCGCTCTATCAGTGTTCCAAGGTGCTCACCCACGTACGCGCGCATGTCGTCCGTGAGGATCGGCCTGATCGGTACGCGGACGCTGAAGAACTTCGCGAGGTACTCATCGACGTAGCGCTCCGCCTCCTCACGTCCCGAATCCTCCGAGTGGCTGACTTCCTGCGCAAGCAGGTGGCGGCGCAGTGCCTCGTGGTCAACGGCGACGATGAATACGACGTGCTTCGCCGCGGGAGCCCGACTGAAGATCTTTGGCCGTCGTGACGCTGGTGGTTCAACCGCCGGTTCAAGGTACGTCTTGATCGTGCTAAGCATCGCGACGGCCCTTTCTGGGCTGCAGCGATCGACGTTGTCGATGGCGACAACGAGCCGCTCTCGTCGTACCGCTTTGATCATGTCGACGAACTTGGCTTGGAAGCGGTCTGGGTCGGTGAGGCTCTTGATGGTCACTACTCGCTGCGTGATGTGGATCCATTGGCTAAACAGCCCGGCTAGGAACGCAACTACGGCTGCGCCCGCTGCGGGAACGAAACGCTTTCCGAATTCGTCCTCCTTCACGAAGTCGGTTATCGCGCCGAGTTCAATCAACAACCAGGCCATGAGGCCGATTGCCAGGCCGATTACTAGGGCGCGCTTCGCGCGAGGCCAGCTGAGGGAGAACCCCTCCTCCGTGTGCTGCTCGTCAAGATCGAGTTCGCTTAGATCTTTGTCAGGGTCGAAGTCTTTGAGATGGAGGTGGTTGTCGCGCTTGAGGTCTCGACCGACGTCACGTAGGAACTGCCGACGTAGCGAGTCTTCCTCGTAGCGCCACGCATCGAAGTAGGCGAATGCGACCTCATCGCCGAGCTCCTCCCTG
>WNFU01008139.1_pt1 | contig 13627 bp, 17 predicted proteins | sample 5400121 | NCBI WGS metagenome assembly WNFU01 (sample SAMN13153360, study PRJNA577476) | soil metagenome | isolation source: 100 cm soil or saprolite under grassland replicate 1 | place: USA:California | collected 2016-06-15
CTGCCGCCGGCGGCGCGCCCTAGTACGAGAATTCCTTCGTAACATCCGACCGTTGTGACCAATCGCAACTCGCCACCCCGACAACTCGGACATCTGGTTTCTGATCACCGTGAGACGAAGCTGAGACACGTGGCGGGCGACATAGCTGAAGCGGCTGATGCTGGGCCACGTCTTCACGTTCGTCGACGCAGTCGTCTTCCTCGTCGCGCCAGGAAACCTCCGGTCGCAGCGCGCCGTCGAGAAGATCGGGGCCGTGCCGGGTCGGGACGGGACGGGAGCGCGCGGCGGCAGAGCCTCGTCTATCGGATCGAGGCTTGCAACTGGACGGATCCCGTGGCATAGCCGCCGGCTAACTGGCCGGGTTCGCCTTCACCGCGAAAAGTTGAGGCCTCCAGCTCTGATGGGAGTCGACCTACTCGAAGGCTGCGCAGGGCTCGACAAGCTTGGGAAGATCAAGCGCGATGTGTGTCCCCTCGGCGACCCAATACGGCGAGGCTGAGTCGCCGCTGTCCGACGGCGTTTCCATTCTGGTCGGGGATGGCGAAGGGCACCGAACCGCCCGACGCGGCCGCGGTTTCGCCTGGCCCGGATCGTTTGCTTGCGGCCGCGCGCGAGGCACGTGACGACGCGGCGCCCTTCGCGCTCGTAGCCGCGGGACTTCTCGTTGCGTTGGCGCTCGTGAGTAGGCATGCGAACTGGGATCTGCTGGGGCACCGGATCTGGTGGGTGTGGCTCCTCGTCGCGGCTCCCTACGTCTTCCTCTCCGCAACGCTGCTCTTGGGCCTGGGCCGCCTCGTCCGGCATGACCGCCGGAGGGAGATCGTGATTGCGCTCCTCGCTCTCGTCTGGTTCTTCAACGTCTTGGGTGTTGTCACGCTCGTCATCTCGCTGGTGTCTCATTCAGCAGTCCATATAACGGGACGGCAGCTACTGATCAGTGGCGCCGCCGCGTGGTTCACCAACGCGATCGCGTTCGGTCTTGCTTTCTGGGAACTGGACTGCGGCGGTCCGGTTGCCCGTGCTCTCGCCACGACGCCTCGCAAGCCCGACTTCCAGTTCCCCCAGGACGAGAACGCCCAGCTCGCACGGGAAGGTTGGGCGCCACGCCTTTGGGATTACTTCTACGTGTCGCTGACGAACGCGACGGCGTTCAGCCCGACCGACGCGATGCCCCTGACGCGCCCGGCCAAGGCGTTGATGGCGGCCGAGTCTACGCTCTCGGCGGTCACCGTTCTTCTCGTCGCCGCGCGCGCAGTGAACATCCTCGCATAGAGCGCGTAGGGTCATAAACTCAGTCACGCGCTCGATGACGCCCATTTGCAGCGGAATCGCATGTTCGTACCTCGGCGAGCCGTACCCCGCCCTAGCCGCTGCCGTTGCACCGAGAGAGCGAAGATGGACGGCCTGGACCACGCCGCAGCAATCGATGCTCTGCGTCGGCGAGTGCGGCGGATTCGTCCGCCGATTGCAAGCATTGCCTTCCGCCACCAAGCCTGCCCGGGATTTCGAGCACGCCCTGGACCCGCTCGGCGCACCCCGCGCTCTCGCCAAGCTGCGAGCGCGACCTTGAGGGGTGCAAGACTCCGGTCCGCCTTGAAAACGAGCCATCCCGAGCGAATCAGAGTTTTGAAACCCCTCACGCCAGCCTCACCATGATCGACCGCCACTACGGCCACCTCGCACGCGACGGACGCGAACACGCGATCCAGTTGTTGGACGCGCTCAACGCACTCGAATTCAAGCCGTGGACGCTGGTGGACGCCGCGTGGACGTCAAAGCGGCAATCCGGCGTCAACACCGGCAACAGAAACGGCGTGTGGGGTGCGCAAACTTAGTTTCACGCGGCGAGGCTGTATCCGTGAATGAGTCCACCCAGGCGATCGCGGCGCTCGACGACTCCCGTCCCTGATGAGCGCGCGACACGGACCTTTCGCGCGGTTGGATCGGGCGGGGCGAAATTCAGTGAGCGGTGCGGCCTATGGCTGTTGTAGTGATCCGCGAAAACTCGAAGGACACGCTCGAGATGACGCCCGTTCAGGATTAGGAGCCAGTCGAGGCATTCGCAGCGGGCGGTGCGGACAAAGCGCTCGGCGATCGCGTTCGCCCTCGGTGCGCGGATAGGCGTCCGGATGATCTCGACGCCCTCGCTTGCGAAAACGGTGTCGAAGTCACGTGTGAACTTGCTGTCGTGGTCACGGAGAAGGAAGCGAAGCGTCGACTGTCGCTCTGCGGGTGTCCAGGCGAGCTGGCGGGCCTGCTGGGCGACCCAGGCGCCGGTCGGGTTCGCTGTGCAGCCGGCCAGGTGGACGCGTCGGCTACCGAGCTCGATGAAGAAGAGCACGTACAGCCGCTGCAGCGAGACGGTCTCGACGGTGAAGAAGTCGACCGCAAGCATGCCCTTTGCCTGCGCCCGCAGAAAGGCCCGCCAGGGGAGTCCGGCGCGCTCGCCGGCGGGGCCGAGCCCTGCCTGCCGCAGGATCTTCCTCACAGTTGTTGCTGAGACCGTGATGCCGAGGCTGTGCAGCTCGCCCGCGATCCGCTGGTAGCCCCAGCGCGGGTTCTCGCGCGCCAGCCGGAGCACCAGGGCACGGATCTCGCCGCCGATCGGCGATCGACCGCTGCGACTGCCATAGGTCCAGCGCCTGGCGATGAGGCGCCGATGCCAGCGGAGCAGCGTTGTCGGCGTGACGAGGAACGACCGCCAGCTTGATCGCGGCAACAGCCGACTTGCCGCGGTGAGGAAGACACGATCGGTCGTCGTCAGTTGCGGTCGAGCTGCCTGTCGACGTAGCACCGAGAGCTCGTGCCTGAGCACCACGATCTCAAGCTCCTTGAAGTCCTCCGAGCGGGGGCGCAGCGATACGAGCCGGAACAAGCAGCGGAGCATCAGGTAGCAGAACGACCAGAACAAAGACCAGTCCTCGGGATCAGCAGGACGGGAGCACGACTCTATGTGCGAGATCCGCCTCCCAGCCCAAGGACCGAGTTAACGCACCCCACAGCGCAGAAAACTCGTAATCGTGCGCGTGCGTCCGAAGGCAGACCTGATCCCGCCGCGCCTGAACGAGAGGATGCGCGGCACCGTCGGTTCGGGTCGACGTGGTCGTCGTCGAGGTCCGCTCCGACCAGACGCCAACGTCGTTCGCTTCCTGTTGCACTGGCTACGCGGTTACTTTCGGAGAACGGTCTCGCAGTCGCCCGCTACATGGTCGCGCTTGTCGGCGATAGCGGTGTCGCGTCCTGGACCGCATGAGAGGGTGTCGGCGCCTGGACCTCCGATGAGCGTGTCGTTGCCCCGCCCGCCCCTGAGCGTGTCGTTCCCGGGACCGCCGTCGAGACGGTCGTTACCGGGGCCACCGTCGACGACGTCGCGGCCGCCGCCGGCCTTCACGTCATCGTTTCCCGCCAGTGCGCAGATGACGTCACGCTGCTCGAACATCCTGATCTTGTCGGCGAGGATCGTCCCGCTCGTCTGGCAACGCTCGACAGAGGTCACCGACTGCCAGTCGGGCGACGCGGCCCAGTCCGTACCGTCGTCAGACTCCGACAGCTGCTGCGGCGCCGTCCCGTCCGGCCGCACGAGGTACAGGTCGCGCCCGCCGCGCCGCGCGAGCTCGCTTTGGAACACGATCCAGCGGCCGTCGGGCGACCAGGCAGGACGGGCGTCCGTGACCTTGTTCGTCGTCAGTCGGCGAACGCTCGTCCCGTCGGAGCTCATCGTGTAGATCTCGAAGTTGCCCGTGCGATTCGAGTCGAAGGCGATCTTCTTCCCGTCCGGCGACCACGCCGCATGGCGGTCCGCGCCAGGCTGCGTCGTCAGCTGTCTCGGATTCGAACCGTCGGCGTTCATCACCCAGAGCTGCTCGTAGCCCGTTCGGAAGCTCCCGAACGCGATCTGCTCACCGTCGGGCGACCATGCGGGATCCCAGTCCCGCTGCGGGTCGTTCGTCAGCCTCGTCAAGCCGCCACCGTTGGCATTCATCACCCAGATGTCGTCGTTGCCCGCGCGATCACTGGTGAACGCGAGCTTCGAGCCGTCCGGCGACCACGTCGGGTCCAGGTCGATCGCCGTCCCGGAGGTAAGTCGGCGCATTCCGCTCGCGTCGGGTCTGATCACGAAGATGTCGTGATCCATGACGCCGCTCGTGCCGCGGTTGCTGTCGAACGCGATCTTGGTGCCGTCCGGCGACCATGCGGGATTTCCGTCGAAGGAATCGCCCCGAGTCAGCTGGATGAAGTAGCCGTAGGCGCCCAGCCTCAACAGGTACATATTCGAGTGCCCGAACTCGCTCGCGCCGAGCTCGGTTCCCAGGACGACGATCCGCCCGTTGATCCCCGGAACGACAGCCTGCGCGGGAGCGACGCTGCCGACGCAGGCCATCGCGACGGCACCGGCGACCGCTACCAGGGTGAGCAGCCGACGCGCGTTCACAAAGGTTCTTCCGCCCGAGCTTACTCCTTTCTAAGGAGCTCGCTGGCGCAGAAGGCCACCGGACACCGCCAAATCCACGCTCGAACGTCGAATCGGAGTTTTGACACCCTTCAGCCGGGGACCACCAAGGCTGTGACGCGAAACCAGAACCTGCTGCTTGTCTTGCTCAACGGCGTACCACCGACCGCGCTTCGACAGGCCGTCCGGCGTCGCGTAGACGAGACGGCGAACGTTCACGTCGTCGCGCCGACTCGTGTCGGCACGCTCGACTGGCTCGCAACCGCCGAAGACGACGCTCGGGCGGCGGCTGAAGTAAACGCTCTCGAGGCGGAGTGGGCGCTCGCCGAGGATGCCGATGTCGAAGGCGAAGCGGGCGATGTCGATCCGATCGTCGCGGTCGAAGACGTACTGCAGAACTTCGACGCCGACGAGATCCTCCTCGTCGGAGGAGCAGCCGAAAACGGTGGCGTCGAGGACGCGCTCAAGCGGTTCGGGCGACCTGTCAGGCGGCTCGGCGGCGATTCGCAGGTGCGTAGCCGTAGCTCGCTGCGCGAGTTCGGCCGCGCGATCAAGGCGGGGCGAAGCAAGGCGACCCCGTTCGTGCTCTTCGCGAGCGTCAACCTGACGCTGCTGGGGGTTGCCGCGCTGATCAGCCTGGTCGTGATCCTGATCATCCGGCTGCTCTGACCTGGGGCCAAGTCTTCACGTGGGGAGGTCGCGCGCACCGACGCCGAGGGGCTAGTGCACCAGCAGGACGTCTCGGTCGGCCCTGCGCGCTACCGCCTCGTCGACAGAATGGCCGAGCAGTCGCTCGAGAAAGCCGCGCTCGCGGCTGCCGACGACGATCAGGTCGGCATCGCGCTGCTCGGCCACCTCGAGCAGCCGCTCCACCGGATCGCCCAGCTCAAGGAGGTACTCGGCCTCGACGCGCTGGCCCGCAAGCGACATCCGTGCCCGCTCGAGCTGGCGCCGCGCGAGCTCGTCCGGCTCGGGTGGCGCCTGCTCGGGCTGATAGTCGGGCAAGGGCACGGTCGCGCCCGTAGCGACGGGACCGGGTGCTGTCGGGGGGACGAGCTCGGCCGCCGTCCCGAATGCAGGGACCCGAACGGGCACCTGCCCCAACCCTGTCACGCTCACGACGAGCAAGCGGGCCGAAAGGGCCTGAGCGATCTCAGCCGCGCGTCCAAGCGCCCGCTCGGCCGCCTCTGATCCGTCGTAGCCGGCAACGATCAGCTTCATAGCCGTTACCGACCTTTGTCGTGCCCTTTCTCCTTGTGTTCCTTCAACACCGTGCGCGCAGCGACCTCCTTCTCGCGCCCCGGGTACCGGCCTTCCTTCTCAGCCTCCTCTTTGATGTGCTCGTACTGCCGCTGTTCTTTCTCGCTTACGCCTCGTAGGTGTTTCTTCGCGGGCATTTGACGCCTCCTCTCTGCTCCTCATGGCTGGCTGGGTCAGCGGGTCTTGCGGATCGCCTTGATCAGATCCCACTTCCCCATCTTCGAGCGGCCGGGAATGTCTTTGTTCTTGGCGATCTCGTAGAGCTGCTGGCGGTTGCGATCTTCGAGCGCGCGACCGGCTTCGCCGCCGCGCTGACGGCCTCGCGCCGCCTGCTTGCCGAGCTCGCGGCGCGTACTCTTCGGCAGCCTCGCGATCGTGCGCTTTCTCCTCGCCGCCTGTTGTGCCTTCTTGACGTTTTGCTTCGCGGCCTGCACCTGCCGCGCAGAAGCCATGGTGCTCACCTCCATCGTTGTTTTGCTCTCCAGGGCTTGTACCCGCAGGGGCGCGTGCTAGTCGCCGCAGCTAGCGCTCGTACGTGCCGACGAGCTCCGCCGTCGTCAGAACGTGCCCCTGAATCGCCTGCTCCAGCTCGGCCTTGGCGGCACCGGGACCAAGTTCGAGCTCCGCGTCGACGGCGTACAGGCGGAAGACGTAGCGGTGCCGTCCGTGGCCCGGCGGCGGACAGGGCCCGCGGTAGCCCGACGTGCCGAAGTCGTTTCGCCCCTCGCTCGGCGCCGCCTCGCCCTCGCCGAGCGCGCCGGCACCCGGGTCGAGCCCCCAGGCGATCCAGTGCGTGAAGACGCCGCCCGGAGCATCCGGATCATCGACCACCAACGCCAACGACCGCGTCCCGTCGGGGATATTCGTCCAGTGAAGCGGGGGCGACACGTCATCACCTTCACAGCCGTGGCGGCTCGGGATCGCTTGCGCGTTTTGGAAGGCGCTGCTCTCGAGTTGCGAATTCCGACATCAGCAGGTCAGATGGAGCGCCGCCGCCGTCCGACACGGGTCGAGCTCGAGCTGACCAAAGCGGTATCTCTCAAGCTTCGGCATCCCTCACCTCCGATCAGCGCCTCGGGTCCTTCGATCCTTGCCGCGTCACCGCTCGTGCCGAGCTCCGAGACGCCTATGCGGCCGGGCCGCTCGATTTCGAGATCTCCTCGACAAGCTCTCCGGCCTGCTTCGACTTTGCCTCCTGCGCGATATCCGCCTGCGCGAGCACACCGACGAGCCGTCCGCCTTCAACCACCGGCAGGCGCCGTACCTGCGCGCGGGCCATCTGCGCAAGGGCCTCGTCCAGGTCCTCGTCAGGCTCGATCGTCACCGGCTTGCGCGAGGCGATGTCGCCGACCTTGGTCGCGCTGGGATCGGCGGACTCAGCGACCGCACGGACGACGATGTCGCGGTCAGTGAGAACGGCCACCAGTTGCCCTTCCTGCACAACGGGAAGCGAACCGATGTCTTCGCTCTTCATCAGCTGTGCGGCCTCCGCCAGCGAGAGCGACGGATCAGCCACGCGCGGTTCGGGCGTCATCGCGTCACGAACCTTTTTCGCCATTGCCTCTACCTCCAATCAGGTCGCCGCGCAACCCCTACCCGTCCCACGCAGGCTGCTAACACATGCGAGAGAATCGCGGGCGATGGGATTGCGTGAGCGCGTCCAGCAGGCAATCGCGGGGCCGGTCGGCGAATCGGAAAGGCTGCTGAACGATCTGCCGACGGCGGACGCCGAGACGAAGCTCTCGATCCTCGTCAACGGCTGGGGGCGCACTATCGGCTGCGCTCGACGAGCTTGCGATCGCGATCGACGACCTGCAGGGACAACGAACAACCGAAACGGCAGCGGCGACCCCACCAAGCAGGCAAACCGAAGAGACATCGTCGGAACCGGCTGAACGAACCGACCTGACGAACGCCGACGAGGCTCAACTGATCGACGAAGCAAGAAAGTCGCGCGAAGAGACAGCCGACGCTCGCGAGAAAGCAAAACAGGCCCGCCGGCGGCTCGAACAGTGACCCCAGGCTACGTTCCGTACGAGTACTCGCCGAGCGTAACCGAGACAGTCGTCTTCGCTCCGTTCGGACGACGATTTCCAGCTGTACGCGCTGACCCGGCTTGCGCGTCGCGAGCGCGGCTGGTCGTGTCGGAGGAAATCACCGAACAGGTGCGCGAGTGGCGCCACCGAAGTCGCCGCTGCCGAAGCGAGAAGGGGCGACGCGGGTCACAAGGATGGAGCCCTGACACGCACCTGCTTCGGCGTCAAGGTGGTTCGAGCCCAGACTGTTGTGACCAGCCGCTCCACGCAGACGTCTTCACACACAGCTTTGCTGAAGACGATCACGCTGCGTCGTGGAGCGTCTCGGGCCGATCAGGACGTCTGCTCGTCGATGAGGAGCGCGCGCAGGCTGTCGTGCTCTTCCCGACAGGCCGGGCAGCCGGAGAGGTGGGCACGAAGGCCGGGGATGGCAGCGTCCGCGTCCTTGCCTGCAAGCTCAAGCTCGACGTAACGGTCGAGTTCGGCGAAGCACTCGTCGCAGCCGAACTCGGGCTCATCCGGGCCAATGACCCGCTCGAGTGCCTGGTTGAGATCCGGTCGCTTCATCAGTTCGCCTCCTCCACCCAGTCCGCGCGCGCGAGGCCGGAATCGGTCAGATGCTTGCGCAGCTTGCGCCGCGCGTCATGCAGCGTCTTGTAGAGCGCGCCTCGGGTCGTGCCCAGGCGCTCGGCCAGGACGTCGATGGGGACGCCGTTCACTGCGAGGGCGACGAGGACGCGGCGTTGGTGCTGCGTCAACACCTCTTCGATCGCGCGCTGCACTGTGTGGATGAACTCGCTCTGTTCGGTCTCCTCGTCAGGACTCTGTCCCTCGCTCGAGAACAGGCTCCATGCTTCCGGTTCCAGCGGCAGCTCGCGGCCCTGCCAGGCCCGCTTGCGCAGCTTCACGGCCGCCTCGAGCAGCGCGAACTTGTAGGCCCATGTCGTGAATCGGCTTGCGCCACGGAAGTCGTCGAGGCGGGCGAGCACGCTCATCAGGGCATCGTCGGCCGCCTCCATGGCGATGTCGTCGAGTTCGCCTCCGCGCAGGTGCGGAAGCGTGGGCCGGCGCCGGATGGCCTCGAAGCGGGCAGCGCGCAACAGCAGCGCGTGGAGGCGGGCGATCGCCTCGTCATGCGTCGCTCGCTGACCCCGGAGCGATTCGAGCCACTCCCGCGACTCGGGATCGAGGAGCCTCTGAGGCGGCGAGGGCTCGGCCGCCGCGTGCTGGCGTGCGACATCCACGGGTTCGACGAGAGGAAGGCTAGCCGCGCTCATATGACCTCCTGCTCAAGCGGGGCCAGGATCCGGACAGCGAGCTCGGGAGGACAGCCTCGCTCGACCAGCTCGATCAGCGCGTGCAGGTCATAGCGGTGCTCGCGCGCCAGCCGCCCCGCGAGGGAAAGCGGAAAGCTCGCGTCCAGGAGCTGGTCGCGTCGCCACGAGGCGACCTCCTGCGCTTCCCGCTCCGCTGTCTCCGTCTGCATCGCTAGTACCCGCTGAAGCTGTCGGTGGCAATCCGAGCGGAGTCGACACCCGCCTGCTCCAGCTCCGCGCTGACCGCCTTCGCGAATCCAGGCGGCCCGGCCACCATGTAGCTCGCCTCGTTGAGGCTCTTGCCTAAGTGGCTTTTGAGGAAATCGGCGTCGATCCGCGCCGTTCGCCCGGCCAGGCCTCGTCCTCGGTCTGGTGACGATCAGGCTGATGTTCTGGTTCGCCCGCTCGATTGCCTCGACCTCGTCGAGGAAGGCCGCCGAGGCGCGGTTCCGGCTCGAGTAGATCAGCGTCACGCGGTGGGGGAGGCGCTCGTCCTCGATGTAGCGGAGCATGGAGCGGAAGGGCGTGATGCCGATCCCGCCGGCGACGAAGACGAAGGGCCGCGACGTGTCGTCGGGCAGCACGAACGCCCCCTTCGGCGGCTCGACCTCGACCTCGGCCCCGACCGGCAGCTCGGCGAGGGAGCGCTTGAAGGCGCTGTCGCGAAGCCGAGTGCAGAGGCCGAGCACGCCGCGCTCGCTCGGCGAGGTGACCGCGGTGATGCGCCGGCGCGCACCCTTCTCGTCCTGGTATGGGGGGTCGACCAGCTCGACCCAGAAGTAGTGGCCGGGCCGGTAATGAAACTCGCCGCCGAGGTTGAAGAGGACGAGCAGCGTCCCCTTGCGACCTCACGCTTCTCCTTGATCGAAGCCCGCATCGCCGCGCCGGCCTCAGGCTGCCCGGTGGAGCTGGAGCCGGCGACGCCCGCCCCGCCAGGCGGGCAGCGCGGCCGTCCGCCGGAAGGCGAAGGCGAGCCGGGTCAGGGTGAGCGAGCCCAAGAGCAACCCGAAGTCGCGCAGCGCGATGTCGTAGTACTCGGGCGGCTCGTTCGTGAGCAGGTTGACAATGATCCCGGAAAGCCAGGCCGCAACTAGCGGCGCCCCGATCAGCGGCGCCACGGCGACGATCAGCCCTGCGGCGATCTCGACCGCGCCGACGAAGTACATGAAGTCCTGGGCGCTTCCTGGCATCAGGTCGTTGATCCAGCCAGCCAGATAGTCGGGCCAGTGGACGTTCCAATTGAAGAACTTGTCGATCCCGAACAGGATCGGCGCCGTCGTGAAGCCGATGCGCAGAAACCAGAACGCCTGATACGCGGCTCTGCGCACGCCGTCAGGCCGAGCCGTCGGTGTTGCCATCCTCGGTCACCTCCTCGTCGTTTACACCTTGCTTTGTGTCGGCGACCGCCCTCGCTCTTACCGCCGGGGGAGATCGCCTCGCCGGGACACCTGCCTGGAACGCAGCCTCGCCCCGGCTCCGCGGCGCGACGGCTCGGCGAACCCTGAAGGACGGCGTAAGGACCGCTCTTCGAGACGACACTGAGAAGACGTGCGCGAAAGGCTCCTCAGTGGCGGGCTGCAGCGCCTTCTCGACGGTCTGCCCTCACCGCAGGCCAAGCAGGTCGCCGCCGTCCTTGCCCGGAGCCCTGCCGTCGAGATCGAACCTGGTGTCCCCTACTTCCGCGCCTCGTTCTCGAATGCGGCGCTGCTCATCGTCGAAGACGGGTTCGTCGTCTTGCGCTCGACGTTCCCCGAGCTGTCCCGGTCCGTGATCACATGCGAGGCAGCGACGGGCGGACTCTTGCTCCCGCCGAGCCCCGAGGAAGCGCTGTTCGGGCTCGGCGCCTCGCGGGTGAGACTCATCTCGCCCGAGGGCCGCGACACGCTCCTCGGCCTGGCGGCGGCGGCCCAGCGGGTCGTGGAGCAGTTGATGTCGGCGCTCTCGCAGAGGCAGGAGGCGATCGCGAATTTCGCGCCGACGCGCCATCTCGAACGCGTGCAGCGGACCCTGTGTCAGCTGGCCTGCCGGCATGGGCATGTCGTGCGCGAGGGGCTTCGGATCGACTTCCCCGTCAGCCACGCGTTGCTGGCGGAGATGATCGGTTCCTCGCGCGAGACGGTCACGCGGGCAATCGACGAGCTGCAACGCACCGGCTTCGTCACCCGTCGCGGTTCGACCTACTTGTTGCGCGCCTCGCCCGAATCCCTCGATGCTGCGGACCGGTTCTGATGTGAGGATTCTCACGCGGTGTGACGATCATCACGTGGCGGGAAGCCGGACTCCGCTTAGGCTGCAGCGCTCGCGCCAACGGAGGCGGTTCGTTACGTGGCTGCCGTACTCAAGAAGCTTCTTGCTCTCGCCGGCGCTGCCGCGCTCCTCCTGCTCGGTGGCATCGTCGTCAACGGTACGGTGAGCGCCGTCTCGGGCACGAGCAGCGATCCGGGACAGGCGAACGCAGACGAGCTCTTCCTCCAGGGAAGGCAGGTCTTCCGCTTCGAAACGTTCGGCGACGAGGCGGTGTGGGGTGGTGTCCTCGGCCTGCACAAAGCGATCGAGGGGTCGGCGCTAAGCGGCGTCGGGCCCGGCATCAGCCCGAAGCAGGCGCTCGCGCTCGGGCTGAAGGTCGATGCGACGGCGATCCCGACGGATCTCGCCGCCGCGATCAAGGCCGGCAACGTCAACCTCGACGACCCGGCGGTCACCGTACGGCTGCTGAAACTGAACGCCGTCGTCGGCCTTCGAGGCTTCTTCGATGGCGATCAGCTGACCTCGGTCGGGATCAGCTGCGCGGTCTGCCACTCGACCGTGGACGACTCGTTCGCGCCCGGGATCGGCAACCGGCTCGACGGCTGGCCCAACCAGGACCTGAACGTCGGCGCGATCGTCGCCAGCGTCCCCAACCTCCAACCGCTCGCGGACGCGCTCCACACCGACGTCGCGACCGTCAAGAACGTCCTGCTCTCCTGGGGGCCCGGAAAGTTCGACGCCGAGCTGAACCTCGACGGCAAGGCCTTCCGCCCAGACGGCGGCTCGGCGGCGACCCGGATCCCGAGCGCCTTCGGCAAGGCCGGCCAGAACCTCCACACCTGGGAGGGCGGCTGGGGAACCGGACTCGACGACGCCGCCAAGTTCCCGCTCGCCGCGGCGGCTGGCTTCGGGCACACACACCCCTACATCGGCGAGGGCGTCCTGCCCGTCCCAACCGCAGACACCGGCCTTCCGGATCTCGTCACCCCGAAGCTGGCCGCGCTGCACGCGTATCAGATCGACCTGCCGGCGCCGACGCCGCCGAAGGGAAGCTTCAATCGAGGCGCGGCCGCCCGCGGCGCCAAGATCTTCAACGGCCAGGGAAGATGCTCAAGCTGCCACATCGGCTCGCTCGGCACCGAGCCCGGCTACAACGCCCACAAGCCGAGCGAGATCTGCATCGACTCCTTCCAGGCCGACCGCGGCCCGGACGGCACCTACGTGACGGCGCCCCTCCAAGCGCTCTTCACGCGGTCGAAGCGCGGCTTCTACCACGACGGCCGCTTCCCTACGCTGCTCGACATCGTCGACCACTACAACAGCTGCTTCAACCTCGGGCTGACCCAGCAGCAGGAGACCGACCTCGTCGAGTACCTGAAAAGCCAGTAGGCGCGCCGCCAGCACGAGTACGTCCAGGGTGAAGCGCCCTGGGTTTCGTGGAGGCTCTTTTATCTGGCAGCTAGGGTTCGGCTGTTGTCTTTGTTGATATTCAACTCCTCGTACTCGGCGGGCGGCAAGTCATCGAGTTCTTCGTGCAGCCGCTCGGCGTTGTAGAAGCCGATCCAGTTGAGCGTCTCGTGTTCGGCGTGCGCGCCCGGCTGGCGCAGGCCGTTGGCAGCTCGAGCGCGTCCATCACCAAATCGGTGCGCAGGTGCGTCGCGAGCTGCCAACCGACGATCATCCGGCTGTAGCAGTCGAGGATGAAGGCGAGGTAGAGGAAGCCGTTCCAGGTCCGCAGGTAGGTGATGTCGGCGACCCACTTCTCGTTCGGCCGGGTCGCCCTGAAGTCGCGTTGCAGGAGGTCGCGAGCCACGAGCGTGCGCTCTTCGAGCGTGCGGCGGGACGGCTTCCGGGACCTGCGCGCGTAGTACGTGCTCACCGGCACGCCGACTGCCCGACAGATCGGCTCGACCCCGAAAGCGTCCCGCCGCGCCTCCACGTAGCGGCTCACCTTCGCCGGGTCGGGTCGAGCTCCGTCGCGAAATACACGGATGCGTCCTTCAAGATCGCGTTCGCGCGCTTCAGCTCCGCCTTCTCCCTCCGCAGCCGCTTCAGCTCGTCGCGCTCCTCGCTGGTCAGCAGGTCACGCCGGCCGCCCGTGTCGGCCTCCGCCTGGCGCACCCAGATCCGAAGCGCCTCCTGGTGGACGCCGAGATCACGCGCCACCTGCCGCACCGGACGGCCCGACTCGAACACCAGCCGGACGGCCCGCTCGCGCAACTCCAACGGATACTTCCTCGGGGCTCCCATCGCCGGAGCATCTCCTTCCCCCAGGACAGCGCCTGGTTCGAGAGCCTCCAAGAAACTCAGGGTCCTTC
>WNFU01007840.1_pt1 | contig 13622 bp, 12 predicted proteins | sample 5400121 | NCBI WGS metagenome assembly WNFU01 (sample SAMN13153360, study PRJNA577476) | soil metagenome | isolation source: 100 cm soil or saprolite under grassland replicate 1 | place: USA:California | collected 2016-06-15
AGCACCCCGGTACCGAGGAGGACGCCCGCGAGCCCGGGACCGAGCGCGTTCGCGAAGCCCCACACGGCGAAGCCGATGCCCGCCGCCGACGCGCGTTCACGCGGCTCGACCGCGCCCATGAGCAGCGACTGCTGGAACGGCCACGAGATGTTCGTCAGGAAGCTGCGCGTCATGAACAGGCCGATCGCGACGGCGAACACCGGCGCCACGACGATGAGCGCGAGCAGCGCGCCTGACGCGAGCTGCATCCCGAGAACGCTGCGGCTCGCACCGAAGCGGCGATCGAGCCACGGCACCATCACGACGCTCGCGATGGACGCGAGCTGCGCCAGCGCGTACCAGGGACCGAGGTCGGCCTCGTTGGCCCCGAACCGCAGGTTCAGCCAGAGCGGCATGAGCTGGACGGCGACGCCCAGCCCGAACCCGAGCAGGCCGATCGCGAGCGAGTAGGTCGCGATCGGACGGAGCGACGCGCGGGGGAGCCACCCGGTCGCGCGCTCGTGCGGCGCGGCGCGTGCCTCGCGCAGCGGCAGGATGAGCGCGGTCGCCACCACCGCGACGCCGATCATGACGATGAACGCGGGCCGGTACGAGCCGATCTCGTCGACGCCGAGCGATCGCAGCAGCTGCGGCACGCCAGCGGTCGCGGCGCCGGTGGCGAGCGCGAGGTTCCACAGCGCCTGGGCGGTCGCGAAGACACGCGTTCGCTCCTCGCCGGTCGTGCGCTCGGCCAGGAGCGCGTCGAAGCTCGCCACGGTCATCGCGCCCGCGGCGCCGTTCGCGAGGCCGACGCCACCGAGCGCTGCCGCGACGATCAGCCACGATCGATCGGTGGTCATCGCAAAGATCGCGTAACTGGCGATCGGCAGCGCCGTCCCCGCGACGAGGAAGCGGCGGCGCCCGAACCGGTCTGCGAGGATCCCGCTGAACGCGACGAGCGATGACGTCACGAACCCCGAGATCGTGAAGAGCAGACCGATGAATGCGGGGTCGAGCCCGACCCGGGCCAGATAGAGGGGCACGACGACCATGAGGAAGCCCATCGGCACGGTCGCGAGGTAGCCGTTCAGCAGGAGGAGCCGCGTCCCCCGCGGGAAGAGCGCGGCTATGTCCGTGCGGACCCCGTCCCGGCGAGGCGGTCGATCGTGCGCGCGAGGTCGACGTCCGAGCGGCTGATGCCCTTGCTGACGTGCGTCGTCAGGACGACGCGGACCTTCTTGTAGCCCTCGACGTGGATGTCGGGATGGTGGTCGGCCGCGGTCGCCGCCTCGGCGATCGCGTTCACGAGCGCGATCGCGCTCTTCCAGCCGCTCCGGACAAAGGTCTTCTCGATCCGCGTTCCGTCGCTCGTCCACCCGTGGAGCTCGCTGACGAGCTCCGTGAGCAGCGGCTCCTCGAGGCGGCGCTCCTCTGGACGCGTTGCCATCGATCTCGAGGGTACGACGTGCTCCCGCTGTACGGCTGTCGTACAGCGACGCTGACCGGTGCTATCCTGCTCCCGCTGAAACTGTGATCTGTCCGGTCACTGGGGCACGCCGTCCCTGTGGCCGTTATCCGCGCAGACGTCCCCCGGGCGCGCAGACCGAGGCGCCGCAGCGACGAGGTCGAGCACCCGGGCCCGAGGGAGGGGTTCCCCCGACCGAGGGTCGGAATAGGTGCGGCGATCGAGAAAGGGATCTTTGCCATGCCCGACATCCTCGTCGTGGGCCTGGTGGCCCTCGCCGCGGGTCTCGTCGGCTTCGTGCTCGCGCTGGTCCTCCGCTTCGCGTTCGCTCTCTCGGGTGAGACGACCGCCCGCGCCACAGCGGACCGGCTCGTCGCCGAGGCGCGCGCGAAGCAGAAGGAGATCATCCTCGAGGCGAAGGACGAGGCCCTCCGCATCGCGAAACAGCGTGAGGCCGAGGACCGCGAACGGCGGTCCGAGCTCCAGCGCTACGAGACGCGCCTGGACAAGAAGGACGAGCAGCTCGACACGAAGATCGAGCAGGTGGACGCGCGCGACCGCCGCCTCACCGACAAGGAGAAGGAGCTCGAGACCGAACGGGCCGAGATCGCCCGCCTGCAGGACGAGCAGAAGGCCGAGCTCGCGCGCGTGGCGGGGCTGACGCAGGACGAGGCCAAGCGCGTCCTGCTCGAACAGATCGAGCAGGAGGTCCGCGACGCGGCCAACCGCCGCGCCCACGAGATCGAGCAGGAGTTCCGCGAGCGCGCCGACGACCGTGCGCGCGACATCATCACCATGGCCCTCCAGCGGTATGCCGCGGATCACACCGCGGAGCACACCGTCACGAGCGTCGGCATCCCGAGCGACGACATGAAGGGCCGCATCATCGGCCGCGAAGGTCGCAACATCCGCACCCTCGAGCAGCTCACCGGCGTGGACGTGATCATCGACGACACGCCCGAGACGGTCGTCCTCTCCGGATTCGATCCGATCCGACGCGAGGTCGCGAAGCGCGCCCTCGAGCGTCTGCTCATCGACGGCCGCATCCACCCGGCCCGCATCGAGGAAGCGGTCGCGAAGGCCCGCACGGAGATCGATCAGAGCGTCCGCGAGGCGGGGGAGACGGCCGTGTACGAGGTGGGCCTCGGCGGGCTGCACCCGGACCTCGTGAAGCTCCTCGGGCGGCTCGCGTTCCGCACGTCGTACGGCCAGAACGTCCTGAAGCACTCCATCGAGGTCGCGCACGTGGCGGGCATGCTCGCCGCGGAGACCGGGTACGACCAGCAGACCATGAAGCGCGCCGGGCTCCTCCACGACATCGGGAAGGCCATCGACCACGAGGTCGAGGGCCCGCACACGGTGATCGGGGGCGAGCTCCTCAAGCGGTACGGCTTCTCGCAGGCCGTCATCGACGGCGTCGTGGGACATCACGGCGACGTCGAGCCGGTGACGATGGTCGGGACGCTCATCTCCGCCGCGGACGCGATCAGCGCCGCGCGGCCCGGTGCGCGCAGCGAGATCGTCTCCAACTACATCCAGCGGCTCCAAGAGCTCGAGTCGATCGCGAACGGGTTCACGGGCGTCGAGAAGTCCTACGCCATCCAGGCCGGCCGCGAGGTGCGCGTCATCGTGAAGCCCGAGGAGATCGACGACCTCACCGCCACGCGTCTCGCCCGCGACATCTCGCAGAAGATCCAGGACACGCTCCAGTACCCGGGCCAGATCAAGATCACGGTCATCCGGGAGACGCGCGCCGTCGAATACGCGAAGTAGCCCGTGCGGATCCTGTTCGTCGGCGACGTCGTCGGTCGACCCGGCCGCGAAGCGGTCCAGGCGCTCCTGCCCGCCCTGCGGGAGGAGCTCCGCGTCGACCTCGCCGTCGTCAACGGCGAGAACGCCGCGGGCGGCGCGGGACTGACCGCCGCGGTCGCCCAGGAGCTCCGTGCGGCCGGCGCCGACGTCCTGACGAACGGCAACCATGTGTGGGACCAGCGCGCGTTCCTCGCGGAGATCGACCAGCTCGAGGACTGCATCCGTCCCCTCAACCTCCCACCGGGGAATCCGGGGAAGGGCTGGACGGTCGCGAAGGGCGTCCTCGTCGTGAACGCGATCGGCCGCGTGTTCATGGCGGCATACGACGATCCGTTCCGCGCGCTCGACGCGCTGCTCGAGGAGCTCGGCGATCGGGCACCGGCGGTGCGGATCCTCGACTGGCACGCCGAGGCGACGAGCGAGAAGGTCGCGATGGGGTGGCACCTCGACGGGCGCTTCTCCGCCGTCGTGGGGAGCCACACGCACGTCCCGACCGCGGACGCGCGCGTGCTGCCGGGCGGCACCGCGTTCGTCGCGGACACGGGGATGGTCGGCCCCCGCGATTCGGTCCTCGGCGTCCGGACCGAGATCATCCTCGACCGCTTCCGGACCATGATCCCGAAGCGCTTCGAGATCGCCGACGGGCCCTCGGTGTTCAACAGCGTCCTCATCAACGTCGACGAGCGCACCGGCACGGCGCGCTCGATCGAGCGGATCGACCGTACGCATCCGTGACGGAGCCGCTCGGCTACACCATCGACCTGCACACGCACTCACTGCGCTCCGACGGCGCGTTCGCGCCGGCCGAGGTCGTGCGGCGCGCGGCGGCGCGCGGCGTCCGCATCCAGGCGCTCTCCGACCACGACACGCTCGCCGGCGCGGCCGAGGCCGTCGCGGAGGGGGAGCGACTCGGCGTGCGGGTGATCCCGTCCACCGAGCTCAACACGGAGTCCGAGTGGGGCGACGTGCACGTGCTCGGGTACTTCCTCGACCCGAACGACGCGGCCCTCGAGGACCGCCTCCGCTGGCTGCGCGAGAACCGCGGCCGGCGGATCGAGCTCATGGTCGAGAAGCTGAACGCGCTCGGCCATCCGGTCCGGCTCGAGCGGGTGATGGAGATCGCCCAAGGGGGCGCCCTCGGGCGGCCGCATCTCGCGCAGGCGCTCTTCGAGGCAGGGCACGTGACGACGTACGACCAGGCCTTCGCGACGCTCATCAACAAGTCGTCACCGGCGTATGTGACGCGCGTCGGGCTCACGCCGCTCGAGGCGGTGCGCCTCGTCCGCGCGCATGGCGGCGTGCCGTCGCTCGCGCATCCGGGCACCGTCATCGATCTCGACGAGCTCATGCCGCAGCTCGTCGACGCCGGCCTGGCGGGCGTCGAGTGCTACTACGGCTCGCACACGCCCGAAGCGGCGATGCGCTACCTCGCGCTCGCGGCGCGATACGACCTCGTCCCGACCGGAGGCAGCGACTACCACGGGCGCGGTGCGCACGGCGCGCCGCTGGGTGGCGTGCGTGTACCCGAGGGATCGATCGCTGCATTGGAGGCCAGGCGGGGGGATGGCGGGGGGCAGAGCCCCCCGCCGAGTGCGTACCATTCCGATCCCGTGGGAAGGGCGCGCTAGTTGGCCGTCGCGCTGCGCCCTGCGGTCCTGCTCATCGGCGTCGCGTCGCTCCTGTTCGTCCTCGCCGGCTTCCTCGACAGCGCGAACGGCATCGGCATCGCCTCCATCGAGTCGTGGGCCTTCGGTCTAGCGAACCTGCTCGTGGCGCTGTTCATCGCGCGGGGCAACGAGCGGATGCTCGCGCTGCGCATCGGGCTCGCGGCGTTCTTCATGGTCGAGCGCCCCGTGACCGCCGTCGCGTTCGGCGAGAAGCCGATCGCCTCGATCGCGCTGCACATGCTCGCCGCGATCGTCGAGGGGGTCATCCTCGTCAGCACGCTGCGGCTGTGGCGCCTCGGCCACTCCGTCGGGCAGTCGGATCTCGCGTTCCTCGCGCTGCCGTCGAGCCCGTCGCCGCTCGCGGCCACGGCGGGCGTCGCGCCGGCCGACGTCCCCGTCGCCGGCCCGGTGATGGGGGTCGCGGCGCGGAAGTCGAAGAGGCAGAAGGCACCGAAGCCGAAGCTGCCCCTCGACACGCCCGCGCGCCCGGGGTGGGGCTTCGGCCTCATCGGGCTGCTCTCGCTGCTGCTCGCCGTCAGTCTCATCGGCGATGCCGTCATCCGCGGCATCGTCCCCGGCGCGACCGTCGATCTCGGATCCCCGGAGTGGCTCGTGTACGTCTTCGCGCTCGTCGTCCTCATCGTCGCGGCGCGTGCGGTCCATCAGGGCCGGTTCGCCGTGCGGCTCCTCCTCGTCGTGGCGCTCATCACGTTCGTCGAGCGCGCCTTCAGCCCCTTCGCGCTCGCGGTCGACGACACGACGTCCCTCGGGCTGCACGCGGTCGCCGCGATCCTCGCGCTCGGCCTCGGCATCGCGTGCGCGGCCTCGCTGCGCGCGACCCGATCGCCGCGCTCGGCCGCGCCGCTGTGACGGCCGGCAGCGTCCGGGACGCCGCCGAGCGTCTCGTCGCGCAGGTCGGACAGGTCGTGGTGGGCAAGGATCACGTCGCGGAGCAGCTCCTCGCGGCCCTCCTCGTGAACGGCCACGTCCTCCTCGACGACGTGCCCGGCGTCGGGAAGACGACGCTCGCGCGCGCCGTCGCCCGGTCGCTCGACCTCGACTTCCACCGCATCCAATGCACGCCCGACCTCGTGCCGTCGGACGTCACCGGCGTCTCCATCTTCGATCAGCGGACGTCGCGTTTCGAGTACCGCCCCGGGCCGGTCATGGCGAACGTGCTCCTCGTCGACGAGATCAACCGCGCGACGCCGCGCGCGCAGTCGGCGCTCCTCGAGTCGATGCAGGAAGGCCAGGTCACGGTCGACGAGGTGACGCACCCGCTCCCGGACCCCTTCTTCGTCATCGCGACGCAGAACCCGATCGAGCTCGAGGGGACGTTCCCGCTGCCCGAGGCGCAGCTCGACCGGTTCCTCCTGATGCTCGACCTCGGGTACCCCTCGGGCGACGAGGAGGACCGCATCCTGCGCGTCCACGGCCCGCAGCAGATCTCGACGGACACGCTCGCGCCGCTCTTCGACCGCGAGCGCGTCGCCGAGCTGCGCGAGGCGGTCCGGTCGGTCCGCGTCGGCGACGCGGTGCGGCGGTACATCGTCGAGGTCGTCCGCGCGACCCGGGGCGCCGAGGGCGTCGAGCTCGGCGCGAGCCCGCGCGCCGCGCTCGCCCTGTTCCGCGCGACGCAGGCGCACGCGGCGATGCGCGGCCGCGAGTTCGCGCTCCCGGACGACGTGAAGTCGCAGGCGCCCGCCGTGCTCCGCCACCGGCTCTTCCTCGACGCGAACGCGCAGATGCGCGGCCGGACCGCCGACCAGATCGTCGGCGAGATCCTCACGCGCGTCCCGGTGCCGGCGGAGCAGGCCGCGGCGAGCTGACCCCGCGTGCTCACCGTCTGGCGCGCTCGCTTCGGCGAGTTCCCATGGGTCGAGGTCCTCGTCGTCCTCGCCCTCGCGCTCTTCACGCGATCGCCCGCGATCATCGTCATCGCGGCCGCGGGACTGGTCGCGTGGGGGATCGTCGAGGTCACGGGGCGGCTCGCTCTCGTCGCGCTCGAGGTCGAGGCGACGCTCGAGCCGCGCCGGCTGGTCGCGGGCGAGACGGCGACGCTCACGGTCCGCGTCACGAACCGCAAGCCGCTGCCCATCCCCTGGATGGACCTGAGCGTGGAGCTGCCCGACGGGATCGCGCCGCCTCGCCTGCCGCATGGCATGCCCGCGACGTCCGTCAGCGCGAGCTTCGCGCCGCGCGCGCGCGAGCGCGTCACCCTCCGGTTCCCGCTCGAGGTCGCACGGCGTGGCGCCTACGTCGTGGGTCCGATGCGGGTGCGGGCCGGTGACTGGCTCGGCTTCATGCAGGAGGAGCGGCGCGTCGCGGTCGCGCTCGAGATCGTCGCGCACCCCGCCCCCGTCGGCGTGCGCGACCGCCATCTCGCGTCGCTGCGACCCGTCGCCGAGACCGCCACGCGACGCGGGCTCGTGCCCGACCCGCTCCGCTTCCGGGGCGTCCGGGAGTACCGCGGCGGCGATCCGGTCAAGGAGATCCACTGGAAGACGACCGCGCGCCTGGGCGCGCTGCACACGAAGGTGTACGAGCCCGCGACGAGCCTCGACGCGGTCTTCCTCGTGAACGTCGCGTCGTACGACCAGTACTGGGTGCAGGTCGACCCGGACGGCGCCGAGCTCGTCATCGCCGCGTCGGCGGAGCTCGTCCGCCTCGCCGCCGAGGCCGGCCGCCAGGTCGGGCTCATCACGAACGGACTCGACAACCTGACCCACGAGCGGCCGCGGTCGGCGCTCTCGCGCGGTCCGCGCGCTCTCACACGCTGTCTCGACATCCTCGCTCGGCTGGGCCCGTACGCGGGCGCCGCGCCGGAGACGGTCTTCCTGAAGGAGCGCGGCCGCATGCCTTCGGGCGCGACGCTCATCGCCGTCACGCCGAACCTCCGTCCGCGCCTCGCCGCGGCGCTCGTCGTGCTGCGCCGGTCGGGACACCGTGTCCTCGCGATCGCGAAGGACGCGCCCGAGCGCCGCGTCACGAGCCACCTGCACGCCGCTGATGTCACGCTCGTCGTCCTCGATCCGGCCATCACGACCGCCGAGGGACTGCCCCGTGCGGTCTGACAGGCGCACGGCCATCCTCATCGTCACGTCGCGCGCGCTGAGCGAGGCGGTCGCGCTCGCGGCGCTCGCGGGGATCCTGCACGCGATCGTGCTCGGTCGCGACCCGATCCCGATGATCGCGACCACGCTCGCCCTCTTCGGGATCACGCTCGTCCTCGCCGCGCTCCTGCGCGAGCGCGGGACGACGCGGCAGAGCGTCGGCCTCGTCGCGGTCGTCCTGCTGGCATGGGTGGCGTGGGGGATGGCGCAGCCGGCACGCTCGCCTGACGGGGTCGCGACGATCGCTCGGCTGATCGGCTTCGGGATCCTCGGCGAGGTGCACCTGTGGCGAGCGCTCGGCGTCGCTCGCGGCCTGCAGCGCTGGCGCGAGGTACGGAACGACGCGCTCTTCGCGCTCGCGGCGGTCGTCGTGGCGTCGCTGTTCCAGGGGCCGGTCGACCGCGACGCGTTCACGGTCCTCGGGCTCGCGGTCGCGTGCAGCGGCGCGGTCGCGCTGTCGCTCGCACGATCGCAGGAGGAGCTCGCGCTGTCGACGGCACAGGTACGCGGACGGCAGACCGGCGGGTCGGCGACCGGTACCGCGTTCGCGCTCGGCATCCTCGCGTTCGCGCTCGCGCTCGCGCTGCCGTCCCTGGAGGCGCTCGTGGCGGCGACCGGCCGCATCCTCGGCCCGCTCGTCTCGGACGTCCTCTTCGTGATCCTGCTGCCGCTCGGGTACCTCGCGGCCTACCTCGTCAACGTCGTGGTGTGGATCCGCGAACGCTTCATCAGACGAACGCCCGAGGAGCAGACCGAACCGGTCCAGCCCTTCACCCCCCAGGACGACACGGAGCGCATGCGCCAGATACAACCGTACGTGTACGGCACGCTCGAGCTGATCGTCGCGGCGGTCGTCGTGATCGTCGCGCTCCTCCTCATCGCTCGTCTGGTGCAGGAGCGGCGCGCACGCCTCACGGAGGGTGTGACGCTCGAGCGCGAGACCGTCGACGGCATCGGCTTCCGCGCGACGCTCCGCGGGCTCTTTCCCCGCGGCGCGGTCCCGCGCCGCGCGCCACGGGACGATGGCACCCCCGCGGGCGCGCTGCGGCGCCTCTACTGGCGCCTCCTCGAGATCGCGGAGCGCGACGGCCCGGGCTGGCGCGCCCCCGCGGAGACGCCGGCCGAGCATGAGGCGCGCCTCGCCGCGAGCGCGACGCGGTGGCGCGAGGCCGGCCCGCTCGTTCGTGCGTTCGAGGCGCTCCGCTACGGAGAGCGCGATCCCGATCCGGCGACCCTGGCGACCGCGCGCGACGCGCTGCGGCGTGTGGAGGTCGCGAGCTGACGGTCGTCGCGATCGTCGGGCCGACCGCGTCGGGCAAGACCGCCGTCGCGATGCGACTGGCGGAGCGGCGTGCGGCGGAGATCGTGTCCGCCGACTCGCGGCAGGTGTACCGCGGGATGGACATCGGGACGGCGAAGGCGACGGCAGAGGAGCGCCGTCGCGTGCCGCATCACATGATCGACGTCGCGGATCCGGAGGAGCGGTACGACGTCTCGCGATACCAGCGCGAGGCGCGCGCCGTCCTCGCGGCCGTGGCAGCGCGCCGGCGGACGGCCGTCGTCGTCGGCGGGACCGGCCTCTACGTGCGCGCGCTCCTCGACGGCCTCGACCTCGCGGCCTTGCCGCGCGATCCCGCGCTACGCGCGGCCCTCGAGCGCGACGCGGAGCGCGAGGGGGGACCATCGTTGCATCGGCGCCTCGAGAAGATCGATCCCGACGCGGCGGCGACGGTCGACGCGCGCAACGTCCGCCGGGTGATCCGCTATCTCGAGGTGGCGACGATCGCCGGGTCCATCAGCGCGCTCTGGCGACGGGCCGACGCGGTGCCCGCCAGGCGCATCGGGCTCGACCCGCCCCGCGAGCTCGTCGCGCGACGCATCGAGGAGCGAGCCCGCGACATGGTCGCGCGCGGCGTGCTCGACGAGACGGCGCGCTTGCTCGCGCGAGGGATCGACCTCACGCTGCCGAGCATGACGGGCCATGGGTACCCGCACTGGGCGCGCCACCTGCGCGGCGAGATCGACGTCGAGACCGCGATCCGACTGACGGTGCGCGACACGAAGGCGTACTCGAAGCGGCAGATGACGTGGTTCCGCACGGACCCGAACGTCCGGTGGTGTGACCCGACGCGCGAGGACCCGGTAGCGATCTGCCTGGGGGTGGAAGGGGACGAGGTCCCCTGCGACGAATGAGATTCGAGAAATGGCAGGGATGCGGCAACGACTTCGTGATCGTGGAGGAGAGCGAGCTCGACGGCGGGCTCGACGCCGATCGGGTCCGCGCGCTCTGCGATCGCCGCTTCGGCATCGGCGCGGACGGGATCCTCGTCGTCGGCCGGCCGACCGGGCGGCGCTGGCCGCTCGCCATCCACAACGCGGACGGCTCGACCGCGGAGAGCTGCGGCAACGGCTCGCGCTGCGTCGCCCGCTACCTCGTCGACCGGCATGGCGGCGACGCATGCGAGCTCGTGACCGCTGGCGGGACAGTCCGCGCGCGCCGCGACGGCGACGCCATCGGCATCGAGCTGGACGCTCCGCGCGTGCTCGGCGAGGTCGAGAGCGAGCGCGGCCGCGGCGTCCGCGTCGCCGTCGGGAACCCGCACGTCGTGGCGTTCGTCGAGGACCCGGCGCGCATCGATCTCCCAGCGCTCGCTCGCGCGATGCGCGCGGCGGCCGGTGATGCGAACGTCGAAGCCGCCGCCGTCAGGACGCGCGACGCGATCGACCTTCGCGTCGACGAGCGCGGAGTAGGGGAGACGCTCGCGTGCGGTACCGGCGCATGCGCCGCGGTGGCCGCTGCGGCGAGCTTGGGCCTGGTCGACCGTGAGGTGTCGATCGGTCTGCCGGGCGGGACGCTCGTGGTCAGGACGGGCGCGCGCTATGAGCTGTGGGGCCCGGCCGAGCGCGTGTTCGCAGGGAGCCTCTGAGCCCGAGCCGCCATACACTCGGTCGGGGATGGGATGTGGAGCTGGAGCGATCCAATTCACATCAGGAGGGAACCCATACGTGCGAAGGCTCACGACGCTGATCGCCGCCCTCGTCCTCGCGCTCGCGACGATGCCGAGTCCCGCGAACGCGATCACGGATGGCGGACTGGATGGCGATCGTCATCCGTACGTCGGGCTCATGGTGGCCCAGGATGCGAAGGGCAACCCGCTCTGGCGATGCAGCGGAACGCTGCTCTCACCGACGCTGTTCCTCACCGCGGGACACTGCACTGAGAAGCCCGCGGCGCATGCCGAGATCTGGTTCGCCGCGGACGTCGACGCGGGTAGGCCGGACAACGGCTATCCCAACAAGGGTGACGCGGGTGGCAAGGTCTACACGCACCCGCAGTACGACCCCAACCACTTCTACCGCTACGACCTCGGCGTGGTCGTCCTGAACAAGCCGTACAAGACGGCAAAGTACGGGCAGCTCCCGGAGCTCGGCGCGAACAGCGCCTACGCTGCCACGCACTCCGGCTCGTCGGCGACCTACACGGCCGTCGGCTACGGCCTCCAGAAGAGCTTCCCGGACGCTGCGTCGTTCCTCGAGTCAGCGAACCGGGTCCGCATGTACGCGACGCCCTACATCCTGCAGATCGACACACAGTTCACCGGTGACTTCTCGATCCTGCTGTCGAACAACGCGAACAGCGGCGGCACCTGCTTCGGCGACTCGGGTGGCCCGAACTTCATCGGGAGCTCGAACGTCGTCGGTGGCGTGACGTCCTACGGCCTGAACCAGACGTGCGCCGGAACGGGCGGTGTCTACCGCGTCGATACGGCGGACGATCTCGACTGGCTCTACGGCACGTTCGGCAGGGAGCTCAACTGACCCATCGCCCATCCGCTGAGCGATAGCGCGGGGCCGGATCCGAAAGGGTCCGGCCCTTCGCGTTCCTGGTGATAGCGTCCAGCCCGTGATCGAGACGGTCCGCGCCCGCGAGCGCGCGTTCCTCATCGCGCTCGACCTGCCGCGCGCGCGGTTCGATCCCGACGACTCGCTCGACGAGCTCGGGGCGCTCGTCGCGGCCGCGGGCGGCGAGGTCGTCGGGCGCGCGACCCAGCGGCGCAGCGCTCCCGACCCCCGGACGTGGATCGGGAAGGGCAAGGTCGTCGAGGTCGCCACGGCCGCGAAGCGGCTCCGCTGCGACCTCGTCGTGGCCGATGAAGAGCTCGCGCCGTCGCAGCAGCGCGCGCTCGAGGAGGGCCTCGGGATCCGCGTCGTCGACCGCTCGGGCGTGATCATCGACATCTTCGCGAAGCACGCGCGCACGAAAGAGGGCCGAGTACAGGTCGAGCTGGCGCAGCTGCAGTACATGCGGCCACGCCTGCGCGGCCTCTGGCAGGGACTGTCGCGGCTGGGTGGCGGCGTCGGGACGCGCGGTCCGGGCGAGTCGCTCCTCGAGACGGACCGCCGCGTGATCGATCGCCGGCTGGAAGATCTGAAGGAGCGTCTCGCGGACGTCCAGACGCGCCGCGACGCGCCGTTCGCGCTCCCGCGACGGCCTCTTCCTCGCGGCGCTCGTCGGCTACACGAACGCGGGGAAGTCGACGCTGATGAACGCGCTCTCCGGCGCGGACGTGCTGGTCGCGGACCAGCCGTTCGCGACGCTCGACCCGACGACGCGGCGCACGACGCTGCCGAACGGCACGGTCGTCCTGCTCTCGGACACGGTCGGATTCGTGAACAAGCTGCCGCCCACGCTCGTCGCGGCGTTCCGCGCGACGCTCGAGGAGCTCGAAGATGCGGATCTGCTCGTCCAGGTCGTCGACGTGTCGCATCCGAACCTGCACGAGCGGATGGCCGTCGTCGCCGCGACGCTGCGCGATCTCGGGCTCGCGGACCGGCCGTCGCTCATCGTGCTGAACAAGGCCGACGCGCTCCGCGGTCCCGAGGGCGACGCCATGCGCGAGGCGCTGTCGAGCGAGTTCCCCACGGCGGTCTTCACGTCCGCGAGCACGGGCGTGGGCGTCGACGAGCTGCGCGACCGGCTCGCCGCGGAGGCCATGCGCGGATGGCGCCGCGTCACGGTCCGCCTCCCGTACAGCGCGGGCGGTCTCGTCCAGCGCATCCGCGAGCACGGGAATCTCCGGAGCGCCGAGTACGGCGAGAGCGGCATCGACGTCGACGCCGAGGTCCCACCGGCGTTCGCGGCGGAGCTCGAGCGCACGGGCTCGGAGGCGTCGTCACGACGCTGATCTGACACGGGCCGCGGGGGATCCGTCGCCATACTCACGAGCGTGCGCGCGGTCGCCATCATCCTCGGTCTCGTCCTCTCAGTGTCGGTCCCGGCAGCGCGCGCGGACGCCGCAGCGTGCGGCGCGGCGGGCACCCCCACGACCACCGTGTACCTCCCCAACGTCACGAAGACGCTCGGCGGCGCGAGCGGGTGGGTGACGCCGTTCATCGTCCAGAACGTCGGCAGCGCGAGCACCACGCTCGAGGTGAGCTTCTACCGGTTCAGCGACGGCAGCCTCGTCGCATGCCGCAGCGTGCCGGGTCTCCTGCCAGGGACGTCATTCCCCGACGTGCCGAACAACGACGTCGATCTTCCCGGCGACTCCCAGTTCTCGGTGGTCGTGCGCTCCTTCGGCTCGC
>WNFU01015971.1_pt1 | contig 13621 bp, 7 predicted proteins | sample 5400121 | NCBI WGS metagenome assembly WNFU01 (sample SAMN13153360, study PRJNA577476) | soil metagenome | isolation source: 100 cm soil or saprolite under grassland replicate 1 | place: USA:California | collected 2016-06-15
TGGTCGTCCCAATGGCCACCACCAATCTGTTCACCGACCCAGCCTTCAAAGATGGCGCCTTCACCGCCAACGACCCGGCCGTGCGCGCCTATGCGCTGCAGAAAACCATGCGTGCGATCGATTTAGGTGTGGAGTGCGGCGCGGGAGTGTATGTGTTCTGGGGCGGGCGCGAGGGCGCCGAGACCGACGCCACCAAAGATCCGCTTGAGAGCATGAAACGCTTCCGCGAGGCGCTCAATTTCCTGTGCGCCTATGTGCACGACCAGGGCTACGATCTGCGCTTCGCGCTGGAGCCCAAGCCGAACGAGCCACGCGGCGATATCTTCCTCGCAACGGTCGGCCACGCGTTGGGCATGATTGCGACGCTGGATCACCCCGAGATGGTCGGCGTAAACCCGGAGGTGGCGCATGAGACAATGGCCGGGCTGAACTTCCTGCACGGCGTGGCGCAGGCCTGGGACGCCGGCAAGCTCTTTCACATCGACCTGAACGACCAGGCGCCTGGTCGCTACGATCAGGATTTCCGCTTTGGAGCGGTGAATCCAAAGAGCGCGTTCTTCCTGGTGAAGTTCCTGGAAGATGTTGGCTACAGCGGCAGCCGGCATTTCGACGCGCACGCCTACCGCACCGAGAACTATGAGGGCGTGAAGGACTTCGCGCGCGGCTGCATGCGAACGTACCTGATCTTGAAGGAGAAGGCGCGCCAGTGGAACGCCGACGCGGAGATTCAAGCGCTGGTGGCCGAGATCAACAGCACGGATGCCCCTGTGCCGGCGTACGCGGCCGGCTATACCGCGGCGGCGGCGGCGGCGCTAAAGGCGCATACCTTCGACCGTGCGGCGCTGGGGCAGCGCAACTTGGGCTACGAGCGGCTCGATCAGTTCACCGTCGATCTGCTCCTCGGCGTGCGTTAGGGCGATTGCAGATTGCAGATTGCGGATTGATTCTAGTGCATATTGCCATGGTACTCGTTCGCCGAGCTTAAGGCACACTGCGGCTGGAATATTCCGATGCTTGTTGTTTCATTTCGCGCTCTGCGAGCGCGAAATGAAACAACCATTGATAGTAAAGTACCGCTCTGCCGAAGGCTATCGCGGCAGCGGATATATGTGGCTGTGTCCTTCTTTGAGTAAAGAGAAGTAATAATGAAAATCCTAGTCACCGGCGGCGCCGGCTACATCGGCAGCACTGCCAGCGCCGAGTTGCTGAAGGCCGGCCACGCGGTCGTGGTGTTCGATAATCTTTACCAGGGCCACCGCGCCGCCGTCCCATCCGACGCGGCGTTTGTCGAGGGCGACCTGCGCGACGCCGACGCCGTCGCGCGGCTGTTCGCCGAACACAAGGGCATCGACGGCATCATGCACTTCGCGGCCTATTCGCTGGTCGGCGAGAGCATGCAGCAGCCGCTCAAATACCTGCGCGACAATATCGTCGCCGGCGCGAACCTGCTGGAGCAGGCCGTCGCGCACGATGTTGGGCGCTTCATCCTTTCCTCGACCGCCAATCTGTTCGACGACCCAGCCAAGATTCCGATCGAGCCGGATGAGCGGATCGTGCCGGGCTCGCCCTATGGCGAATCCAAGTTCTTTCTCGAGCGTATCCTCCACTGGTTCAATCGCATCCATGGCCTCGAGTACGCCTCCCTGCGCTACTTCAATGCCGCCGGCGGCGAGCCCGATCGCGGCGAAGATCATAACCCCGAGCTGCACTTGATCCCGATCGTCTTGCAGGTTGCGCTCGGCCAGCGCGCCAAGCTGACGGTCTTTGGCAACGACTACCCGACCAAAGATGGCACCTGCATCCGCGACTACATCCACATCGTCGATCTGGCCCAGGCGCATATCCTGGCGATGGAGGCGCTCGACCGATTAGCTGTGCGCACGTACAACCTCGGCAACGGCAGCGGCTTCTCGAACCTTGAGGTGATCGAGACGGCGCGCGCCGTCACTGGGCACCCGATCCCCTACGAAATCGGCCCGCGCCGCGCCGGCGACCCTGCCGTGCTGATCGCCTCGTCGGAAAAGATTCGCGCCGAGCTCGGCTGGCAGCCACAATATCCGCGGCTCGAGCAGATCGTCGGCAGCGCATGGGAATGGCACCGCCGACATCCGCGCGGGTATGCGGGGCAGTAGCTCGGGCGGCCGCGCCAGCATGGTATAATGTGTTGCGCTAATTTATGTAAGACATTGGCTTGCAGCTAGTTGAATTGGTACTTTGTATATCGTTGTTTCGCCCTCCGGGCGAAACAACGATATACAAAGAAAAATAAAGTACCATGCTGCCGCAGGCTAGAAACATTGCGTGGGCCGGCGTTTGGACTGGCCCACGATAGGCAATACGATGATCAGATCCAATCTGGATTCAACGGCGATCAGCGCGCACTCGCCGAATGTCTGGCAATATGTTAACCCACTCCATCTCCTGCGGAACCTCTGGCATAATCGCGATCTGATCCGCCAGTTCACCCGCCGTGAAGTTGAGGGCCGCTATAAGGGCTCGTTTCTGGGCTTGTTCTGGTCATTTGTCACCCCGCTGGTCATGTTACTGATCTACACATTTGTATTCGGCGTGGTGTTCAAATCGAAATGGCCGAGCGCCAAGACCGGCAGCCTGAGCGAATTTGCGGTTACCCTATTTTGCGGTTTGATCGTATTCAACATCTTCAGCGAGAGTGTCGGCCGCGCGGCTGCGCTGATCACTAGCGTACCGAATTATGTCAAAAAAGTGGTGTTTCCGCTCGAGATTCTGCCGATCAGCGGGCTGGGCGCCGCGCTGTTTCATGGAGGCGTCAGCCTGTGCATCTTGCTGGTCGCGAATCTGCTGGTCAGCGGCGCGCTCCAATGGACGCTGCTGGTGCTGCCGCTGGTGCTGTTACCGCTGCTGTTCCTCACGCTCGGCTTGACATGGTTCCTGGCCAGCCTCGGCGTGTTTGTCCGCGACATTGGCTATACTGTGACGCTGGTGGTGCAGATGCTGTTCTTCCTGACGCCGATCTTCTATGCGATCGAAAATATCCCCGAGCCATATCGAGCGATCATCGGCCTCAACCCGCTCACGCCGATCGTCGAAGATTTCCGGCGGGTCGTGCTATGGGGCAGCTTGCCGGCCTGGGGCGAGTTGGCACTGCTGATCGTTGGCTCCGGCGCCGCGATGATCCTAGGCTACGCCTGGTTCATGAAAACCAAAAAGGCGTTCGCCGATGTTCTTTGAGACTTGCGCGCCCTGCTGCAGCATGCTATAATCGCGGCCCGAACCCGTAGATAAGAACGATTGTAGGACTACCATCCTGCGCATAGGCGCGCTGTTGATTGTGCCGTTGCCAGGAGTTGAGTTTGATGTCGCCGATAGCTTTAAGAACTTCGTATGTCGCGCCGACGACGGCGAGCCCTCACGATCTTTGGCGCACTCACCGGCTGGATGAGGTGGGCGATGATCGTTGACGACACAACCGTCGCACAGCCGCTCCCCACTCCTTCACCATCCAATGTCGCGTCTGAAGCCGCTATTAGTGTGCGCGGCGTCGGCAAGATGTACCGCATCTACGATCGCCCGCAGGATCGATTGAAGCAAATGATCCTGCGCGGCCGGCGGATGTACGGCCGTGAGTTCTGGGCGCTGCGCGATGTCTCGTTCGAGGTGCGCCGCGGCGAGACGCTCGGCATCATTGGGCGCAATGGCAGCGGCAAGAGCACGCTGCTACAGATCATTGCCGGGACGCTGGCCCCCAGCGAAGGCGAGGTGACCGTCAATGGTCGCGTCGCGGCGCTGCTGGAGCTGGGCAGCGGCTTCAACCCCGAGTTCACCGGGCGCGACAATGTCTTTCTCAACGGCTCGATATTGGGCTTCAGCCGCGCTGAGATGGAGCAGCGCTTCGACGAGATCGCCGCGTTCGCGGATATCGGCGAGTTTATCGAGCAGCCGGTGAAGATGTACTCGAGCGGTATGGTTGTACGGCTGGCCTTCGCCGTACAGGCACATGTGCGGACTGATGTGCTGATTATTGACGAGGCGCTCTCGGTTGGCGATATCTTCTTTCAGCAGAAGTGTTTCAATCATATCCGCCAGCTTCAGGCGCGCGGCGTTACGATCTTGTACGTATCACATGATCTTACCTCGGTTCAAAGCATTTGCGACCGCGCGATCTTGATGAAGGATGGCGCCGCGATCTTCAACGGTAACCCCAACGAGGCGGTCAATCGCTACTATCGTGTGCTCGGGGAGCAGGCCGGCGCCAAACCTAGTCTGTCACCGAGCGTCCAGACAGAAAAGATTATCGGGAAGGACCTCGACGCCTATGAGATCCTGCGCCACTCGATTCTGTGCGAGAGCGACGCTCGGCATGGCGCGCGGGGCCTGGAGTTGATCGCGGCGCGGGTATGCAATGATCAGGCCCAGGATACGCTGGCGGTGGAGATTATGGGGGCCTTGCGCTTCTATATGCTTATTAGGGCGCATCAGCCAGTCGCTGCACCACTGGTTGGCTTCCATCTTTATGATCGGTTAGGCAACCTGGTCTTCGGCACCGGCGCACTCCAGCTTGGCTACAATCTGCCTGGCCTTGACACCGATGAGTGCCTGGCAGTGTGTCTAAGGGTCGAGCTTCGAGTACAGCCGGGGGAATTTACGTTTAATCTGTTGGCCGGCGAGGTAGGAGCGGGTGAGAATCCAAATATTGGCATCACGCATGACTCCCACGAGCTACTTGGACCGCTGGTTGTGCTGCATCAGGAGCATGCCTTAATGCCGTTCTACGGGATCGCACAGCTACCTGCGGTAGTGGAGTACGATTTTAAAGGTAAGATGTTGGATACATCTGTATTAAATAGTAACTGAATATTACTCTACGCATCTTGCAGCAGAGCTGAATGACATCAGTCACGACCAAATCACCGATTTTCTTGAACAGCGGCGCAGTTACCTGTGACGGTGAATTACGAATTCAAGGGCGATCTAGACGATGAATATTCTACTACAACAGATTACACATGCACTGAGTGACGAGCAGGTACTGGCAGGCTATGATAAGGTCGCCGAGCTCTATCCACATACTCCGTCGTTGCTCATGTGCAGAGCATGGGAATATGCGGCCTATCAGGACCGCGAGCTACCGCAGCCAGTGCTCGACGTAGGCTGCGGTGATGGGCGGTGGTTCCAGTTTGTCTGGCCCGAGATCACTGATGTTTCCGGCCTAGATATGGAACCGGAGGCGATCAAGCGCGCTCTTGAGTCAGGTGTGTATCGCAAGGTCTGGCAGGCCGACGCCGCTTCGATGCCGGTTGATGCGGGCATTTTCGCGACTGTGTTCGCGAACAGCTCGTTGGAGCACATGGATAATATCCATACGGTGCTCACGAATATTGAGCGGGTGCTCCGCCCCGACGGTCTGTTTATCTTCAGCATCTTCAACGATGAGATCGCAAAGTGGTTCGTCCCGGCGACGCTGGCGCGAGCGCAGGGCGAAGACGCACTGGCATACCGACTTTACAATGAGTGGCTGGGATACCACCATCTGGTTAACCCACTCTCGATCGAGAATTGGTGCGCCGCATTGGTCGACGCCGGCTTTGAGGTGCTCGAGCACATCCCGATCCTTCATGAGATGAGTGGGCGGCTGTTTCTGCTCCTTGATGGTCTGTGGCACACCCAACACGATGCTGGTGAGCTCGGAGATTGGTTACAGCCATATCTTCAAACAGTGCCAGGCTTCCCAATGGCGTTTCGTGGCATCCTACAGAGTGCTTTAGCCATGGAATCCAATCGCAGCGTGGGTTGTGGCGCGGTGCTCGTCGCAAAAAAAAAGTCATGCGACGGAGAGGTCGTCCAGAATCCCAACCGGAGCTGTTGGTGTGATAACAGTCGTCTCATTTCGTTCTCGGCGCACTATCTGGCCTGTACCAACTGCGGCACCCTGGTATCGCAGGCAGGCTTGGGCCCCGATCAGATTCCGGTGCGCGACGACAGCAGCGACTTCTACGGCCGAGAGTACTGGTTTTCGTACCAGCGTGAGCACTTGGGCCTGCCGAACATCGCCCAACGTGCGCGACTTGACCTTCCAGAGCGCTGCCTCTACTGGCTTCGCACGTTGCTGACCTACAAACTGCCGCCAGCCCGGACGCTGGAATTGGGTAGCTCACACGGCGCCTTCGTAGGGCTGTTGCGCAATGCCGGCTTCGAGGCTACTGGCCTGGAGCTCAGCCCTTGGGTAGTGGATTTCGCTCGGCAGACTTTCGACATACCAATGCTCGCATTGCTCAAACCAGAGGGCCTTCTGCTGATTCAAACACCATGCTATCCCGAACCTAAAAACTACACTGAGTTAGTGCGGAATGACGATCCCTTTCTCAAGATGCTGCGGGAAGATGAGCATCTGCACCTCTTCAGCCAACGTGCCGTGCGCTGCCTGCTCGAGCCGCTCGGCCTGAGCGTGCTCGAATTCAAATCGGCGCTATTTCCCTATGATATGTACGTGGTTGTCAGCCGTCAGCCAGTGTTACAGTATACTGAGGATCAGATTACTGCTAGCTTAATGGCAAGTCCATCTGGCCACCTGGTCCAGGCATTGCTCGACAAAGCATGCGAAACTGATCAAATCCGTACCCAACTCGCTATATCCGAAGCCGACCGTGCCGCCCGCTTGGAGCTCATCAACCGGCTCGACCAGCAACTCCAAGCCAGCGAGGCTGACCGTGCCGCCCGCTTGGAGCTCATCAACCGGCTCGACCAGCAACTCCAAGCCAGCGAGGCTGACCGTGCCGCCCGCCTCGCTGTGATTGAGGATCTCAAGGCCAAGCTAGATGCGGGCGCCGCCGTTCATTCGACACGTGCGACAACCGCTTCGTTCGCGGTGCGGTGGCTGCGGTCGGTCGCACGGTTGTTTCAACGGCGCAAGGCCCGTAGATAGAGTGTGAGGCACACTACTCAAGAGTACAAGCGTTTGGAAACAGAAACTTCATGTTTGTAAGGCAGCTAAGTGGGTATCGGTAACAAGGTGCTTATTACCGGCGCGAATGGGTTTATCGGCGCACATCTCTGGCGATATCTGGCTAGCCTTGACTACCAGATCATCGCGTGTACCACATCGGACGACAATCCGCCGCAGGACCATGGTGCTACCAGATACAAGCTACGACTACCCGATCGCTACTTCGAGCATATTGTGAGCTATGAGCAGCCGGATTGGCTTATTCATTGCGCGGGCAGTTCCTCGGTGCAGCAGTCGATTGCGCAGCCGAGCCAGGATTTCGAGAACAATGTCTTGGCTACCGAGTGTCTTTTCCAGGCACTTACCGCTGCCTCGCCGGCTACAAGAGTTATTTTTATCTCAAGCGGTGCGATATATGGAAACCCAGCCTACTTGCCTATTGATGAGCGAACACCAATACAACCGATCTCTATCTACGGATTTCACAAATCCATGTGCGAGTTGATCTGTCAGAAATATGTTGTCAACGCGGAGATACCTGTTTCGATTCTGAGAGTTTTCTCGGTATACGGCCCTGGGTTGCGCAAGCAGATACTGTGGGATATTTATCAGAAATCACTTCACGCGCCTGTTATTTCACTCTACGGTACTGGTAATGAAACACGTGATTTTATTTACATCGACGATCTAGCGCATGCGATCGATCTGGTAATGCGGAACGCGAGTTTCGACGGCAGCGTCGTCAATATTGCTTCGGGAACCGCAACGACGATCAAACAGCTGGCCCAGCTGATGGTCGAAGCGCTCGACGATACACATAGTATCGAATTTTTACGGCAGACTAGGCCAGGTGATCCTATCCATTGGCAGGTTAATATAGATAGGCTGCGGGCTCTAGGAATGCGATCCTGGCTACCCATTGAGCAGGGCATTCGAAAATATGTAGATTGGCTTAAGTCAAATAAAAGGACTCAATCATGCGAATAGGAATACCTCTGCTACAAAGTGAACTCAACTCACTCAGCAGTTGGGTGGCGGGCTTCTACTATGTCCGCAATTGCCTGCATGCGCTGGCCAGTCTGAACCCTGTAGAGGTGCCCGAAGTAACTGTATTTGTCCCTAAGTCATTTGATGATGAGGTTATTTATCCAGAATATACTCATCAGACGCCATGGTTGAGTGTTATCAGAGTACCAGAGGAACTGCTTAATGAACAAGCGTATGGCGAGCGATTACAAGAGTTTGTGGATAAGCATCCAGTTGATATTATTTTCCCAATGCTGGTAGTGCCAATAGTCGCATTGAAAGGACGTGCAATTGGTTGGATCCCGGATTATCAACACAAACACTATCCTGAGTTTTTTGATGAACAGGAGATCTCGCTACGCGAGCAGTTATTCGATTTTCTGATAAGCTATTGTGATCGGATCGCGTGCAGCAGTGCCGCAGTGATTGGGGATCTGCAGCGCTTTTACCCCGTTGCTCAGAATAAAGGCGCATTGCTGCGCTTCGTGTCGCTCCTGCCTGAACGAATCTACGCGCAGACACCACTCGCCACGCTTGAGCGGCTTGGCATACGGGAAAAGTATATCTACCTGCCTAATCAGTTTTGGATCCACAAGAATCATCGTTGCGTATTCGAGGCATGGAAGCTCCTCAAGGACGCCGGTCGAGAGTATATGCTTGTATGTACTGGCTGGTCTGAAGACTTCCGCGCCCCAGGCTACTACCAACAACTGCTCGACTATATCACCGAGCATAGACTCCAGCATACAATTAAACTGCTAGGATTTATCGACCGGGATGATCAAGTACAATTGTATCGTGGTGCGGCGGCCGTACTCCAGCCATCCCTGTTCGAAGGGTGGAGCACATCAATCGAGGACGCGAAGACGCTCGGCAAGCCAATGATCGTCTCGAATATCGCGGTGCATCATGAGCAGGCCGGCGAAGACGCGCTCTACTTCGACAAGGGCAGCGCCGAGCACCTCGCCACGGTTGTTGAGGCGGCGTGGGATCAACTCTCACTCGGCTACAACCCAACCGCCGAAATGATTGCTCGTAGGGATACAACTATTCGAGCCCAGGCGTTCGGGCGTGCCCTTGTATCATTATTCGAGCAGGTTGGCGCAGGCGCTATCGACGACGGCGCCTGGAACCCGCAACGTATGCTGCCGCAGATCGCGGGGATCAATCGATCATTGGCGGCTGCCCGCGCTGAGTGCGCTGCCCGTCTCACGGTCATCGAGCAACTTGACGCCCAGGCCCGCGAGCTGCGCGAGCAGTTAGCCGCATCCGAGGCCGATCGTGCCGCGCGTCTTACAGTCATTGAGCGACTTGATGCGGAGGTTACGAAATTACGAGAGCAACTTGCCGCATCTGGCGAACAACTCAAACTAAGCGAGGCTGACCGATTAGCACGTCTAGAAGAGATCCAGATGCTTCAGCAACAGTTAGATGCGAGCGAGTCTGATCGAGTGGCAAGAATGCATGTAATTCGAGCGCAGCAACAACTCTTAGATCGGCCATTGATCAACGTACTGCGGCGCATGCACTTTGTGTAACGAGAGGAACTGATGAACCAGCCCGAACCAATGGTCGAGCCACTATCTTCATCTCTACGAACTGCTAGATGGCCGAAAATTAGTGTTATTACACCATCATATAATCAGGCTTGCTTTCTTGAGACCTGTATTACTTCTGTTTTGAGCCAAGAATACCCGAATCTCGAATATATTGTGGTGGATGGTGGCTCAACCGATGAAAGTGCTGAAATAATTAAAAAATACGAGAAACAGATAACGGTTTGGATTAGCGAACTAGATAAAGGCCAAAGCGACGCTATTAACAAAGGCTTTCGGATGGCAAGTGGGGATGTTGTTGCCTGGCTAAATTCGGATGATTTTTATCTGCCTGGCGCCCTAGCCGCAGTTGCGGAAGCTTATGTTCAGACACCAAATGCGTCCTTCTATTTTGGCGACGGCTGGCGAGTGGACGAGACAGGGCAACCAAAATGCAGCTACTATCCAGATGACCCCGTATTCTTTAATCGAGAGGCGCTCATTTTCGGAGTTAATTACATTTTGCAGCCGGCCACATTCATCAATCGCGCCTATCTCGTAAAAGTAAACTACCTTGATCCAAACTTACATTATGGTATGGATACCGACCTTTGGATCCGCTTATCTCAACTTGCCCCGCCACTTCGTGTGCCAGCATGGCTCGCCGCGTCTCGCGAATATGGAACAACCAAGACGTCAACCGGTTCTTTTCGACGAGTTGAGGAGCTTCGCCGGATTGCCGAAACATATAGCGGTTTGCCGATAACGCCGGGAACCATCTGTTGTTTTCTCGACACACTCCATCAGTTTGTGCGGGAACGAAGTGACATCTTCCCAAAGTCGTATCAGAGCCAGATCGAGATGTTCTGGGCGGCAACTGCTCAATTGATGGCACAATATGGAGCTCGCCCGGATGGCGGTTTTCCAATTCATCCGGCTGCCTTATTCAATCAGATTGGCGCGCTAACCGAGCGCTTACAGATCTCCGAGGTGGATCGGGCCGCTCGGCTCGATGTGATTGAACGGCTGAAGACTCAACTGGACGAAGTCGAAGCCGACCGCGCCGCTCGCCTCGAGGTCATCGACCAACTCAACAACTATTTGCAGGCCAGCGAATCCGATCGCGCTGCGCGTCTTGAATTGATTGGTCATCTGAGCGAGCAACTTCAGATTAGCGAAGCCGATCGCGCCGCACGCTTGGCAGTAATTCAACAACTCAATGCTAAGAACAATCGGTTGTCGGCCAGACTCAGCCGCGCGGGATCTCACTTTCTGATTCGCGTTGGCCGCAAAGCCGGACAAGCCTGGAATAAAGCATGGAACATATAGACGAGCAACTTCCCCGTATTAGTATCATCGTGCCGTCGTTCAATCAGGCCCGTTTCCTGGGCGAGGCGTTGGAGAGTATCTTTCGCCAGGGCTACCCACGCCTTGAGGTTGTGGTGATGGATGGTGGATCCAGCGACGAAAGCATGGCGATCATACAGTCGTATGAGTCGCGGCTGAAGTACTGGCAAAGCCAGCCAGATGGCGGCCAATCGGCGGCAATCAATGCGGGCGTTCAACACTGTACCGGCGATCTGGTCGCGTGGCTTAATTCAGATGACTTTTATTGGGGCGACTCGCTCTGGACGGTGGGACGTGCCTATATCACGTTTCCAGGGCACGGCTTGTATATTGGCAACGGCTTTCGCTTCCCGGAGCGCGAAAATCGCCTGGTGCCGTTTTGTGATAAACACATGGCGCTAAATCGCACAGCGCTCACGCAGGGACTCGACTACATCCTCCAGCCATCGACATTCTTCGCACGGAGCGCATGGCACGAGGTCAATGGCCTCGATCCATCTCTTCGTTTCTGCATGGATTGGGATATCATCCTTCGGATTGCTCGGCGTTATCCGGCCGTACTGATCAACGAGTTTTTGGCGGTCAGCCGTGAATATGGAGAGACCAAAACCAGCACTGGAGGCATGCGTCGTGCGCTAGAGATCATCCGCGTGGTTCAGGCGCATAGCGGGCAGGAATACACTCCCGGGAGCTTGTTCTATTTATTGGAAACACTTATTAATGGCACTGAGGGCCTGGTGTCGCCTCATGTGCGCCAGCAATTGTACAATGGCATCAGCGCAATTGAGCAGCAGTTTGTCGAGCAATACGGCCATATCTATAGCTTTCCCGATCACGGCGATCCTCAAGACCACGTCTACCTGCCCTTCGCCGCCGATAGTCTGCCGCGCCGTTCGCTCTCAACTGATCAGCATGCTCTGCCATCGATCAGTATTATCACACCATCCTTCAACCAGGCGCAGTTCTTGGGGCAAACACTAGAAAGTATCCTGAATCAGGAGTATCCCAAGCTGGAGACACTGGTCTTTGATGGTTGTTCTACTGATGGCAGTCTAGAGGTGTTGCGCCGCTACCAGGAGCGCCTCACCTACTCGGTATCAGAACCCGACCGTGGACCAGCCGATGCGATCAACAAGGGGCTGAAGATGGCGACGGGTGAGGTGCTGGCTTGGCTGAACTCGGACGACATGCTTACCTGCGATGCGCTGTGGGAAGTAGCTCGTGCATTTGCGGACGACCCTGATCTGGACATGGTTTATGCCAATGCGCTGTACATTAATGAGGAAAACCAGCTCCACCTAGTAAACCACGGCACGCATCACACAGGGTTGTACTTTGGAGAGATCCAGCCACTAGGCCGAGTGCCGGCCTACTGGTCATACGTCCATGCCATACCACAGCCCACCGTCTTCTTCCGGCGGCGCCTGCTCGAGACATGCGGCTATTTGGATGAATCTTTTCAATATATCTTTGACTTCGAGTTGTTCTGGCGGTTCGCGTGGAAGGCCAAGATCAAGAAGCTTGAGCGTACCCAGGCATTTTATCGAATCCATGCCGCTTCTAAGACAAGTGATTGGAATAAGTTTCTGGTTGAACTCTACAGCTTCAGCCGCCCGTGGTGGCCGCCTCTGTATTCGCGCGAGTTCCGTACCACGTTCCGCGACTTCCTTAGCAGTTATATGCGCCGGCGTTTCGGAAAGCGCCCGCGCGATATCTGGTTCTGGGGTATAGCTGCGCTGGTCGGGCTTTCGGTACTGACCCGCATCGGCAACCCCGAGGCGCTACGGTTGCGGCTGCCTCGAGCACGCATACTCCAGCCGCCCGAGCCATCCCAGATTACCGCATCCCGCTCAACCGCCGGCTCCGCCGATCTAGAATCATCCGCCGGGTTGGAATCAAGCAGATCGCGCTACCACATCGAGCGCACCAATCTGCGCTATCGATCATTCTTCTGTTCCTATCACTGGCCACGCCATCCAGGCCACTCCGGTGGCGAGATTCGCGACTTCCACCTGTTGCGCCGGCTCCTTACGATCAGCCATGTCGAAGTGTTCGCGTCAGTGCCTGATGACGATCGCGAAGACCCATTAGCGCCCTTTGTCGATGCGCTCCACTCCTATAAGCAGATCAGCGAACACCACCCCCACCTTGTGGATAAGCAGGCGCTACGACGCTCCTTAAAAAGCCGAATCACATCCCGACTGCGGCGGCTGGGAGTACCAGTGGTAGGCCCACGGTATCATCTCGACGCCGCCTGGAATTTCGCCGGTATCGTGGGTTACGTCCGCGGTGTGCTGCAGGAGGCGCTCGATCGCAACCAACCGGATTTTCTGTTCGTTAGCCCACAGAGCAACCCGGTGGCGCTGACCTTAAAAACAGACCGCCTGCGCACGCGGCTGATCATGGCCTCGTACGATGTCGAAGCCGTGCGCGTGCGGCGCATCGCAGCCTCGCATCAAAGTATCCGCAGGCTTGCGCTCGATCTGGAAGTGCCTCGCGCGAGACGTTTCGAGCATGAAAATCTGGCCCTCTATGATGGCATCATCGCCGTCAGCGAACTGGACCGGCGGATCTTTATCGAGGACTATGGGTTTCCGCCTGCGCGCGTGCTGGTGATCGAAAATGGCGTGGATATCGACTACTTTGCCTTCCACGAGCGCCAACCGAGCCAGCGCCAGGAGGTTGTGTTTGTCGGCAGCTTATCCTATTTACCCAATCAGCAAGCGGCGTGGCGCCTGCACCATAGGATCATGCCGTTAGTGCGGCAGCGTTATCCTGCGGCACGCTTGTG
>WNFU01014647.1_pt1 | contig 13620 bp, 17 predicted proteins | sample 5400121 | NCBI WGS metagenome assembly WNFU01 (sample SAMN13153360, study PRJNA577476) | soil metagenome | isolation source: 100 cm soil or saprolite under grassland replicate 1 | place: USA:California | collected 2016-06-15
GACGCCAGCCGAGCGTCGTACGTAATGAGCCCAGCAAGGGCAGGGGCAAGGGAGAGGGCCGTGGCGAGGTGGATCGCGTCGAGGGTGCGAATCTCATGGGGCTTGAGCGTCGACGCCGTCCGCATCACTCCTTCCTCGAGTCGCACCAAGGCCATGCGACGGAGAACGGATTCGGCACGATCGGCCACGGCCCGCCTCGCTCCCGACCGCAGCACCGCTCGAAGCACTTCGACCCAGGCGAGTACGCTCGAAACCATCTCGGGGTCTGAGCGAAGGGTCTGGACCAGTGCGCCGGTCTCCGGCTCGGGAACGACGAGTTTCACGATGGCGGAGGAGTCGAGGTACAGCATAGCCGCAGCGCTACAGCCGCTCCGCCCGCTCCTCGCGGAGCGCGTCGCTCAGGCGAGTGGAGATCCGACCCCTCGGTGGAAGGAGCTCCAGAAGGTCGCCTTCCGGAGGAGAGGCCCGTCCCGAGCTCACCAGTTGCTCCAGGGGCGACGAGGCCTCCGGCAGCGGCGCGAGCACGGCGACCGCTCTCCCACGCTCGGTCACCTCCAGGCGCTCCCCTCGCTTGACCCTTCGCAAGTAAACGCTGAGGTTCTGGCGGAGCTCCCGAACCCCGACCTGCGTCCGACCATCACTCATGTAGCACACAGTAGCACATCGCACTCTTGGCCAGGGGGCCGGGGGTCCCTGGGTGTTCGAGTCGGAGGACGATTCGAACCTCTTCCTGAGGTCTGGTCGTGCGAGACGAGTTCACCATGACAACCGCCTGACCAGCGGTTACGCCTCTAGCGGGCGGGCCAACCTACGACTACCATCGGATCGTGCGTACCTTCATCGTGGTGGTGTGGAACATGGGACTCGGCTCCCTCCACGAAAGAGGGCAACGAAGGACGGGCGCCGGCTCTTCGGACTGATGGGAGAGCGTTCCGCCGACGTAGTCACGTGGTCGAGCGACGGCGAGCCGCGGATCCGCTTCGAGAACGGCCATCCCGATTGCGTCGGATGCGGGATGTGCAAGATGCGAGCGGTTCTCGACGCCCGCGAGCGTGGCGGGGTCGCGTTCGTGGGTGAGGGGCCGTCGGACCGCTACGCAGCGCTCTACGCGGACATCCTGTTCGCGAAGGACTCGGTCGTTCGCCACTGCCAGCGGGACGGGGTGCCGTTCCTGCCGTGGGGGGACTTCGAGGACGTCCGACGAACGCTCGAATCGCTCGACGCGGTACCGGGCGCCGTCGCGCCCGAGCGATGCCCCGGGTGGACGCCCGCGTGAGCATCGGGTCCGATCTCGTCGTCCGACCACTTCGTCCCGAGGACCTCGAGACCGTCTTCCAACTGGTCGTCGCGGCCCAGCAGCACGACATCGGGGAGGTCGAGGTCGACCGCGACGACCTTCTCACGGACTGGGCGCTGCCGACCTTCGACATCCACCGCGACACCGTCGGCGTGTGGAGCGGCGAGGAGATCGTCGCGTGGGCGGAGCTGATCCTGCGCGAGCGTGCCGAGGTCGAGGTCGCGCCGGGGTGGCGCGGCCGCGGGATCGGGACGTGGGTGCGCGAGTGGACGGAGCGGCGCGCCGCCGAGAAGGGATGGGAGTTGGTGGCGCAGGTCGTGCCAGAATCGAACACGGCGGCGCGGGACCTGTTCTCGGCGGCCGGATACCGTGTCGCCTACACCTCGTGGATCCTCCGGATCGAACACGACGCAGAGCCGCCGTCCCCCGTCGTGCCCGACGGCATCGCGATCCGCGAGTTCCGGCGCGAGGACGAGCACGAGGTGTACCGGTTGTTCGAGGACGCTTTCAACGAGTGGCCCGGCCGCCAACCCCAGCCCTTCGAAGAATGGACCGCGATCACGACCCGGCGCGCCGACTTCCGTGGGGAGCTGTTCGCCCTGGCGGTTGACGGTGACGAGATCGTAGGCGGAGCGATGACGTTTCCGTTCGCCGGCGAGGGCTGGATCGACAAGGTCGCCGTGAAGGCGACGCATCGGAACCGCGGGATCGCCCGGGCGCTACTCCAGCACTCGTTCCGCGAGGCCTGGCACCGTGGCGCGCGAATGAGCGGTCTTTCGACGGACTCCCGCACGGGTGCGCTTTCGTTGTACGAGAAGGTCGGGATGGCGGTGCACCGGGCCTACGCGAGCTACGCGAAGGACCTATAGAGCGTCCCGGCGCGGGCGTTGGCGGATCGCGGTGGCCGTGGGATTAGAACCACGAGAGGTTGCCTCTGAGGGGTACAGATATTCGCGTCTGTCAACGCCGGTCGAAAACTGAACAGTTTCGGCCGGTGGTCTCAAGCAGTCATCGCAACGCGACTGGTCAGAACCTCGGTTGGAGACCTCCATCCGAGGACCCTTCGTGGCCGGGTATTCAGCTCACGAGCGACCCTCGAAAGATCGGCGGCGGTGTGGATCGACAGGTCGGTGCCCTTCGGGAAGTACTGGCGCAGGAGCCCGTTGGTGTTCTCGTTCGAGCCCCGTTGCCACGGTGAGCGAGGTTCGCAGAAGTAGACCGGGATCCCGGTGCTCCGAGTGAACAGCGCGTGCTTGGTCATCTCGTTGCCCTGGTCCCAGGTCAGCGTACCCTGCAGCTCCTCCGGCAGGTCAGCGACGGTCGCCGTGAGGATCTCGATGACGTCGTCGGTCCTGGAGCTCGGGAGTTGGAGTAGCACCACGTAGCGGCTGTGGCGCTCCACCAGCGTGCCGATGTGGGACCGGCTACGGCGACCGACGATGAGGTCGCCCTCCCAGTGCCCGATGACCAGCCGCTCGTCGACCTCAGCCGGCCGAGCCTCTAGCGGCAACATATCGGCGATGCGTCTGGGTCCGACGAAGACCCGGCGTTGCGCCCGCCGCCTGACCCGGCGGGTCCGGAGATGCACGGTGAGCTGGCCCGGGAGACCGGCCTTGGCCTGCACGAACAGCGACGTGTAGATCGTCTCGTGGGACACGCGCATGGTGGGGTCCTCGGGAAAGTCCAGACGGAGCCGGGCCGCGATCTGTTGGGGCGACCACTTGGCCTTGAGCCCCTCTTCGACTCGGTTCCGGAGGGGGTCGTTGGAAGCGAGCTTGGCCGGGCGGGGGCGCCTGGTCCTCACCTGGGCCATCCGGTCGGCTCGATGCGCGCGGTACCCGACCGGGGTGGTGTTGCGCTTGACCTCCCGGGACACCGTGGAGACGGAGCGTCCCAGCCTGTTGGCGATCGCGGTGAGCGCCTCGCGTCTCGCCAGTCCCCGGGAGATCTCCTCCCGCTCCGCGAGCGACAGCCGGAGGGGAGGCCGTGAGGTCTTCGGACGGGGTCGTACCCCACCAGACTCCTTCAGCCAGTAGTGCCCTGCCGTCCTCGAGACCCCGGCGGCGTGGGCCGCCTCATGCAGCGTCGCCCCCGACGCTCTCGCCGTCCAGAACCGGCCGCGTACCTCCGCAGACTTCGGATGCCGACCCACCTGACCTCCTCGCTCGATTGGCGGTCAGCATCATCGACGTTGCGTTGACCGTTTGAAAACCACCGGCGCTAACCGTCAAGGTTTCGACCGGCGTTGACAAGGAGCCTGTGCGAGGGGCACGACCCTGCGGCCTCGTCCTGGGGATAGGGAACATTCGCGAACCCTTGCTCAGAATGGGGAACGCCCCGCGGGTGCCGTGGTCGCCCTAACCCGATGGCTCAGCTGTCGCGGCCCTGAGTGGAAAGGATCGGGTTTGCCGACATCTGCGGCAGGGTCCCGCTCGTATTCCCCAAATGTCCGATTCTGCCAGCATGGGACCAGGTCCAACGGGAGGAGGAATGGAGGAATTCGCCTGCCCGGTGTGCCAGCGGCTCCTCCCGATGGCCGGCGGCGAGGGAGTGATCGCACACCTGATACGCGACCACTGGGATGAGCCGTTGGCCAGGGCGATCGCCTACTCGCATTTCTCAAGGCTGAACATGGCCCAGCAGCAACCTGCGCGGGGAGGAGACCCGGTATGCATCGTCTCGGTCTGGGTTCAGGGCAGTTCCGGGAATCGCAGCCTCTACCTATCCGAGTCCGTGCCGCTCACTCCCGAGCGCCTCAAACTCTTGGGGCGCCTGGTTGGTCACGACCAGTGGAGGCGCCAGACCACACCGGAGCAAGCAACCTGGGAGCAGATCGAGGCGGAGGTTCTTGGGTGCCCGGAGGATTAGTACGCGCACCCCCTCCTAGGAACATTCGTGAACACTCGCCCACAACCGCGCTACGTCACCCGTGGGAGGCCGACCTTCAGAGAAGAGTCGTTGGCCGCATGCTCGCCCTCTCCCTCTCAAAGGGGGACCTCCGGGGGGACTTCATCAATGCCTCGTGAAGACGGCCCCGCCCCGAGCGATCTATCCGAGGAACGCGGCATTCTCCCCTGATGGCAGGCCTTCCCGACCGCCCGATGCTCTCTTTGAGCGACAAAGAGGCGCTCAGACAAAGCTTGCCTCTCTGGGCGAGTCGACTGCTCCCGGCCATTGGCCCTAGTTGGTCGGCGTCCGGCGCCGTTGACATTCCTTCTTTCGGCCGAGCGGGCAGGGCCCTCTCCATGCCGATGTACCTAAAACGAGGTATGCGTTTGGACAGTCACCCCACCAACCCAGCTCCAGAGCCGAAATGCTGGCATGTCGCCCACGCACTGGCCGGGTGGTCCGCCTTCATCGAGCATCTTCAGCATCGTCATGGCGTCGAGAACCCGCCTGAGGACGACCTCGACGCGTGGCGGCTCCACGAGGAGCTGCACGAGAATCAGCATGAAGCCCGCTCATAAGGAAGGACAGCCTCGGAGTGCCTCGAGGGGGCTAGGTCTCCCCTTCTCGGGACGACACCGCACAACGTCTGAGACTGACCGGTAGAGCTGAGGAGGCGCCGGCCCGCTTAGAAGCCGCCTATCCTCCAGAGTGCGCCACCGACCAAAAACAACGCGACGATCGGAGCGACGACGGTTGCCAGTCGCCCAAGAGCTTTCACCCATCTCATCGCATTCTTCATGGTTCGCCTCGCTCGATTCTGGACGCGGAAGGCCCTCGTTCCCTTCATTGTCGGCTCTGGGCTCATACATGCACATCGGACTTGGGCAGTAGCACGTCTCTTCGATTGGCGCCCGCCGGTGAACTAGGGCGTTTGGAGTGCACCAACCCCCCAAAACAGGTTTCGTCGAAGGGCTATCGGGCGCAATCTGTATCAACCCCGTGTCGCAGAACGACCATTTGGCGCAGAGCCGGGACGTGTGGGTCTGACGAGGGTTTCGTCTTCCTCGAGCGCTTCCCTGCCTGCGCTCACCGACGATCAGGACGAGCACAGGCTCTGGAACCTCGTCCTCTGCCCCCAGCGTCGGCATTGGGACCTGCGGACAGCCGAGGAAACCGAAGAGATCCCCAGTCCGTTACGCGGGCACGGTAGGTCGCAGGAGGCCGCCCCGATTGGAGACCAGGCCGCGAGTCACAAGCAGACTGCAGAATGGCTCGCCAGACCGCCGCGGGCCTGAGGCGATGGAAGGCCGATCAGGCGGTTGAACGGCTGGCCTTCGGGGCTCCGTGGAAGAGTGACGGTGGGCTGGGCGTCCCCGGTGAATGGGTGGCGACCGAGCCCGACGGGGCGGTCACTCACCCGGACACCCTCCTCGGGCGGTGGAAGAGGCTGGCCGCCTCCGCCGGCGTCCCCGCCATCCCCCTGCACGGCGCCCGGCACTCATACGCCATGTTGGCCCTCGGGGCGGGGGCACGGCTGGATGTCGTGTCTCGCCAGCTCGGGCACGCCTCAGCCGCGTTCACCGCGGACATCTACGCGCACCATTCGGACGAGGCGGCGGCCCAGGCCGCGGAGCTCGTGGCCGAGGCACTGGCTGTGGAGTCTCGGTACCCGCGTCTCAGATTGGCTCCGGTAGCTATGCGACATTTCGAGACCTCCGGGGTCGTCCGGTCGGGTTGGCCAGCGCTCCGAACTCCTTGCTTCTATCGTGACGCGGTCGGTGGGTTCGAAGCAGCTTGTCGTCTTGGGTGATCTGGACGGTGTCACCCACCAGGCGAACGCCGACGGTCTGGCCGCGGTAGCGGTTGCCCACCCGGTAGCCGCAGCCCGCGAAGCTCACCGAGCCGCTCCCGTCGACCTTTCGCACCACCTCCCCTCCCTTCGTCGGTCTCGCCGGCCGTGAAGCCGACACTCGGCGGTCCATCTTGTCGTCGTCGTCAAGGAGGTGGCGGCGAGCATGGGTGGCGATCACGACGCCGTTGTGCGTGACGTGCAGCAGGCCGTCCCTGGACTCCACGCTTACCTGTTGCCCGGCGAGGTAGCGTCCCACGTGGTAGCGGTGCTTGAGGATGCTGATGCGCCCGGCGTGATCGACGCGGCGGGCCACGACCCTCGCCCGCTCCTCCGGCACCTCCTCGATGTCGACCTCGCCGTCCACGACGTCGAAGGCTTTCTTCTCGGCGAGCTCGAAGCGGCGGGTGGGGGCGACGTCGCCGATCCCCTGGTGCTCCCGGTGGTGGTTGTAGTGGGCGACCCACCGATCGAGCGTCTCCTGGGCCTGCTCGATCGAGCCGAACGTGTGCGAGCAGAAGAATTCCTTGCGCATCGTCTTGTGCAGCCGCTCGATCTTGCCCGTTGTCGTCGGGGAGTACGGGGCGGTGAGGAGGTGGCGGATCCCGTTGTTCAGGCAGATCCGGTCGAAGGCCACGGTGGCGGGCTTCCTCCCGAGCTTGCCGGTGAACACCTTGCCGTTGTCGGTGAGGATCTGCTCGGGCACGACGTGACGGGACAACCCCTCGATCAGGGCGTCGGCGACCGGCCGTGCCGTGGCCCGGGGGACCACCTTCGCGATCACGCAGAACCTCGAGTGGTCGTCGATCCCGGTCACCACCGAGAGCTGGGTCCCGTCGGTGAGGCGCACGCCCCCCATGACGTCGATCTGCCAGAGCTCCATCGGCCGGTGCCGCTCCCACCGCTTGTAGTCCTCCCTGCGGCGCCGGCGAGCCTTGGGGGTAATGAGGCGGTGACGGACCAGGCACCGGTAGATGGCCGAGCGGGAGGGAGGCTGCTCGAGCTCCCGGCGGAGCCTGCTCAAGATGGTGCGGGGACCCCACCCCGGGTTGGACCTCCTGAGCGACACGATCCGGGCCTCCATCTCCGGGGGGATCTGGTGGGGGCAGCGATCGGGCTTGGAGCTTCGATCGGCGAGCGCCCCCAGGCCTCCTGTGGCGTAGCGAACCAGCCAGCGGTGGACGGTCCTACGGTCGACCCCGTAGCGCTTGGCCACGTCGGTGATCGTGGCTCCTGAGTCGAGGGCCTCTCGCACGGCCAGGTAGCGCTGCTCAACCACCGAAAGCTCCACAAGCATGCCGAGATCCTCCTTGGCTCGGTTGAGCGCAAGTGAAGATCACCGATGGGTCGGAAACCGGAGTTTCGGTGGGACACAGGTCCCGGAGCCACTGTCGCCCAGGACCCGGAGCCGGGTCGGAGAGTGAGACACAGATACCGGAGCCGATGTGGGACAGACGTGCCGAACTTTCACAGCCGAGGCACTGCCGGTGGGGGAATCCTGGGGGAATCAAAAGGGCCGGGGTGACCGGCCCTCTCCCGTTTCTGCTGCTCAGGCTCGTCGCGGGGTCAGGATTTGAACCTGTGACCTCTGGGTTTTGAGTCCGGAGAGGTTCGTGACGGAGAGTGTCACCCTGTGCCGTCTGCTGCCGCCACGTGGAGGTTTGGCCTCCTGTGTATAGAGCGCTTGGTGACGTCCTGTGACGTGTGGCGTCGTCTGGTTCGTTTGCATTCCGTTTTCGGCCCGACTCTGGCGCTTGCTTTGAAATACTGACAATCGCTCATCCGCACCAGTACGGCCGCCCACGGTGGGCCGGCCCGAACGACTGGAGAGTCCGTCAAGAGGACGCGAGACCAACAGGCTCCCCTCTCTACCAGTGGGTGCACACACCGCCACGTACCAGATCACGCGGGAGGCCGCAGGTGGTGCTGCGTCCGATGGACGGGGGCCAAGCAGGTATTCGATGATGACCCGAGTGGTGATTGGTAACCGACCTTGCCACCGGTCAGCCGATCGAGCACGGGCTTCGGCGGGGCCTGCTGGCTGTCTGGTTGGGGGAAGAACTGGGCCTCGGCGCGGCAGATCTCAGCGATGTCTATTACGTCGCGCTGCTCGGTACGGTTGGATGCACGATCGAGGGATCGCTCTTCGCCAAGTTCGCCCAGGACGACATCGCCCTCAGCGGGCGGGTGGCCACCGTCGACCCCAGCAGTAAGCTCGAGCTCACCGCGTTCGGGCTGCGGAACTTCGGGGCGGGTGAGCCGCCGGTCCGCCGGCTCGGCAAGGTCCTCTCCGGGGCACTCACAGGAGTGGCCGAGTTCCAGGCCGTGTGTCGCGATGTTGCCCTGCGGGTCGGCGACATGCTGGACATCGGACCGACGATCCAGCAGGCCCTCGCACAGTGTCACGAACGCTGGAACGGTAGAGGAGGGCCGAAACGGCTCAAGGCTGAGGAGATACATATCGCCGCGCGGATCTTCCACGTTGCGCACGACGTCGAGATCTTCAACCGCATTGGGGGCATCGAGTCCGCCGCAGCCATTGCGCGGAGGCGAGCGGGGAATCAATACGACCCGCGCGTGGCGAACCGGTTCTGCGACATCGCGCAGCCTCTGCTGCGAAGGCTGGAAGCGGAGCCGACCTGGGATGCCGTGCTCTCGGTGGAGCCTGCACCTCTGCGTTGGTTATCGCACGATGAAGTCGATGCGATCGGGCAGACGATCGCGAACTTCGTGGACCTCAGATCGCCGTTCACCCTGGGGCACTCCACTGGCGTCGCGACCCTCGCCGAAGAGACAGCACGTGGATTGGGCCTGCCGGAGAGCGAGGCCGTTACGGTGCGACGGGCCGCGTTCCTCCACGACCTTGGACGACTCGGCGTGCCGGTGGCAGTCTGGAACAAGGCGAGCTCCTGGACAGCCGAAGAGTCGGAGCGCGCGAGGAAGCATCCAGCCCTGACCGAACTCGTCCTGGCCCGCTCGAGCGCCCTGGGTCATCTGGGAACTCTGGCCGGCCTGCACCATGAGCGGCTGGACGGATCCGGTTACCGTGGCGTGACGGCCTCTTCGCTCCCCGTGGCGGCCCGGATCCTTTCTGCAGCAGATGCCTACCACACCAAGATCGAGCCGAGGCCCCATCGTCGTGCGCGCGGGCCGGAGGCAGCGGCCGAGGACGTCCGCCGCCAAGCGCGCGGAGGCCAGCTCGATGGCGAGGTGGCAAAGGCTCTCCTTGTCGCCGCCGGACACCCGGCACCGCGGAACCTACCTGAGCTGCTCGCCGGACTCAGCGACCGTGAGGTGGAGGTTCTGCGTCTCATCGTCCGCGGCTTGTCGAACCGGCAGGTGGCCGAGATCCTCTTCATCTCGCCGAAGACGGTGGGTCATCACGTGCAGCACATCTACGACAAGATCGGCGTTTCCACGCGGGTCGGAGCGACACTGTTCGCCCTGCAGCACGGTCTGGTCCAGGAAATCCCGTAACGCCACTCGCTGCTGCTCGTAGGCTTTCCCGGCAGCCGATCGGAGTGTCGACGCCCACGAGCCAGAAAATGGGGTGATCACCCGATGCCAGGTGCTGGCCGTTCGTGAGACAACCCGCAGGACAGGTCATCGAGCGGCGACCCGCGAGGCCACCCGTAGGAAGGAGGTGGTGCGGCTGCGGGTCTCACACCACGACCTGCCCGGTGTTGACGACCTCTGCTCATAGGAAGGAGACGACCGTGGGACATCCCAACGAAGAACTGCTGCGGAAGGGCCTCGAGGCGTTCGCCCGAGGCGACCTCGACACCGTGAAGGAGATCCTGGCCGAGGACATCGTGTTCCACGTCCCAGGTCGAGGCATGATCTCGGGTGAGTACCGAGGCCGGGATGCGGCTCTTGGGTTCTTCGCCAAGGGACAGCAGCTCTCGGGCGGCACCCTGCGGATCGAGCTCCACGACGTGGCGGCGACCGACGAACATGCCATCGCGCTCCAGATCAACCGGGCGCAGCGCAACGGTAAGACGCTGGAGGCGAGGGTTGTCGGTGTGTACCACATCCGTGAGGGCAGGGCCACGGAGGCGTGGTTCCTGACCGACAGCCAGGACGAAAACGACGACTTCTGGTCGTGAAGAGCTTGCATGGGAGGGGAGCCATCATGAGGGTCGAGGAGAGCATCATCATCGAGCGTTCGCCGGAGGAGGTGTTTGCCTTCCTGGTCGTCCGGTCGAATGATGCCGTCTGGATGGGCTCCGTAGTGGAATCGGATTGGCTCGACCCGACTGCACCATTGAGCGTCGGTCGCCAAGGCCGGATGGTCATGAAGAACATGGGACGGCGGTCGGAGTACATCGACGAGGTGACGGAGTACGCGCCGGGAAGGCGAATCGGGCACCGGACGGTGGAAGGACCGATCCAGCTCAAGACAGCCTGCAGCACCGAGCCGGCACGCGGTGGCTGTCGGGTGACGGTCGTGGCTGAGACCGACAAGTTGGTCGGCGGCTCATTCGGCAGACTGGCCAACCCGATCGTCGCCAAGATTGTCCGCCGCGGCTTTAGGGCCGATCTCGCCAAGCTCAGGGACCTCCTTGAGCTGGAATCCGAGCCCGCGGGGTGACGGGCATGCACCCTAGGTCGATTCGGACTGCGACGGAATACCGTCTGCCGATGTGGCTCGCATGCGAGCTGAGCCCGCTGCAAGGAGTCGCGTGGTGTCGGAAGGGGTCGAATGAACCCCCGCGAGCGTCAGGTCGAGATGTTTCTCCGCCGTCTGCTGGTGCGGAGGGATGGACTGCGCGAGGCGGTGCCGACGAAAATGGCCACGTCTACTGGCTCGCCGACTTGGGTTCGCTGTCAGCCCGACCGGCCACGTCGTACGAGGGCGAAGTTGCGTCGAGTGAATTTCTTCCTTCAGAGCGACGCAATTTCCTTCCCAGGAAGGCCTATTTGCGTCGTGCTCTTTTGTTTCGTCATAGCGACGCAAATTCCTGCTACCCTACCGCCGTGATCACTCGACCAACGCGCGGACGACCCAGCCGGGAGGCAATCTACCGACAGCTGGCGGAGGGCGTCGAGGAGCTGCGCACTCGCCTAGGGGGCCTCCCGACGCCCAGCGAGGCCGAGGATATCTGGGGCGACATCTGGTACCAGGAGGCTCACAACTCGACTGCGATCGAGGGCAACACCCTGGTGCTGAGAGAGGTCGAAGCCCTACTGAGCGAGGGTCGAGCCGTCGGCGATAAGCAGCTCGCGGAGTACCTCGAGGTCCGCGGCTATGCCGACGCTGCCCAGTGGGTGTACCAGCAGGGTTTGAGCCCAGGCGACCGGACGACGGGCGACCTAATCACGCTGACCGAGGTGCGCCACGTGCACACACTGGCCATGTCGAAGGTGTGGGAGGTTGCCGCACACCCCGACGCGACCGACCAGGAGGGGCCAGGCTCGTTCCGTCGCCACGGGATCAAGCCGTTCCCTGATGGCATGCGGCCTCCGGACTGGCCTGACGTTCCGGCGCTGATGTCGAACTGGGTAGAGCGGGCGTGCAAGCTGGCGAGCGCCGAGGGGCCGTTCCCGGAGGCCCTCGCCGACATCCATGCCGAATTCGAGCGCGTCCACCCGTTCCTTGACGGCAACGGTCGGGTCGGGCGCCTCGTGACTAACCTCCTCCTGATCCGACTCGGGTACCCGCCGGCCATCATCCGCAAGGCTGATCGCACACGGTACCTGACGAACCTACGTCGAGCAGATGCAGGGGATCCTGGGCCGCTCGGAGAGTTTCTTGCCCGGGCGGTCATCGACACGCTCATGCGCTTCATCGTGCCTGCGGTCGCTGGCCCGGCACGACTCGTCCCCCTGGCGGCGCTCGCCGATGGCCAACTGAGCGCCCGCGCGCTTCGCATCGCGGCCGAACGCGGACGACTCCGCGCTCAGCACGATGAGCGCGGCCAATGGCGGAGCACCCGTCGCTGGGTCGAGGAGTATCGGGCGAGTCGGTATCAGAGGGATCGTTGATCCCGATGAGCGGTCGAGCGTGTTTGCCGCATTGGTGGGCGTCCTCCAATCATCCGCGCCCGGGCTCGTTGTCTTCTCTGACATCCCGCCTCCGCTTGACAGTCCGGTCGACCTGATCAAGCGTCGGGTGGCGCCAGATACTCACAAGCCGGACCGGCCGCCACGGCGGCCAGCTCCGGACGTTTGCATTCCGTTTGTATCCGTAGGGGTATCCGTACTCGGTACGTCCCTGACCTGCGCTTTCACCTCCCGGCGAGCACCTCAATCCGGCCCTCGCTGGGTTATTGGCTTCGAAGCGACGCCGCCCCGCATCATGCCCTTGACCTGGGACGTTGGCAGGGGTTGGCCTGCCTTGGGCTCGCTGGGTTCTCGTTTGCAGGAAACTCCGAAGGCGCGCCCGGTTCGGACACCCCCTCTGACATGCGCCTTTGTTCTCGTCGCGGGGGACGGGATTTGAACCGTGACGTGCGATTTTGGGGACTCCCTCGGGTTCCCGTGGGTGATGTAGCCCCACGTGAGCTCCCGCCACGGGCCTGAGCAGGGCATCCTCTCCACCAAGGCGTCACGGAGCGACAGCGGAAGACGCGCACGTGTCGCTCCCGCGGTAGGTTCGGCGCTTCGCCAACCAACCGAGCCTTCCCCGGAAGGGGAGACACGTGCGCGTCAGCACAGCATTCAACAGGATGTTGGCCATCCCGGGGGCTCCACCGTGGCCGGGGTGGAGTTCACTCCCTCCGGCGTCGTGGTCACCCTGCGCCGGCGATCCCGCAAGCTCCGGTGCCCGGCCTGCGGCCACGCCACCAGGGCCGCCTACGACCGCTCGGTGCGCCGGTGGCGCCACCTCGACCTCGGAGCCTCCCGCCTGGACCTCCAAGCCGAGATCCGCAGGCTCCGCTGCCCGAGATGCTGTCGGGTGATCACCGAGGAGGTCCCCTGGGCCCGTCCGGGCGCCCGGCATACCCGCGAATTCGAGGACGTCGTGGCCTGGCTCGCCCAGCGGGCCGACAAGACCACGATCGCGAAGCTGCTGCGGTGCTCCTGGGAGGCCGTGGCCCGGATCGTGGTCCGCGTCGTGGCGTCCTCGATCGACGACGCCCGGCTGGACGAGCTGTACCGGATCGGGGTGGACGAGGTGTCCTACCGCAAGGCGTGGGGTCCAGAAACTCCATCGCGGCCCGTATGAGGGCGATTACACGGTCATCTGGGACAATGCCCCGCCGTAATCCGGTCCCTCCTCTATCTTCTCTTGCGCCGTCTCCTCGGCCTGTTCCGGTCGACCGAGGTGACGGTGGCTGAGGCCGATCTGGAGATCGTCGTCCTCCGTCACCAGCTGGCCATCTTGCGGCGTCAGGTCAAGCGACCGTTGGGTTCTAGAGGCAAGAGCTGCTGAGCACGAACACGCACCCTGCCGGGCAAGAGGTTGGCAAAACTCGCACTGGTCGAGGGTGGAAAAACGGCCCCTCAGAGGGTGTCGCGAAAACCTTTGTAAGAGCTGGCCTGGCGGTAGCCACTCCGGGAGAATGACATCGAGGTAATTCCCACACCCTCGGAGGAACCCGTGGCCTACAACTTTGTTCCCTGCCATCGAGACCAGTCGTTC
>WNFU01007787.1_pt1 | contig 13618 bp, 15 predicted proteins | sample 5400121 | NCBI WGS metagenome assembly WNFU01 (sample SAMN13153360, study PRJNA577476) | soil metagenome | isolation source: 100 cm soil or saprolite under grassland replicate 1 | place: USA:California | collected 2016-06-15
CGCCAGGTCGACCAGCGGACCCGATACGCGGTCCGGCTGGGCGGCCAGGAGCGCCTCGATGTCCACGCCACCCGACCCGTCAAGCGGGAGGCCGTCGTCGCCCCCCACCTCGAGCCCGGCATCGGATGCCACAGTTTTACCTCCGACTGTGTGGCACCGTTCCACTGTTGCCAATAGTAGAGGATGCCGCCGTGTTCCTACCCGGATGTTCGGGCTGCTCGATCGTCCCCAGTACCATGCGCACGTCCCGCTCACGTAAATCCGGCAATCCGGCGGCCCTCCCCACCTCGACCCTAGCCGCGGCCGGGAGCTTCCGTGAGGGGCGAACGCCCTTGGACCTCGGTGACCTTCGCCGGCGTGCTGCCGGACCCGGGTCGGCCGGTCGTCCCTTGGCTGGGGGTCGTTGCGCTGAAGGTGTCGGTCGTGCTGCTCGGCTCGTTCGCCGTCTCGGTCGCGCTCGCCGTCGCCGTCACCCGACTCCGCCACATCTCGGCGCTGTTCGGCGTCAAAACCAGCGCGGAGTGGCCGGTCGCCGGGGGGACCATCGGCCCTGGTTCCTCGCTGCCAAGCGCATAGCGTGGAGGTGGTGCCCGGGTCACCGGCCGAGAGGAGGCGAGCACCATCGGGCCCCGCGACTTCCTCCACCGGTTCCGCCCGGCCGGTACGCCGGGCGCGGCGGCGCGTCCGGGGGTGCCCGCCGACCGGATGACCGAGGCAGCGGCCGAGCTCGGTCCGGTCCTGGACCTGCTCGCCGCGGTCGAGGCGGAGTGCGATCGGCTGCGGGAGGACGGGCGCCGGGACGCCGAGGAGACCCGGGCGGGCGCGCGCGAGCAGGCGGCCGCGCTGGTCGCCTCGGCCCGGGCACGCGCGGACAGCGAGCGCGCGGTGTCGGCGGCACGGGCACGCACGCGGGCCGGCGCCGAGGCGGCCGGGCTGCTCGAGGACGCCGCGCGGCGGGCCGCCGGTCTACGCGAGCTGGCCGAGCGCCGGATACCCGCCTACGTGAGCCGGGTCGTCGCCATGGTCCAGGCCGCCGGCGCCGGCGAGCCCGCGCGGGTCGGCGGGAGGGAGACCCCGTGAGCGTCGGCTGGGTGGCCGGAAGCGTGCGAGCCAGGGCGCTCGCCCGGCGGCGGATGGGGCGCGCGGCCGCACGCGCGCTGGCCGCCTCGCCCTCGCTCGACGCCGCGGTGGCGACGCTGGCGGCAACGCCGTACCGGCACGACGTCCACCCCGGGCAGGACCTGGCGGAGGCCCAGCGTGGCGTCGCCGCGACCCTGCTGTGGCACCTGCGGGTGCTTGCCGGCTGGCTGCCGCGAGAGGGCGCGGACACCACGCGGCTGCTCGTCGCCTGGTTCGAGATCGCCAATGTGGAGGACCTGCTGCACCGCCTGGCGGGAGGGGCCGCGGAGGAGCCGTTCCGTCTCGGCACGCTCGCCACCGCCTGGCCACGGCTGGAGCGGGCGCGCTCGCCGGCCGAGTTCCGCACGACCCTTGCGACGTCGCGCTGGGGCGATCCCGGTGCGGAGACGCCGTGGGCGGTGATGGTCGGCATGCGGCTGTCGTGGGCGGCACGCCTGGCGGCCGCGGTGGACCGGGCCGCGCCCTGGGCCGCCGGCGCGGCGGCGCTGCTGGGTCCCGCGGCCCTCGCCGCCACCTCGCTTCCCGCGCTGCTGGATCGCCTCCCGGCCCGCGCGCGCTGGGCGCTGCTCGGCGTCGCCGGCCTCGACGAGCTGTGGCAGGCGGAGGCGCGCTGGTGGACCCGGGTGGAGCGGGACGGCTTCGAGCTGCTCCGCGCCACGGGCCAGGGGCCAGCGCCCGTGCTCGGCGCGGTCGCGGTGCTGGGCGTGGACGCCTGGCGGGTGCGCGCGGCGCTGGAGCTCGCCGCCCGCGGCGGCCGGCCCCTGGAGGTGTTCGATGCCCTGGCGTGAGGTCCCGCGACCGGTGCGGATGCAGCGGGTCGCCCTGGTGGCTCCGGTGGAGGCGCTGCGCGACACGCTGGCCCGCGTAGCCGTTGCCGGCGTCGTGGACCTGGATGCGGTCACGGGAGCCGAGGCGCCGCTGCCGGCCGGCGAGGCGCAGCTGGAAGAGCTCGCCCGCGGGGCGGTCGTGCGGGGGAGGGTGGCCGCGCTGGCTGGCTGGGTGCCCTCGGAGGCCGTACCCGGGCTCGCCGGTCGGCTTGGCGAGGTCGGCGGCGCGGTGGTGCCGTTGCCCCACCCGCGAGGGGTGGACGCGCCCACGCTGCTGCGGGACGCCGGCCTGCGCCGGTCGCTGACGCCGCTGGTGGAAACCTACGGCACCGTGCCCTACGTCGACGTCGACCCGACCGTCGCCGCGGCGGCCGCCTACGTGCTGATGTTCGGGATGATGTTCGGGGACGCGGGCACGGCGCGCTGCTGCTGCTGCTCGCGGCGGCACTGTACGCGGGGTGGCCGCGACCGCTGGTGCGCCTGCGCCGCGCCTGGCCGTTCGTCGCGGGCGCGGGCCTCACCAGTACGGTCTTCGGGTTGCTGTACGGGGAGTGCTTCGGGCCGAGCGGGATCGTGCCGGTCCTGTGGCTGGAGCCGCTGGAACGCCCGGTCCCGCTGCTGCTGGCCGCGCTCGGGATCGGCGCGGTGCTGCTCGCCGGCGCCTACATGCTCGGGACCGTCAACCGCTGGCGAGAGGGCGGCCTCCTGCTTGCGTTGTACGCGCCGTCGGGCATCGCCGGGGCGGCGCTGTACCTCGGCCTGGGCGCGGCCGCGGGCGGCTGGTACCTGCACCTGACGTGGCCGGTGGTGGCCGGTGGGGTGGCCGCGGCGGCCGGGCTCGCGCTCGCCTTCGCCGGGTTCCTCGCCGAGGCCGGTGGCGGCGCCGCCGGGGTCGGGCAGGCGTCGGTCGAGCTGTTCGACGCGGTGGCGCGTCTGGGCTCCAACGTCGTGTCGTTCGTCCGGCTCGCCGCCTTCGGCCTCACCCACGCCGCCCTCGGCGCGGTCGTGTGGCAGGGGACCGCCGGGCTGTGGCGCCGAGGCGGGCTGTTCGTCGCGGCGGCGGTGCTGGTGGCGGCCGTCGGCAACGCGCTGGCGTTCTCGCTGGAGGCGCTGGTGGCCGGGGTGCAGGCGCTGCGCCTTGAGTACTACGAGCTGTTCTCGCGGGTGTTCCAGCGCCAGGGCCGGCCGTTCCGGCCTTGGCGTCTCGCGATCACGTCGGAGGAGGACCTTCCATGTGGGTCTGGCTGATCTTGCTGCCCATGGTCACCACGGTGGCCGTCGCGACCACGTTGGCCCTGCGGCGCGGCGGCCGGGGGGCGGTGCGTGCCCTCCTCGCCGTCAATGCGCTCGTGGCGGTGGCCGCGCTGGTGGTCCTGGCGCTGGCGCTGACCGCCGGGCCCGCCGGGGCGGCCGCAGGGCAGGCAGCCGCCCAGGCCACCGAGGCGGCGTCCGCCGGCGCGCCGAGCGGAACGGCGCTGCTGGGTGCGGCGATCGCCGTCGCCGCCTCGTCGATCGGGGCGGCCATCGCGGTCGCCTACACGGGCGCTGCGGCGCTCGCGACGATGAGCGAGCGTCCCGAGCTCTTCGGCCGCGCCATGGTGATCGTCGGCTTGGCCGAGGGCATCGCCATCTACGGTCTGATCGTCGGCATCATCATCATCGGGAGGGCGTGAGCCGTGGCGCGGGTCGCGGTCGTCGGCGAGCTCGTGCGGGTGCAGGGCTTCGCCCTGGCCGGGGCGCAGGTGCTGGTGGCGGAGGACGAGCAGGCGGTGCGTGCGGCCTGGGGCTCGCTGGACGGCGATGTGGCCGTGGTGGTGCTGACCGACCGGGCGGCCGCGGCGCTCGGCGACGAGCTGGAGCGGCGCTGGCCGCTGACGGTGGTGATGCCGCCATGAGCCAGGCTCCCGTGACCCAGGCCGCGCTCGTCCCGGTCCGCGACCTCCTGCTCGCGCGGGCACGTGCGGACGCTGAGCGGACGCGCGCCGAGGCGGCCGCCGAGGCCGGTGCGGTGCTCGCCGAGGCGCGCGACCAGGCGGCGGCGATCCTTGCCGAGGCCAGGAAGCGGGGTGCGGCCGACGGTGCCGCGGTCGCGGCGGCGGAGCGGGCGGCGGCTGCGCGCCGCGCCCGCGGCGTGCTGCTCGCCGCCCGGCGTCAGGCGTACGAGGCGCTCGGGCAGCAGGCCCGCGCCGCGGTCGGCGAGCTGCGCGAGGACCCCGGCTACCCGCGGCTGCGGCAGCGGCTCGCGCGGCTCGCGCGGGCGCAGGTGGGCTCGCACGCGGTCGTCCGCGAGCCACCGCAGGGTGGCGTCGTGGCCGAGGCGCCGGGCCGGCGCGTCGACTGCTCCCTCGACGCGCTCGCGGACCGGGCGGTCGACGCGCTCGGAGCGGAGGTGGAGGGCCTGTGGGCGCCGTGACCGCGAGGGGCGGGGTGGTGCGGGTCAACGGTCCGCTGGTGGAGGTCCGTGGGCTGTCGGGGGCCGCCATGCTGGATGAGGTGGAGCTTGGTCCGCAGGCGCTGGCCGGCGAGGTCGTCGCCATCCGGGACGACCTCGCGACCGTGCAGGCCTACGAGCACACCGGAGGGCTCGCGTGCGGCGCCGCGGCCATCTCCCGCGGCGAGCCGCTGTCGGCTCCGCTCGGCCCGCACTTGCTCGGGGGGGTGTTCGACGGGCTGCTGCGACCCCTGACGGGTGCTGGGAGGTGGCTCGGGCCCGCTCGCCGCGGCGAGGGCGACGGCCGGGTCTGGGCCTTCCACCGTCGCTGCGGGCTCCATGGTTGCCTCGGGCGCGCCGCTCGGCACCGTGGACGATGCCGGCGCCGTCCCGTACCTGGTGCTGACACCGCCCGGCGTGGCCGGCCGCGTCGAGGCGGTGCGGCCCCCGGGCGTCTACGCCCCCACCGAGCCGCTGGCGACGGTCGCCGGCCGTGACGTCGCCATGACCCTTCGCTGGCCGGTGCGGCGCCCGAAGCCGCAGAGCGGGCGGCTGGACACGGTCGTCCCGCTGCTTACCGGCCAACGAGTCCTCGACGTGCTCCTGCCCGTCGCGCGGGGTGGCACCGCGGCGGTGCCGGGAGGCTTCGGCACCGGCAAGACCGTGCTGCTCCAACAGATCGCCAAATGGTGCGACGCCGACGTGATCGTGTACGTGGGCTGCGGCGAGCGGGGCAACGAGCTGGCCGACGTCGTCGCCGAGCTGGCTGAGCTGCCCGACCCCCGCACCGGCGGGCGGCTCTCGGAGCGCACCGTCGTCATCGCCAACACCTCGAACATGCCGATAATGGCGCGGGAGGCCAGCGTCTACAGCGCCGTCACGGTCGCTGAGCACTTCCGCGACATGGGCCGCGACGCCGTGGTGATCGCCGACTCGACCTCCCGCTGGGCGGAGGCGTTGCACGAGCTCGCCTCCCGCAGTGGCGCGCTGCCCGCCGAGGAAGGCTACCCGGCCGACCTCGCCTCCGCCCTCGCGGCCTTCTACGAGCGCGCCGGTCGCGTCGCCACCCGCGCCGGGCGCGAGGGGTCGGTGACGATCATCGGCGCGGTCTCCCCGCCGGGCGGCGACATGACCGAGCCGGTCACCACCCACACGCAGCGCTTCGTGCGCTGCCTGTGGACGCTCGACCGGGACCTCGCCTACGCCCGCCACTACCCGGCGGTCTCCTGGGCCGCCTCGTTCTCCCGCGACGTGGACGCCCTCGCCGCCTGGCACCTGCGCCACGGCGACCCGGACTGGGTGGAGCGCAGGGCGCGGATCGCCGGGTTGCTGGCCGAGGCCGACCGGCTCGGCGCGCTCGCCGAGCTCGTGGGGGTGGGTGCGTTGCCCGGCCGCGAGCGTGTGGTGCTGCTGGCCGGGCGCCTGCTGCGCGAGGCGGTGCTGCAGCAGAGCGCACTCAGCCCGGTCGACGCGTTCTCCGACGGCGGCCGGACCACGGCGAGCCGGCAGCCACCATCGAGGAGCAGGACTTCTCGCCGCTGCTGCGCGCCCGTGAGGAGCTGGGCGGCGATCCCGCAGACGGCATGCGCGCCCGCCGCGACGCGATGCTGGACCGCCTGGAGGTGCTGCAGTGACCCTGATCGAGCTGGAGCACACCGACGTCGCCGAGCTGCGCGGCCCGTTGCTGGTGGTCCGCGGCGCCGCCGGGGTCGGCTGGGACGAGTTCGCCCGCATCCGGCTCGCCAGCGGCCAGGTGCGCCACGGCCTGGTGCTGGAGGTCGACCGCGACCTCGCGGTCGTCCAGGTCCTGGAGGGCACCGACGGCATGGACCCGGGCGGCACCAGCGTTGCCTTCAACGGTACGCCGCTGCGCGTCCCGGTCGGCGCCGGCTGGCTCGGCCGGGTGTGCAACGGCCGCGGCGAGCCCGTCGACGGTGGCCCGCCCGTGTTCGGCCGGGCTTCCGCCGCGCTGGGTGGCGCGCCGCTCAACCCGACCCTGCGCGAGCCGCCCGCCGAGCCCGTCCTGACCGGCGTGTCGGTGATCGACGCCTTGACGACGCTGGTCCGCGGCCAGAAGCTGCCCATCTTCTCGGTCGCGGGCCTGCCGCACCTGGAGCTCGCGACGCAGATCGCCGCACAGGCGTCGGTCGCCGGCGAGCCGTTCGCCGTGGTGTTCGCCGCGATGGGGCTCACCCACGCCGAGGCCGCCTCGGTCCGCGACGCGCTGGAGGAGCGCTCCGCCGCCGGTGAGCTTGCGCTGCTGCTCAACCTCGCCGACGACCCGGTGATCGAGCGGCTCCTGACCCCGCGCCTGGCGCTGACCCTGGCCGAGCACCTGGCGTTCGCCCTCGGCCGCCACGTGCTGGTGGTCATGGCCGACATGACCAGCTACTGCGAAGCCCTTCGGGAGGTGTCGGTCGCGCGCGGCGAGATCCCCTCCCGCCGCGCCTACCCCGGCTACCTGTACAGCGACCTCGCCTCCCTGTACGAGCGCTGCGGCCGCGTCCGGGGGCTCCCCGGCTCGGTCACCGTGCTCCCGGTGCTCACCATGCCCGCAGGGGACATCACCCATCCGGTGCCCGACCTCACCGGGTACATCACCGAAGGCCAGATCGTGCTGTCCGCCGACGCGCACGCCCGAGGCGTCTATCCCCCCGTCGACGTGCTGTCGTCGCTGTCCAGGCTGATGCGCAAGGGCGTCGGCGTGGGACGGACCCGCCCAGAGCATCTCGACCTCGCCGCTCAGCTCCTCGCCGCCCTCGCGCGAGCCCGGCAGGCGCGTGAGCTCGCCGAGCTGGTCGGCGCCGCCGCGCTCAGCGTCACCGACCGCGGCTACCTGGAGCTGGAGCGGGCGTTCGAGCGCTCGCTCGCCAGCCAGCGGCGCGACGAGCTCCGCAGCCTGGACGAGACCTTCGAACGCGCCTGGCACGTGCTGTCGGTGCTGCCACGGCGCGAGCTCACCATGTTGCCGCGCGAGGCCCTGGACGCCTTCTACGAGGAGCGCCCATGAGCGGATCCCGCGGGCCGCTGCGGTTCCCGCCCGGACGGGCGGGCAGGCTGTGGCTGCGCAGACGGCTGGAGATCGCCCGGCGCGGGCTGGACCTGCTCGACCGCAAGCTGCGCATCCTCCGCCGCGAGCAGGAGCGCCTGGCGCTGCTCGTCCAGCGCACCGGCGACGACTGGCAACGAGCCTGCGGGGACGCCGAGACGTGGCTGCTGCGCGCGACGCTGCTCGGCGGGCAGCGCGCCCTGCGGCTGGCCGGCGACGGCCCGGCCGCCGAGGTCACCGTCGTGTGGGCCGAGACCATGGGCATCCGCTACCCCGGCCAGGCCACCGACGCCCCGCCCGCCGACCATGCCCCGCTCGGGCCGCGCTCGGCCGCGCTCGGCCAGGCGGCGTCGGCGCACCGGGCGGCGCTGGCCGCCGCGCTCCGCCACGCGGCCGCCACCACGGCCGCCCGCATCGTCGACGAGGAGGTGGCGGCGACGCGCCAGCGGCTGCGCGCCATCCAGGACCGCTGGATCCCGCGGTTGCAGACGGCGCTGGCCGGGGTCGAGCTGTCCCTCGACGAGCAGGAGCGCGCCGACGGCGTCCGGCTGCGGCGCGCAGGTGCTCGCCTGGCGGAGCGCGAGGCCGCGGCCGGGAGGCGACGATGATCACGCGGATCCTGGCGGCGGTGGACGACTCGCCGGCCGCGCTGACGGCCGCCCGGGCCGCCATCGACCTCGCCGTTCGCCTCGGGGCGCGAGTCCGTGCCGTCAACGTCCTCCGCGACGGTGCGCTCGGCGACGCGTTCGAGGCCGTGTCCGGCGACACCCGCGTCCGCGAGCGGCGTGGCGTGGCGGCGGCATCCGTGCTCGGCCACGTCGCCAGGCTGGCCCGGCGGTCGGGGGTCGAGGTCGAGACCTGCCAGCTCCACGGCGACCCGGCCCGGCGGATCCTCGCCGAGGCCCGCACCTGGCACGCCGACCTGGTCGTCATCGGCAGGTCCGAGCAGGAGCGCCGCGCCGGCGCGCCCTACGTCGGCGGCGAGACCGCGCACGTCCTCGAGTTCGCCGAGCAGCCGGTGCTGGTGGTGCCCCCGTCCGTGCCCGCCGGCGACGCGTGAGGCGGTCGGCCCCCTCGAAGCGGGTCTCCGTGCCCTGGCGAACCGCGGGTCCCGGCGCCAGACTGGGACCTGGAGCGCTGGAGGTGAGGACGATGACGACCGTGCAGTGCCCCAAGTGCGAGCTGCGCTTCTGGAACCGGAGCGAGATGGTCTGGCACCTGCGCCAGGACCACCGCCGGACCTGGGGCCTGGAGTTCCCGGACAGGCTGCGTGCCCCGGCGCACCGGCGACACCGCCAAGGGGTGCCGGCTCGCTGAACGGGTCAGCGGACCACGAGCACGGGCCGGCCGGCGTGGTGCACCAGCCGGGTCGACACGGACCCGAGCAGCAGCCGGCGGGTCCCCTTGTGCCCGCGGGCCCCGACGACGATGAGGCCGGCGTCGTGCTCGGCGGCGGCCAGCTCCAGCTGGGTCGCCGCGTCGCCGGTGCGCACCTCCAGCCGCCACGGCGCGCCGAGCCGGTCGAGGACCTCGGCGGTCCGCTTCGAGGCCAGCCGCTCGATGCCCTGCCAGTAGGCTTCGGGGTCGATGCTCGGGGCGAGTGGGGACCACAGCGGCATGATCTGTCGCACGTGGACCGCGGTGACCTTCGCGTCCAGGTCGAGGGCCAGCCGTCCCGCGACCGCGGCCGCCTCCGCGGCCGCGTCCGACCCGTCGACGCCGACCACGATGTGCTCGAACGTCTTCATGACGTCACCTCTTCCCGTCGGCGATCGTTCCCCGTCACCCCAAGGTTCGCGCGGACCGCCGACCGCGACCAGGGCCCGCCGGCCCCGGTCGGCATGGCCGAACGGCCCGCCGGACCACCAGGCCGGACCTGATGCAAGCGACCAGCGGCCCGCCGGCCTCCACGCCAGGCGCCCAGGTCGAGCGTGCCTGGGCGGAGCCTGCCGGTGCGGTCGCTGTGGCCCTCGGCGTCGACCCGGCCGCCGGCCTGCCGCCAGCGGAGGCGGCCCGCCGGCTCGACCTGTCCGGCCCCAACGAGCTGGTCGAGCGGGCGCGGAAGCCGCCGTGGCGCCTGTTGGCCGAGCAGTTCGGCAACACGATGATCGTCGTCCTGCTGATCGCCGCTGCCATCACCGCAGCCGTCGGTGACCTGAAGGACACCCTGGTGATCCTCGCGATCCTGGTCCTCAACGGCCTGGTCGGCTTCGCGCAGGAGTACCGGGCGGAGCGGGCGATGGCCGCGCTCAAGGCGATGGCCGCGCCGAGCGTGCGGGTGCGGCGGGGCGGCCAGGTCCGCGAGGTGCCCGCCGCCGAGCTGGTACCGGGCGATGTCGTGCTGCTCGGGCAGGGCGGCCTGGTCGCCGCCGACCTGCGCCTGACTGAGGTGTGGGCGTTGCGCGTCGACGAGGCGGCGCTCACCGGGGAGTCCGAGCCGGTGGGCAAGCGCACCGAGCCGCTGCCGCACGTGGACGCCGCGCTGCCGGCCGAACGGCGCAACATGGCGTTTCGCGGCACTGCCGTCACGGGCGGTCGCGGCGCCGGCGTGGTGGTCGCGACCGGGATGGCGACCGAGCTGGGGCGCCTGGCCGAGCTGCTGCAGGCGCATCCGGCGTCGCCGACGCCGCTGCAGCGCCGCCTCGCCGTGCTCGGCCGTCGCATGGCCGCGGCGGCCCTGGTGGTCTGCGCGGTCGTCTTCGCGGCCGGGGTGGCCCGCGGGGAGCCGGTCGAGCGGATGTTCCTGACCGCGGTGAGCCTGGCGGTGGCCGCCATCCCCGAGGGGCTGCCGGCGGTGGTCACCATCGCGCTGGCGCTTGGCGCCAGGCGCATGGCCCGCCGGCGTGCCCTGGTCCGCAAGCTCCCGGCGGTGGAGACGCTCGGCTCGGTCACGGTGATCTGCTCGGACAAGACCGGCACGCTCACCCAGAACCGCATGCTGGTGGAGCGTGTCTGGACGCCCGCGGGGACCTATCGCGTCGCCGGGGACGGGTACGCTCCCTCGGGCCGCGTCGAGCCCGACCGCGAGGCCGGGTCGGCCGCTGACGACTGGCTGGACCGCCTGGCTGCAGCGGCGACGGCCTGCAACGATGCGAGCCTGCGACCTCCCCGTGGACCGGACGGGGAGTGGGGCGCCAGCGGCGACCCGACCGAGGCCAGCCTGCTCGCCCTGGCCGGCAAGCGGGGCATCACCCGCGAGGCGCTGGAGCGGCAGCGGCCCAGGGTGGCCGAGGTCGCCTTCGACGCCGCCCGGCGGCGCATGACCACCGTGCACCGCCGGCCGGATGGCGTCTGGGCGGCGACCAAGGGAGCGGTGGACGCGCTGGTCCCGCTGCTCCGCCCGGCCGACGCCACGCTCGCCGAGGACGCCGTGGCGGTGGCGGCGCGGTGGGCGTCGGAGGGCTACCGGATCCTCGCCTTCGCCGACCGGTACCTGCCGTCCGTACCCGAGCCGGTGGCGTCCGCCGAGGCCGGCCTGCGCCTGCTCGGGCTGGTCGCCATGGCCGACCCGCCGCGGCCGGAGTCGGCCGCCGCCGTCGCCGCATGCCGGCGGGCCGGCGTCGCGCCGGTGATGATCACCGGCGACGACGCCCGCACGGCCGCCGCGGTCGCCCGCCGCGTCGGTGTCCTCGACGGCGCCGGCGCCGTCGTCACCGGGGCCGAGCTCGCACGCCTGGATGACGCGGCGCTGGTCGAGCGGGTCGCCGCCACGCCCGTGTACGCCCGCACCAGCCCAGAGCAGAAGCTCCGCATCGTCACCGCCTGGAAGGCGCGCGGGGCGGTGGTCGCCATGACCGGCGACGGCGTCAACGACGCGCCGGCCCTGCACCGCGCCGACATCGGCGTGGCCATGGGCGTCACCGGCACCGACGTCAGCAGGGAGGCGGCCGACATGGTGCTGGCCGACGACGACTTCGCCACCATTGTCGCCGCCGTCGAGGAGGGGCGGCGCATCTACGACAACATCCGCCGCTTCGTGCGCTACCTGCTCACCACCAACTCGGGCGAGATCTGGGTCATGTTCCTGGCATCGGTGCTCGCCCTGCCGGTCCCCCTGCTGCCGGTGCAGATCCTCTGGATCAACCTGGTGACCGACGGCCTGCCCGCGATCGCGCTCGGGCTGGAGCCGGTCGAGCGCGGCGCCATGCGCCGCCCGCCCCGCTCGCCGACCGAGTCGATCTTCGCCCGGGGCCTCTGGCAGCACGCCCTGTGGGTGGGGCTCACCATGGCGGCCGTCTGCCTTGCGCTGCTCGCCGGCGCCCGAGCCGCCGGCTGGCCGTGGCAGACGATGGTGTTCACGACGCTCGCGCTGCTCCAGCTCGGTCACGCCCTCGCCGTGCGGTCCGAGCGCGAGAGCTTCTTCGCGCTGGGTGCGCGCTCCAACCGCCTCCTGCTCGGTGCCGTGCTCGGCGGGTTGGCGAGCCAGCTCGCCCTCGTCTATGTCCCGGTCCTCCAGGGCCTGTTCGACACCCGGGCGCTCGGGCCGGTGCAGCTCGCCGTCGTGCTGGTCGCCTCCACCGCCGCGTTCGTCGCGGTGGAGATCGAGAAGTGGCTGGGTCGCCGCCGCTGGGGTGCGGCCGCGACCCCTGCCGAAGGTCCCGTCACAAGGGTGCCCGACGGCCCATGACCGCGTCGCCGGTGATCGAGGACCCTTGGTGGCACGGCGGCGCCGTCGGCTGTGAGTCCGCCGGGGAGGGATGACGATGATGACTGCCACAGCGCAGGACGAGACGACCGTCGAGCGGCTGCTCGGGGCGGTCGGCGAGACGATGACGGGCGAGGTGGTCCTGCTGGCCACCGACGCGCCGGCCGAGGCGGCGCTGCGGCGTCTGGTCCACAAGGCGATCTCGGGGGCGCCGGTGGTGGACCGCGGTCGCGTGGTGGGGGTGGTGACCCAGCGTGATCTGCTGGTCCCGACGCTGCTGGATGACCCGACCGGGGCATTGGACGGGCGGGGGGAGCGGCATGAGCATCGCCTGGCCGGCCTCAAGGTCCGCGACCTGATGAGCGAGGAGCCGATCACCGCACGACCCGACTGGTCGCTGGCGCGGGCGGTGCGGGCCATGATCGACAACGGGGTCAACCGGCTGCCGGTGGTCGACCCCAGAGCTCGAGGCCGCTCGGCGTCCTGACCCGCCACGACGTGCTGCGCGCCGTGGTCAGGCACACGCGGCCGCAGCCAGGGCCCGTGGGGACGCGCTCCATCGAGCTGGACTGACGCGTCGCCGGGAGTGCTACCCTCCCGGCTCATGCCCCGCACCCTGGTCCTCGACGGCCCACGCCAGTTGCGGCTGTCCGAGCAGCCTTCCCGTCCGCTACTGGCTGGTGAGGTCCGCTTGCGCGCGCGGCTGAGCGGGATCAGCCACGGCACCGAGCTGAGCCTGTACCGCGGCACCTCGGCGTTCGTCGACAAGGTGTTCGACCGGGGCCTGCGTGCCTTCGTCGCCCCGCCCGCCGGCACCGTGGCCACCCACCCGGTGGCGCTCAGCTACGAGATGGTCGCCGAGGTCGTGGAGGTCGCTCCCGACCTCACCGAGGTCCAGGTCGGGGACTTGGTGCACACCGGCACCCCGCACCAGGAGGAGACGGTGCTGGACGTGGCGGCGTCGCTTGCGGCCACCTACCCGCTGCGCCGTTGTGGGATCGGCGCCGGATGCTGGACACGGCCGCGCGGCTGCTGTACACCGACCGCGTCGTGGTCGACGGCCTGCTCGGCCGCACGTTCCCCTTCGACGAGGCCCCCGCGGCCTACCGGTGGCTCGACGAGCATCCCCTCGAGGCGGTCAAGGTCGCCCTCGCCTACTGAGAGGACGCCTCCATCGCCGCGGCCTGGTCGCCGTAGCAGGGTGCCACGCTGGCGATCAGCGGCAGGAACCGCTCGCGGACCACCGCGAACGAGAAGTGGCGCCGCCCGATCTCGTAGTTCCGCTCCGCCGAGTCCCGCCACTGCTCGGGGTCCTCCAGCAGCTTGGCCGCCCGCGCCACCGCCTCGGCCGACAGGCCCCCTTCGATCTCCAGGCAGTGCACGCCGGCGGGGGCGATGTCACGGACGTAGACCGGGTAGCGGTTCACCAGCAGCGGCCGGCGATGATACAAGGCCTCCAGCAGGGCGTTGCCGAACCCTTCGTAGCGGCTGGGGTAGCAGACCAGGTCGGCCGCGGCGTAGGCGTC
>WNFU01008971.1_pt1 | contig 13615 bp, 15 predicted proteins | sample 5400121 | NCBI WGS metagenome assembly WNFU01 (sample SAMN13153360, study PRJNA577476) | soil metagenome | isolation source: 100 cm soil or saprolite under grassland replicate 1 | place: USA:California | collected 2016-06-15
TCGGCCGTTTCCGACCTGGGCGGTATCCCAATTGATTACCGACAGCTCGACTTCGTGAAAGAAATTCACCGCCTCACGAGCGACGGTGTAGACGTCGTCTTTGACGGCATCGGTGGTACCCACATCTGGCGTTCCCGCAAGGCTCTGCGTTCTGGCGGGACGGTAGTGGCCTATGGCCTTACTTCCTCGCTACGTGGGGGACGATTGGCTTCAGGTCGTTCAGGTGGTCGTCATCGCTTTCGTGGAATCGCCATCTTCGGGTTGTACATTGCTGGCGGTTGGCTTCTCCCGGGCCGGAAACGGGTGGTTCCCTACAGCATCCAGTGGCTTAAGCGGCTGAGACCGGCATTGTTTCGACAGGATTTAATCGCCCTGTTTGAACTCCTTCAAAAGCAAAAGATCAAGCCGCTCATCGCGCAGCGATTTCCTCTTGCCGAAGCAAGACACGCGCATGAGTTGCTCGTCAAGGGAGGCGTGACCGGCAAGATCGTGCTCGATAGAATAGGAAACCATGATACCGCCTAACCAATCGCTGGAGCCAACCGCTGGCCGGCGCATTGATTAAGGCTGAAGGATGAATTATGAAGAATGAAGTGAAACGAAAGCTCGGTTTGATTCGCATGCTCCCGATGCTCATCCGTTCGGGCTTCCTGTCCATCTCGCGCCGCTTCCCGCGGGCTCGGTTCGCTAGGGGTGGCTCAGCTCCCTCTCGTTAGGCGACTCAGAACACTTTCCCGCAAGACGCGGTGAAAAACAAAAAATAGAAACAAACAGAAAAAACAACAGAAAACATAACCATGAAAACAACACTCACCCTCGACTCACGACTGCTCGCAATTATCGGGCGGCGTCTGCCCGCCATATACGATGTCATCCCTCGTGGCCCACTGAGCCGCTTCCTGGAGGTGGCGCTCAACCCGCAGCCGCTTCCGCCCGAGCCGCCGCCCCACGAATTGGGTGCCGCGCTCGCAGCCGAGTTTATCAAAACGGCCTGGCTCGCTGATCGCTTCGGACTTGATCTCGGGCGTGTTTCCGACGACCTCGACGACTGGTGCCCGACGCGTCCGAAGCGGCGGCTGAAGCTACCACCATGGTGGCCACCAATTCCTGACCCGGACCCGCATCCGAATTGGTTTATTGACTTCCATCTTGGCTTCGTCGCACGCCTCGCTGCTGCTTCGCTTGAGGACACCCGAATCGGTGAGTCCATAAATAAGGCAATCGAACGATCCATAACAGCGATCAAATCCGCGACGACGACCAAGTAGCGGTAGAATCCCCATTGCACCGTTGATAAATCACTTCGGAGTCTGTCCAATCCGGACTCCGCAAGCGCGCAACGCCTAACCATGCGATGCAGCCAACTCCGAAGGCTTTCGCGAGCAGGCGCGCGGGCCGACGTGTGACAAGGCTGAAGGATGAATTATGAAGGACGAAAGCAAGCGATGGTAATGTGGATCGATGAGTACCAAGGAAGTCGATGTTATTCTGAAGCGCTTCGAATCGCCGGACGAAGTTCGCGTTCTGCAAAAAGGTCGTTTTGAGATTGTGCATCTTGGCGGGATGACAATCGGTCGCGCGACTTATGAGCCTGGTTGGAAGTGGAGCGAGCACGTCGGTCCCAGCGTGGGCGCGACCCGCTGCAACGTTGAACACGTCGGGTTGGTGATTTCCGGCACGGCGACGGCTGCGCTCGATGACGGGCGCGTGATCGAGTTGCGAGCGGGCGAGCTATTTTACATTCCGCCAGTGGCCCACGACAGCTGGGTCATTGGCGATGAGCCCTATGTTTCACTGCACTTTCTTGGCGCAGATCACTACGCCAAGCGCAAGACGTAGAAGCAAGATAGGCGATAGAGATCCCTCCGCAGTTCGGAGTCAATCGCGCCTACCTAATCGCGCGGGATAATCGCGACGTCGCCGCCGCGATTATTTCGGCGAACGTGAGTCGGCGTGAGTTTTTATTTCGCGCCTTTGTTTTTCCACGACGCGGCGCAGCTCGCGTTCCATCGTTTTGAAAGCGTCGTGGATCACTTTGTTGAGCGGTTTGTGTGTGCCGTTGTCCATCTGTCTTTCATCGGCCACCAGTTCGTGACCGCGTGAAACGGTCACATCGATGCGACAGCGATACGGATTTCCTTTTTGATGGGTGTGATTGGTTTGCTCGATGGCGATATCGCAGCGGTTGATGTGGTCGCAAAATTTCTCCAGACGCGCCGCATAATCCAAAACGAGATTGTCGATCTGGTCCGATTTTTCCAGACCCCGATAAGTGATCTTAAGAGGCAGTTGCATAACTATTGGACATTAGCCCGCTGTTTCTGTTGAGCGAAGCAAAATGTGCGTGAGCACCGTTAAAAAGTTACAAGCGTTACAACGTTACACCGGACTCCTCTTGTAACCTTTGTAACATTTTTAACATCATCTTCGGATCAAATCTACCGCAGCGAACGAAAATGCGCCGGCAATTTCGCGGGCTCCGTTTTGACCAGATCGGATTTCACGTGCTCGACGATCCGGTCGCGCACAGCCGGGGGCAACAAATCGACGATCGCCCCGTGAATTTCCGACGGCGCAGCGAACGACCAGCCTTCCTTCCCGTTGCTCGAAACAATTTTCACAATTTGATCGGCGAGCTCTTTATGAATGCGGCGATCGGTTTCCGTTTCGAGCTGGGTCCGCTCCGCGATCGAATTCGCGTGGCGTCCGCCCGCACCATCGCTCACTGGAAATCGCCCGGCCAAATCGCTCACCTTGTCCACCAGTCTGCCGTGCGCGTCTGTAATATTGAATGCTTGCACCAATTGCAAGCTCGGTCCGCGCGTGGGTGTCTCATTCACCCGGTATGCTTTCAAACTGCCTCGATCAGTGACGATGATGAGAGAAGTCGGTGTCATGGCGAACCGCTGACCAAAAATTGGCCGCGCACCAACAGGCGCGCATCACACTCTACCACTGATTCGTTTGTGACGGCAAGTTTGCGCTGCCTAAATTTCTATTCTGGGTAGCGCACGCGTCTCGCGTGTCTGGTTTCGGCGTCGCGCCGAAACGAACTTTTTCTTGGTGCCTTCGTATCTTTGTGTGCGCTTTTTGTCCCTGAGCCCGTCATCACAAAAGTCCGCGAACCCGAGACGGCTTCGCCAGCACGCGAGACGCGTGCGCTACCTCTTCGCTGCGCGTTCTTCCTCTGCGCTCAGCGCGGGAAATTCGACGTGGCGTTTCTTCCACGATTCCTCGCGGGCCTGAGCCTGCGCGCCACTTACCAGTTGAAGCAGGCATGCGGCGCGGCCACCGAGATCAACATCGTCGCCGGAGGCGAATTTTCTCGACTCCATCAAAAAACCGTTCGGGTTCATGGTGTCGAGAATGAGTTGCCACTCGATATGTTCCTGTCCCGGGAGAACGAACGGGATCGGCTCATAATGCGCGTTGATCAGCAACAGGAATGTGTTGTCGCGAATTGGTTCACCCTGGAAATTAAACACATCCATGGTGTCGCCGCTCAGCAGCATTCCAAGGCAACGGACAAACGGCGATGCCCATTCTTCGTCGCTCATCTCGCTGCCGCCGGGATTAAACTACATCACTTCCTTGATTTCGGAGCCTCGAATTTGCCGGCCCTGAAAAAATTTTGGACGGCGAAAGACCGGATGATCCTTTCGCAACTGAATCAGTTTCCGCGTTAACTCCAGGAATCGATTCTGTTTTTCGTCTCGCTCCCAATTGAACCAGCTGATCTCGTTGTCCTGGCAGTACGCGTTGTTGTTGCCGTTTTGCGTCCGGCCCCACTCGTCGCCGCCGGTTAGCATCGGCACGCCCTGGGAAAGAAAAAGTGTCGTCAGGAAATTCCGGCGCTGACGCTCGCGCAATGCGTTGATCTCCGGATTGTCTGTTGGACCTTCCACGCCGCAATTCCAGGAGTGATTGTTGTTGTCGCCGTCTTTATTGCCGTCGCCGTTCAGTTCGTTGTGCTTTTCATTATAGCTGACCAGATCGGTCAGGGTGAACCCATCGTGGGCAGTGATGAAATTGATGCTCGCGTATGGGCGGCGCCCATTGTGCTGATAAAGATCGGGACTGCCCGTGAGCCGGTAAGCCAGCTCACCAATGCGGCCTTCGTCGCCCTTCCAAAAGCTCCGCATCGTATCACGATATTTGCCGTTCCATTCGGCCCACAGCACGGGAAAATTTCCGACTTGATAGCCGCCAGCGCCCACGTCCCACGGTTCCGCGATTAACTTCACCTGGGAGAGCATCGGGTCCTGATGAATAATCTCGAAGAAGGCGTGCAGCTTGTTCACGCCTTCGTGATCGCGGGCCAGGCTGGAAGCGAGATCAAATCGAAATCCGTCCACGTGCATTTCGAGTACCCAATAGCGCAGGCTGTCCATCACCAGTTGAAGCGCGCGGGAATTTAGCAGGTTAAACGTGTTGCCTGTACCGGTGAAATCCAGATACAAACGCGGATTATCCGGCTGCAACCGGTAATAAGCGAGGTTGTCGATCCCGCGAAAGCAGAGCGTCGGGCCGAGATGATTTCCCTCGGCGGTATGATTGTAAACCACGTCGAGAATCACTTCGATGCCCGCCGCGTGGAGCTTGCGCACCATCGACTTGAACTCGACGACTTGTTGGCCGAATTGCCCGCTGCTCGAGTACTGCGCGTGCGGGGCAAAGAATCCGATTGTGTTGCATCCCCAATAATTCGTCAGACCGCGATCGATCAACGCTTTGTCGTCAATGTGCGCGTGCACAGGCAACAGCTCGAGTGCGGTCACGCCGAGCTTTTTGAAATAGTCGATCGCTGCCGGGCTGCCCAGGGCAGCATAGGTGCCGCGCAATTCTTCGGGCACATCATGCCAAAGTTTGCTGAAGCCTTTCACGTGCACCTCGTAGATCACAGAGCGGTGCAACGGGATGCCGAGTCTCTTGTCATCGCGCCAGTCGAAAGCATTATCGATTACGACCGATTTAGGCACGCCCCAGGCGTCATCACGGAAATCCTGAGTTAAATCTTCGTCTTTACCTCCAACGACGTAACCGAACATTTCATCGGCCCAAGTTACTTCCCCGGCGATGGCTTTCGCATACGGATCGAGGAGAAGCTTGGAACTGTTGAACCGTAATCCGAGCTCCGGATCGTACGGGCCGGAAACGCGAAACCCGTACAACTGCCCTGGCCGCACTTCAGGCAAAAACACATGCCACACCTGATCGGTGTGCTCGGTGACAGGAATGCGAATGTTTTCTTCGGTGGCCTCAATATTGTCGAACAAGCAAAGCTCAACCGAAGCTGCCGTTTCAGAAAAGAGGGCAAAGTTTACGCCGTTACCCAGCCAGGTCGCGCCCAGCGGATAGGGATAACCGAGCCAAGTCTTTACCGAAGTCATAAACTCGCCGCGCATCTATGCGGCATCGAGCGCGTATTGGCAATCACGAACGGTGGAGACAAATTCAATCTTGCAGGGATGTTGGGCAATTGCCGGAAGTGCAAACCACCGGTGACTTCCTCGTCACGTAAGCGCCAGCCTCAATCCCGGAGGGATGCTATCAGATTAGCCGGTGGTGCGAACCACCGGTTTTATCGTGTAAACAAACATCCAGCCCCGGCAGAGGCGTTGGCATCAGACATAGCGCTCATCAAATTCCACGCCGCTGCGGTGCAGCAATTCCAGATATTCCTCGCGAAACGTGCGTGTGCGATGATGCTCCGCTTGTTGCTCGATGTATTGACGAACCGCTGCGCGTCGGGAAGCGCTTACAGTAAACGCGCCGTAGCCTTCCTGCCATGCGAACCCACGCAGACCGATCTGCTTGTGCACCCAGCTGGAAGAAACTGCCTTTAGCTCGCGAAGCACATCGGCCAAGCGGTGCGTTGCTCGAAGGTCAATTAGCAGATGCACATGATCGGAGACGCCGCCGACGCTCTCGGCGATTCCATCAGCCGTCCGGATGATTCCGCCAAGGTATGCGTGCAAGTCCCCGCGCCATGCCGTTTGAATCATCGGCTCGTGATCTTTCGTTCCGAAAACGATATGATAATGGAGGCTCAGGTGTGTGGATGACATATGGATTGACCTACCACGCCCCTACTGGGGCTTCGATTCTTTTATACCTGATCACCGGTGGTTTGCACCACCGGCTAATTTCTGAGCGACCCTTTGGGTCTCTTTGTTTCTGTGGCCTGTACTACCGGCTAATTTCCGAGCGATCTTTCGGGTCTGCTCGTTTGCGTTTTCAGCTAGGCCGTCAAAACTCACCAATGTGATTCGCAAGATCACTCTGCCATTTGTCATCATCTGTGCGCTGGCGCTGGCTGTTTACTTCTACGCACACCACAATTGGCATCCCCTGCCCCCCGGAACGACGATCGATCGCATCGTTGTTGAAAAGGCGGCCCGAGAATTGTCGATCTTTCGCGACGGAAGACGGCTCAAGACTTACTGCGTTGCGCTGGGCCGCAGCCCTATCGGGCCGAAGGAAAAGGAGGGCGACATGAAAACGCCGGAAGGAATTTACAAGATCGATACTCGGAATGCGCAAAGCAGCTTTCACCTTGCGCTGCACATTTCGTATCCATCAACTGATGATAACGCACGCGCCGCGGAGCGCGGTGTCCCGGCTGGTTTTGACATCATGATCCACGGAATTCAAAATGGACGCGGCTGGATCGGTGCGTTTCATCGTTGGAAGGATTGGACGGCGGGTTGCATCGCGCTTACCGACGAAGAAATCGAAGAGCTCTGGCGGGTTATACCGGACGGGACGACCATCGAGATTCGCCCATAAGTTCACGGCACCTTTTGTTCATTGATAGGGGCGAGCATGCCACCGGGTAACACAGGCATCTTGCCTGTTCGTCGAGCGGGCATCCTGCCCGCACTTTCTGCCGCAACTGACAGTCAACGAAAGCTAGCAAGTTCATCGACCTGCCTAGTTTCAGCTTGTCGAGCTAGCGCCTGAGCCGCACAATCGTACAACGGGATCCGGCGTTCCAAAAATAATTCCTCATGCGATTGCCTAATCCATTGTTGCTCGCCGCACTCTACGGCCTTTCGGAACTTTACCTCGCTTTCACCCGGCACTCGCGGACGCAGGCTGTTTCCCAGGACCGCCGCTCACTTTTTCTGCTGTGGACCGTTATCATTGTGAGCCTTTGGCTCGGGATTCAAATGATCTGGCTTTTTCCGACGGCAACCCTCCCATATCTGCGCGGATTTTATTTTTTGGGCTTCATCTTGTTTCTGGCAGGGCTGGCTTTGCGCTGGTACTCGATCGGTTATCTCGGCCGTTATTTCACAGTTGATGTGTCGATCTCAGCCGGGCACAAGCTGGTCGATTCCGGACCGTATCGCTATATTCGGCATCCCACCTACACCGGCTCGCTTCTGACCTTTGTCGGTCTGGGGTTTTGTTTTGGGAATTGGCTCACGCTTTTATTCCTGACCGTTCCGATCATCGGCGCCTTTCTTTGGCGCATCCGAATCGAAGAAAGCGCGCTCATTGAAGCGCTCGGGGAGGATTACCGCGCCTACATACAGCGGACAAAGCGGCTAATTCCGTTCGTTTACTAGATTAGATCCAGCGTTAAAACGCTGGGCTATTGTCACAAATCACGCAGCGCGGCCTGCGCTTTTTCGACATCAGACGGGCGCAGCACGATGAGGCCCTTTTCCGATCCCCGGCCACCTGCGAGATAAGCGTATTCGATATTAACTTCGGCGCTGGCGAGACGCTCGGCGATTTTTGCAAGCACGCCCGGTTCGCTCGCGGTTTCAATCATGAGCACTTCGGTTTCGAGCGCGAGCACGCCGGCTTCGCCTAAAAGCATGAGCGCTTTGGTCGGATCGCTTACCACCATGCGCAGGACCGTGTGATCGACCGTGTCGGAAGTAGCGAGCGCGTGGATGTTAATTTCGGCTTTAGCCAGCGCTTCACACACGCGGGCAAGCGCGCCGGGACGATTTGCAAGAAAGACCGCGAGTTGAGTGGCGGGTTCGATGGAGGGCTTGGGATGTGGGTTCATACCGCTTTCAAAGTGATGCCGGGAATCGCTTCTGACAAATTATCAAAAATTAGAGGTATCGCCCGGCAATCATTTTGACCCAGCAACGAACTGCCGCGCGGCGAAGACCATACCGATTCCATTCCCAATCATGCACTCGAATGCATCTTCGAAAGAGCTCGCGAGTCCCGGTAATTTCGGGATTGTCGATCCAACGATGACCAACATCGAAGAAGCTGGTTCTCCGAAAGCGTCACAGCCGCGGCGCACGATCGGCTTCGTCACTGCGTGTTCCATCGTTATTGCCAACATTATCGGAACCGGCATCTTCACGAGTCTCGGTTTTCAGGTTGCGGAAATTCAATCCGGGTTCGCGCTGCTCATGCTTTGGATCATCGGCGGAACCGCGGCGCTCTGCGGTGCGCTTTGCTACGGCGAACTAAGCGCCGCGCTCCCCCGTTCTGGAGGCGAATATCATTTTCTCTCGCAGATTTATCATCCCGCGCTCGGATTCATGGCAGGTTTCGTTTCTGCCACGGTTGGTTTCGCCGCGCCCATCGCGCTGGCAGCCATGGCTTTTGGAAAATATTTTGTCGGAGTCTTCGGCGTGGGCTCTCCGGTCGTTCTGTCGTTTGTCATTGTCTGGGTGGTCGCGACTTTTCATTTCGGCAATTTGCAGATCGGCAGCACGTTCCAAAACCTTTCCACACTGGTGAAGTTGCTTCTGATCGGCACGCTTATCACCGCTGGGTTCTTTGTTCCGGCGAAGCAGCCGATCAGTTTTTTGCCCGTGCCCGGCGATACAATGTCGATCTTTAGCGGCTCATTCGCAATCGCGCTCGTTTTCGTGATGTACTCCTATTCCGGGTGGAATGCAGCGGCCTATATCACGGGCGAAATCAAGCGACCCGAAAAAAACGTTCCGCGCTCGTTGCTTGCCGGGACGGTCATTGTGATTGTGATCTACGTCCTGCTCAACGCCATCTTTCTCGCCACCACGCCAACCGAAGAACTGAAAGGCCAACTCGAAGTGGCGTTGGTCGCGGGCAAACACATTTTCGGGTCGACTGGCGGAGGAGTTGCCGGCGCGGTCATTTGCCTCGGACTAATTTCCTCGATCAGCTCCATGACGTGGATCGGTCCACGTGTCACGATGTCGATGGGGGAAGATCATTGGCTGCTGCGGCTGCTTGGCCGGAAAAACAAGCACGGCGTTCCCACCAACGCGATCGTCCTGCAACTGCTCGTCGTGAATTTACTTTTGTTGACCCGGAGTTTTGAGGACGTCCTCCGCTACACCCAATTCAGTTTGTTGATCTGCTCGCTGTTGGCTGTGCTCGGCGTGATCGTACTCCGCTTTACGCATCCGAAAATCACGCGGCCGTATCGAGTCTGGGCCTATCCGCTCCCGCCGATTGTGTTCTCGGTAATCACGATTTGGATGATGTTTTATCTGTTGCGCTGGCATAGCGAAGAATCCCTGGCTGGTCTCGGTACGGCGCTCTTCGGTCTGCTTCTCTATTTTTGCGTGGGAAAACGCCTCAGTCGCTCGGCATGAAAAGAAATCGGAACATAGGCCTATGGCCTGTGCGTCCAGTGGGTTTGAAACCCGCCGCCTCGTGCACAGCCCCGAATGCTTTCGGGGCTGGCCGCACAGGCAGAATGCCTATGTTCCGATGTTCGCACGGCGCAGGGAATCGCTCCCTGGCGCTGGCGCTTGTCACACTGTCTGTGATCATATTCCTGGCAGGAGTGCTGAGAGCTTACGCGCAGGAGAATTCCGAGCTTCCACCTCGTGCGCTTCCCGTCGCCGCCGGACCCAATGACGTTGCGCGCTTTCTCGCTGGAATGCCGGTGCCGCCCGATTCTCCACTCGCGCCGCTCACCCGCGACCCGTCATGGCAGGAACATTCCGCCTACTTTGAAAGAGAGTTCTCAAAACTCACTGTGCGCCAACTTCAAAAACTGCACGCCTGGGAGAACCTGTATCTTCCGGAGGCTACCCAGCCAATTCCGGTCGCATTTTACATGTTCAGCGGTCCCGATTTCCTCTACGTGGATCAATTTTTTCCGAGAGCCTCGGTCTATGTTCTTTGCGGGAAAGAATCGATGGGGCCGCCGCCTGATCCTCTGCGCATCGGAAATCTCTCCGGTGCGCTGGGGAATCTGGAGAACGCGATGAAGTCCTCGCTTGCGACGACCTACTTCATTACCAAAGATATGAAGGTCGATCTGCACGAACAGAACCTTAACGGCGTAGTGCCCATTCTCTACACGTTCATCGCGCGCGCCGATAAATCGATCAGCAATGTGACATTCGGATCTTTGAACGGCAGCGGCGCCTTCCAGGAAAGCGCGCGAGGCAGCATCCCCGGGGTGCGGATACGGTATGCCGACAACCAGACGGGCGATTCACAAACGCTATATTACTTCACCACCGATATCTCCGACGGCGGAATCAAATCCACTCCGGGTTTCCTGAAATTTTGCGAGCGATTTGGCGCCGGCTCGAGTTTTCTCAAATCTTCATCGTATCTGATGTTCGAGGAAGGTTTCGCCACCATCCGCAATTTCATTCTCGCGCACAGCAACAGAATCGTGCAGGACGACTCCGGAATCCCGCTGGCTTACTTTGACCCGAACAAGTGGACCCTGCGCCTGTTCGGCAATTACCTCGGGCCGATCGAGATTTTCAAACAACATTATCAGCCAAGACTCCAGGAGCTCTTCGCTCAAAGCAATCCACCGCCGTTCGACTTCGGTTTCGGTTATCGCTGGAACTACAAGGAAGCCAATTTGATCGTGGCGGAACGCAAGTGATTGCTCTCGTAATCAAGGCTGTAGGGTCCGCTGTCCCTCAGCGGACGTTCGTTGGATTCGCTGAGGACAGCGAACACTACAGCAATCGACGCGGGCGGCACTCTCTGGAGTGCAATCGCACTAATCTAGAAGCCATCAGCCATCTCACAAAAGAAAATGCAACGCTTTGGTAGGGCGCGACCGCCGGGCGCGCCGAATGGAACGGACGGCCCAGCGGTCCGTCCCTACCATTTGCGAGATCGCTGCTAAAATCTGCGGAACCAGGAATAGGGAAAGGCGTCTCCCGGGCAATCGGTGGCCCAGCGCGGCGGATTCATTTCACGATGCGGCCGGACAGGAATGCTGCGCATGCCAACTTTCCCGCATCGTTCTCGCAGGTAGCGGATCAGTTCCTCGCAAGATTCGAGCTGCGCGCGTGTGGGCTGGTCCCGATTAAAGTCTCCGACCAGACAAATGCCCAGCGAGATGTTGTTCAAGTAATCGCTGTGCACATGCCCGCCATTGATTTGACGGCGCCAGCGATCGCCCACTTCTATTTGGCCGTTCCCGCTCGACGTTCCGTTGCCAATCACGAAATGATAACCGCTTTACCGGCGCGCGCCGAATTGCATCGATGACTGAACTCGTGAGATAGCGATACGCTTTCGGACGGCTCAGCGACCACGGCCAAAAACCTTTGCGCGGCGGCGGTGGAGGAGGAGGCTCAAAACCCTGGTCCTCCTCAATACCTGATTTCTCAACCACAACCTGTGCCTGCTCTTGCGCGGAAGCAGCGCGTGGAACTTTTGCCCGTGGCGATACCGCCGGCGTTGGCACGGCAACCGCCCTTGGCGGCGGTGCAGTCGAATCCTCAGATGGCTCCGCAGATTTTTCTGGAGGCGGCGTCGGGGTCTTTTCCGGCTTCGGTGTTTCTTCCTCTTTTTTGGTTGCTTTCGCCTTCGCAGCTTTTTTGGCTTTCGACGACGCCTTTTTCTTTTGCGATTTTTTCTTCGCACCCGTTGGTTTTGGCGTCGGAGTGGTAGATTTTCTCGATCTCTTTGCAGCGGCGGTTGATCCAGCCGTTTCCTTCGGTTTTGGCTTTGGCGTCTCCTCCTCCTCTTCCTCACCAGATCCTTTGGCCGACTTCGTCTTGTTATGATGCGGCGATTCTTCTGACGTCAGCCCGCCTGAGGCGGGTTCCGTCTCCGCCGCCGGGTTTTCCGCCCCGGAAGTTTTCGGGGTCGGAGACGATTCTTTTGGCGTTCCCGAGGCATCGGTTTCGTTGCTCGACTCTTCTGTTGCTCGCTTCGCTTTCGGGATCGGACTTGGTGATTTCCTGGGTGTCGGGGAAGCGCTCCGTTTCATCTTCGACTTGCTTGTGGCCGTTTTGGCTTTGGCAACCGGCTTTGGTGATTTCTTCGGGGTCGGAGATGAAGAGGCGCTCGTCTCGTGTTGGCTTTTTCCGGATTCGTCGCCCGATTTTTCTTCGTCGCTGCTGACTTGCCCGCGAAGGAGAGTGCCGGCGATCGCACTAAGCGCGAATGCAGTTGCGAGCCAAAGGCGAAAACGCACCACTGCGGCTGACCGTAACAGAGCGCGCGACGCTATCAACCCCGAACGCTTTCGGGGTCAACGGAATCGTTAAAAAAGTTAAAAAAGTCGATCACCTTTTTGGTTTTTTAACGTTGTAACCTTGTAACTCTTTTAGCCTTTATTGAGTCACGCCCCCTGCGCAGCAGGAGCAGGCGCCTCGGACGTGGCTTTGCGCATCCGTTCGCGTTCGCGACGAAGAATGGCGTTCAATTTGCCGCCGAGGAGCAGGAGCAAACAGGTCAGATACATCCAGGTAAGAAGCACGATGATCGATGCCAGCGCGAGATAAGTCGGGTTGTACCGATCGTATCTTGCCACATAATATTGAAAGAGCTTGGTCGCGAGAATCCAGCCGATAGAAAAGAAAATCGCTCCCGGCAACGCCTGGCGGACCGTCAGGTAATTTTCCGGGGTCAGAAGATAAAGGGCCAGTGCGAGAAAGACCAGCGCGACGAAGATGAGCGGCAAATTCAAATACGCAATCCACGCCTGCAATGGGACCGCGAGCTGAAAATTGACTTCTGCAAGGCCGGCGAGTTTTTCGCCGAAGACGATGGCGTTAAAGGAGAACAGGAGGACGATGCCAAACCAAAAGAGCATGAAAAACGAGATGATGTATTTCGACCACCAATGCCGGTCTTCCCGCACGCCGTGGGTATGGCTCAATGCCCGGGAAATCGTGGCGATAAAGACGGTGCCAAAATAAATCCCGAGGATAATGCCGGCATTTGCCAGAAAGCCACTCGATCCTGTCACCACTACACTGGCCATCGCTGTATCGAGAATGTCCTGCACTTTCGGATCCGGAGGCATGAAACTTTGCAAGATAACAAACATTTGGTGCAGTTTCGCCGGATCGGTGCCGAAGAGACCGAGCAGATGCCAGAGAAAAAGCAGCACCGGCGCGAGCGCAAAAAGAAGCAGATACGCCATCTGGGCAGCCAGCCCCGTTGTAGTGTCGGTGGCGGTTTCCCAGACGAGACGGCGCCCAACGCGCCAGATAAATCTGAGATATTTCATCTCGACCGAGAGTTTACTTTGCCGGGTACAAATATCCATTAAACTCCGAATGCTTTCGCGAGTAACCTTCGTCCGCTTCTCTCCCGCCCGTATCGTCTGACGAGTTGTGAAAAAAAAAATCCTGATTCTCACCGCAGGCTTTGGCGAGGGTCACAACAGCGCCGCCCGCGGCATCCGTGACGGACTGGCGCGCGTTGC
>WNFU01018651.1_pt1 | contig 13612 bp, 15 predicted proteins | sample 5400121 | NCBI WGS metagenome assembly WNFU01 (sample SAMN13153360, study PRJNA577476) | soil metagenome | isolation source: 100 cm soil or saprolite under grassland replicate 1 | place: USA:California | collected 2016-06-15
TGGCTCCTTCTGAGATATTCGGATCCAAGAAGGGATCGTTTACAGGTTCGGTAGCGGATCGCCCTGGATATATTGAAGACGCTGTAAGGGGTACGTTATTTCTAGATGAGCTGGACGAGGCCGATGATAATACCCAGGCCTTACTGAAGCGGGTTGTCCAGTTTGGTACTTATAACGTTGTTGGGAGTCCTGATGAATTAAGTTGTGACGTTCGCTTTGTAGCGGCGACGAACAGAGTCTCTGGTGCAGATGGTTTTATCAAGCCGGATTTGAGGGATAGATTTTTGGAAGTAAGAGTTCCTCCGTTAAGAGATCGTAAAGGTGATATCCGGCCGTTGGCGGAGTTCTTTGCGGCCGAATACAAATACAAACTGCCGGAGCCGGTATTGGGCTATTTGGGAGGATTTGAGTGGCCCGGCAATGTCCGGCAATTGCAGAATGTAGTTGAGCGCGTTTGCGCGCTTGCCAGGTCTGAAGAGGATGTCACGTTGGCCGCGTTTGAAGCTTCGGTGAAAGAGAGTGGAGCTAACCCGGCTGTTTTTGAAATGGAAGACGGTCGTTTTTATCCGTTGGCTGTAGGTGAAACACTTAAAGACCGGCAAAATAGTCAGGATCGGTGGCATATTAAGTATGCGTTGACTTTGTTCGCGGGCAATAGAACGCATGCAGGACGGTTCTTAGGTATGACTCGTCAACATTTGAGGGAGCGTATGAAGTCGTTTGGCATCGTTGATGACAATCCTTAAGTGTCCGGTCTCCCTCTTGGATGGAGTGTTCGATTCGGTCGATGCTATGCCGCAAGGCTAAGTACTCTCTTTGCAGGAATGCAATGAAGCTCATAACCTTCATCAGTTTGGTTGTTATCCTCATGGGCATCACGGGCTGCAAGACCCAGAAACAGAGACTAGAAGAAGAAGCGCGTGCCGAAGCGACGAAGTTTTGGGAGTCCCAGGTCTTTAGCAAGTGTGGCGGAGAATATGGAGATTACTTTGGCCGGCAGGGTAACAAGATTTATGAATTTCGTAGTCCCATCGTGATTGCGTTGCTCGCTGAGGAAGAAAAGCGTCAAGGTGTTGACTGGACGGGGACGACTACTGTCTTGTCATCGGGAGTTCGAATCTTTGAGAATGGTAAATGGAGTGATTGGCAAGAACTTCACCCGGTTGCCTCGCGAACTGATGCCTCGGGCAAGAGGACCCATGCTCTAGTCGATGACGACGGTCGATGGGCCATCATCGGCAAAGACACTGGCGATGGTTGGTCTCATGTTTACTTCGCGCCCAATGAATACCACCCGATTAGCTGTAACGAAATCGAACCTCTTCCAAAATAGATTGAGATCACCTGTGAAGAAGAAAGCCCTTATCACTGCCACGATATTTACTCTCTCGCTTACTATCGTAGCAGCGGCGCAGATTCTGGCGGAGCCGGAAAACTTGGACGCTCGCGTCAACACAATGATCCAGAGGGCGAACGATCATTTTCGTAAGGGAGTATTGAACCTTAAGGCCGGGAAGGGTCAAGACGCGCGGGCAGACTTTGACGATGCCATAAATGTGATCCTTGAAGGTGGAGTTGACGTTCGGAGTAACAAGCAACTTGAAGCCTTCTACGAAGAACTCATAGCGAAGATTTATCGCGAAGAGGTGGCTCAGTCTGGGTTCCACCGCCAATCGTCTCCCGCCGTCGATCCGTTCTCAAAACTATTGTTGACTGATGCCGAACTACAAGAAGCGGATAAAAAGCTCGCCCGTATGGACGATTTGCTCACGAACTACGATCGATTTGAAGACAAAACTACAGCGTGGGTGCCTTACGACCGAGTCGATGTCAAGAATATCGCGTACCAGAATCTGAGGGTTACTGCATTCTTCACCTACCGAGGAAAAATTGTTGGCACGCCTGTGGATAGAATGGGATTGATTTTTCGATCCTCGAGCAGTGAATGGACGTACCTCAAGCGAAGCGACCTCATCGCGATAGTTGACGGTGAGCGGCTTTCTTTGGGCGGACCGTTCGCTCGAGACTCGAACGTCTCAAGCAGTTACGGCGGAGCACAGGTCGAGGAAGTGTTGGAATTCAAGCTCGAATACCTTGAGCTGAGAAAAATTGCCTCTGCACGTCGGGTTGAAGTAAGGCTTGGTCCAGCTGAATTTGAATTTGACTCAAGTTTTCGCGGTTCGCTAAGGACACTGATCTCTCACCTCAATCTACCGGCAAAGGCCACGCCCGCAAAACGCCAACGGCGTGTTCCGGGGAAAACTCCTGGTAAGCGTTAAGCGCCTCAAATCAAATTGGGGAAGGGAATGCCATGCGAAAGATCATACTGGCGTTGTCGCTATTGGCGATTGTAACAACAGCTTCTCATCATTCGTCAGGCAAACAGACAACCGAACAAGAAACCGAAAGTAACAAGGTCACGGTCTATGTTTACAAGACTCCTCACCAGCGCACGCTGGGTAGGATAGCACCGCCGGTCTATTGTGATGAGCAGTTGTTAGCTAAATTGGATGGCGGCAGATATTTCATCGTCAAGCTTGAGCCCGGCACTCACTCTTTCCGTTCGAAGAACAAAAAGGATGGCGGCGTGGAGATAGAGCTAAAGGTCGGGCAAGAATATTTTCTGCGTATGGAGACGCGGACCGGAGTTCAAGTTAATGCTCCCAGGATAAGCGTGGTACCAAACGAAGAGGGAAGATATGATGTGAAGCAAATGAAATACGTCAAAGATGACGACATTAAAGATCGCTCGAAAGTTGTAATTCCCAGCAAGGACGGAAAGATGTAAATCGGCTTAAACCCAGGGGAACCGACAGAGATTCATTTCACCTTCCAACGTTCCTTTGCCACGATTTGGATTCCTCAGTAAGTTTTATAACCATGAGTATTCTTTCAGTCGATCTTGCGTCAAATCGGTATCGAGATATCGGGATTGCCGTGCTGTCATCGCGCGAGGGATTTGTGGCGGTCGAGTTTATTGATCCCGGTGCTTCAAGATTGCGCGGTCGACCGTGCGTTGAGGATGTGACTGATTGGCTGATGGAATTAGCGACAGCCTATGACGCAGATGCGATCTTCATAGATGGTCCGCAAGGCTGGAAGCACCCTGATAACGGTTTTGAGCATGCTCGGCGGTGTGAACGTGAGCTCGCAACTCCTGGGAAGACGGGCTTGCCGGGATGCGTCAAACCAAGTTCCTGGACTCGCATGGCGTCATTCTCAATCGAGCTGTTCGACGCTTTGGGCACTCGTGGCTATCAACGCGTGCAGAGTGCTGACGATTTGGTTTCGGGTCGAAAACTCGCCATAGAGTCTTTTCCTACGTCGGCGTGGCGAACGCTTGGCCTTAAACCGCTGCCGGGGAAGTCTCGTACATCGGCCTCTCAATTGAGTACGTGGACTACGACTCTCACAGAATTGGTTCCGTGTGCGCTAACGCGATCGCCGTCGCATGACGAACTACAGGCGTTGGTCGCTGGTCTGGCGGGGTTGGCACTCCTCGGCCAGCAGGGAGTTACATTTAGATTGTTTGGCTCAAGGCCCGTCGAACTACTGGGAACATGGCGCGAGGGCTTTATTGTGAATCCGCTGAAGGTCCCCTCAAATCGCGCAAGTATTCTTGTCGAGGAATAAGTTTATTGGAGCCAATGAAAGCTAGCCGCGCTCTTAGGTAGGCACTCAGCGGGTAGGACGAGGTTTCGTAAGGCGAACTACGCGATCATTACAAGTTGGCCCGTAATTGGTTCCGATCAGTTCGTTAGTGTCCCTGTCCTCGTGGTCTCTAAAAACGAGATTGTCTAGTTCGTTCTTAAGTTCCATGTCTAGCTGTTGCGTAATACTCCATATGATCCTACAGACTTTGGAGCTTGTCCCCAAGCCGTTGCAAATTAGAAGTAGCAAGTTGTCGTGAAGCAGCGCTCGTGCAGCTTTGATGCGTATTCCGATTTCCAAATATTCTGCATAGGTAAGTGGTTGCGGTTTTCCCGCCGAGTGTGTTTCAGAAACTGCTTCGACCTGATAAGTCTTACTTAGCTCGTCCTGATCACGCTCCCCACAATCTCGTAATACCGCCACTGACAATTGCGGTATCAATTTATTGTCGAGTGTTCTGATGATCTGCTGAATAATCTTAAACGCTTTCGATCTACGGCCGAAACCACCCTCTATACGAGCCGACGTCTCATGAAGAATCGTTAGAGACTCTTTGATCCGTTCGGATACGCCCAAGTGTTCGGCATAAGTGAGACTCTTTCGTTTCCCCATTTCAATCACTTTCACAAAGTAAGAATTACGTTTTCAAACGCATATGCCTGAAGCAAATGATAATTCTTCGGCGACAAACAAATTCCCCATTCAGGCTTACTCTTTTTTGGTGGCCCATAGTCACGGCTGACAAACAGTGCATTCGGGTTTAGCCAGACGGTAGCTGGAACCAGAAACAACTTGGGCGATTCGCCGGAGTAGAAAATCACGATCGCTGCGTAAAGATTCTCTCGGAGTTCAAAGTACTCTTTTCGGAAGAAGATGTAATTCAGCCCTCGGACAGATTTCACCTGAATGTCATGATAGCGATCGTTGTCCTTTCGGATAACGAAATCTATGCCCTTGTCGTCAACCTCAGCCTGATAAACATCGAAGCCATACAAGGTAAACTCCATCTTCACGAAGTATTCGGCATATCTTCCGACTTGCAACGTTGTTAGTCGTTTCCAATCGAATCTCTCCATATATCGTGTTCTCGGTCGTCGAAGCTTTTGTGCCAGGTTGGCTTTTGCAACAAGCTCACAACCCCTCGGCAGTAACAACTTTATTTTGACGAATGAGGTAAAACGTATTCTTAAGAACGTAACCGCCAAAGGCATTTTTTGCGCGCAGCTTTAGCCTAACAACCCAGAACGGTTCGCCTTTGACTTCAAGTTTGGTTACTGGCGACCATTCAACGAATTCGCTGCTATCGTAATCGTTTAGGTTGTCCTTCAGGTATTCGACTACGGGATCAACTCGTCCGTCCCATTCGCTATTTTTTGGCTTCGGTCCCAGAACCAAAATCTCTGCGGTGATTCTGGCCGATTTATCAATCAGCTTCTTAATGAGACCTTGCGCTGCAGCATATTCTTTTGCGTCCTGCGGAATTTCCCTAAGCGGTCCAATGACAGAATCGAAGGCGCCTAAGTCGTCGCGAACATACTCTTCCTTTTCTAATCTGAGCAGCGGTTCGGCACGTTCTTGAAGTTCGGCGAAAGTAGGTTTTGGAGTAGCAGTCGGGGAGGCCACAACCGTTGGACTGGTACTACTCGCGGCATTTGTGTTTGCGACCATTCGTTTGGTCGAGTTGTCGCTTAACTTTCCGATGACTCCACAGATGCCGCAAGAACCAAGAACAGCTACTAGGATCCCGACGGTAATCCACACTGCCTTGGTGTTGTTCACTGGACGCGCGGGCAGGGAAGGCTGATGGGTGAAAGCCAGCCCGCATTGAGAGCAAAAGCGTGCTTCGGCCGCATTTGCGGTCTGACATCGTGGACATTGGAAGGATTGAGCAGTCATAGAAGAACGCACCAAGAGCGTAGTGGCGCTGGACGTACTGAGCCGTTAATGTCAGAGCAGAGAGTCGGGCTCACTAACGGCGTCAACTTGTGAAGGACCCGCTGCATGTATCCCTCCGGTCTAGCAGCATCTTCGATGCAGCCTGAGACCCGCGAGTTAGACCGACTAGCTTGAGAACTACAATCCAAAAGCAAAAGTGTGAATGGATTCTTCCATTATGACGAGCTGATCTCTAAAGAACTGAGCGTCACGATCTGTTGCAGCCGTTATCCGGTACAACTTGCCATTTTTTGCGAGATGAAAATGTTTGGAAAGCATCGAGGCCTGCGGCGGACTCTTGATGTCAATGGTATTGAAGAGAGCTCGATTGCTTCTTATCTTGGTTTCTCCATGATCGAGCCGAGCGATCTCAATGTCCGGAAGCTCTTCCAATAAGACTTTGAACATGTCATCGGCGGTCACAGTTGAGAAATCAAATGCCTTTGGTAATTCATAGGCGGCTATCGCTATATAGGCAAGGCGACCCTGAGGATCACGATACACCGCCTTAATGACTGTTTCCGGATTTTGAGATTTCTTGATCTCCCACCCAGAGGGGAAGGCTATTGAAAACCCGTGTCGGCGATCAACATAGATGTTCTTGTTAACTTGGGCACTGGCAGATTCAAAGAGGAACAAAGCAAATAATAGAAGGACAATGAGGCGAGGCTGGCGGATCATTATCATTTGGATCCTTTCAATTTCTAATCATAAACCTATTTGCTCGTCTTGCCTGAACGCCACATTTCCAATGCAGCGCCGCAAATTGCAATAGCAAAGAAAAGAACCAGTAGCCATACCCAGAACGGATAGCCATCCCAAAGATTGGTCTTGGTCGAAGCACCGATCAAAGCACCCATGGCAAATAGCAAGATTGCAGCTATTCTCTTTCCGGTCACGTGGTTATCTCCACCAGCACCACTTTTCACTCGCCTTCAGGTTCGCGAGTTTTCGCTCTTGCGCATCGTTCGCTTCCCTAAGCTTCATTGTTATAGCATCGAGCCGATCTTCTCGCGGGAGCGACTTCACGTAAGCTTGGGTTTCTGGGTCAAGCAAACTGATTAGTTCGTTCAGCTTTTCTTCCCGCTCGGCTGAACCGAATTGCGTTTCAGCTAATTCCAGCTTCACGGTCATCATTCTGAACTTTGACACTCCTTGCTTCACCTCCACCAATCATTCTTGACGTCGAGAGGAATAAGGCAGCTTCAGAATAAACGGATCGATTGTCACAAATACAGTGATTGAGCCACTCCCGTAAGGCCAACGTGCAAGTCCGTGCTCCTCGCCAAGATGAAGCATCGTCCGTGAACCGTTGGTGTAACCAACTTCTAGCGGGACTGTTCGCGGGGCGACGGAAACCGTTCGAGGCTTGCGCACCTTCTTAGCGGCCCCATCGTAACGATAAACGTTAAATTCAACGTTGGATTTCCAAGTAAAACTACCGTCCTGGTCGGCGAGACCGCCGTAGAAGGTGCCAAAGAACACATAACTTGGCGAGTCGGCGAGAATGGCATTGTGATAATCGACCTCCTTGTCTCCTCGTGGTGTGGCACCTACATTCACTAGAATAATCGCGACTTCTCCCGTGAGAATTTGCGCGTGCACTTGGCTGAACGCATATGCGTCATAGATATCGTAGCGGTGCCGCCACCAATTCTGGAGAATCGCGTCAACATAGGCCTGTGGATAGAAGCCATCCTTGAATCGGCGAAGCACGTCAGAGAGAATCAAACGCCAATTAGGATCGTCCGTTATTAGCCGATCAACCTTTTCTTTCAGCATGTCTTCGTGAATCGATGGCATAAGTCTTCGGGGCCGATACGTTGCAGATCGTGCCTCAGCGGCGGCAAACAACTAATGGGAGAGGGATACTAAGGCGGCGTTGAAATCTTCGAGGGCCGCCAAGTCCGCGCGCGTTAGGGAAAATGTTCGAGCGCCGAGTTCGATGGTTATCGAAGCAGAAGCGGCAAGCATTTGCTTATTTACGTCTGAGGGTACGGAGACGGCGAGATCTTCGTAAGTCACCCAAGGGGTCGGGACCGTGGTGGTACTTCGGGCAGTGCCGGTTAATACTACTTTCCCATCTATCGTTATTTTGAATTGCCGTTTCGCTTCAGTATCGAATCGGGCAGGAACGCCAGCGATAGATCCAAAGGCAAAGTCGATAGCGGCCGGGATCTGAGTCAATTTCTCGCCGGAAAACTCGTAAGACAGAAGAGGAAAGTCGCTGCTACTGGTATCAAAAACTGTTCGTACTGGCGCCATTACTCGAGAGAGGTTTGGCTTGGTGTAATAAGCCACTAAAGCATTGCCGATTTTATTGACTTTGCTCGGGCGTTCGTCCGTTTGGGCCGAGACAGTAGACGCCAAAAGCAATCCCAAGAGGAATGGCGCAGCCCAGCGGTTGAATCGCTTCATTCGCATAAATCTCGACTACTTGGACCAAAACTCAGATGTTGATCAATTGGTCTCCCACGTCAGGGTCTAAAGGTACTCTTGCGTTTGTCTTCTTCCTTTTTACGTAGTTCGTCTTCGCGTTGTCGAGCAGCCGTTTGGGCGGCAGTATCCCTCATTTCCAGTTTAGGGTGAAGTGATGAACTAGCCTGAATTGTAAACCCGTTGCAGGTCAAGAGGGGACCGCTCTTCCATTGAGTTGCCAGACCAAGTGCCGTCGATGAGGCAGTCACAAACTCATCTATACTTTGCCATTTAATTTCGTCCTTGTACTCGACTCGGATCGCGATCAGTTGTCTGTCGATAAATTCCAAATGCAGTTTCGACACGCCTTCGAAGTCCGGAAAGAACCTTGAATCAGCAAGAACCTCACTCCAGGTATCGGTGATGGTTCGTCCCGAGGCCGGATTTTGAGGAGTTAGGGCGTAGTAGGTGCCAAAGACAACATCAAGGGAAGAATGGTTTACTTTAGATTGGGTCGGTATCTTGTTTGCGGTCTCACGCACTTCAAATGCTGGAAAACGGCGAATTATGCCATCCAAGCTTTCAGCTAATCGAAGTCCGCGGAGTGCCGGCGCCTGGGCGACTGTGAGGTCGCACTTTGAAGGTGCTGGACGAATTTGCGCAGCATCTATGCTGGGATGCGGCGTTCTTGCTAGGAACTTCTCGATAAGCTCCAGGTGGTTTGCTGACAGAACGAACGTATCTCGTCCTAGCAAGACGGAGACTGATCGCGCTGTTTTGATCGCTTGAAGAATGTTGTCGAATTCCGACGCACGTATTGCCGCCTGCATTGTAGTGATAACATCGTTACCGGAATTCTGGCGTCGGACGAAAGTTAAGTTGCCACTTGCTTCCAGCCTACTTAGCCCTGTAAAGATCGCGAAGTCGCGGGGCTCTCCAATATCATATTTCGCAACAAAGTATCTGTAGTTGAATAGTAGTCTTACCAATGGATCCGTAGCGGACTGATTCGGGGCAAGCGGACGCCCTTGGTAAGTGGTAACAAGATTCATCGTAACTCGAAGAGGATTCACTGCGCCTTTGCTGGCATCGTCATATAGGAGAAGCTCTTTGCTAACCACGAGCGTGACGTTGCTTGCCTCGTCGTACGCAGAAGAAATGCCGTCGGACGCTTGAATATCGGGAGTGGGAGATGGACTAGGCGTAACAATAGGAATTGGCTTGGGCCTCCGGCGCGTTTGACTGTGAGAGCGCTCAACGAGACATACAATACTCATCAACGCAACGATAAAAACGCAGCTGGTTCGTATGGTTGTAACCAATACAGCGCACCGAATCTTGGAAACATACCTTCGAAGGATTGGGAGGGTTTTGACTCTCATTTTGCGTCAGTACTCACAATGGCCGTCTGTCTTTTGACTTCTCATCCAACTTTTGCTTTCGCCAGGCTTTCCCCTTTTTGGTGTCGATGGTTACGCATCCTTCGTCCAGCTTATCGGAACAACTGCTCCAGAACACAATCGTTAACTTAGGATCAGTCGGACCAGGCAACATCCAAAAAGCCGTAAACACGTCGAACGACGCGCCAAAGCCGTTCTGAACTTTTGAAGTTGTTAGATCAGTGGGCTTCCCATATTTCGTCGTTAATGCTTCTTGGACTGAAGCAGCATTCTTTATTCCGTACGTACCGAATTTTATTCCTTCAACGTTGCCTTCGATAACGGTTGCTTCGATACCAAACCATGAGCCTCCTATTGTGACGCTTGGCTTTTCGTTCTCGGGGAAATCTATTGCTACCCGGTCATGGATGTTGAGTTCCGCTAAGCTAATGAAACAAGCCTGGCGAGGTTTTGGTCTCGGTTCGTACCTGTACCCATTTGCCGAACTGGGCGGCTCGCTTTCTTTGCACTGCGGAAGAACTAATGGTTGGCCCAAAGGTATGCCAAAAACACTCATGTCTTGTGCGGCTGCAGTGCCGCTGAGCGTGGTGGTAAGTAAAATGGCGGCGAACACGTTCGCGATTACTCGGGTTGTCATTTTCGTTAGCTCCATAGTGAGGAAACTTAAAAAAGCGAGGCGTTCTGGGCGCCATGATTCTATACTGGATAGAGTTTGGATCAACGCAAGGCAGTTATTGCTCTGCAGTCAATTCATTTCTGCGAACAGGGAGCCATTTTGCTACGCAATGTTTGCAGGTACTCCATAAGAATGTCGACCTGTTCACGCGAAGTGGCGAGAGGATAATCAGCGACATAGGAACGGAGTACGTCGTGATGGTCGACGTACATTAGTCCGCCAAGTTCACCCTGGCGTAGGAATTCCAGGTATTTGTCGTCAGACATTCTAGACATTGTTGGAATGTCCACACATTCAATTTCTTTCATTGGGAACTGGATTTTTGTGATGGAACTCATAATCTTCTCCAAGTAGAGGTAGAGACGTCGAACTACTGATTGGGCCTCACATCATAATACGCTGGCGCCGAACAACCTGCCACTACCGTCTTGAAGAGAATATAGGCAGGGCTAAGGTGGAGTTGACCGCTGACGATCTCCGCGAAATTGACAATCTCACCGCGCCGATTGACGTGCAGGGACCGCGATATTCTGGAGGCGCGCAAAAGATGATCAATCGCTGATCTATGAAGTACGCCTAACAAAACCGTCGCGTACGCAGCCCGTTTGGATCAACGCAGGGCAGTTTGTTGATCTGCGCGAGTCGCGATCGTGATCGCCAGCTGGCTGCCGAAACGGCTATTGAACACAATTCGACCCAACTTCTTAAAACCCATCAAAACGAGTTTTGGGGCAAAACTGCCTCCTGCCTCAAAAATCAGCTCATAATGCTATTTATGAGGCAAAGCCCGGTCTCCCTGGTCCAGTTTTACAGATGGAGCTTTGCTTGTGAGTCGTGTTCAAGGCTTAGGAAATCGAAGCCAATCTGATTCGTAATGGGATCGTAGTGAATGCGAGCTGGATTTTGGATTGGGATGGTTATGTTTGCCGAAGCGGATTTTTTGCTTGAGATAACCTCGAAGGGTGAGGACAGCGAATCTGGTAGTTGTGTGCTGGGTCTGCGTGGATCGTGTGGGGCAAGTATCAAATCTGGTTCGCGTCCTGTGAACGGATTTCTTTCTGCCGTTTGGATTGCATAAACTGGCTGAGTTTGTTGGGGCAGGTTTTCCTCGGGTGCAGCCAATAATTCTTCTTCCGTTAGATTGGTAAACCTCACTGCGGAATCTACGTTAATTCCCTGACTTTGTAGTTGAATGGCAAGGTGCTCATAGTGGTGGCGCATCTGTCTGTATTCTGGCAGATACTTCCATGGCTGTGTGACTTCGTTCTGCAGGTCTGCAAGCTTTTTGTCGAGACAGCGTCTTCCAAGTGGTGTTCGATCGAGCGGAGTTGATGATCTATGGACTGGATGATGCCGCTGTCGGTGTCGGTGACGGTGGCGTAGTAAGGCCGGTCGCCGTTTTCAGCGTACAGCTGGATATCGACGTTGCCTTCAAAAAGTGAGTTGAATTGGTGAACACTCGAAGATCCGTGGATGTAAATGTTGAAGCCGCGGTATTGTCCGACATGTTCGTGGACCTGGCTTCCTTTAGCTGCTTTTTTGATGGCGTTGGAGGCGAGGGCGCTCAGGTGTCGCAAGCTGCGGCCGGCGTCTTGTCGCTTTGTGATAACAGTGAATTCTTTATCCTGATATGTTTTCTTCAGGCGAATGGCAAAGTTATCTTCAAGGAGTGGTGCTTGGCGCGCAGTGAGTGCTTGTTGGTGCCAGTCGATTTCTGATTGAGTGCGGTTGACCTGGTCGGGCAGATAGCTTAGCTCATACCGCATGGACGAGCGGTTGTTGTAGTAAGCGGCGCGGAGACGTTCCAGCTTGATTAAGTTGAGCTCGAGTTGGACGCGTTGCATCACTTGGGGATTTCCGGAAGCGACAGCCTTTACCTGGGCCGCGGTTAGTACCATGTCGCCGATGTCTTCCGCCGTGCGCTGCGTGATTTCTCCAGAGAGTATCTGATGGATGAATCGCGCTTTTGATTCGAGGATTTGCCAGGTGTAGCAGTCCATCGATCCTTTTGTGACGTATTGGAATATGAAAACTTCGTTGAAGATGTTGCCTTGGCGTAGGATTCGACCTTCGCGTTGTTCGACGTCGCGTGGGCGCCAGGGGGCGTCGAGGTGATGGAGAGCGATTAGCCGTTCCTGCGCGTTCATGGCTACGCCCATTTTTGATGTTGAGCCGAGCAGTACGCGGACTTTGCCGGTGTTGACGCTTTCTATGAGGCGTGCCTTTTTAGTTTGGGTATCCGCCGAGTGAATGAATTGTATTTCGTCTGCCGGTATTCCTTTGGCGATTAGTTTTCTCTTGATCTCGTAGTAGAGACTTTGGCGTAGAAGTCTTTCTGCGCTCGTCTCGCTATTGCTGATCGGCGGTTCGGTTTCAGCCGTTTCTTCCAGCGTGGTTGCGGGGAGAGGGTATTTGGAATCGGTTGTCTTAGGGACCGATAAATCCAGAAACAATAGTTGCGCAGCAGCGTTGTGATGCGTTCGTTGCCAGATAGCGTGCACGTTGTTTGCGACGTGATTGATCTTGTTGTCGGGGTCTTCGGGAAGGTCCTGCATAACAAGCCGTATGTCGAGTGCGGCTTTGCGCCCATCACTGGTGACCATAAGCATGTTGTCTTCGGTGGGCTTCACCTGGCCGCTTCTTATGCAGTCCGCACGGAGGGAGAGCATTTTGGTGAACTCTTGTTGCGCGGCACTTGGTTCTATATCTTCGATGATTGTGGAGCCGCCGATTAGGGCAGGCGTAGGGATGTTTAGTTCTTGCCTAGTTCTTATGTCCAGTACTTGTTGGAGCTGTCGGGAAAGTTCCGGGACGTTTACGAATTTCGCAAAGCGGGTATGTTGGCGCCATCCGGAGCCGTCGACCTTTAGTTCCAATTCTGTGATGGTGTCACCGAACATCTGGGCCCAGGCGTCGAAGTGGCTAAGGCCAAGTTTTTGAAGCAGATCAGGTTGGAGATAACGTTGGACGGTGTAGATCTCAGCGACTGTATTTGAAATTGCAGTTGCAGTTAAGGCGATGACGCGTCCGGCTTGCTCGAGGAGATATTGAATCTTTACGTGCATATCAAAGGCTTGCTGCGAGTCGCTGTTGGGCAGTCCGGCAATCCGAGTCATTTTTGTAGCAAAGCCAAGGTTTTTGAAGGTATCGAATTCGTCGACTATCAACGCGTCGACGCCCAGTTCCTCCCAGGTTATTGTTCGCTCGTCGTCCCGGCGAATGACTCCACTCTCTTCCTTTAGTTGTGCTTCCAGTTTTTTAGCTTGCCTTTCAAGTTGCTTGATTGAGAGGCGGTTGGCTGTTTCGTCTTCCTTTTCGAGATCGAGAATGTAGGAGCGTAGTTTGTCGATCTCTTTTTGCAGGAATCGCCGAAATGTTTCGGGCATGAGTGGTAGGAGTTTGAAGCTGGAGTGAGGGATTATGATTAGATCCCAGTTTCCAGTTGCGATGCGTGAAAGTGTCTCGCCACGGCGTTCTTTAGTGAAGTCGTTAACGTCTGTGGTAAGCAGGCGGATGCCTGGGTAGAGGGTTT
>WNFU01015995.1_pt1 | contig 13611 bp, 7 predicted proteins | sample 5400121 | NCBI WGS metagenome assembly WNFU01 (sample SAMN13153360, study PRJNA577476) | soil metagenome | isolation source: 100 cm soil or saprolite under grassland replicate 1 | place: USA:California | collected 2016-06-15
CGGTGCGATCAGCTTGAGTGTGGGCGACCGCGGCTTCGGCGGCGTTGCCTGGTGGGCGCACGTGGGAGGATTCGGATTTGGGCTCCTCGTCAGCCTCTTTGCGCGCCGCGATATTCAACCCGAGCCGCCGCGGCGCGCCCCGCCTCAGCACGACTACTACGACGGTGACCGAGGCGACTTCTACTGAGAAGGGCCCGGTTTTCGACGGCGAACCACAACTCGGTTGCCGACCTGCAGGCCCAGACGGTGCGCTGCGGAGCCGCCGCTGACCGCGATCTCCAAAAGTCCGCATGAACCGACGAGGGCCACCGCCTTACCGGGCGGGACCGCCGTATAGAACGAGTTCAACGAACACACCCTCTTGTTTCGGACGACCACTTCACCCACGGCGGGCCCGATCGCGGCAACGGCATCGGAGTCGATGTTGGTAATCGCATTGCCGAAACGGTCGAGGTAAACAACTTCACCGGCGATGGAATCCGCGCTGCATTCCGGCTCGGGCCAAGCAAGTCTCACGCAGGCTTTGGTCGCTGGCCCGACTTTTTGAATCGGCATCCCCTTGCTCAGGCAGGCAGCCACCGGCGCAAAGACATCACGGCCGTGAAAGGTGTTGCTCGGGGGATGAAAAAAGAGGCGTTCGTTTGTGATTTGGTGGATGGCTTTGATTCTTTCGCGCGCCAAAGCAAACCAGAGAACGCCGTTGTCGGGCCCGACGAAGACATAACGGGCCGTCCGCACCGCAATCGCTCTGCGTCGGCTGCCGACACCTGGATCCACGACCGCGACGTGGATGGTGTGCTTCGGAAAAAACTTGTAGCTCGCCGCCAAAGCGAAGGCGCCGGCGCGTATCTTGCCCGCCGGAATATCGTGCGTGATATCCACGATCTGCACGCGCGGCTGGAGGCCGAGAATCACCCCTTTCAGGGTTCCGACGAACCAATCGGCGGCGCCGAAGTCAGTCGTTAGGGTAATAATGCTCACGGTGGAGTTGTAAGCGCCCTGCCGCCCGCATTCACGGGAATTTTCATACCCGCCCGCCCGGCGAAATCTTCCCGGCGGGAGTTATACACATCCGTTCTCTTCGCGGCCTGCGGCTGCGAAAAAGGGTTTCAATTCCGCCATCAACCGGGCGAAGTCGTCAAAGGAAAGTTGCTGTGCGCCGTCGCTCCACGCCTCGGCGGGATTCGGATGGACCTCGACCAGGAGCCCGTCCGCCCCCATCGCTATCGCTCCTTTGCACAACGCGGTCACGAGGTCGGCCCGGCCGCTGCCCTGGCTCGGATCGATGATGATCGGGCAGTGCGACTCATTCTTGATGATCGGGATGGTCGAGAGGTCGAGCGTGTTGCGCGTGTAGGTTTCGAAGGTGCGGATGCCGCGTTCACAGAACATCAGATTGGAATTGTTGTTCGAAAGAATGTATTCGCCGGCCAGCAACCATTCCTCGATTTTCATGGAGAGACCGCGTTTGAGCAGGACCGGTTTACCCGTTCGGGCGGCGGCGATGAGCAACTGGAAGTTCTGCGCATTGCGCGCGCCGATTTGAAGGATATCGGCGTGCTCGGCGACGAGCTCGGCATGGTCTTCGGAGAGGAGCTCCGTGATGATGGCGAGGCCCGTTTCCCGGCGGGCCTTGGCGAGCAGCTTCAGCCCCTTTTCGCCCAGGCCCTGGAATTCGTACGGCGACGTGCGCGGCTTGAACGCCCCGCCGCGCAGGATGGTCGCCCCGACGGCCTTGACGGCCCGGGCGGTCGCCAGCAATTGTTTCTCGCTTTCGACCGAGCAGGGTCCGGCCATCACCTGGATTTTCCTGCCGCCGACGAAGTTGCCGCGGACGTTGATGACGGAATTGGCCTTGTGCGCTTCGCGGCTGACGAGCTTGTAGCGCTTTTGGACCGGCATCACCCGCTCGACCTGCGGCCAGGCCGCCAGAGTTTCCAGCGTCTGATTCTTGCGTTCGTCGCCGATGGCGCCGATGACCGTGCGTTCGACGCCGCGCATGATGTGCGGGCGGTAGCCGAGCTTGCGGATTTCTCTGAGCACAGCGGCCTCCTCACGCCTGGTGATTTCGGGTTTCAGGACTACAATCATGGTTCCTTTCCGGTTCTCCTGCTGGGAAACAACAAAAAATGCCGCAGGCGATCGACCTGCGGCACGGGTTAAAAGGGCGTTTGATTACTTGCCCACGCGCAGGTTTGCCGGAGCAAAGTAAAACCAGCCGGCGAACCCGTAGCTAAACCGTGAGCTGCTGAGATTCATTGCAGAGCACGCTAGCAAGCCCGGCCCGGGCGTCAAGCCTAGGAGGCTCGCCCGATTCCGGGGGGCGCATCTTGACAGTAGGTGGATTCGCGCGAACAAGGTTGTCCGCGCGCCTATTTCCGCAGTTTCTTGAATGGGTCCGACAGCCCGGCTGCGACCGGGAATCGGTATTTGCCACCTTGGTTCGGAAGGCCGGAACTCGGTGGAATTTTATAGGTGCACTTTGCGGTGAAAACCGATACGGCTATCGGTGTGCGACTCATCGGTCACCTCGAGACAGAGTCCGGCGCGCGGACGTTCAGCAATTTTCTGTACGCCGAGGGAATCGGCAACGAAATCGAATCGGAGCGGGATGGGACCTGGGCGCTCTGGATTCAGGAAGAGGACCAGATTGCCGTCGCCCGGGACCTGCTGGACCGGTTTCGACGCGATCCAGCGGATCCCAAATATGGCGAGGCGCAACGCATCGCGCGCGAGAAGCAGGAGCGCGAACAGAAGGAGAATGAGGCCGCCCAGAAGCGGTTCTTCGATCGGCAGAGGCTTTTCCCGCCGGGCTTCCTCGGTGTCGGGCACCTGACGGCGGCACTGGTCGCGATTTGCGTGGTGGTCGGGGTTTTCTCCAAGCTGGGCCGGGACACGCGGTTGCTTCAGCCGCTGTTCATCACCGAATTTAACCTCGGCGGCACCTACGTTGAGTGGCAAGGTGGGCTGCCGGAGATTCGTCACGGCCAGGTCTGGCGGCTCGTCACGCCGATCTTTATTCACTTCGGCGTCATGCACCTTTTCTTCAACCTGCTCTGGTTGCTCGACCTGGGCAGCATGGTTGAGCGCCGGCAAAGCTGGCGGCTGCTCGGTCTGCTGGTGGTCTCCATTGCGGTGCCGTCAAACCTGGCGGAGTACTGCTTCGGTTCGAAAGCACCCAACTTTGGCGGGATGTCCGGTGTGGTTTACGGTTTGATCGGCTACATCTGGATGCGGGGAAAATTTGATCCCGCATCCAGATTGTTTCTGCACCAAACAACTGTTACCATGGCTGTCATCTGGTATTTCCTCTGCCTGTTCAAAATAATCCCAAATATCGCCAACATGGTCCATACCGTGGGTTTTGCGGTTGGTTTAGGCTGGGGAGTGCTCTCGGCCCTGCTGGCCACGCAACGCCGATAATCCGGCTTGCCAAGTCACCCACTGGCGCTCTCCGTATGGTGGTTACCTTCTGCCCGCGACGGCGGTCTCCCTTACGGAAAGAGAAATCAGGTCGAGAAGTATCCGTTTGGCCTCCTTCAGCGTTACATCCAGGGGTGGCGACTTCTCGTCCGTTTCGGCGTCATCGTCCTCGCCGGTCAGCGCGGCTCCCGGTGAATCCACTTTGCCGACTTCGTTGGTCTGGGCAGCCGGCGGGGGCAACCCGGGCAGATCGACCTGCTTCAGCGTGAGCTCGTGAACTTTCTCCTCCGGCTCAGGCCGCAACTTCCGTTCCTTCTTCCGCGCCTCAACCCGTTCCTCATTCTCCTTTTTTTCCTTCCGGCGCGCCTCCTCGTTCAGCGACACGCTTTTGTCCGCCAGGAACTTTTTGTAGATCTCAATGTCCTCCTGGAGATAAGCAAAATCCTTGTCGGAGGTGAGGCGCTGATCGGAACGCTTCTTCAATTCGGGCAGGATCGGCTGGATCCGGTTCAATCGCTCGAATTTCGCCCCGGGAATCTCGTCCCAGGCCAGCGGGTTTTCCAGCGAAGCTTCCCCGACCTCGGCATAATTGTTCAACGACGGCAACACAATGTCCGGCGTCACCCCTTTCAACTGTGTCGAAGACCCGCTCGCGCGATAGAATTTGCGGATTGTTATTTTCAGCGCGCCGGGATTGTTGGTGGAACTCCGGTTGGCGAAGTGCAGATCGTTCTCGAGTTGCAGCAGGGATTGCACCGTTCCCTTGCCGTGGGTCGAGGAGTCGCCCACGATCAGCGCTCGCCCATAGTCCTGCAACGCGCCCGCCAGGATTTCGGACGCCGACGCGCTGGCCCGGCTGGTCAAGACAATCAGCGGTCCGTCGTATTGCACCGAGGGATCCGGATCGTCATCATGGATTACTTTGCCCTGCGCATCTCGGACCTGGACGACGGGGCCTTCCTTGATGAACAAGCCGGTGAGGTTGATCGCTTCTTCCAGCGAACCGCCACCGTTGCGGCGCAAATCGAGGATGATGCCCGCGACTTTCTCGGCCGTGAGCTTTTTGAGCAGGCGCGCGACATCCTCGGTGGTGCTCTTGTGCGACGCCTTGCCGCTTCGATTGAGCACGTCAAAACTGGCGTAAAAAGAGAGCAGATCGATGACCCCCAGACGCGTGCACTTGCCATCCTTGTCCGGCGCTTCAATAACCTTCGCCTTCGCCTCTTCGTCCTCGAGTTTGATCTCGTCGCGAACCAAAGCCACGGTGAGCCGCTCGGACGGGTCCGCGGCGTCCACCGGAATCACCGTCAATCGTACTTTCGTTCCTTTCGGGCCGCGAATCATTTCGACGACTTTGCTCAGCTTCATATCCACCACGTCCTTCACCTTGCAATAGCCGTCTTCGGACTGGAGCAGTGCGCCAATGCCGAACAACGAGAGGTTCATCGACATGGCGAAGTTCTCCAGCGTGCTCTTCCCGAGATAGTCCGAATGGGGATCATAAACGTGTGCCAGCGCCGACAAGTAAACCTGAAGCACATCGCCGCCATCGATTTCGCGCCACGCCCGCAACGTCCGCGCGTAGCGTCGGGCAAGGTTCTTGATGATCTCGTCGGGCAGGCCGTTGGAACTGGCTGCCGCGCCAGGCTCGGACTGTTGCTGCGGCCGCTGGTCGTGGTCGGGCTTGGCCGAGGCGGCCCGTTTGGGTTCCTTGTAGTTGAGTTTCTCTTGCAGTACTTCGTAACGCAGGTGCTGGCGCCAATGTTCCTTCGCCTCATCCAGGTCCTTGGGCCAGGGCGCCTCGCGGCGATTGAGGTTGTATCGGTCTTGGCCTGAAAAGTCGAACTTCTCGAACTTCAACAGGTCGTGCACGAAGGTCATCCGCTCTTCCAGCCGCTGCATGAAGCGGCCGAAAATCTCCCGGGCGGGTTCGGTTTCCCCGTCTTTCGTCAGGTCGTCCAGCCGGTTCCGATATTTTTCAAACTCCTCAATGTCGGACCGGACAAAATGCATGTGCGACGGATCGAGCGCATCCAGGTAACGGTCGAGAAACTTGGCCGACACCGCGTCATCGAACGGTTGCCGCAGGTAATGCGCTCGCGACAGCAACCAGGCGGTCCGGCTGGCGATCGTGGGTTCGTCCGGCACGGCGACGACCGGGGGCAGGCTCCTCGATTTGCGTTCCAGCAGGATCATCCCGAGCGGGTCCGACCCGATTCTTGTCTCTGCCTGTGCCTGTGCGGTTTCCAGAGCTTGACCGGCCTTGCCTTCCCGAGGGACTTTGCCCGTCTCCTGGACGGTCTCGGCGGCGAACGTGCACGCCGCCAGCTTGAAGCAGAGCAGAAGGAGTAGAATTCTCACGTCAGGCCTTTTTTTTCGATCATTCACGCGCGCTCAAAATAACACAACTGCCGGAAAATACAGCCCGCATTTTCGCCCGCCTCCGGCACCAACACCGCCAGCAAACGCCTTGCCGGTGAAGAAGCATTCCCTCTTCGACCACCGACCGCCCAGTTTATTTCAATAATTCTTCCCGCTCACGCTCGGTAAAACCGACCAGGCGGTCATGGGCCGTCAAGACGAACGACCGCCTTACGAGGTTGCCATTCCGGCGGCGGAGGTCCGGATCTTAAGCCCCATCGCCTTGGTCTCTTACCATCCGGGCACAAAAATCCCGAGCGCAAACGCGTTCCGGAATGCCGGCGGGTCTGCGGGCAGGATGCCGGCGCTCCGTTTCATTCCGCTTGCGCCAGGCGGTGTCCATTCGGGATTTCCGCTGCATCGTTGCGGCTTGATGACGCCGTACTCGCTTTGAAAAAAGACCAAATCGGCCTTCAAATCCCGGTGCCGTGGTGCTATACAGAGCGCCATACATCTGCGCCGCCGGGTCTCGGGACCCGGCCTACATGTGCGTGTAGGCCGCCTGCCCTCGCCCGGCTGGCACGACGTCAAAAGTGAAGCAGCCGATGGTCCAGAGCACAAAGAACGGCCATGGGACGCCCGCGCCCGCCCCGACTTGAATGACATATAGATCGTCGCGCCAATTTCAGGTGCCGCCGAGCGCTCTGTTCGCGCGGCTCGTGCTCGCGGCCACGCTCTCCCAGTGCGGAGCCCTGGGCCACTCGGAGAGCAACGTGGAAGTGGATCGCGGGGTCTCGTTCCAGACCGACGTCATGGCCGTCCTCGCCAAGGCCGGTTGCAATTCCGGCGGTTGTCACGGCAATGCCAACGGCAAGGGGGGCTTCAAGCTGTCGTTGCGTGGCGAGGACCCCGCACTCGATTTTACAGCATTGACGCGCGACATGTTTGGTCGTCGCGTCAATCTCGAAGATCGGGACCAGAGCTTGATCCTGCTCAAACCGACGACCCAGCTTGCCCACGAAGGCGGCCAACGTTTCAAGCAGGACTCGGAAGAATACCGGATTCTGCGCGAGTGGATCGGCCAAGGTCTGCGGCCGGACCCGCCGAACGCGCCCAGGCTGGAGCGGATCGATGTGGCGCCGCGGGAGAGAATCCTCGTAGAGCCGGCGAACGAGGTTCAATTGCAGGTGCAGGCACATTTTTCAGACGGTTCGTCGCGCGATGTCACCCGGATGGCCGTCTATGAAACGGCCAATGACATCGCCAAAGTTACTCACGCTGGCGTGGTCCAGCGCGAGCGAAACGGCGAGACCACGGTGCTCGTCCGTTATCTCCGCGCCCAGGTCCCGGTGCGGCTCGCTTTCGTGCCGGCGCGACCCGACTTCGTTTGGCGAAATCCCCCCTCGAATAATTTTATTGATCGACACATCTTCGCCAAATTGCTGACTTTGCGGGTCAACCCGTCTGAACTCTGCACCGACAATGAGTTCGTTCGCCGCGCCTACCTTGATTTGCTGGGCATTTTGCCGACGGCTGACGAAGCAAAGGCGTTCATCAACGATGACCTGGCTGCGGCCGAATTCGCAGCCTCGCGCCACGCCTCCAAGGGTAAACCCGCCGACAACCCGGCGGGAAGGGCCGGCGGCGGGCTGTTGGCCAAGCGGGCGCGCCTGATCGACCGGCTGCTTGAACGGCCGGAGTTTGCCGACTTCTGGGCGCTCAAATGGGCCGACCTGATGCGCGCGGAAGAACGGTTGCTGGACCGCAAAGGCATCGAGGCCTTTTATCGCTGGATCCGCCAAAGCATTGCCGCGAACCAACCGCTCGATCAGTTCGTCCGCGAGTTGATCGCTGCGCGCGGCAGCACGTATCAAACGCCAGCCGCCAACTTCTATCGCGCCATCCGGGATCCGCTGGCCCGCGCCGAAGCGGTGTCGCAGGTCTTTCTGGGCACGCGTCTGAATTGCGCGCAGTGTCACAATCATCCGTTTGATCGCTGGACCCTGGGCGATTACTACGACTGGGCGAGTTTGTTCGCCCGGGTGAACTACAAGGTTTTGGAGAACCGCCGGCGCGACAACAACGACGGCCATGAGTTCAAGGGGGAACAAATCGTTTTTCTGACCAGCAAAGGCGACGTGAAGAACCCGCGCACGGGAAAACCGGCGCACCCGCGGTTTTTGGGCGAGCCCGATACGCCGGCCGATCGCGAATCACCGGGCCCCAATCACGAAGGCGCGGATGAACTCGAGGCCCTCGCCGCGTGGATCACCTCTGCGCAGAACCCCTTTTTCGCCCGCTCGCAGGTCAATCGCGTCTGGTTTCACCTGATGGGCCGCGGGATTGTGGACCCCATTGACGACTTCCGGCCCACCAATCCGGCGTCGCATCCCGCGCTGCTCGATGCGTTGGCCGTCGATTTCGTCAAGCACGGCTTCGATCTGCGGCACCTCATCCGGCTCATTATGAACGCGCGCGCGTATCAGCTCTCCGCGATGCCCAACGATTCCAATCGGGACGACGACCTGAACTTCTCCCGCGCTTACGTGCGCCGGTTGACGGCGGAGCAATTGCTCGATTGCCAGAGCGAAGTCGTGGGCGTGCCCGTGAAGTTCAATGGGTATCCGCCCGGCCTGCGCGCCGCGCAATTGCCCGGCGCCTTGCCCGAACGGAAGCGCGACCAGAAGATGACGGAGGTGGACCAGTTTCTGGAGGTGTTCGGCAAGCCGCCGCGCCTCTTGACCTGCGAATGCGAGCGTTCGGGGGAAACGACCATGGGCCAGGCGTTCCAGATGATCAGCGGCCCGGCGATCAGCGAGCTGTTGAACGAATCGAACAGCCGGCTGACGAAATTGGCGGCCTCAGGAAGGTCGAGCCGGGAGGTGTTGGACGAGCTTTATTGGTCGGCCCTGACGCGACCGCCCAGCGAAACAGAGTCCGCCCAGGCCGTCGCTTTTTTGGAAAAGGGCCAAGACCGGCGCCAGGCGCTGGAAGACCTGCTGTGGGCGCTGTTGAACGCGAAAGAGTTTCTGTTTCGGCGATAGCAACCATCGCAACGATCCGCACGGCCCGCCTTTTGGCGCGTCCGTCTGCCGTCCGGTTCCCCCCCGCGCCCAAGGTGCCAGCCAGACCGGCCCAGCGGTTGGCCAACGCGCCTGGATAGTGTAAGTAGAACACTAAATGAACGGTGATTCTGAAATGGATCCGGTGGCGACCAACCGCCAGGCCCTCCTGACGGATCTTTACCAACTCACGATGGCCTGCGGCTATTGGAAGTCCGGACGGGCGGAGCGCGAGGCAGTGTTCCACCTGTTCTTTCGCAATTCACCCTTCCGGTGCGGATTCACTCTGACGGCGGGCCTGGCGCCAACCATTGAGTTTCTGCGGGCATTCCGGTTCACCGCAGACGACATCGCGTTTCTCGGCACGCTCAGCGGCAATGATGGCCAGCCGCTCTTTGACCGTGAATTCCTGGATTCCCTCGGCTCGTTTCGATTCGCCTGCGACGTGGATGCGATACCGGAAGGGACCGCGGTTTTTCCGCAGGAACCGCTGCTGCGGATTCAAGGCCCGATCCTGCAATGTCAATTGCTGGAGACGGCGTTGCTGAATCTGATCAATTTCCAGTCGCTGATCGCCACGAAGGCCGCCCGGATTTGTCTCGCGGCGCGTGGTGAGCCGGTGCTGGAATTCGGACTGCGTCGGGCACAAGGCGTGGACGGCGCTCTGGCAGCCAGCCGCGCCGCTTACATCGGCGGTTGCGCAGCCACATCGAATGTTCTGGCCGCAAAACTCTACGGTATTCCCGTGCGGGGGACCCATGCCCACAGTTGGGTGATGTCATTTGATGACGAGCGGGAAGCATTCCGCGCCTACGCCGAAGCGATGCCGAACAACTGCATCTTTCTGGTGGACACGTACGACACGTTGGAAGGCGTCCGCCGCGCCGTGGAAGCGGGTCGCCTGCTGCGCGCGCTCGGGCACGAAATGGTCGGCATCCGGCTCGATTCCGGCGATCTCGCGTGGTTGAGCGTCGAAGCCAGAAAGATTCTCGATGCGGCAGGCTTTCCCCATGCCGTCATTGTCGCAAGCAATGACCTCGACGAGCACATCATCGCCAGCCTCAAGGAGCAGGGGGCGATGATTAACGTCTGGGGCGTGGGCACGAGGCTGGTGACCGCCTACGATCAACCGGCGCTGGGCGGCGTTTACAAGCTGGGGGCGATGCGCGGCGATGACGGGCGCTGGATTTACAAAGTAAAGCTGAGCGAACAGTCCGCGAAGGTCTCTACGCCGGGCATCCAGCAAGTGCGCCGATTTCGCTCCGACAAAGAGTTCCTTTGTGACGGGATTTTCGATATCGAACGCGGAGCGCCCGCCGCCTTCACCCTGGTTGATCCGTTTGATGCCTCGCGCCGCAAACACCTCTCGCCCGGAACGCCGTTCGAGGATTTGCTCGTCCCGATCTTTCGTCGCGGACAGCTTGTTTATCAGCCGCCTGTCCTCGGCGAAGTCCGCCGCCACGCCCAGGCGCAACTTGCGATGTTTCACCCGGGCGTAAAGCGATTCGTGAACCCGCACCAATATCCCGTGGGCCTGGAATTGGGACTGCACGAGGTGAAGACCGAACTCGTTCTGCGCGCTCGCGGCGAGAAAAGATGAATGACAATTCAATGCGGACGCTCGACGTAACCTTCGTCCGTCTTTTGCCCGATGAGAACGGCCATTGCGTTGGACGCGGCCTGCGGATCGGCGAAAGTCTTGGTCTTGCTCTGTCCTGCCGAGCCGATCCGGCCCCAGCGGGTAGTCAGGGTCTTGCCGGCTTGCGAAACTTCCCAGAATTTGCCGGACGTACCCTCGACAAACTCGAAGGAGCGCGGCTTGCCCGCTGCGACAGCGCGCACCGCAACCGGAGACTTTGGCGGTGTGCCGAGCGGCTCTGCAGGAGAAATCTGTCTCCGGACGTCGGCGGCCACCGTCTGGGGCTCCTTCACGACCGCATCCGCACGCACACCGACATAGCTTGGAAATCGCGGCACACCGGCGTCCGAGAGTTCCTGATAGCGAAACGTCACCGTCGCCCCGGCGGCGGGCGGATTTGCCCGCTCTCGATCGCTGAAGCCGGTGCCGATGGCGAAATCGGTGCCGTCCGGCAGGCGCACCAGGAGCGCGCCCAACCGGCCTTTGTGCCGGCCCGCCCCGGCCTGGTGGCCGACGACGAGCGCTTCCGCATCGTGAAAGGTCTTCACTTTCAGCAGCGTCGTGGAACGCCCGGCCACATACTTCGAGCCGGGCTGGCGTAACATCAGGCCCTCGCCGCCCAGTGACTCGATGCGCGCCAGTTCCAATCGGAGCGCCTCGAGGTTCTTGCACCGCTCGTGCGCGTGCGACTGGGCGAACTTCAGGCCGCCTTTCGCCAACGCGTCGTTGAGAAAAGCGAGCCGGTCTTCGAACCCGCCCGAGGCCGCCGGGGCGTCGAAGACGAGGAAGCGCACTTCCTGCCACCGGGCGCTCTTGTCCTGCCGGCGGACGATGCTGACCGTGCGTTGGAACTTCTTCCGATCGATCCAGAGTTCACCATCCAGCGGCACCTCGGGCAGGCCGTCGATGAACCACGCGGGGGCATGGTAAAGATTGCCCTGGCGCGAGAGGAACTGTTTGCCGTCCCAGTAGGCGCGAACGCCGTCGAGTTTCTCGCTCATCCACCAATCGGACAGATCGGCAGCGTTGTCCCAACTTTCCGCTAGAAGCAGGGGTGGCCCGGTGTTCTCAGCGGCATCGACGGTGCCATCGGCTGCGGCCTTCACGGGGCGCTGCGGCAGGGCACCGCCGACGCGAGCTTCCTCGGCGGCATCACCGCGCAATTTGCGAAGGTGTTTACAGGTGCGGCGTTCGATGGCGATCGACTGATTACGCCAGGCGGGACAACTGCAGGAATAGACGCCGCCGGTGTTCTTCAGGAGGTAGGGCTTGGCGCCTGAGCCCTGCATCTCGATCATCTCGCCGTCTTGGAGATCAGGCATAATCGGGAAGGGGAATTGGATAAAAATCTTGGCTCACTTCCGTTGGAGCGATGCTATTCCGGTGCTGGAGCCCGTCAAGTCCCCTGTTTTCACGTTGGTCGCCGCAACTGTGCCTGAACAGCGCGGATCTGCACCCAACCGAGTAAGATTCCCTGATTCCCTTTGCGTTGCGTCGGGGATATTGGCATTGTGTTACAATTGCCCGAGGATCGAATAAGCCGGTGCAGCGACCAGGGACTGAATGCTGCCTCGCAGCGTCGCCGACCGGAAAATAGCGGCGACCGTGGCTGGCTGCGATTTGTTCACTGGGAGCAAACGTTAACACACGATGGTCGCCACTGCACTCAACAATACGACAGGCGCTGTCCCCATCGTGACGAGCACGCTGGCGCTGCCGCCCGCGGCGTTGGCCGATAGCGCCGTCGTATTCCATGAAATCATGTATCACCCGCTCACCAACGAGCCGGCGCTGGAGTGGGTCGAACTCCACAACCAGCACGCGGTGGACATGGACCTCTCCGGGTGGAGGCTCGATGGCGGGATTGATTTCGATTTCGCCGAAGGCACCGTCCTGCGCGGTGGCGGCTACCTCGTCGTGGCGTCGGCGCCGGCGGCGCTCACCGCGGCCACGGGTGTGACGAATGTAGTTGGGCCGTTTCGCAATCGCCTCTCCAATGCCGGCGACACCTTGCGCCTCCGCAACAACGACAGCCGCATCATCGACGAACTCACCTACGGTTCGGAGTTTGACTGGCCGGTCGCGCCGGACGGTGCGGGCCCTTCGCTGGCGCGGCGCCGCGCGAACTTGCGCGGCGCCGAGGCCGGAAACTGGCGAGCCAGCGCGCAAGTCGGCGGCACGCCAGGCACGGAGAATTTCCCCATCGGTCCGCCGTCGATTCGGAGCAACACGCTCGTGGCCATCGAAGGTGCCTGGCAGTTCAACGACAGCGGCATTGACCTCGGCATCGCGTGGCGGGATCCGGGCTACGACGACTCAAGCTGGGCCAGCGGGTCCGCGCTGTTCTTCCACGAAGACGCGCCCTTGCCCGCGGCCAGGAATACACCGCTCACTCCGGGCCGCCTCACTTACTATTTCCGGACGAAGTTCGTCTTTACGGGCGACATGAGCCGCGTGCAGTTGCAGCTGCATCCGCTGGTGGACGACGGCGCAGTCGGCTACTTGAATGGTGTCGAAATTTTTCGCGTGAACATGCCGGCAGGCGCGGTCACTTTCGGCACGCTCGCCAATGGCCAGGTCGGCGATGCCGCTTATGGGCCAACCCTATCCCTCGCGCCCGACCAGTTGCTTGCTGGCACGAACGTGTTGGCCGTCGAGGTTCACCAGGCGCCGCTGGCTCTGGCCTACGCGCAAACGGTGCTCGACTCCGGTCCGGTCGCTTACTGGCGCCTCGGCGAAACGTCGGGCCCCGCGCTGGATTCCGCGTCGGCTCCCGATGCGCCGCAGTCCGGCGCCCAGAATGGAGCCTACGCCGCTATGCCCGGTTCGAACCTTGGCCAAGCCGGCCCCCGACCGTCGGACACCGTCAACGCGCAGGCGCTGACCGGTCTCGACGCGAACAACGCAGCGCCTCGTTTCGCCGGCAACGCCGACGGCGGCAATGACGTGATCACGATTCCCGACACCGGCGTGTTCAATTTCGCCTCCACCCGCACGTTCACACTCGAAGCCTGGGTCAATGGCGCCGCGGCGCAGGAGGACGGCGCGGCCATCATCGCCAAGGGCACCGGCGGTGGCGGCGAGCAGTTCGCCCTCGACGTCGTGGGCAGTCGGTATCGCTTCTTC
>WNFU01006921.1_pt1 | contig 13602 bp, 13 predicted proteins | sample 5400121 | NCBI WGS metagenome assembly WNFU01 (sample SAMN13153360, study PRJNA577476) | soil metagenome | isolation source: 100 cm soil or saprolite under grassland replicate 1 | place: USA:California | collected 2016-06-15
CGTGGTCGTTACGGCCCTGAACTGTCTGAGGCTTCCGCAGCCGAACTGTTTTTGCAGTTCGGCGCATTTCATCAAGGCCATGCCGCTCTTCTTCATCGGCACCAGACCATTCCGGTCGGGTAACTCCACTCCTCCGCCGCTATCCGGTCGACAGAGCCCCGGCCTTTCCACATTGCCGCTTTTCTGATTACGCTGGACATTTTTCAAAACGATCAACTTGATCTCTTTCAGTATGCGCAAATTCTTTGAGATCGCAAGGAAAGAAAAAAAATCGCGCAGGGCTTCAGCCGCACAGGCTTCGGCCACGCAGGTGACATCGCTAGGACCCAAGGCCAGTTATGAATCGGTCAAAGCAACGAGGTCGGCGACAACACGACACAGCCGCGACTGCCTCGAGCTTGCGTGTTCCACACCGGCGATGCTTATCATGTTTTCGCAATTGCGAAAACATGAAAATATGGGCACGGTCAAACTGCGAGGTTTTATGAAATATTCGCGCTCAATTTGTACGGTTGTACGACAAGCAGGTGACACGGCAGTTACGGTCGACCGCAACAAGCTCCCTCTACGTATTCCTTGACCACATGCGGCCGGTGAAGTAGGTTTAAGTAGACCAGAATCTTGGTCTAACAGGAGAAAGCGCGCCATGTCCAAAACGATGCCGATTTCAGAGGTTAAAACACGGTTGCCCGAGCTCGTCTCCGGCGTCGAGGAGGGGGAAGAAGAGATCGTCGTCACGCGCAACGGGAAACCTGCGGCTGTGCTGGTTAATTACAACGAGTACGAGCGGTTGAAAGATACGCTAGATGTTTTGAGCGATCCGGTATTGATGAAGCAGATCGCTCAGAGCAAGAGTTTCTATGCCAGAGGGCGACAAGGGGAATCCTTCGAAGCTGTGTTTGGCGAACCTCTCGTTGCGCGCAAACGTCGGAAGAAATAATGGCCGTCTATCGGCCCGATATCCCAGCCCATGTCGCGGAAATCGCTCGCCACTTGCCTCCGGATTTAAAGCGAAGCATCAAACAGGCGCTTAGGTCGCTAAGCGCCGACCCGTTCGCCGGCGCGCCTCTTATGCGAGAATTGTCGGGACTATGGAAATACAAAGTTAGAAGATTCCGCATTATTTACGAATTGGATCGCAAAGCGCGGTTTATAAGGATCTTCGCCATCGGCCACCGGCGAGAAGTTTACGAACAATTGGCCGATCGAGTGCGCCAGGCCAGAGAGCGTAAATAGGATGTGTGTTTGCGACGCCGGCGATTGTCCCGGATACTCACATGGTCAGATTTAAGGGACGTTGTTATCTAAGTGGAATATCCTCTCTGAAGAATCAGAATGACGCCCGCTGTCGGAGTAATTCCAGCTAGTCAACAACGTCCCTGAGTTTCCTCCCTGAGTTTCCTCCCCCTGGTTCTTTTCCTTCCCTTTTTGAAATGTACTTTTGAGTTTGTTCAACAATCTTCTTGCCCAGACTAATTCAGTTGCAAGGAGACCCAAGCCGACTGGTATTACAAGAACGGCAGGACCCGGCAGCACGATCATTGCGATTCCCATCAAGAGAACTGTAGCACCGACCACGATCACAATGAGTCTCTTTGCCTGTTGTAACGTTTTCAGTACAAGAGTGTTCATGAATCAAAATGATAGAGACTATGATGGATTTTAGTCGATAGCCTCGCTTGATAGGTACCGCCTACCGGCCTCTACCGCAATTCTTCTATGCAAGCGCGCGCCGCGCTATTACTTCTCCAGCCCGCGCGGCTACAATTCCGACAAGTTACGGCATTCCGTGTCGTGCAGGATTACAAACCCAGCTGCCTATACTTCTAAGGAAGTCCCAGACATCACCTCGGCTAGGCTTGATGTAATTAGCCTCAGCCGGATCATTCCCAAGCTTTTCAAATACATTTAGTAACCATTCTGCGCTGTACCCCGACGCTCCCAAGTCGCGAAGCCACGACTCCATTGATCCTTCCGGTGGGACAAAAATCCCATAGGTCTGTAGATTCCTTAAGAGACTACTCAGCGATTCTTGAGTCTCCGTGTTTAATTTAGACAAGCCGTCGTACTTGGGATCAATTGCCTCGGTTTTCATGCGCTCATAAATTTCACCCCTAAGCGCTCCCCATGAATTAATGAGGGCTTGTGGCACATTACAGCCGTGCAATAGTTTCTTGAAATCGTCGGAACCCTTCAAAATATCAAGATCTACTACGGCGACGGCAGGAATCCCCATTTGACGCAAGGGGGAACTTATCCGGACGACAGTTTGTTTATTCTGCGCATTTAGAAATACGCAATCTGTTGCTGCTTTGTCTCCAAATGTCGCTAACCGGAGATTTATTTCCTCATAGAGAGCGCGGTCTGCATCAGCCTCACAAACAATAGCACCGCTGTGGAAAAGCGCGGTTAGCACGTTTGTCGAACGCAACAACGGGTTGCGCAGCATTGCCCGCAATTTATCTGAAGCTAAGGCGCGCACTGTGGGAACATCGGCTGAAAACGTTAGGCGTATGACATTAACCGGCTGCCCAGATTCAATGCAGCCCATTAAAAAGTCAGCGCTGTGTGTAGAAGCCAGAATCGTTCCTTTCCGATGGGCTGATATCGTTGCGAGAGTGTAGCCTAATTTTTTGGCCAACGGCGGATGCAGGAATGCTTCCGGCTCATCTATCAAGAGGATTCTGTATTCGGAACACATCACAGCTGCAATAAGGCCCGTATAAGCCTTGACGCCGTCGCTAAAAATATTAATGTCGGCAGCACTAGAGTGAAAATTACGCGCCTGTTCATCTAGACCGAGTTCTTCGTGTGTTAAAGGCGCGCGGTTTGCTAGGCGTACGCGGAATTCGGTCATAGCAGTAGGATCAATCACAAAGTAACTTCCAAAAGCGTCGTTGATGAGCTTACGTACTTCTTCACGAGCTCTATTGTTTTTGACTAGGGCCATGAGAATATTCGCTGGGTGATTCTGGAGATTACCAGCGCTTTTCGGCTCGGTTAATCGAAGGCGAGTTTTTCCGTCCAAGCGCACCGTGACCAACCGCACATAAAAAAGAAAGGGGTAGTGAGGTGGAATACCGGTTTCTAACGCTTGCCGTAAGAGATCTAAATTTAGCGGTCCGATACTTGATGGGCCGTCGCCGGTTGGTTGCATTTCGTGAACGCTGCGCGATTCGGTGTCTTCTGCGCCGACAACTCTATGCGACAAAAAGCTCGCAATCTCCGAAAAATCAGGGAGGGAAACGGATAGTTTGGCAAGCATCCTTAATCTGTCATGAAGCTGGGCTTCGCCCGCGCGACAAAACTCCTCGATTTCGCGCAGTAGAAGACTTTTCCCAGAGTTGTTCGGCCCGACAAATACAGTCGTTACGCCTGGATCAAAACTGAAAGATTCCGAACTCCCTCTTGGCCCGAATTTCAATCCAATCTCGGTAATCATGTTTGTTTCACGTTCACTTTTTACCTATGAGTTAGACTGATTACCACCAGAAAGAGAAAACGGGGATAAGTCCAATTTTTACATTTTGTCTTTGCGGGGTCGGCTACGCGGATGCGACTCCAATTTGATATCGACTTTTGCCAACTCTCATTTCCATATGGTTAACCTCGATGAGTGGATCAGCTCAACCCTTCGAACTCGCTAGCCGTCATCGCTTGATTCAAAAACTCTGCCCAGTTCGCTGGTCGGGGAATCGGCCATTCACTGAGGTAGCGAGCTTCCTCGGATGTCACCCGTCGAATGTGAGCCGTGCGTTTCAGAAAGCTTTGACGAGTTAGTAGAGTTAGGCAAGTCTGACACGGTGCCGTCGCGGTGCCCTTCTGACCGCTGCCCGAGTCCCATCGGCCCATCTCTTGTTGGGCTTTAAGCCTTACCGCGATTGCGACGACGGTAGTATCCAAGATTAAGCGCGCCTGGACGAGGTGGTAAAGATCCGCTATGAAATAGACTTAGCCTCTTTTTCCTCCTCGCGTCACCGCGCGCACAGCCTGAGCGACTAGCGTGTTCACAATACTGTGCCCTGCCCAAGCCTGGATACAGGCCTTCCGCTCAATGCTGGTGAAGTAGCGTGAGGTATAGAGAATTGCGGCTCTCACATATGGAGACGCCTCTTTCTCGTACGCCAGCCTGACCGCTCTACGTTGCTGGGGAGTTCCGAATTTCGCAGAAAAGATCGCAGCTACAGCACGCACCTCTTGACAGACTTGAGAGTTTGAAAGCCATTGCAGGGCCAAATTAACTGTATTTTTGTCGCCCTCCTTAGCTCCCATGAGGGCAGCAAGGATGTACATGCGCTGATAATCGGAGACCAATTTCGGACTTGCGATTGCCTGCTCAAGCGCCCCGCGGATTTCCTTGGAATCGGAAACGAATGTGGAAAGGTACGAGAGGTATACTCTGGCGAGATAAGGTCGGTCAATTACGCCGGATAACGCCCGGCCGACACCTACGTCCGATCGCTCTGCTTGCAAGACAGGCAAAGAAAACCTTTCGATCTTATCAGAATGCTTGGGATATTTGGCAATTGACTGGTATAGGCTAACGACTGCTTTCAGACGATTGCTCTTCGTCTTTTCGTGCTCGTCCTCTTCATGGTCCTCCTTATCGTTCTGTTCGTCATCTTCCTCCGCGGAGCCTTCCCATTCGACCGCAAAACCGTATATAAACTCCGCTTCTTCGTCCTCCTCGTGCTCTTCATCCTCTTGCTCGACTTCTGAAGCGGCCTGGGCAAACAAACGATCGAGCGCCGTCTCGTCCTTGATCAGCGCACTTGCCGATCGGATACCGCTCTTGGCTTCATTGAGATGGAGACCCTCTTGGTGTAATTGGCTGCATAACTTCATTAAGCCCTTTACAGCGTCCACCTCCGATTTGTAATGAAGATACATGTCATCAACGAATCGCGCAGATGGAATGCCATGAATGTCGCAATATGAATCGAGATCTGACAAGTAAAAGTTCCCGAGCAGATCCGATGGAAAGATCCCTTGTATAATTCCAAACGAATCTCGCTCCTGAAACGCCAGCAAAATCTCCTCTAGCAGTTTCACGACTTCAGGCAAGCAGCCGGACGCGCGCATAAGATTGATCAAATGATGCTGAGGAATCCTTTCGAAATAGTTTGCGACGTCTGCTTTTACAAAATAGCCTCCTGTTTTGGCGAGTTGGGTGACGGTTGCCTGAAGGCTCTCCCAACAGGCACGCTCGGGTTCAAACATTTCATCGCTCGAAGTGGGCGCGAGAATATGGCTAAAGGTTCGAGAGCGATCGAGCTGGCTTTCGAGAATAGGAGCGGCGAACTCCGCAAGACCTTGGTACACGAGGCGATCTATTGGCTGCAGGATACTTCCGGGCCGAACGAAACCTCCAGGCTTCGGCACAGCTATAGTGAGAGGAAGTTCCGGCTCGTATATTCCTGATTTTAGCTGTTCGTAGGTGCGGGCCCACAGTTCGTCCGCGGCATGCACAAAGATACTGTTGTAGTGGGGCGCGAAAATAAAATCAGATCGGACGTCTCGCCGAACTCTGCGGAGGAGGAGATTATGATCAACCGAATCTAATACAGTCTTGTCAAGGCCTGGCATCGTCTTATCATAGTTATCGTGCTCCGCCAGCGCACGTCAACCGAGGTGTGAGGACAGAGAGGATCCAAGGGGAGAAAAGGGGATAAGTCCACTCTTGTCCAAAATAGTTTCTAAGAACTCTCCGACTTGGAGTAAGATGAAGTCAAATCTCACTGACGGACGGCGTGTCTGCGCCGTTCTTACTCACAAGCCGGAGGTAAACGTATGATAGCCGTAGCGAGTTGTTTTTCGCAATTGTTATCTTTGGAGATCGGGCCGCCTTTGCGCGCGCCGTGAGAAAACATCAGGCGGAGCGAGGGGCCAAAGGGTTTAGCTGTTGGGATCAATTTGTCGCGATGATGTTCTGCCAGATGGGCGCCGCCCATTCGCTGCGCGAGATCTGTGGGGGTCTGGCGACCGCAATGGGCAAACTAACGCACCTTGGTTTACGCCAAGCTCCGACTCGCTCCACTCTGGCCTATGCCAACACTCATCGGCCTTGGCAGCTTTATCAGACGGTGTTTGAAGAGCTGCTAAAGAGCTGCCAGGAACTGGCAGCGACAAAACAACGCCGCTTTCGTTTCAAGCATCCGCTGAGGAGCCTAGACGCTTCGGTGATTGAGCTTTGCATTAAGGTGTTTGACTGGGCGCGGTTTCAACGCACCAAGGGCGCGATCAAACTCCATTTGCAGATAGACCACCAGGGTTGTTTACCGTGCTGGGCCCTGATAACCGACGGCGATACCAACGACGTGCGGATTGCCCAGAAGCTAGACTTTGCCCCAGGCACCATTGTGGTCATAGACCGAGGGTATCTGGATTATGCGCTTTATGAGCGCTGGACTAAGGCTGGAGTGTACTTTGTGACTCGGTCGCGCACCAACATGGTCTACAAGGTGATCGAGCGGCGAGCGGTGCCGATGCGAGGCGGTGTAAAGAGCGATGAGACGATTGAGTTGACCAGTAAGCATGCGCGGGAGCGTTGCCCCAGCTACTTACGCCAGGTGGTAGTGTGGGACGCCGAACACGAGCGCGAGTTGGTGTTTCTCACTAATGTGTTTCATCTAGCGGCAAGCACGATTGGCGCGATCTACAAAGATCGCTGGCAGATCGAGCTGTTTTTCAAGGCCCTGAAGCAAAAATCTAAAGATCAAGACCTTTGTGGGAACCAGCGAGAATGCCGTGAACGTGCAGATTTGGACAGCATTGATCGCCATGTTGTTGTTAAAATTCTTGCTGCTCAAATCCACCTGGGCGTGGAGCCTATCCAACCTGGCTGCCATGCTGCGGTTTAACCTGTTGAGCTATCGTGATTTGTGGGCGTGGCTCAATGCACCCTTTGAAATTCCAATTGTAGTCGGTCACGGCGAGCAGATGACACTCTTGGAGTAGAAAGTTGGACAGCAGACAACGACAACCTCAATCACGAAGGCTGCTTTGACCCGTCCTAAATCATTGGTTTTATGAATACGCGATAGACAAACTTAGATTATTTTGGACAGCAGTGAAGGATAAGTCCAATTTCTACATTTTGTCTTTGGGGGTCGGCCACGCGCATGCAGTGTTGACTCCAATCTCCAACGCTTTGCTGTCGACATTTTCCAACCCTGATTTCCATAGGGTTTACCTCGTTGAGCGGATCGACTCGTTAGCCGTCATCGCTTGATCACAAAACTCTGCCCAGTTCGCTGGTCGGGGAATCGGCCATTCACTGGAAGTAGCAACCTTCCTCGGATGTCACCCGTCGAATGTGAGCCGTGCGTTACAGAAAGCTTTGACGAGTTAATGGAGTTAGGCAAGTCTGATACGGATTTCGTAGTGCCGGCTCAATTCCAGCTCAGCAACAACATCCCTTAAGTAGTTTCTTTAGTTTCGCTTACGTAGTTGCGAGTTGCGTTCTGGGGCTTACCCGAATTCCGACGACAGGAGAATTTCAAAACTAAGAATCAATAGACCCTCAAGCTCTTCACCATCATTTGTAGTTAAATTATTTTCTTGACATCTGGGCTCTAGCGGAATACAAAGCCTCATCTTATTACCACACCATTGAAGGCGCACAGTTCGGTCTGGTCTGACCCCACTCTCCACAGCGGGAGTAGGAGGAGGTTGTGATGTTCCGAAAAATCTCCTTGGGATTGGCGCTTCTTCTCTTCACCTCCATACATGTCTTAAGGCCGGATAGCGTTCACGCGACAGCCATGGCCAATAGTGAGATTTTCTTCTCCAACTTCCAGATAGTCCCAGCCGCCGGGTTTTTCGTGTTCCTGGGACCATCGATAGTGGAGGCTTTCGCTGAGGCACAGAACAGCCTCGGGCAACGTGATCAGGAATTTAACCCCAGTGCGGGAAGTGTGGCGGAAGCTAATGCTGCGGTAACTTTTGCCGAAAACGCACATAGCCGTGCCTCTGCTCTCAATCTCACCGCTGAGGCCAAAAGCCATGCAGAGATTCCCGGAACAATAACCGCCCAAGCCCGATCGGCGGGGATCGGAGATCTCTTCAATTTCTTTGTAATCGTCGGAGGAATCGGAGCAGTTAATGTGACATTTTCGGCAAACCTTACAGGTAGTCTCGATGTTTTGACAGATGCTTTTGGGATAAAAGCGGAAACCGAAACGATCTTCGCCTTAGAAGTAGATGGAACCCCCGTCCTTTCTTTTTTCAAGCTGCTTTCCATCGGCCCTATGGATAAGGACCATTTCTCCATTTCCGACTCGGTCCGTTTAGAACCCGCGACCCTGACACTGTTATTTGGTGCTCCTTATTTCCTCTTCGTCGGCGTTGATTCTGAGTCGGCCACCGCGTTGTGGTCAGGAAAGGGGGTCAGTCACAGGAAAGGGGGTCAGGACTCTTGATTCTTATTATTGTCTTTGGTAAATGCTGGGGTCATGGCACGCCCACTGCGGATTGAACCGGGCAGCGGCGATTCCACTTTCCGTAAAAGTCCGCTGCACGATGCGCTCAATTAAACCTGGAGGCCCCCCTATGATCCGCCCCAAAGTCTCCTATGCGGTGATGATTTGCTGCCTAGTAGTTTTCGTTTCCCACGCACCGCAAGCTGCCTTGATCGGTCCCGAGATTAGCAGGGGCAGCATTGAATTTCTTGTAGCCCCGGTATTCGACGCTGGCGATGAGTTCGAACAGTTTGTTTCTACGGTGCAGCCGAGTAACCTTCTCAGTCCTGGAGGCTTTTACCCGGGGAGGGTCAATAATGATCCCACTCCTCCGATTCAGACCATCGGGGGCACGCTCTTCAATCCTACGAGTCCCATACATCCCGCCGCGCTGTCTGCCACCGCCAACCCGTTGATCATCGATATTGGGCACTTCGGGGCCGCCCAGACCACTTTGGTCGCAAAAACTGTCGGTCCCGGTGGGGGAGTCTTCTGGGAGAATACTACCGTGATGGATTCGTCTCCAGACGGATTTGCATCCCTGAACCAGTCCCGCGGAATGGCGACTTTTCATAGCACCTTCGCAACGTTCGTCATTGCGGGTGTATGGGTAGCCTATACCGGCACCGTCCCTGCCGGCGGCTTCGGAGCTATCGGAATTCAAGGCCAATTCCGATTCGGGACGGACCCCCCATTGGACCCTATTGCGGTCGTCCTCGCCTCCGATGTAAATGGATCTCGCGATCCTTACATGAGTATGCATGGCGCGATCTCGCAAATCATCGAATTTCCAGACACGAACACCTTTTTGGCGATGGGAATCAATTTTGCCCAAGGTTTTATCCCCGAGGGAGACGACGCGGCAGCGCTCGACGTAGCACTCACTCTTATCGCAGACCCCGGCACGACACTCACACCCGCAGCGTTTACACCCGGATTTCTCGCCGGGGTTCCGCCCGAATTGCGGCCGCTGCTCGAGGCGGCGCCGGTGGGTGCGGGGATAGCACTGGTTCCAGAGCCTTCCACGATTTTGCTACTCGCCTTCGGGTTTATGGCGCTGCTGAGCGTCAGTAGACGCGCTAAGCAAAAACTTGCGCAGTGCGCTGCGACTGCAGTCGATCAGCTCTGACCTCATAGGAATGAGATGTAATCGTGAAGCTCGTACCGCTGCGGAAATATCGCACGGCCGTCAGCGGACTGCAGTTCTCTCGCGCGCCAGAACGCCGGCTGCGTATTGCGTCAGGGAGAGGGGGTCAGGACTCTTGATTCTTATAATTATCTTTGGTAGTTTCGGGTGTCATGGCCCGGCCGCTGCGGATTGAGTACGAAGGAGCGCACTATCACGTCACCTCACGGGGCAACGAGCGCAAGGCGATCTTTCGCGACGACACAGACCGGGAAAAGTTTCTCGAGTTGATCGGGCGGGCGGTAGAGAAGAATCAAAAGTCCTGACCCCATATCGGGCACCCATATCGGGCACCATCTCACACTGGCTAAGGGGGCCAAAACTATTGCGTTTGAAGAATGGCGTTTATAAGAGTGCTCTTCGGATGGCTATCGCAATATAGATTGATTGTCGTCATGAAGTCCGCAGCGCTCTGGTTGAGGCTTGTCCGTTTGAATATCCGAGCTTCGGTAAGAACTCCCACTAAGTAGCCTTCCACGTAGTATATTTTCGACACCATTGGGACAGTTTTCCAGTCTTGGCAGGTGCTTATCAATTTTTCTTCGGATTCGGCAGCTTCAGTCATTTGGGTAAAGAGGAAGAAAATACTTAGCAGGAGTAAAATTTTCATATAAGCGGACTCCGTAATTTAGCATAGCGCTCAGGATTTTCGAGACGCTTTTTTCACTTGCTGACTTGCGGCTGAGTGATATCACCACCGGCTCATCTAACATTTTTCTCACGTCGGGTGTTCACTTTATTATTGAAACTAGGCGCTCTTTTTTGGCTGCCAATTTTAGTGGGTCGACGGCCCTAGAATCGAAGCTCACGCGAAGAGTTTTCGGTCCGTCAACTTCCAGTATTTGCTTGCGCTCTGATTCCAGCGCCTTAATTCTGTGGCGGGCACAAATCAGTTCCCCCTCCAAGTGGGTATTTCGCACTAAACCGGCCGGTCGTTTCGCAACATTCCGGCCGGGTATTGCGCTCGATTCCGGCCAGCCATTTCGGAGCATTCCGGCCCCCCTGCAGTAGGGGTTAAGTCGATGAGCTAAGCGACGCTGGGTAACCCGGCTGTTACAATCCCGCCTTTACCTTGAAGGAGGGGTTGTTGATGGCCAAAGCGAGGTTATCCATGCGTAAGATTAAAGAAGTTCTCCGTTTAAAATTTGACTTGGCTCTGAGCGGACATCAGATCGCGCACAGCTGCCAGATAAGCCGCAGCACGGTCGCCGATTATCTTGATCGTTTTGAGAAAGCGGGGCTCGGCTGGCCGCTGCCCGAAGATCTCAGCGAAGAGGATCTGGATAAAAAGCTATTCCCGCCCGGGGCCAGTGTCCCATCAGGCAAGCCGCTGCCGGATTTTGAGTATATCTACCGCGAGCTCAAAGCCCACAAGAAATTCAATCTCACACTGGACTTGTTGTGGCGGGAGTACAAAGAACAATATCCCGAGGGTTATCAGTACACGCAGTTCAGCGTTCTGTACCGGCGCTGGCAGAAAAAGCTCGACTACGCGATGCGCCAGGACCATCGCGGCGGAGAAAAGCTCTTCGTCGATTACGGTGAAGGCCTGAGTCTGATCGATCCCCAAAGCGGCGAGCCGATTACAACTCAGCTCTTTGTTGCGGTGTGGGGCGCGTCGAACTACACCTTTGCCGAAGCGACTTTGACCCAGCAACTGCCCGACTGGATCGGCTCCCACATCAGAGCCTTTGCCTATTTTGGCTGTCTGCCCAAGATTGTCGTTCCTGATGGTCTTAGAAGCGCAGTGAGTCGCGCGTGCCGCTATGAGCCCGATTTAAACCCTACCTATGCCGAGATGGCCAGCCACTACGGGCTCTGCGTCGTGCCGGCGCGCCCGGCTCATCCCAAGGACAAAGCCAAAGTAGAAACCGGCGTGCTCATTGCCAAACGCTGGATTCTCGCCGTGCTACGCCACCGCACGTTTTATAGCCTCGCCGAGCTCAACGACGCCATTGCCCAACGGCTGGCTCACTTAAACAGCCGAAAGCTGCGCAAGCTGAAACAATCACGACGAGAATTGTTTGAACTGTTCGATCAACCCAACGCGCTGTCGGTTCCCAAAAAGACTTACGAGTACGCCGAGTGGAAACTGGCCACCGTCAACATCGACTATCACATCGAGATCGACCAACATTATTACAGCGTTCCTTTCCGGCTGGTGCGTGAGAAACTCCATGTGAGACTGACCGCCCGCACACTGGAAGCCTTCCTTAAGGGCGAACGGGTGGCCGTCCATGTCCGATCGTTTATCCCGCACCGCCACTCCACACTCACAGAGCACATGCCACCAGCGCACCAGAATTATCTGGAGTGGACGCCCTCTCGGATCGTTAGCTGGGCCAAAAAGACTGGCCCCGCTACCGCTGCGTTGGTCCAAAGGATCATCGATAGCCGAGATCACCCCGAGCAGGCTTACCGCTCCTGCTTGGGCATCCTGCGGCTGGAGAAACATTATTCTCCACAGCGGTTAGAAAATGCAGCGCTCAGGGCGCTTAAGTTCACCGCCTTATCGTTTAAGGCACTACGCAACATCTTGGAGAACGGACTAGACCGCTTGGAAGAAAATCCCGATGGCTTAAAGCCAGCTCTTCCCGATCACGAAAACATCCGTGGGAGCGGCTACTACCACTGAAAAAAGAAAATTTGAACCGGCAAAGCAAAAAACGACGCTCTGGATGGCTCTATAAACGACGATCTCAAAGGGGTGAAGGGGTAAGCCACCCCCTAATTTACGGAAAAGAAATCCAGGAGGACCCTCTCTCATGCTCAATGAACAAACACTATCAACTCTCAATGCGCTTAAGCTCTTCGGTATGGCCAAAAGCTTCAGTGATAAACTCTCTCATCCCAACATAGCCGATCTCAGCCACCAGGAGTTCTTCGGTCTGATCGTCCAGGATGAGAAAACCCACCGGGAAAATCTCCGGCTAAAAAGGCTTCTCGCCAATGCCAAGCTCAAGCAGCCTGCTTCGCTCGAAGACCTCGATTACAAACACCCCCGAGGCTTAAACAAACAGACCATCTTGGAACTCTCCTCTCAGCAGTGGATCGCCCATCACCGTAATGTGCTCTTAACCGGTCCCACCGGCGTGGGCAAAAGTTATATCGCTTGTGCGCTCGGCAACTTCGCCGCCCGGCAGGGCCATACCGTGCTCTATCTGCGTGCCCCTCGCCTCTTTGAAACCTTGCTCCAAACCAAAGCCGACGGCACTCACTTAAAAACTCTCACTCGCTTGGCCAAGGTCGAGCTGCTGATCCTTGACGATCTGTTTCTTACTCCGCTCAGCAATGCTGAGCGCAACGACTTGCTCGAAATCATCGAGGATCGCTATCAAAAGGCTCCCACCGTGATCACCAGCCAGTGTCCCACCAAGGATTGGCATCACATCATCGGCGAACCCACCATCGCAGACGCCATCTTAGACCGCTTGCTGCACCACGGTTACAAGATTGAACTGAAAGGAGACTCCATTAGAAAAACCAAGAAATGAAAAAACAGACTTGAAACTCAGCTGAGCCTTAAGCTATGAAAAAAACTCCAGCGTCGCTTCGCTCCGATGCTCCGGCCGCAATCAGCGAAACAGGTGGCCGCAATGGTACGAAATCACTGGCCGAATTGAGCGAAATACCCACTACCGCCCGCCCGATCAACTCGAGAAACTTTTCCCGGTCTGTGTCGTCGCGAAAGATCGCCTTGCGCTCGTTGCCCCGTTAGGTCACGTGGTAGTGCGCTCCGCCGTATTCAATCCGCAGCAGCCGTGCCATGACCCCAGCATTTACCAAAGACAATTATAAGAATCAAGAGTCCTGACCCCTATGCCTGACCTCTTCATCGCACGGTGACGCAGCTTGATTCGCAGCTTTTTAGTTATACGCTTAAGCTAGCCAAGCCTAGGAAAAATTGGTTGAAGAAGCGGTCAGGTCAAGGAAGCCGCCGACGCGGAGCGCCGGCTT
>WNFU01006925.1_pt1 | contig 13599 bp, 20 predicted proteins | sample 5400121 | NCBI WGS metagenome assembly WNFU01 (sample SAMN13153360, study PRJNA577476) | soil metagenome | isolation source: 100 cm soil or saprolite under grassland replicate 1 | place: USA:California | collected 2016-06-15
AGGCAACATGCGCGCTCACCCACCCGTCGAACCTGCGAGAGATCGCACGGCGCACACTATCAGGAATCCGTTAGGCCGGCACGGCCGGGGGCATCGCGGCGAGCGCACGCTGGCGCGACTCGTACACGGTTCCATCGCGCAGGAGCGCGAAGAGGATGCCGGCCAGCCGACGCGCGAGCGCGACCACGGCGATGCCCTTGCCGCGCCGGGCGGCGATGCGGCCGGCCCACTCCCCGCAGCGCGGCCGTGCGGGGATCGTGGAGGCGGAGCATCGAGACCGCGGCCTGGATGAGGAGCCAGCGCACCCGGCTCGAGCCCGCTTTGGTGATCCGCCCCCGGCGCTGCGTCTCCCCCGAGCTCAGCTCGCGCGGGACCAGCCCCAGATAGGCCTCGACCTCCTGCGCCCGGCGGAAGCGGGCGGCGTCGTCGAGCGCGGCCACGAAGGCCGCCGCCGTCACCGGCCCGATATTGGGCACGCTCTGCAGGCGCCGCACCCGCTCGTCTGTCTGCGTGACCGCGGCGATCCGCTCATCCGAGTAGGCGAGCTGCTGCTGGAGGTGGCGCATGACGGCCAGCAACGGCGCGACCTCGGCGCGCAGCCGACCAGGCAGGGGCAGCGTCATCACGCGCCGGCTGAACCCCTCCGCGCTCCCCGTCGGCACCGGCCAGCCGTGCTGGCGGAGCAAGGCGCGGACTAGCGAGATGTATCGCGTCCGGGTCCGCACCAGGGTGTCGCGGACCGTGAGGCGAGCCCGGACATGGCGCTGGGCGTCGGAGAGCCGTGCGCAGGCCGGTACGCGCCCAGCAGACAGGCCTCGGCCAACGCGCGGGCGTCCCGGCGGTCGGTCTTCACCTTGCGGGTGCGGGTGGCGTACATGGGGGCGAAGTTCGGGTCGGCCACCACGACCTTGTGGCCCAGCCCCTCCAGGCATCGGGCGACCCATTCGCTCTCGGTCGCGGACTCGAGGAGGATCCGCGCGTGCGGCCGCGCGCCCAGCTCCTCGGCAAAGCGCCGTCCCTGGGTGGGGACCCGGCGCTCGAGCCGCTCGCCCCCCTCGGCCAGGATGCAGATCTGACTTTCCTTCTTGTGCACGTCGATGCCAATATGGTCCATGGCTGGCCCCTCCTCCATGCGCCGTTAGAGCGCGGTTTCTCTGTGGGGCAGTCTATGCCACCACGTCGAGTGGGGGGTCAGCCGCTTCATCCTATCGTGCGTCCAGTGAAGGCGGACGCGTTCAGCGGGAGTCAGTCCCGTCGGGGCAAGAGCCAGAGGCCCCGTAGCTTGGATGGCAGGGCCGAGGGAAACCGACGCCCTGAAGCCCATCGACACCGCCATCTTCGGGATGGCCAGCGAGTGCCCGGGCCGTAACGTGAGTGAACGCACAGGTAGCCTCGAAAGAGCGAAGTTCCGGAGGCCGAGCCCATGATGGGAGGGCGAAGGCTGCATGGGCCGTCGCAGGTTGGCTGGTGCGGCGGGTCACTCCGGCGGGGTGAGAGCGACGGCACGGGAGCAAGGACGCGTCGAGCAACTGGAGAAGCCCTCCTCGTCCCGCCGCGAAAGCGGTGGAGCAAGCGCTGCCCTATAACCAGTGCTCCTGGGAAGTGGGTGGCAGATGAGAGGGTGGCGGAGGGGCCCGGAGTAGCGAGGAAGCGGGGTAATGCTCGCGGAGCGAAGGGGCCCTGCTGTTCGGCAATGCCTCCGACAACATGGAAGGCAGGGGCGGCCTGACAATGGCGTCCATCAGTCTGCAGGACCTGAGGCGGAGGCTGTACGTCAAGGCGAAGGCTGAGAAGACCAAGCGGTTCTGGGGCCTGTACGTCCACGTGGCCAAGCTGGAGACGCGTCGCGCCGCCTACGAGATCGCCAAGAAGCACAACGGGGCCCCGGGTATTGACGGGGTCACGTTCGCGGCGATCGAGGCCGGCGGGGTCGAGGGGTTGCTGGCGCAATTGCGTGACGAACTGGTCGCACGCACCTATCGGCCGCTGCGGAACCGGCGCGTCGAGATTCCCAAGCGCGGGGGCAAGGTCCGCGTCCTGGGGATTCCGGCGATACGGGACCGGGTGGTGCAGGGGGCGCTCAAGCTCATCATGGAGCCCATCTTCGAGGCGGACTTCTGCGACGGGTCGTACGGCTATCGGCCCCAGCGGACGGCGCACGAGGCGGTGGCTCGGGTGGCCCAGGCAATCGTCTCCGGCAAGACGCGGGTGATCGACGTGGATCTGGCAGCCTACTTTGACACCGTGCGACAGGACCTGTTGCTCGGCAAGGTGGCCCAGCGGATCCAGGATGGCGAGATCCTGCATGTGCTCAGGCTGATGCTGAAGGCCTCCGGGAAACGCGGGGTCCCCCAGGGCGGGGTGATCTCGCCGCTCTTGGCGAACATCTACCTCACGGAGGTGGACGCGATGCTGGAGCGGGCCAAAGAGGTGACCCGGGACGGCGAGTGGACGCGCGTGGAGTATGCGCGCTACGCCGACGACTTGGTGATCCTCGTGGACGGGTACCGTCGACATGCGTGGCTGCTGCTGGCGGTGGACCGGCGGCTCCGAGAGGAGCTCGCCACGCTCGATCTACGACTGAACGAGGCCAAGAGCCGGATCGTGGACCTGGGTCAGGGAGAGGCGTTTGGATTCCTGGGCTTCGACTTTCGGCGCGTCCGCTCCGTGCGGGGGCGCTGGCGGCCGCAGTACACGCCCAAGCTCACGCAGCGGACGGCGTTGCTGGAGAAGCTCAAGGAGAGGTTCCGACGCTACGACTCTCAGCCCGTGGGGCGGGTGATCACGGAGATCAATCCGATCCTGCGCGGCTGGGTGAACTACTTCCGGATCGGGAACGCGGCCCGGTGCCTGGCGTACGTGAGGAACTGGGTGGAGACGAAGGTGCGGCGCCACCTGATGCGGGCGAGGAATCGTGCGAGCTTCGGCTGGACGAGGTGGAGTACGGTGGGGCTGTACGAGGCGCTGGGGTTGTTTCAAGACTACCGCGTCCGATACGGGGCCCGCACCTGAAAGCGCTCCCTGGCCGATAGGTCGCATAACCCTTGGCGCAAAGCGGACAGGAAAGCGGCGTACGGGAAATCCGTTTGCGCCGTTTGAGATGGCGGGGGCTGGAGACGGGCTCACGGCAACCCTACACGGGCACGAAGCTGGAAACGGCGGATACAGCCAAGGGGCGCCTACGGGGCACCGCGCCAGTCCTCGACCCTACTATACTCTGGACCTGACCTGCCCGGTTTCCCCACGCCCCGTATCCCCTCGCACCTGACTCGCGGCGTGCTATTCCCCGTGGCTCAGGGTCCGCGTGCTGATCCGGGCTAAATCGGACTTCTTGCGCTCGTTCTTCGACGCGATCTCCTTCTCTTCTTCTCGTGGCTAGGACATTAGTTCTACAGGCATCAAATAGGTGGCGGCAGCACCCTGGCCAGCGTGAGAATCAGGTCAAGTCATATCTATCCCCGATTGACCGACGTTCTAGTGTTCGCCCCATCCGCCTGCTCCTTGATGATGGTTTCGATCCACTCGACCGCTTTCTGCCGTAGGTCCGAAAGGATACCTTTAGTTACGTAGTAGTAAAATCCTGCCGATCCGATTGAATAAAGAATACATAGACCAAAGGACAGTGTTGACCAAGTTCCCCCGGGTTTTCCAAACCTGTCCCAAAACACAAAGCAGTATGTTGGAACCGCAAATATAACCAAGAGACCAAGAACACCCTGAATCCAGAGCAACACATAGTTCGGGTTGACTATTCCCTTTAGCGGCCTTTTCGAAGCGAATAGCCTTTCCACCAGCTGGGACTCCCAAAAAAGAATATTGCTCCCCACTGCTTTGTTGAGCGCTCTTTCCAAAACGGCCATCCGCGCCGAGAGCAATATTATGCTGTACATCTCCTCTAGAACGTGGAACGCAACATAATTCATCAAGGTCGTCACCAGAGCAGCGACTACGACCCAGAACCACAACTCTCGAAATACGTCATATTTACTCTGCCAAGCTGCTGAAAATAGTACAAGTAGTCCAGTCAGTAGAATCTGAAAGTATTTCGTGTGCTCGCGATAGACTTTATTGTTTAGCCAAATCTCCTCCTTAAGAAGCGAGTACTTCTTTAACAGGACATCGACGATGGTCGATTTGGCGTCTTCGCTACTCATAAGATCCCGTATAGTACCATTAGCAGCACATTGCCATAGGGGGCAACGCGATCCAGACCGTCATTTCTTGAGAATATCGGCCGGTCCGGCGCAGGAATTTAGGCATTCACCTTGTTTCGCTGTCTGCCTCCAGTGTCGTGGTGGGGAAGTGGATGGGCAAACAAATGGGCCGGATCATCCATGAGAGACGTTCTGCCAATGGACGCTAACCGCGCGGCCTCGAGTCCCAATATAAGTTCGGGACTCATCATCGGGCGGAGCAGAGGCGCTTCTGGCGATCGCCCGGTCGGCAGATCCAGGTTCACGCGTGGATACAGCATGTGGCTGCTTGGAGGCTTGGTCATCGCCTCGATACTGTCCTCGGCGGAGGCGGCTGGCCAACGAGACTGGGCTTGGTTTACTGCCATCAGCTCGATCAACGCCTGGACAATCCATTATGGGAAGGCTGAGGTCGTGTTGGACGGCGGCCGGTTTCGTGCGGAACTCTACGATGAGGATGATTTATTGCGAATCAAGATCGAGGGAACGATCGTGCGAGGGCAGATCAACGCAGCAGCTGTGATTCAGTCGACCGGCGACCAACCTCGAAAACTGTCTGGTCGATACGAGGCTCGGCGTTGGCGAGAGTGGAACGAGGGAAGACCGCGAGAATCGATCCTGCTCACGGAATCCGGTATGCCGAGTGGACTCACAATAGGGCTGACGAGAGAACGAACGTCCAAATAGAACTCGATGAGCCCGAGATTGGGCCAGGGTCGTCCTCTCCACTTTTGAGTCCGGCCGGGCCCAGGTTGTGACGCAGCGACCGTCCCATGGCCCCCAGCGGTAGGGGCCGAGTAGGCGTCAATGAAAACCCACGAGAAACATGGGTCCGGCTCGAGCCGAGCCCCACAGGCAACTTCATCACAATTCAACCCATCACAAGCCATCCCCTCGGCCGTCCACGGCGGTTGGGACCTCCTAAGTCCAGAGGCCGCCTCGTGACCCCGGTCAGCCCAGGTTGAGACTTTGTCGAGCTCCCCTTGGATGGACCTTTTTGGGCTTTCGTGCTTCATCCTGGACTGACCTCGTCAGCCTCGCGTCCCCGCGTGTCACAAATATCTGTCACAAACCGGATCTCGGTGAGGCAGGAAGTAATGCACGGCAGGCAGTTCCGTGACGGGAGGCACAGGACTAAAGAACCTGTGCTTCTTGACCGGCGCAGGATCGCTAATGGAGTGCTCCCCGATTAAATCGCGCACCGGGGACGTAAGATGCGGTCACTCGTGATAATCCCTTCTCTTACAACCGGTGTTTACGGTTTGCCAGGCGCTAGCTATTCCAGACTGGGCACTGGCCACAAACTCAATCCCGGGGTGAAGTCTGGGTAAACGTAAGCGGTTAGCGGTTCCCGCTTCCCCGCAGCTCCCTCTCCTATTGCTTCGCCAGCTGTTGCCCAATGAACGTTTTCATCAAGCCGAGCGCCCGGTCCAGGCTCGGACCGGCCGAGTTGACGAAATTGTGGGGAGCGCCGACCAATAGCTCCAGTTGAAGCTGTCCGCCCGCGGCGCGATATGACGCTGCGAACCGTTGCTGAATCTCCGGGGACACGTTCTTGTCGAGCACGATGCCATCCGCCCCCGCGCTGCCCTGGAGCAATAGGACCGGCGGCAGCGTGATCGGCTCGTGACGGTCTAAGATCAGCTGCGGGTTGCCCTCCTGAAGGCTCCCGGGAGTGAGGAAGTAGATGTCCGTAGACCTCACCGGGGCCTCGTTGCCGGCGCGCAGAGCGTACGCCCTCCGAGCGAGCGGGTCTGAAATCGGGTACGCGACGATGATGTAGTCAGGCTTGGCGCTGTCCGGTGAGATACCGGCCACTGGCAGCCCAGCGTAGCGAGGATCGGCTGGGCGCATGCCAGTCAGCAGGACTAGGTGGCCACCACTCGAAGCGCCGAACGCGCGACGACGTGAGGCGAGGCGTTGAATCTCGACGCGTTGGCTCGAAGCCAGCGAAGCGCAAAGTTCACATCCATCACCGAGTCCGGGTAGTGGTGTTGCGGACTGTGGCGAAAATCGATCGCGGCGACCACCATCCCAGCCGCGGCGAGGGCCTTGTTCATGAGGGTGTGTGAGTCTCGACGAACGTCATCCCGGACCCAGGCTCCGTCATGAACATCCAGGATGGCCGGGAAGGGGCCCGGGCCCTCAGGCTGGTAGATGGTGGCCTGGAACGTCTTCCCATCTACATGCAGGTAGTCGATTTCCTGCGTACGGAAGGCAACTGGCTCACTGGCCAAACGAAGCGTGCGCGAACCCATGACGGCAGCGGAGGGTTGAGCCAAGGCCGGTCGGGGCGACAGAATCGCGAGCGCCACCGCCACCACGGCAAACGATTTCATGTGTCTTCCCATCCTGCGAGAGGGTGTTGCGGAGCCTCAGCGCCGCGACGGACACGCTGGCAGGGAGTTTAGCAAAAGGCGGAGGGTCAGGCTGGCTGTAAGACTACTACCATCCTGCCACTGCGACCCCGCCGATCTGGCTCGGTGAGCACGGCCAGCGCCTACTGAGGTGGCCGTGCATGATCCGAACGTGGTTCGACGCCGGACCAATTCCTGGGTGATTCTTGGGTAAAGCAAAGAGGTTAGCGGCGCCTGCGTCCGCTAAGGCGTCAAGGCGCCGACCACCTAATCCGAGCACCAGGCCCCGTTAGGATGATCCTACTAGACTGGTACATGCCCTCTCCGCTCGAACCAGCCTCCGTCAGCATCAAGGAATCACCGATGAGCGATGCGCTCCCACCTTTCGCTCTCACCATCAAGGAACCGGCCATCAGGAACGCGGACCCATCTTCCCCGAGGAACCGCACTCCCTGGGAATCGATGACAGAGTGCGGGCCTCTGCCCGACGAAAGGAGAAGCCCAGCCGTCTCGGGGCTAGCTCCGCCCCAAACCCCCAGCGAAGCTAGGGCCACCCCGTCTTTGTCGAGCAATTTAAGTGCAATCGAATTGTGCTTCTCACTATTTCGGGTCTTCTCGCTGCCCAACGTCACTCGTTCCTTCCCATCAAAACCAACGAGCACAAATCGCTTAGCGCGTACTTCATCTGCCACGCCACCACCCGTCGCCGCTATAACGCTAACGATACCCAGTACGGACAAGACGACAACACTGACGGCTTTCCACAATCGGATTTCTCGCTCTAGCTGAGAAACTCGCTGCCCTACCTCGTTTAATGTCGGCTCTGTCATGGCCCGCCCCCGAAAGGTGCTCTGCGACCGATCATAGTTTAGTCCCTCCTTAATCTGTTTTCCGTGGCAGGTCCGGCAGGTCCCCGAGGCGGCTCTACCTTTGGGGGTTAACTGCTGGCCTGTCGCCACCTCTACAGGCGACTTGAAGCAAAGTCCAACGTCTCCTCCTGCTCTAGGTCCATGCGGATCTGTCCATCTGGCAACACCATGTCGACACGGGATCTTGTCGAAGCGCGCAGGGTGATACCCGTCATGAGATCGATCCAGCCCCGACCATTCAAGTTGACGCGTGCCTTTGGCCGGAAATGGCGAAATCATTGCCTCCTTCGAACACAAACTCAGCGGCGTTTCGATCCTGGATCATCGTCACCTGCCGAAAGGTAGTTACCAGTTTGAAGACGACCTCTTGACCATTCGGAACCGGAAAGACGAGATCCGTCGGTCGCTGTTCTCCGGCCTTCCATCGCTCAAAGAACTGACTTGATTGCTTCATAACCTCAATCACTCTGGAAAATTGCATACCGCAGCCCCCAATTCCAGACCAGCCAGTACGAACGTCAAGTGTAGCCGTATTGTTCAGAGGACACACGATTGCCCGATCCGTCGGACAATACGCAGGATGTTGCCTGACTGAGCTACTAATTCTCTCGCCCATGTCGTTCTCCCTAAATCCGGGTTGAAGTAGTTTGGACCACGGCAGGCCGGAGAGTACGCGGTTGTTCCCGCCGACGTTCTCCTTGATCGTCACCGGCCCGAGCAAGGCCGTACCGCCGCCTCGGATGATCGCCCAAGAGCTGTGAATGTAGGGATCCGCCGTCACGATGCCCCAGACGAGCAACTCCTTCCGGTCACCGGGCGGCAGGTTCCGAAGGCCGCCCGCCTCCACGACGCGCCCGTTGTAATTGATCATCGTCATTGGCTCTCTCGCGTTCACGGTTGACTCTTCCGGGCTTGGTCAGTCGAGGATGCTCCAGCGGTTGTCCTCGAATGCGTAGTACGGCCGACCGAAGGGCGGGAGCGCGACCCACATCAGCGAGTGGTGTCCCGGACGCGCCATGTACATGAACGTGTTGAAGCCCAGGGTGTATTTCGCGAGCGGGACCGACGGGATGAAGTCTGGCACGAGCTCGTCGAGCCGGTCCGGAAGCCGGCCGTGCCGCGCTTCGTATTGGTGGCACGCGGCGATCAGGGTGTCGGCGCGCCGGCGAGCGAGCTGATTATTCGCGAAGTTCACGCTCAGCACGAGCACGGCGACAGCAACATAGATCCCGGTGCGTGCGGCCCGGAGCCGCGCCGTCCGGGGCTTGCCTCGCCACCAGATGAAAAGGGCGCGAGGGATGCCACCGACCAACGCGCCGAGGGCAGTTGCCAACGCGATGATGCCCTGGTTCAGGACGAACGCGTCCGCGAAGAGGAGCACGCTGGCGATCACGAGCGTGCGGCGCAGCCTGCGTAACATGGGTTCAGCGCCCCCCAGTCGCGAAAAAAAAGATCATAATGCCGACCCCGAGCATGAACGAGAGCGCCGGCCACAGAATGCGTCGAAACGCGACCGTGGTCATCACCGGCCCGTGCGGCCAGCCCTCCTGGGTGAACGCGAACATCCCACCGGCCACCGGCGACCACGCGAGACTCCAGAAGAGCCCGGCGGCGAGATAGAGCACCGACGAGGCGACGAGGTTCGCCCACCAGGTGACCGGATAGAAGCCATCACGAAAGAGCAGGTACAGGTCGTAGGACCAGCTCGCCGAGAATAGCCACACGCAGACGGCCACATAGATCTGCTCCGGCGTGGCACGCCCGCGTACGGCTCGATAGAGCGTGCCGACCACCCAGGGGGCGGTGGCGAAGGCGAAGACTGACATGAACGCCGCGTCCATGTAGTCCCACGTCGGGTCTCTGGTGTACGGGGCGATCACGGTGATGCCGCCGGCGGCGAGCACGAACGTCACAAGCTTCCCCGGCACGAGCAGGAACCGCCAATACGAGGCCGAGGCGATGGTGAATCGGCCGCGATTGACGAGGAACAGCGCGAGGGCTCCGAGGCAGGCCGCACCCCAGACCACCACGTAGAGGGACCCTAAAGCGCTGGTCATTTCGGCTTCCACTCGCGGGCGAGCCGCTGTGCCTCGGCAATTTGCGCCGCGGTCATCTTCGAGGCGACGCGCTCCCGAGCGCTGACAGCATTCTCGCGATTCTCGGTCTCGGATGCCGGGTAGCGCGCGGCGGCTAGATTGAGCCACTTGTGCGCTTGCACGTAGTCTCGCGGTGCGGCTCGGCCGAGGAAGTACATGAGCCCGAGCATGGTCTGGGCATGGGCGTGGCCCTGTTCAGCGGCCTTACGGAACCACTTCAGTGCTTCGGTGTAGTCCTGCGGTACGCCCTGGCCGCTGAGGTACCTAGTCCCCAGGTTGGATTGGGCGTTGGCTTCACCCTGCTCGGCGGCCTTACGAAACCACTTCACCGCCTCGGCGTTGTCCTGCGGGACTCCATGGCCCTTTTGGTACATGACACCGAGGTTAGTCTGGGCGGGGGCGTAGCCCTGCTCGGCGGCCTCACGGAACCACTTCGCTGCTTCAGTATAGTCCTGCGGCACACCACTGCCGCTGTCGTACATGATCCCGAGGATGGCCTGGGCGGGAGGGAACCCCTGCTCAGCTAGCGGACGCACTAGTTGGATTGCTGTTGCGTAATCCCCACGCTTGAAGGCCGCCCCCGCATCCTCGAACGACCCTCCTGTCACCGGGGCGACGAGGCTAAGGGACAGTATGGAGACTGCAAGCCCAGCACAGATCGCAGCGATCATCACCGGCTCACCGCGCGAGTACTCGTGAACGAATCATTGTCGCCCTCCTGAAACCCTCGTTTCGCCAGCCTCTCTTAGCGGGCCTCACTCGGGTCCACACGGTCCCCCAAGGTTACAGGAGCAGTCATCATGCCAAGAAGGGGCGTCCCGAAAGTATCCGATTCCTCACGCAATCGCATGATCTGCTCACACATCTGGTCGACTTACGCCAAGAAGAGTCGGCCAGTTACGTCGAGATTTGTCACCGCCATCCCTGAGGCTGTAAGGGGCGCGCACGGCGCCGGGCGCCTCGCTTCTCTACTCTACGGGCCGAGGCACTCTTGGTGGTGAGCGCCGCCCTGATCTTCGCCTTCGTCGGGGCGGGACGAAGAACGCCGCGGAGCCGGGCGGCTCGTGCGGCCACGCTCGGCGATCCCTTGAGCGCCGCGCCCATCGTTCGGTGCCTCGCTTCGCATCTTAGGCAGAGGTAGAAAAACCGCCCGCGATCACTTACCGAGCGGCGTGCCGCTCGGAAAAGAGCGGTAGCGCCTCGCGAACGCGCTTACGGGATCACGTAGTACGATCGTGTCCGCTCCGTCCCCGGGGCGAGGACTCGACTGCTGGGTTGGAAACCCATGAGGCTACGACGCAGCGTCGTAGCCTCTCGATTTTCCTGGCTCGCCGTCGGGCGGCTTTGAAACCCGTACAGTGGATTATGAGCCCAATGGTCCGCCAGGCCACCGGCGCAGTCAGGATTCAACAGGGAATCTAACGCCACTTATCGGACCTGTCGGCGTCCAGGCCACAGGGCTCAAACCGGACTTTCAATCCCCGTAGGCTGTATCGCCATGGTTCGATGCTTCGTCACATTGTCCGTCACAATAGCTCGCCTCAGAAACACAAAGGGAATCGGATCAACTACTTGAAAGGCAGGAGGTGCAGGAGTAGACGTCCTATGCTCCTTCAGAACGACGGGGAGTAAAGAACCTGTGCTCCCTCCGCTAGGACCCGCGATTGGCCGCGGTCAATTCAGGGTCCATCAGGCGGCGGGTGGACGCAGCCAGCAGTGAAGCCTATGGCACAATCCGCGATACACCATGAAAAGGTCTAAAAAGACCACTGTCGAACCGAGCCCTGATCGGGGCAACGACCTCGATCCCGTCACCCGCCAACGGCTCGACCGCCTCCTCAACAGGGCGAGGGCCTATGTCGCCTATACTCTGACCACCACGACTGTCACGAGCAGTGCTGTGATGCCTGCCACGAATCCCCGCTTGGTCATGGATCGTCTCCTCTTACCCTCGGCCGCACGACGCGCCGCCAGGGGCGCCGGCCGCTGTCCGGGGCTGGTGGAAAGGACGGCGTAGGACAAGCTGTGAGCTGCGCGCCGGCATGCGCCCCTCTCGACAGCGCGCCCGTGGGCTCTGGTGTCGATCCGAATACACCGTGGCTGAAGACAGGTCAAGCGGGAAGTTGGGGCCGCCCCGCGGGGCGGCCCAGCTCCGGAGGGCGAGATCGGCTGGATTTCTCTTGTACGCTCCCCGGCGGTCGACTATCTTCGAAGCGCACGAACAAGAAGGAGTGGCGGGTATGAGCACGGTCGCCCTTCGGTCGAGCAGCAGATGGTCCTAGGTGGAGCCCGTGACCGGCCAGCGCCGCCACCACCACCTCAACGAATCCGTGCTCCAGCGGTCGATGAAGGATGCGGTCCGTGCCGCCAGGATCGCCAAGCCAGCGACGTGCCACACCTTCCGTCACTCGTTTGCCACCCACTGCACCCACGTCCTCAACCGGGGCCCGGCAGGGGTCCAGAGCCCCGCCGACCGGATGTTCCTGTGATGAGCCTCGCCCTTCAGCAGCGATATCAGATATCCGAGCGGGAAATCCCGCAGCGCCTCGCGGTCTATCACGGGACGCGGGGCGGGGGGCCTACGCAAGGTGGCGGGAACTCACGCGTCCCCTTGCCGCGTCGGGCTCATCGGCCGTGATAAACAGAACCACGCAGTCAGGTACCGGTGTACAGGCGACTTCGCGATAGACAGCGCATTTCACACAGTGTCTGAGAGAGTAGGACAGAATGGTAGCCGAACAAGGCAAGTCGGGCAATTCCAAGGCAGCTGCGGAGATACCCCGAATCTCGTCACGCACTTCGAGGGGTGGCAAAAAGCGGCGCAAGCGAGCGCCCAAGAAGGCCGCCGTCGCCGTGGATCGGAAAGGTCGGTGGCCGTCGCTGCCATTTCCGCCAGTGCCGTTTCTCACTGTTCTGCCCCTCGCCGACGCCATTCAGCAGCATGCTGCAGGCCAACCAACTAGGCGAATCACCATCTTCGACAAGCTTGGTAAGTCGCCGGAAAGCAGCGCCAGCCGCCTGCTTATCACCCACTCGAACCGATATGGCGTCACAAAGGGAAGCTACAAAGCCGAGTTCATCGAACTGACGCCTCTCGGTTCGGTCGCGACGTCTCCGGATAGTCCGCCTCGCGAAAAGACTGCTGCTCGGTTTAAGTTGGCGATCGAGGAAATACCGGCATTCAAGCATCTCTACGACAAGAACACTGGTAGCCGACTGCCGTCTCCCGAGGTCCTTCAGGATTCGCTCGCCGAGATCGACATCGCGATCGAGCGGCGTAAGCAGTGCGTCGATCTCTTCCTCGAGAATCTGAAAGACCTCGGTCTCCTCCGGATTGCGGCCGGCGCGGAACGTATCATACCTATTGAGCAGGCTCTCGAAGAGGCGCCGTCAAGTGGGGGCGCGCCCACTTCTCCCGAAGCTGCTGCCGAAAGCGGCATTCAGAAAGTCGACAAATCGAAGAAATCGTGGAAGAACACGTGTTTCGTGATCGCCCCGATCGATCAGGAAGGTGCCGAGCAGCGCAAGCATTCCGATATGGTTCTCGAAGCGCTGATCCGCCGAGCGCTCGATCGTGATTGGGATGTTGTCCGAGCGGATCAAATTGCTGCTCCAGGTATGATTTCCGGCCAAGTGGTCGAGCATCTACTGCAAAGTGGATTGGTGATCGCGGACCTGTCGTTTCACAACCCGAACGTGTTCTATGAACTCGCTCTCCGTCACGCGGTCGGAAAGCCGACGGTTCATGTCATTCGTCGTGGTGACGCCATTCCGTTCGATCTTAAGGATTTTCGCACCATCACTATTGACACGACCGACAAATACGAGTTGGTCGCAAAGCTCGACTCCTACAGGGCGGAGATCGCCAATCACGTCCGACAGGCTGTCGCGGAAGGGGCGGAAAGCAGCAACCCGGTTCGCACGTTCGCGAAGGGGTTCAAGATCTCACTTGAGTAGAGCCTTTGGCCAAGCGTTGTCTAACAGAGGCTGCACCTAACGGCCGCACGCGATCATCAGCGGCCGCGGGTGAGCCGCAAGCCGTTAGACCCCTTAGGCCTTGTCAGATAATAAGTGAATGAATGTG
>WNFU01006927.1_pt1 | contig 13597 bp, 11 predicted proteins | sample 5400121 | NCBI WGS metagenome assembly WNFU01 (sample SAMN13153360, study PRJNA577476) | soil metagenome | isolation source: 100 cm soil or saprolite under grassland replicate 1 | place: USA:California | collected 2016-06-15
CCACCTCGGCAGCGGCGGAGACGGTGATCCACTCGATCGCGCCTTTGCTGGCTGCGTAGGCGAGCTCGCCGGCGAGCGGCAGGCCGCTCGTGAAGTTGACGATGCGGCCCGTCCCGGGCTCTCCGCGGAAGCGACGCGCGAACTCGGCCGTGAGCAACGCCGTCCCGCGCACGTTGACTTGGAAGTGGCGATCGAGCTGTTCAGGCGCCACCTCGAGGATTCCGCCCGTCTCGGAGTGGGCGTGGACGTTCACGAGTGCGGTGACAGGCCCAGCGTGGTCGAAGATGCGTGCGGATGCTTGGGGGTCTCCGAGGTCGTCCTCGTACCAGGAGGCGTCGAGCTCGGCCGCGATCTCCTCCGGCTCCGAGCGCCAGCCTTCTCGCTCGTCGTGTGGCGGGAACCCGGTGAGTGCGAGACTCCAGCCGTCGGCGGCGAGCGCGCGGGCTACGGCGACGGCTATGCCCTGCTTGCGGCTTGCGCCCGTCACGAGAGCTCTCGGCGACTCTGCCACGTCCTACCTCACCACGTGCTCGCGCCAGTGCACGGTCCGAAGCATGATCAGCAGCGTGGCGAATCCGAGCGCCAGGTTGACGACGATCAGCGTGACCCGCATCCCGACGCTGAAGCCGACGAGCGCTGCGCCGGCGACCTGGCCGCGGAAGAGGTAGAGCAGGAACGCCTGCTCGGTGCCGATGCCCGAAGGGCTGATCGGAAGCAGTGAGGCGAGCCCCGCAGAGACCTGGACGAGCAGGGCGTTGTGGAGCGTCGCCGGAAGCCCGAACGCGCTGAGGAAGAAGAGCACGGCCACGAGGCGCAGCGTCCAGTCGGTCGCCTGCCAGAGCGCGACGCGTCGCAGGTAGGCGCGCTTGTCGGCGAGGATCCGAAAGCCCTGGGCGATGCGATGCCGGAAGTCTGCGATCTGCTCCGCGAACCAGAGGACGACGACGAGCAGGATGAGCAGGACGAGCCCGATCGCCTTCAGGAACGTGCCCGGGTTGTGGAACGCCCAGCCGAAGTCGAACGACGGCCCGAGGACGTTGGCCCCCGGCAGGAAGCCCTGGACGCCCGCCCACAGGACGAGGCAGCTCGCGATCGTGAAGTCGAAGAGGCTCAGGAGGACGATCGTCGAGGCGACCGTTGTGTAAGTGGCGCCCTCGATGCTGCGCTTGGCGAGGAAGACTCGGACCGCGTCGCCGCTCCGCGCCGGAATGATCGCGTTGACGCCGACACCGGCGAAGACGGCTCCGATGATCGAGCGCCACCGGATTCTTGCCTTCGGATACGCGCCCTTGAGGATGCCTCGCCAGGCTCGGCTGACCGCCAGGAGCCTGAGGACGTGGCAGACGACTCCGAGCCCGAGCGCGCCCCACCCGAGCGACGCCAGCCGGTCGAAGAAGACGTCGACGGCATGCCAGATCGCGTGGAACAGCTAGTCGCCTCTCACGGAACAACCAGGGAGCTCGCGTAGGTCGCCTGCCTCAGCCGGCCGGCCCGAGGAGACTGCGCGAGCACGAAGACCGGGACTGCGCGCCCGTTTGCGAACGACGTCGAGATGTAGTCGCCGACCATCGCGCCTCCGGCCCGCGCGATGCGGTTGACCGGCATCGACTCCGGCGAGAGCCGGGCCGGCCGGGTCCACGTCCTGCCGCCGTCACGAGAGGAGACGAACTCGGCGTCGAGCCTCGAGCCGCGCGTCGCCTGGGTGTAGTACGCCAGGGCCAGGCGACCCGGCCGGGCGCGATCGGCCGCAAGCCTGGGAATGACGTGATTCCCGGGGCCGAGCGGAATCGTCAACGGCGCCGTCCAGGCGACTCCGTCCCTCGAGGTTGAGAGGACGAGGTCGTTCGAAAGCCGCAGATTCTCGATGTCGCTATAGCTGAGGTAGCAGCGACCGTGAAACGGGCTCGCGCCGCCGTTGTCGCAGGCGATCCACTCCTTGTCGAACATGATCCCGTTCGGGCCGTTCGGCTTCTGCGCGACGAGCAGGGGAGGGCTCCAGTGCAGGCCGTCGCTCGAGCGGTTGACCGCGAGCGCCGAGTCGGAAGCCCCGAGCGCGAGCGTGGCGACCAGCCACAAGCCGTGCCGTTCGTCGTAGGCGACCGCGGGATCGCTCGCGCGCAGGAACGGCCCGCTCGTCGAACGGGTCAGCCGCAGAAGGAGGCCGTGCCGCCACGTTCGCCCGGCGTCCGACGAGACCGCGAAGCCGATCGCCTGCGCGCCGCCGTCGTCGTAGCGCCCGACCTGGAAGGCGGCGACGACCTTCTTGCCCCGGGAAAAGCTGTCCGGCTCGGCTTCGCTCGCGTGCTGCGCTCCGCCCCCGGTGAGGCTGTCCGTCGAGATCCGGCGGCTGATTCGCTCGCAGTCGCGGGCGATGCGGTCGGTCGCATCGGCTGCGACGAGATCGCTGCCCGCACCGCAGGAGACGGTGTCACGGAGCCCGCCGGCGACATCGATCCGGTCGGAGCCGCCGCGCGAGGAGATGCGGTCGGGGCGCGACGTGACGAGCAGGAGGTCGGGCCCGCGCGTGCCGACGATGTGGCCTGCGACCGAGGGGGCGGCGAGGACGAGTGCGACGCTGCCCGCCGCGAGCAGCCCGCTGAGCCTCAATCCCGAGCCTGCGGCCCGCTGCCGTCCTGGTCGGGGGCCATGAACGGGTAGCGGTAGTCGGTCGGCGGAACGAACGTCTCCTTGATCGTGCGCGGGCTCACCCAGCGGATCAGGTTCCACATCGACCCCGCCTTGTCGTTCGTCCCCGAGGCGCGCGCCCCACCGAAGGGCTGCTGCCCGACGATCGCGCCGGTCGGCTTGTCGTTGACGTAGAAGTTGCCGGCGGCATAGCGCAACGCGTCCTCGGCCTCGATCACGGCCTCGCGGTCGTCGGCGAAGATCGCGCCCGTGAGGCCGTACGGCGCCGTCCGGTCGACGAGCTCCAGCGTGTCCTCCCACTTGTTCTCCGGGTAGACGTACGTCGTCACGACGGGGCCGAAGAGCTCGTCCCGGAGGAGGCGGAAGTCGGGGTCCTTCGTCTCGATGATCGTCGGCTCGACGAAGTAGCCCTCGTCGTCGCGGACGCCGCCGCCCACGAGCACCTCCGTCTGGTCGTGCGAGCGCGCCTCCTCGATCGCGTCTTGCTGCGTCTTGAACGAGCTTCCGTCGATGACGGCGCCCATGAAGTTCTCGAAGTCGGCCACGTCGCCGACCTTCAGCCCCGCCACCTGCTCGGCCAGGCGCTCCCGCAGCTCGGGCCAGAGGTTCGCGGGCGCGTAGACGCGCGAGGCGGCGGAGCACTTCTGGCCCTGGTACTCGAAGGAGCCGCGGACGATCGCCGTTGCGACGGCCTCGACGTCGGCGGAGGGGTGGGCGACGATGAAGTCCTTGCCGCCGGTCTCGCCGACGATCCGCGGGTAGCTCCGGTACTGCGCGATGTTCTCGCCGATCGTCTTCCACATGCCCTGGAAGACGGCGGTCGAGCCCGTGAAGTGGACGCCGGCCAGATCCGGGCTCGCGAGCGCGGCGTTCCCGATCGTCGCGCCCGGACCGTGGACGAGGTTGATGACGCCCGGGGGCAGGCCGGCTTCCTGGAGGAGCCGCATCAGGTAGTGCGCCGAGTACGCGGCCGTGCCCGCCGGCTTCCAGACGACGGTGTTGCCCATCAGCGCGGCGCTCGCGGGCAGGTTGCCGGCGATCGCCGTGAAGTTGAAGGGCGTGACGGCGAAGACGAAGCCCTCGAGCGGCCGGTACTCCATCCGGTTCCAGACCCCCGGCGACGAGATCGGCTGTTCCTCGTAGATGCGCATCATGAACTCGACGTTGAAGCGGTAGAAGTCGGTCAGCTCGCAGGCGGCGTCGATCTCGGCTTGGTGGATGGTCTTCGACTGGCCGAGCATCGTCGCGGCGTTCAAGATCGCCCGCCAGGGGCCGGCGAGCAGCTCGGCGGCGCGCAGGAAGACGGCGGCGCGCTCCTCCCAGGGCAGGCGCGACCAGTCGTGCCAGGCCTCGGCCGCCGCCTCGATCGCGCGCTCGACCTCCGGGGCCCCGCCCTGGTGCACGTCGGCGAGCACGTGGCTCTTGCGGTGCGGCATGACCGCTTCGGCCGTCTTCCCCGTCGTCACGTCCTCGCCGCCGATGACGAGGGGCGCCTCGATCCGCTCGTTCTGCATGTGTTCCAGGCGGCGCTGGACCTGCTCACGCTCGGGCGAGCCGGGGGCGTAGTCCATGACGGGCTCGTTGACCGGCTTTGGCGGTCGGAAGATGCCGGGGGCGCTCATGGCGCTGATTCTACGATTCCGGGGTGGGACCGACTCATGTGCGCTACGAGGCCGACGGCTGGGGCCTCGGCGAGCTCTGGCTCGACGGTGACCGGCTTCTGCTCCACGAGCTGCCCCGGCCGGCATTCGAGGGCCGCGGGGGATCCCATCCGCTCGCGCACCGATTCGCTGCTTTCTTCACCGGTAGCAGGGACGACTTTCTCGACGTCGAGCTCGATCTCGACGGCGCGACCGAGTTCGAGCACGCGCTGACGGAGACGTTGCGCGGGATTCCTGCGGGGGAGACGCTGACCTACGGCGAGCTCGCGGCGCTGGCAGGCCGGCCGAACGCGCAGCGCGCCGCCGGGACGTTCTGCGCGCGCAACCGGTTTCCGCTCGTCGTCCCCTGCCATCGCGTCGTCGCTGCCGGCGGGATCGGCTCGTACGGCTCTCTCGGAGTCGAGTACAAGCGGCGGCTTCTGGAGCTCGAAGGTGTCTCTTTCTGAGGAGCTGCGCAACGAGCTCGCGGGGATTGCGCCACGGCGGGAGTGCGACCGGCTCGCGGAGCTCTCCGGGCTCGCGCACACGGCCGGGAGCCTGCACCTCCGGGGCCGGGGTGAGATCGCCTTCCATCTCGACCTCGCAAGCCCGGCTGCCGCTCGTCGCGGCTTCAGCCTGTTGCGCGCGCTAGGCGTGACCTCCGAGATCCGGACGTACCAGCGGCACGCGTTCGGGCGGGAGACCCGCTACCAGCTGCACGTCGGCGGTGACGCCCGGGCTCTCGAGGTCCTTCGGGAGGCCGGCGGCGTGGGTGCGCGGCTCGCGCCGCTGGAGTGCCCGCCGCGCCGGGTCGTCTCGCGCGCGTGCTGTCGAGGCGCCTACCTTCGCGGGGCTCTGCTCGGCGGCGGCACGCTCTCCGGCCCTCGCTCGCCGCACCTCGAGGTGCGGTGCGCGACTCGGTCGGGTGCGGAGTTTGTCGCCTCGGTCGCGCGCGGAGCGGGCGTGGGCCTGCGCGTGGTCGAGCGCTCGCGCTACTCGGCGGCGTACGCCAAGGGCTCGACCGCGATCGCGGACGCGCTCGCGGCAGCGGGTGCGAGCGACGCCGTGCTCGCCTTCGCGGAGCAGGGCGTGATGGGCGCCACGAAGGCTCGAGCGAATCGCCTGGCGAACGCCGACCACGCGAACCTCGTCCGCACCAGCCGGGCCGCGCAGGTTCAGTTGCGCGCGGTGAAGCGGCTCGAGCGGCGTGGTCTCGACGAGCTTCCGCCGAAGCTGCGAGAGATCGCACGGCTGCGGCTGCGCCATCCGTCGCTCTCGCTGGCCGAGTTGGCCGTGAGGTGCAGCCCCCCTGCGACAAAATCGTCGGCGCAACGGCGCCTTGCGAGCCTTGTCCGGATGGCCGGCTTGTAGCGCCGGGAGGGAGTGCGCAATACTTGCTATGCGGCGGGTCTGTGCTCGTCCGGCGGCGGATTCAGACCCCGTTCGCCGCCAAGGTCCGGAGCGCGGTTCAACAGGAGGGGGAGGTCGTCCTCGGAGCTTCCCCTCCGACCCGCCGCGCCCGTAGGCGCGGCGGGTCGGTCGGGATTCAAGACGCCGCACGCGGCAAAGCCGCGCACGGCTCGAATGTCGTCGCCGCAAGCGGCGACGACGCGGCCCGCCGCGCCCACGCAGGGGATAGGCTGCGCGGCGGGTCGGACATAGACGCCGCGCACGGCGACTACGCGGCTCGCCGGTCTACTCGAGGGAAGGGGGACCGGTCCGGTAGAGCCACGTCCAGTGCCTGGCACTGGACATGTCGGTTTGGGCTAGCGGGAGTGGAAGACGACGAAGGGGCGGCTCGTCAGTTGCCGCGTGCGGGTCTTGTTGGTCGCGGCGCGGAAGCGGATCGAATAGACGTAGCGCCCGGGGCTCAGCCGGCGAGACGGGAAGCGGACGACTCGCGCGAGGTTGGCATCCAGCCGGCCGGTCTCACCGAGCACGCGGGAGCCCAGGCGCGAGCCCGCGGCGCGGTAGACGCCGGCCTCGAAGACCGCGTCCTCGCCGGTCGAGGCGAGGAAGCTCCACGAATCGACTCGGCCCGGGAGCCGTCTGCTCCTCGGGAAGACGGCGCCGGCCCCATCGACCTTCGAGGAGTGTCGCCACCTGCGCATCCTGCCGCGGCAATCGCCGCCGCCTCGCGCCAGCGTCGACCGGACGGCGCGGTAGGAGGGCCGGGGCGAGCCGTCCGCCCGGACGAGCCCGGCCTGCCATCGCTCGAGGACCGGCTCGTCCTGGAGACCGAAGAAGAGAATCGAATCGACGCTGGGCTCGCAGGCGATGTAGCGAACGAGACCGGAGTAGATCGCCGCCTGCGCAGCCTCGGTCGTCGGCCTGATGTTCTCGGCGCCGGAGTACGAACCGCGCGCCTGCGGCACGACGGCGACCTGCCAGCCGATCTCGTCGAGCCGCATCCGCAGGCCCCGCTCGAACGTCTTCTGCGGGGTGCCTCGGAAGGCGTCCCAGAAGGCCTGCTTGAGCCGGCCGAGGTTCGTCACGCCGGCATTCGGCCACTGGTAGCCGACTTTCAGCCCGTCCGTGTCCTTGCGCGGATATGGATGGAACGCGAGCTCGTCCATCAGCGGCGCCTTCCTGCCGCTCGCGCGATAGGCCGCGCCGAGTCCCTGGATGAACCTCACCGGCGAGACGGAGTTGTTCCCGGGGGCAGACGGATTGTCGTTCCCCCGCGGCGAGAGCCCGCCGCCGAGCACGGTGATCACGGGATCGACGGCCTTCAGAGCGTCGTAGCTCCGGGCGAGGAGTGCCTCATATGCCGCGGGCGACACGGCATGCCCCCTCGCATCGAACTGAGGCTGCCAGAAACGCGGCTGGTTCGGCTCGTTCCCGACGATGAAGTCCCTGACCGTCGGGAATGTGCGCGCCAGCTGCTGGAGGAAGGCCGCGTACCGCTGCGGCGCGCCCGGCGAGCCTGTGATCGACCGCGCTCTGGCCGGCGGGACCGAGAAGACGATCCGAATCCCGCGCAGCGTCGCGACGGGCACGAGCGCCTCGATCCGGGCCTGGTTCTCGATCGTCGTCGGGTGCGCCGGATCCCAGATCACGGTCAGCCGCACCTCACGAAGGCCGATGTCGTTCATGACCGCGAAGAAGGCGGCACCTCCGTCCATCGACCCGAGTGGGCGATCGTCCGCGACGCCCACGCTGACGCCCGCCTCGGCTGGGCTCGCCAAGGCGAGGAGAGCGCTCGCAAACGCAAAGATGACCCCTAGGCGGCGCACTAGCCCACACGACCTCGGCGCCGGAGGAAGCGACGCTCATCCCCCAAAAGGGCGGTTAGACTCGATTCGATGGCGACGAAGGTCGGGATCAACGGCTTCGGCCGGATCGGGCGCAACTTCTACCGGGCCTACCTGGACAAGGACCCCGGGTTCGAGATCCTCGCCGTCAACGACCTGGCCGACCCCGACGTGCTCGCGCACGTGCTCCGCTACGACTCCTCCCACGGCGTGCTCGACGCGGAGATCGAGGCCGGCGAAGGCGAGATCTCGGTCAACGGCAAAGCGTTCAAGGTGCTCTCGGAGCGCGATCCGAAGGCGCTCCCGTGGAAAGACATGGGCGTCGAGGTAGTGGTCGAGTCCACCGGTCTCTTCACCGACCGCGAGGGCGCGTCGCAGCACCTCGACGCCGGTGCAAAGAAGGTCGTCATCTCCGCGCCTGCTACCGACCCCGACATCACGCTCGTCCTCGGCGTCAACGACGACAAGTACGACCCGGAGCAGCACCACATCATCTCGAACGCGTCGTGCACGACGAACTCCGTCGGGCCGATGGCCAAGATCCTGCTCGACACCTTCGGGATCGATTCCGGCTTCATGACCACGATCCACGCCTACACGACCGAGCAGCAGCTCCAGGATCAGATCGCCCTCACCCGCAAGGGCAAGCCTGACCTGCGGCGGATGCGCTCGGCCGCGCTCAACATCGTCCCCGCCTCGACCGGCGCGGCGAAAGCGATCGGAGAGGTGATCCCGGAGCTGAAGGGCAAGCTCGACGGAATGGCGATGCGGGTGCCGGTCCCGGACGGGAGCGTGACCGACCTCGTCGTCGTGCTTGGGCGCGAGACCTCCGTCGACGAGGTGAACGAGGCCTACCGCTCCGCGGCCGGCGAGGACGGCTGGGACGGGATCCTCGAGTACACGGAGGATCCGATCGTCTCCTCGGACATCGTCGGCAACCCCGCCTCCTGCATCATCGACGGCCTCTCGACGATGGCGCACGGCAACCAGGTCAAGGTCATCGGCTGGTACGACAACGAGTGGGGGTACTCGTGCCGGCTGGTCGATCTGATTGACCGCCTGTTGTGACGACCTAGCGATCCGGGCAGTCGTCGTAGCGGTCGCGCCAGCAGCCGGATACGGCGAGCGAAGCTGCGCTCTTGAAGGCGAGCCCGAGGTCTCGGTCACTCGCTCGGGGGGCGCGGCCGATCCAGACCGAGAAGCGGTAGCCGGAGAACGAGCCGCCGGCTCTTAGCCACTTGAGCTGTGGGGCGGCTTCGGTCGCGATCTCAGCCGCCTCGAAATCGCCGCGAGCCGGCCAGTCGCGCCCAATCGGCGGAAACTCATCCGGAGGCCCGCCGTTCGGCTCCTCGAGGACGAAGAGGACGACGCCGTCGGACGGGAACTCGTTGGCAAGCGCTCCGGTCGGAAACTGGTTGTCCTCGAGGACGGGCTCGTCCATGCGGGCGACGAGCTTGTCCGGAAGCCCCCAGAGAGGCAGGTTGCTCGCCCAGAAGAGCAGGCGCGGGCGCGAGGTCTTCCCGGGCCGATAATCGAGAGGCGCTCCCGGCCAACTGGGCGGTGGACGAAGAGAGTCGCCGGAGTTGTCGCTTGCGAGCGGCCAGCCGGCGTACGGGTCGCGCGGGGGAGCAGGCAGGCTGTAGAAGCGAAGGCTGTTCAAGGTTGCCTCGACCTGCGCCACACGCTCGTCGGTCACCCCTCTGCCGAACGCAACCAGGAGCTGGAACGGTCGGTCCGCGGCCCGGAATGTCGTCTCGTATCCCGGCCCGGGCTGGCAGAGCCCCTTCTCGAGCTTGCCGCGCCGCAGCTCGAAGCTCTCGGGCCTGGGCGGGAAGCGGGTTCTCGGCAGATCGGCCCAGACGTCTCCGCGAGCAGGGCGATACTCGGTGAGCCAGACGAACGCGCCGTCCGGCGGAAGCGTTGCGAGCGCGGCCTTCGGAGCGCACTCTCCGCCTTTGTCTCCGTCTCGCAGAGGGTACGAAGCGACCGCGAGCACCTCGCGCGGATCGGTCATATCCGTGAGCGCTCGCGCTCGATGCCAGTGGGCCGGGTACTTACCCGAGAGGCCGACCCCGGAATCGTGAAAGCGAAGGACGCCAGAATCCCCGCTCCGGGCGCTCTCCTTGGCCCCGCACGCCGCTGCACCGGCAGTGAGGAGAGCCGCGGCGATGCAGAGCCAGAGGCGCATCTGACCGTTCTACGAAGACGACGCCGGCTGAGGTCCGCGAGTAGGCTCCGCGCCCTGTGAAGCGCCCGCGCTCGGTCCGTGACGCCTACGTCGCCGGCAAGCGCGTGCTCGTGCGCTCCGACCTGAACGTGCCGCTCGAGAACGGCCGCGTTGCCGACGACACGCGCATTCGCGCGTCGCTGCCGACTCTGGAGCTGCTGCTCGAGCGCGGGGTGGACGAGGTTGTCGTCTGTTCGCATCTCGGCAGGCCCAAAGGTGAAGACCCCGCGTTCTCGATGAAGCCGGTCGAGGCCCGCCTCCGAAAGCTCCTGCCCGACGAGCGGATCCGCGTCCTCGAGAACACGCGCTTCAACCTGGGCGAGTCGAAGAACGACCCCGACTTCGCGCGCGAGCTCGCGGACGACTGCGACCTGTACGTGAACGACGCCTTCGGCTCGGCGCACCGCGCCCACGCCTCCACGGTCGGCGTCGCCGAGCTGTTGCCGGCCTACGCGGGCCTCCTGCTCGAGCGGGAGCTCGAGGAGCTCGGGACGCTGCTGGGAGAGGTCGAGCGGCCCTTCGTCCTCATCTCGGGCGGCGCGAAGGTCGAGGACAAGCTCGGGGTGCTGAGGAACCTCGGCGATCGGGCCGACCATGTGCTGATCGGTGGCAAGATGGCCGAGGAGATCCGCGATGCCAACCCGCTCCAGTTCGAGGTCGAGCTGCCGAGCGACATCGTCGCGGCTGCCGCGTTTGCCGAGGACGCGGAGTCGAAGGTCGTGCCCTACGAGGCCCTGCCGGACGGCTGGCTCGGGCTCGACATCGGCCCTGACACGCGTGAGTCGTTCACCGCGAGGATCGCGGCGGCGAGGACGGTTTTCTGGAACGGCCCGATGGGCGTCTTCGAATGGCCGCGTTTCGCCGGGGGCACGAACGCGGTGGCAGAGGCGGTCGCGCACGCGGACGCTCACACGGTCGTCGGCGGCGCCGATTCGATCCGCGCGCTGGCGGAGATGGGCCTCGTGGACGAGGTCGACTGGGCCTCGACCGGCGGTGGAGCCGCCCTCGAGCTGCTGGAAGGGAAAGAATTGCCCGGCGTGGCGGCAATCCCGGAGGCGGAGGCGTAGGTGCTGATCGCAGGCAACTGGAAGATGTACAAGGGTCCGGCCGAGACGGCCGAGTTCTGCGTCGAGCTGAAGCGCCACGCTGCCGACCTCGAAGGCGTCGACATCGCCGTCTGCCCGCCGTACGCGTCGCTGGCCGTCGCGGTGCAGATCCTGGCCGGGACAGAGATCGCCGTCGCTGCCCAGAACGTCCACTGGGAGCCGGAGGGCGCCTTCACGGGCGAGGTCTCGGCGCCGATGCTGCGCGAGCTCGGCGTCTACGGTGCGATCGTCGGCCACTCGGAGAGGCGGCAGCTCTTCGGCGAGACGGACGAGGGCGTCGCGAGACGCATCCGGGCCGCGCTCGACGCCGGCCTCTCTGTGATCGCCTGTGTCGGCGAGACAGAGGCCGAGCGCGAGGCCGGCGAGACCGAGGACGTCCTCCGGCGCCAGGTCTCCGTGCTCGAGGCCGAGGACAACCTCGTCCTCGCCTACGAGCCGGTCTGGGCGATCGGGACAGGCAAGACCGCGACACCTGAGATCGCCCAGGAGGCGCACGAGTTCGTCAAAAGCCTGCTCGACGTGCCCGTGCTCTACGGCGGCTCGGTGAAGCCCGAGAACGCGGGGGAGCTCCTCGCGCTTCCGGACGTCGACGGCGCCCTCGTCGGCGGCGCGTCGCTCGACGTGGAATCGTTCGCGGCGATTTGCCTCAACGCTACGCGTCCTATGTAGGTGGACGGGCCATGCGAGGTCGGCGCCAATGCCAAAGTCCAGCCTCGTAGCGCTCGTCATCCTCGACGGCTGGGGGCTCGCGCCGCCCGGTCCCGGAAACGCGGTCGAGCTCGCCGAGACGCCCGTCTTCGACCGGCTCTGGGCCGAGTACCCGCACACGACGCTCGAGGCCTCGGGCGCGGCGGTCGGCCTGCCACCGGGGCAGATGGGCAACTCCGAGGTCGGCCATTTGACGATCGGCTCCGGGCGCATCCTCTTTCAGGACCTGATGCGGGTGAACAAGGCGATCGAGGACGGCTCGTTCTTCGAGAACCCCGCCCTCGTGGGTGCTTTCGAGCGGGGGGAGAGCGTCCATCTGCTCGGTCTCGTCTCGCACGGTGGAGTCCATTCGCACATCGACCACGTGAAGGCGCTCCTGCGCTTCGCGCCCGAGAAGACGTGGATCCATGCCTTCACCGACGGGCGTGACGTGTCGCCGACGTCGGCCGTTCACGATCTAGCCGAGCTCCCCATCGAGCGCATCGCCACCGTTGCGGGCCGCTACTACGCGATGGACCGCGACCAGCGTTGGGACCGCACGGACAAGGCCTTCGCGGCCATCGTCCGCGGCAGCCACGACGTGGGGTCAGACCCCGCACAAGAAGTGCAACGAAGTTACGACGAAGGTGTGACAGACGAGTTCATCGAGCCCATGTCCTTCGAGGGCAGGCCTCGGCTCGGGCCCGACGACTCGGCGATCTTCTTCAACTTCCGGCCCGATCGCGCGCGGCAGCTGACGGAGCGCCTCCTGAGCGCAGGGTTCGACCTGACGACGATGACGCGCTACCGCGACGACTTCGACTGCCCGGTCGTCTTCGAGGAGCAGGACGTCCACGAGACGATGGCCGAGCTCTGCGCCGAGCACGGGATCAAGCAGCTCCACGTCGGCGAGACCGAGAAATACGCGCACGTGACCTACTTCTTCAACGGCGGCCGCGAGCAGGAGTGGGCGGGCGAGCGCCGCATCCTCGTGCCTTCCCCCCGGGACGTGCCGAGCTACGACCACAAGCCGGAGATGTCGGCCGCCCGGGTCGCCGAGGAGTTCGACCGCGCGCTCGCCGGCGACGGCTACGGCTTCGCGATCGTCAATTTCGCGAATCCGGACATGGTCGGCCATACGGGCTCGATCCCGGCCGCCGTGAAGGCGGTCGAGGCGACGGACGAGGCGCTCGGCCGGGTCCTCGAGGCCGTGGAGCGGGAGGGAGGCATCGCCCTCGTGACGGCCGACCACGGAAACGCCGAGGAGATGCTCACCGCGGAGGGAAAGCCACAGACGGCACATACGACGAACCGGGTCCCGCTCGTCGTCACCGACCGCGGCGCCTCGCTGAAGGAAGGAGGCGAGCTCAGCGATCTCGTGCCGACCGCGATCTCCCTGCTCGGCCTTGCAAAACCTTTACAGATGTCGGGCCACAATCTGATGGTGGAGACCGAAATGCGGCTAAACTAGGCCACCTTTTAATGCCCCTCCAGCAGCCTGATCTTGGCGTCCTGCGGAAGGCCCAGCGAGGAGACGAGCGGGCGTTCAACCTCATCGTCCGGACCTACGAGGTCCCCGTCTTCAACTACGTCCTCCGGCTGGTCGGCGACCGCAGCCTCGCGGAGGACCTGACCCAGGAGGTCTTCCTCCGCGTCTTCCAGGGCCTCTCGAAGTTCTCGCTGCGCTCGAAGTTCACGACCTGGCTCTTCCAGGTGACGAAGAATCGCGTCCTCGACGAGCTGCGCGCGAAGGAGCGCCGGCCCCGCCTGACCGTGTGCCTCGACGACATCGCGCCGCTCGAGGTCGTTGATGCGCCGTTCGAGCGAGTCGAGACGATGGATGCGGTCTGGCGCTCTGTCGGGGAGCTGAACGTCGACCTCAAGATGGCGCTGCTCCTGAGGGACGTCGTCGGGCTCTCGTACACCGAGATCGCCGACGCGCTGGAGATCACCCTCGCCACGGTCAAGTGGCGGATCTTCCGCGCGCGGGAAGACGTGCAGATCGCGCTCGCCCGCGAGGGCATCACATTCGGCGAG
>WNFU01016442.1_pt1 | contig 13597 bp, 13 predicted proteins | sample 5400121 | NCBI WGS metagenome assembly WNFU01 (sample SAMN13153360, study PRJNA577476) | soil metagenome | isolation source: 100 cm soil or saprolite under grassland replicate 1 | place: USA:California | collected 2016-06-15
CGATGCGCATCGGTGGCCCAGTCTGCGCCGATCATGGGACAATTGACGTCTCCACCTTGGGGAGTGGCCAAACGGTAAGGCACCTGACTCTGGATCAGGCGATTGAAGGTTCGAATCCTTCCTCCCCAGCAGATCCGAATGAGTCCGCAACTCCCGCTCTCCGCGCGACTGGGAGGGCACCTGATGCGAATTCAGCCGATGCCTCGGATCTCGAGATCGTTCCGGCTCGCGTCGATTTGAGCCTGCCAGGCTCAACTGACTCCCGCATGTACAGACTCGCCGAACGCTACTGATGAGCAGTCGCCGCTGCGGAAAGCCCGTAGCCACCGAGGGCGAGGGTAGACCGGTGCGGGGGTTTGACGGGGCAAAGCGCTGTAGGTAGCGGTCCGCGCGCGACGCCCGACCTAGTGTCTTTTCAAGGAGGAGCCACCCTCAGTGCTGCTGACGATCCGCACCACACACCGTCCGGCGACCGACCTCGGATACCTGCTGCACAAGAACCCGGCGCGCTCGCAGGTGTTCGAACTGGCCGCAGGGCGCGCGCGCGTCTTCTATCCCGAAGCGACAGACGAGGCCTGCACGGCGGCGCTCCAGGTCGAGATCGACCCGATCGCGCTCGTGCGTGGGCGCCGCGGCTCGACCGAGGGCGGGCTGCTCGACCAGTACGTCAACGACCGCCCTTACGCGGCCAACTCCTTCCTCGCGACGGCGATCGCGCAGGTCAATGGCAGCGCTCTCAACGGGCACTCCGCCGAGCGCCCCGAGCTCGCCCTGACGCCCATCCCGCTGCGCGCGTTCATCGCGGCTTTGCCTAGTCGCGGCGGCGAGTCCCTGCTCGAGCGTCTCTTTGGTCCGCTCGGCTACGAGATCGGGGCGACGCGGCACGCGCTCGACCCGGAGCGCCCGGAGCTGGGACCCAGCCCGTACTACGACGTGACGCTGACCGCGACTGTGCGGCTGCAGGACCTGCTCAGCCATCTGTACGTGCTGATCCCGGTGCTTGATGACGACAAGCACTACTGGGTCGGGCGTGAGGAGATCGACAAGCTGCTCAAGCGTGGAGAGGGCTGGCTCGTGTCTCACCCAGCGCGTGAGCTCATCACCGAGCGGTACCTGCGGCGACAGCGTCACCTCACGCGTGAGGCGCTCGCGCGCCTGACCGCAGATGAGACGACGGATCCGGATGCCGCCGCGACAGAGCACGCCGCCGAGGAGGCCGAAATCGAGCAGCCGCTGCGCCTGAACGAGACGCGGCTCGCCAGCGTGGTGTCGGTCCTCAAGAGCGTCGAGGCGACGCGCGTGCTCGACCTCGGCTGCGGCGAGGGCCAGCTCATCCAGGCGCTGCTCAAGGACAAGCGGTTCACGTTCATCACGGGCGTCGACGTCTCCGTGCGCGCGCTCGAGACGGCGGCGCGCCGGCTGCGCCTTGCCGAGATGCACGAGACACAGCGGTCGCGCGTCCAGCTCGTCCACGGCTCGCTCGTGTACCGCGACAAGCGTCTGGACGGTTTCGACGCGGCCGCGGTCGTCGAGGTGATCGAGCACCTGGATCCGTCGCGTCTCGCATCGTTCGAGCGCGTCGTCTTCGAGCACGCGCGACCGGGCACCGTCATCGTGACCACCCCCAACCGCGAATACAACGCGAAATTCCCAGCACTCCTGGCTGACCGCGCGCGTCACCGCGACCACCGTTTCGAGTGGACACGTGGCGAGTTCGGCTCGTGGGCCGAGCGCGTCGCCAGCGAGCGTGCCTACGCCGTGCGCTTCCTTCCTATCGGACCGGAGGATCCTGAGCTCGGATCGCCGACGCAGATGGCGGTGTTCACCCGATGAACATGCAGATGCCCGAGTTCGCGCTCGTCCTGCTCGTCGGCGCATCCGGCTCGGGTAAGTCGACGTTCGCCGCCAAGCACTTTAGGCCGACGGAGGTGATCTCCTCGGACTGGTGTCGCGCCGCTGTGTCGGATGACGCGAACGATCAGGCTGCGACGAAGGACGCCTTCGAGCTGCTGCACTTCCTCGCGGGGAAGCGGCTGGCCGGGATGAAGCTCACGGCCATCGACGCGACGAACGTCCAACCGGAGGCGCGCAAGAGCCTCATCGAGCTCGCCCGGGCGCACGACGCGCTGCCGGTCGCGGTCGTCTTCGACCTTCCGGAGCGCGTCTGCCTAGAGCGCAACCGTACTCGGCCCGACCGCGACTTCGGGCCCCACGTCATCCGCAACCAGACGCAGCAGCTGCGCCGTTCTTTGCGCTCTCTCCAGCGCGAGGGGCTGCGCTACGTATGGACGCTCTCGACGCCAGAAGAGGTCGACGAGGCCACGATCACGCGTCAGCCGCTATGGACCGACAAGCGCTCCGAGCGCGGACCCTTCGACATCATCGGCGACATCCACGGCTGCTTCGATGAGCTTGTCTCGTTGCTCGAGAAGCTCGGCTATGCAATACGGGTCGATCATGACCGCGATCACCACATCGAGGTCACACCGCCAACTGGCCGGCGCGCCGTGTTCCTCGGCGACCTCGTGGACCGGGGCCCGAACTCGCCCGACGTGCTCCGCCTAGTGATGGGTATGGTCGAGGCGGGCACGGCGCTGTGCGTACCGGGGAACCACGAGGCCAAGCTGCTGCGCAAGCTGCGCGGCAAGGACGTACAGCTCACGCACGGTCTCGCCCAGACCGTCGAGCAGCTCGAGCGCGAGACGCCCGAGTTCCGCGAGCGCATCGCCAAGTTCATCGACGGCCTGGTGAGCCATTTCGTCCTCGACGGCGGCAAGCTCGTTGTCGCCCATGGCGGGATGAAGGTGGAGTACGCCGGGCGCGCCTCGGGACGCGTACGTGAGTTCGCGCTCTACGGCGACACCACCGGTGAGACGGATGAGTTCGGGCTCCCCGTCCGGCTCAACTGGGCGGCCGACTACCGCGGACGCGCCACGGTTGTGTACGGGCACACGCCCGTCCGCGAGGCCGAGTGGCTCAACAACACCATCGACGTCGACACCGGCTGCGTCTTCGGCGGCGCGCTCACGGCGCTGCGCTACCCCGAGCGCGAGCTCGTGTCGGTGCCGGCCGCCCACACCTATTACGAGCCGGTACGCCCGTTCCTCGCCGAGGACGAGCACGCGCCACGCCTCACCGCGCAGCAGCATCACGACGAACTGCTCGACCTCAAGGACGTGCTGGGGAAGCGGATCGTGAACACGCGCCTCGCGGGCCGGATCACAGTGCGCGAGGAGAACGCCTCCGCGGCGCTCGAGGCAATGAGCCGCTTCGCCGTCGATCCGCGCTGGCTCATCTACTTGCCGCCGACCATGTCGCCGTCCGAGACGAGCACCCGCGACGGTCTGCTTGAACATCCCGCCGAAGCGTTCGCCTACTTCCGCGGACGCGGCGTGCCCCGGGTCATCTGCGAAGAGAAGCACATGGGCTCTCGCGCGATCGTCATCGCCTGCCGCGATGCGGACGTGACGGAGCGTCGCTTCGGTATCCGCTCGGGATCCGGAGGGGTCGTGTACACGCGCACCGGTCGGCCGTTCTTCTCGGACGCGGCGCTGGAGTCGGCCCTGCTTGCGCGAGTGCGCCAGGCCGCCGAGTCGACCGCGCTATGGGATGAGCTCAAGACGGACTGGGTCCTCCTCGACTGCGAGCTCATGCCTTGGTCGGTGAAGGCGCACGAACTGATCCAGCAGCAGTACGCACCGGTCGCCGCATCGGCACGCGCCTCGCTCAGCGCCGAGGCGGCCGCGCTGTCTGCGCGCGACGGCGAACCCGAGCTCGTGTCCGCAGCCGAGGACGCGCGCTCTCGTCTCGGCGAGATCGAAGCCTTCAGCGAGGTCTACAGGCGCTACTCGTGGGACGTGCGCTCCGTGGATGACCTGCGTCTGGCGCCGTTTCACGTTCTGGCGAGCCACAACCACGTCCACACGGACCAGCCTCACACCTGGCACCTCGCCTGGGCGGCCCGTCTCGCGGAAGCGGACGGTCCGGTGCTCACTGTCACCCCGTCCGTAGAGGTGGACCTCACCGACGCGAGCAGTGAAGGCGCCGCGACGCAGCGCTGGGAAGAGCTCACCTCTCGCGGCGGCGAGGGCATGGTGGTGAAGCCGCTCGAGTTCATCGCTCGGTGGAAGAACGGCCTCGTCCAACCGGCGCTGAAGGTGCGCGGGCGCGAGTACCTGCGCCTGATCTACGGCCCTGATTACACGGCGCCGCAACACCTCGAGCGGCTACGCGAGCGCGGTCTCGGCGCAAAACGCTCGTTGGCGCAGCGCGAGTTCAGCCTTGGCCTCGAGGGACTGGAGCGTTTCGTCCATGAAGAGCCGCTCCGGCGTGTTCACGAGTGCGCGTTCGCGGTCCTGGCGCTGGAGAGCGAGCCGGTCGACCCGCGCCTCTAGTCGCCGCCTCAGTGGGTGCGGGAGCGCGGCGCAGGGCAATGACGAGGGCCGCAATAGCCTTCGTTCATGCCGCATCTTCCGTGGAGCTGGCCACGTCGACGAGGAGCCCCTGTGGAATGGGCCGACGTCACTGTCCCTGCGGTCTCACTGCGTGGGCGGCGCGGCCATGGCATCGAGGTCCAGGTGCGTGCGCGTACGAAACCATACGAAGGGTTCGACTTCGCCCTGGCAACAGTGACGACGGCCTCCGATGGGACCGAAGATCGTCATGACAACGTCCTCTTGGGGATCAGCGAGCTGGAGTCGTTCGCGGACTTGCTCCTACACGCGCTTGCTTTCCCACGCATCGATCGCACGATCTCGGTCTTCGACGATGAAGCGACACTCCAAGTGAAGCAGGCGGAGCCCGGTAAGTGGAACGTCAGATTCGGACCGGTTCACGTTCCACCGGCCGGCGCAACGTGGAAGAACTTCCCAGATCTCCGGTTCCAGGTCGATAGGGGGGACATCGAGCACGCCCTCAGCGCCTTCCAGGATCTGGCCAACCGCCTCGCCGATTAGCGCGTATCACACGATCTCCGGCAGCCTTTCTCCCCAAATCCCGACATGGGGCTTCGCGCCGCCGCTAAGCGCGGCTCCTAGGGCTTTGTCTCGGGTCGAAAGCCGAGCGGCCGCCTCGGCGGTACCGGCGGGTTCTCTAGCGCATCGAGGACCTGCCAGATGTCGCTGAGCTCTGTGCCGATACGCTGCTCGAGTTCCTCGAGCCGGTGTCGGAGTTCGGCGTGGTCGGTCTGCATCCGACGCAGGCGCACGAACGCGCGCATGATCAGGACGTTCATCGCGATCGCCCGTGGACTGTGAAGGACGCTCGAGAGCATCGCGACACCCTGCTCGGTGAATGCACGCGAGGCGGTACGCCTTCCGCCTCTTCCGCGTATTGAAATCACAATTTGTGACCTCAAACGCTCCGTCTCCTCGGCGCTGAGCCGGAACGCGAAGTCCTCGGGGAAGCGCGCCGGGTTGCGGTCGACTGCTTGGTTCAGCGCGCTCGTGGCCACGCCGTAGAGCTCGGCGAGGTCGGCAGCGAGCATCACGCGGACGCCACGCACAACGTGGATCCGCGCTTCGACGGCCTCCGTCGCGTCGGATGCGACCGCCGGCAGCCGTTCCTTTGATCGAGGCAAGTTCCGACCGACCTCCTTGGGTTTGCGCTCTGACGGTCGTTCGGAGTGGACTTGCCGGGACCAGAGACGGTCGATGGATGTGTTGCGCACGTTCGGTCGATTGCGACCGCCGTGGCAGATGATCATCTGACTCCACCGAGAGAGCGGCCCCGCTCCCTGCAAAGATCGTGGGGATCGCTATAGAACTCGCGAGTCCGTTCGCATGTTCGATCACCTGACTCTGGATCAGGCGATCGAAGGTTCGAATCCTTCCTCCCCAGCAGTGTTTTCGGCGACCACCTGATCCCGCGTCAGGTGAGGTGGACAGAATTCTGGTCTACGCTCTACACTCGCCCGATGAAGACGTTGCCGCTCTCGGACGCGAAGGCGAAGCTCAGCAAGGTGGTCGACGACGTCGCGCGGCGGGACGAGCGCGTGACCATCACGCGCAACGGGACACCGGCCGCAGTCATCCTCAGCGCCGAGGACTACGAGTCGCTGAACGCGACCCTCGAGATCCTCTCCGATCCGGAGTTCGCGGCCGACGTCCGACGCGGGCTCGAGAGCCTCAAGCGCGGCAAGGGTCTGACGCTGGCGCAGGTCTTCGAGAAGTAGTGCCGCGGCGGCGGCCGCTGGCCATCGCCCCTGAGGTCGCAGACCTCATCCGCGTCCTGGCTCCCAACGCGAAACGTAAGATGCGCGAGGCGATCGAAGCGATCCGGGAGGACCCGACGATCGGGAGCGAGCTCGTGCGCGAGCTCAGTGGCCTCCGGCGACTCCGGGTCGGGCAACTTCGCGTCGTGTATCGGGTCGCCTCCCGACACGTGCAGGTCATCGCGATCGGTCCGCGAGCGACCATCTACGTCGACCTCGAGGCCCGCCAGCGTCGCGGGGAGAGCCGCGAGCCTCCGCGCATGTTCAGAACTTCTGATCCCTGATCAGGGAACGCAGAGCTTCAAGAGGTTCTTCGCCCGCGAAGTTCGTCGATGCACCGAAAGCGATCGACGGGGACGTGATGCCGAACGGACCATTTCACAGCGAGCGCAGAATGGACCACTGCCGCGCATCCATTCGGGGCCGTCGAGGATCAGATCGAGCGCCAGCAGGTCTCGCTCATGGCGGGCTGGACGGATCCTTACTGGGGATCCATCCTCCCCAGCAGAGGACCACGGGCACCGCCAAGGTCGCGCTCAATGAAGGAGGCTCGACGTGGCTGAAGAGAACAAGCCCGCGTGGGTGGAGCTCTCGAGCACGGACCCCGCGGCATCACGCGCGTTCTACTCCAAGCTCTTCGGCTGGAGGATCGACGTCAACCCCGACCCGCAGTACGGCGGGTATGCGCTCGCGTACACGGGCGACGCGGGCGTCGCCGGCATCGGCACGAAGCAGCCGGGCGACCAGAGCCCGAGCGTGTGGTCGATCTACATCGGCACGAAGAACGCGGACGAGACCGCCAAGAAGGTCACTGCGGCCGGCGGCAAGGTCGTCGCTCCGCCGTTCGACGTTCCGGGCCAGGGACGGATGACGGTGTTCCAGGATCCGAGCGGCGCGTTCATCTCGGCGTGGCAGGGGCAGGCCATGTCCGGCTTCGTGGCCGGCGGCGAGCATCAGTTCGGTTGGGCCGAGCTGAACGCACGCGGGATCGACAAGGCGCTCGCCTTCTACAAGTCGGTCTTCGGCTGGGATGCCAAGGAGAGCACCGCCGGCGGCGCCGACGCGCCGCCGTACACGGAGTTCCAGCTCGGCGGTGAGAGCCTGGCCGGCGCCATGGAGATGAACTCGATGGTCCCGAAGGAAGCGTCGATGCGGCGTTCAAGAAGGCCACGGGCGCCGGCGCGCGCGAGATGGTCGCGCCCCAGGACTTCCCGGGCGGCCGGTTCGCGATCATCGCGGATCCGCAGGGCGCGGCCTTTGGCCTGCTCAAGATGCGCTGAGCGCGCCACGCCTAGGGGATCCCCAACTGGCTGGGCTCCGGGAAGCCGCGCCAGTAGAGCCCCCAGCCCACGAAGAGGAGCGACGCGACCACATAGCCCACCAGGAAGAACGTCGCGAGGCGTCCGAGCGCAGCGCGTCGGGCGGCCACCGCGAGGCCGATGATGACCGCGACGGTGAACGGAAGGCCGATCACGACGGTCGCGCCCTCGATGATCGCGAGGAAGAACGTCAGGCCGTAGAGCGCTCCACCGAGCACCGACGGCCACCTGGCGGTGATCGACCGGTCGCCGTAACGCAGCTCCGTCCACACGATGAGGACGCTGAACGCCATGATCGCCACGTGCCAGAGCACGTGGCTCGCGACCTCGTCGAAGAAGTACGCGAGCGCGTACGCGTCGCTCGTCTCGTCCCGGATCTGGTGACCGACCGAGTTCGCCGCGTCGTGCATGCCGAGGCCGTAGGCAAGGATCACCGAGACCAGGAGGAACGAGATCGTGAGCCGGCCGTCGAGCGGCGCGCCCCGCCCGCGCCTCAGGAGCAGCCAGTACAGCGGTATCAGCAGGAACGGCCGGAGGACGATGAAAGCGTCCTCCGTCCTCGCGAGCGGCAGCAGAGGGAACGGTGCTTTCAGGAACGGCGGGAGGAGATGCAGGATCGCGAACGCCACGGAGAACAGGAGGAGGTCCGTGGCGGGAATGCTATCCAGCCGGCAGACATCCCCGCGAGGCGCTCGTTCGTAACCTACGCGAATGACCCGAGGGATCCTGACCCTGCTCGCCGTCCTGCTCGGTCTGACCGGTATCGTCTGGATCCTGCAGGGCATCGGCGTCCTGCCGGGCTCGTTCATGACGGGACAGATCGTCTGGGCCGTCATCGGCGCGGCCCTCCTGCCGGTCTCGGCCGTCTTGTTCTGGGTCGCTCGGCGTCGCGCACCATGAGCTGACGCTCCGACCCATCGCCGGGTCTTTACAGGCCGTTCACACGCCCCGCGTCATGAGCCCCGCCGCGGACGCGTATCACCGGATAGATGAAGCCCCGAAGGCTCGTCCTGCTCGTGACGGTCGGTTCCCTGCTCGGCATCGCGTGCGCGCGCCCGGGTACGGCTCCGCCTCCGCCGCCGTCGGCGATCGGCACGGAGGCGCCCGCGCCGCCCCCGGAATATGCCTCGACGTATCGCGCGCTTTCCGCGTCGCTCGACGCGTGGGAGCGCACGCTCGCCACGAAGCAAGCGACGAGTGCGCCCGTCTTCGGTGCGCACGTCCTCGTCGCGAATGGGGATCGCGGTACCGACGTGCTCTCTCCCTCGGTGATGCCGCTCGTCGACGCGGAGCTCGATCGGCTGAAGGAGCTCGGCGTCCGTGGCGCGACCGTCACGATCTCATTCCCCCTCCTCAACGCCGACCAGCCGCGCGCCGCCGACATCGCATCCTTCTACGAGACGGTCGCCGCGCACGTGCGGGCGCGCGGGATGACGTTCACGGTCGAGCAGCACATCGCCTTCTCGGGGACCGTGTTCTCGGACGTGCAGTTCGACTTCTCGTCGCTGCCGTTCGACCGCTTCGTCGAGCTCGACCGGGCGATGGCGCAGACGATCATCGACCGGACGCACCCCGACCACCTCAGCGTCCTCTCCGAGCCCGACACCTTCGTCCGCCTCACGGGCTACAAGCAGGCCGGGACGCCCGCCGGTGCGGCCGCGATGGTCGAGCGGATCATCGGCGGACTGCGTCGGGGATCGACGAAGGTCGGGGCCGGTGTCGGCGCGTGGCTGCCGAACTCCAAGGAGTACGCGGCCGCGATGGCGGGCATCTCGACCGACTACGTCAGCCTCCACATGTATCCGCTCACGGACGCGACCGCGCGCCTCGCGCAGGCCGTCGCCGACGCCGCGAAGGCGCGCGGGAAACCGCTGGTGATCGACGAGGCCTGGATCTACAAGATGGGCCCCGGCGAGCCGGCGGCGGCGGACTTCGAGCAGACGACGGAGTACTTCCGCCGCGACCTGTTCAGCTTCTGGGCGCCGATCGACGCACGGTTCCTGCGGCTCGTCGCGGAGTTCGCCCGCCAGAACGACGTCGCGTACGTGGCCCCGTTCTGGACGACGTACTTCTGGTCGTACGTGGATCACTCGCCCTCCACGAAGGACCTTTCCTATCCGAAGCTCGCGCAGCTCGCGAACCAGGGGGTCATGAAGGCCCTGCGCGACGGCACGTACACATCGACCGGCCGCGCGTATGGAGCGGTCGCTTCCCGCTGAGCGAGGACGGTGGACCGCGTTAGCGTTCCGCCGATGGGCTCTGCGCGGCGGATCCTCATCCTCGGCGGCGGCTTCGGCGGTCTGCATCTCGTGCGCCACCTCGAGCGCGAGCTCCGGCGCGGCGAGGCGGACGTCACGCTCGTCGACCGCTCGAACTACTCGCTCTTCACGCCGCTCCTCTACCAGGTCGCGACTGGCGAGCTCCCACCCCACGCCATCGCGTATCCGCTGCGCGTGCCGCTCGCGCACGCTGGCGTGCGCTTCCTGCGAACGGAGGTCGAGGCGATCGACGTCGAGCGGCACGTCGTGCGCACCGCCGACGGCGAGCTGCCCTACGACACCGTCGTCATCGTTCTGGGCAGCGTCACCAACGACTACGGCATCCCGGGAGTGCCTGAGCACGCGGTCACGCTGAAGTGGCTCGAGGACGGCCGGACCGTGCGGCACCGGATCCTCTCCACCTTCGAGGAAGCGGCGCTCGAGCCCGACCCGGCGCGGCGACGCGAACGGCTCGCGTTCGCGATCGTCGGCGCCGGCCCGGTCGGCGTCGAGCTCGCCGCGTCCATGCGCGACCTGATGGACCACACGCTGCGCGGCATCTACCCGACGATCGACGTCCGCCGCGAACCCTCGATCACGCTGATCGATGGCGCCGACCGCGTCATCCCGCAGATGGACGCGCGCCTCTCGCGCATCGCGGCGAAGAGGCTCGAGCAGCTCGGTGTGCGCGTCACCCTCGGCACCCTCGTGTCCGAGATCACGAGGACGTCGGTGCGCACGCGCGACGGGCGCACGATCCCAGCGCACACCGCCGTCTGGGCCGGCGGCATCCGCACGAACCCGGTGGTCGCGGCGGCCGACCTGCCGCACGCGAAGGACGGCCGTCTGCTCGTCGACGCGTTCTTCCGTGCGGGCGGCCGGGGTGATGTGCTGGCGTTCGGCGACGCGGCAGCGGTCGACCATGACGGCACCCCGCTGCCCCAGCTCGCCCAGGTGGCGGTCCTCGAGGCGCGCGCGGCGGCCGCGAACATCGCGCGCCTCGTCCGCGGCGAGCCGCCGCTGCCCTACCGGCACAAGCGCAAGGGCGATCTCATCGCGCTCGGACGCACGAGCGCGGCGGCCGAGTTCGCGCGGCCGGTGCACCTGGTGCTGTCGGGCCTGCCCGCGTGGACCGTCTGGCGGACGAACTACCTCATGCAGCTGGTCGGCGTGCGGAATCGCGGGACGCTGCTCGCGGAGTGGCTGCTGTCATTCTTCTCGCACCGGATCGTCTCCGACATCACCTGAGCCCGCGCTCCAGCTCGTCGAGATGCTCCCCGCGATGGTTCGCCCGCACCAGGCTGATCACGTTCGCGGCCACGATGCGTTCCACCCATTCGTCAGGCAGCCCGGCGACGAGCGCGTCCACCGATCGCGCCGTCGCGACCGCGAGCTCGGCGAGCGTCCGCGCCGGGACGGCGAGGAGCATCGGCTTCGCCGAATCGTTGATCCACTCGACGTCCGACGGATGCTCGGGCCGCGGCACCTCGCCGCTCCGTCGCCAGCGCTCGATCAGCACGACGATCCGCTGATCCCAGAACGCCATGTGCCCGAGCACCGCGGCGACCGTCCAGCCCGCGGGCATCGGTCGCGCGAGGTCCGCGTCCGAGCACCGCGCGACGAGCGCCTCGAGCCGGGCGCGCTGCGCGTCGTTCTTAGGCACGTAGCTACGGTCGACCGTCATGGGTGATCCTCCTTCTTGCCTTCGGCGCACACGACGCCACGGTCGCCGACCACCGCTGAATGCGACGTGCCCGCCGGCAGCTCCATGCGATCACCCGCCTCGAGGTGGATCCACTCGGTCGGCGCCACGATGAAGTCGATGCTGCCTTCGAGGCAGTACAGGATCTTCGTGTACGTGTGGTCGTGCCAGCCGTAGCGGTCGCCCGGCGCGTTCGACCAGCAGTACACGTCGCGCGCCTCGCCGCGGAGCCGCGCCACGAGCGCGTCGCGGGTCACGACCCGCTCTCGTCGCTCATCGCTCGGCGTGCTTCCGCGGCAGCGGCGAGCGGTCGCCGACCCACAGCGCCGGCGGAACCGCCCACTGGCGCGCGAGCGCGTTCAGCGCGCTCGCGTACGACGACCGCGTCCGGCTGAACGCGTCCCACGACGCGTCGGCGTCGGCGAGGCGATACCCCGCAGCCGCGAGACGCCCGCGGGCGTCCTCGAACTCGGAGCGCTCCACGCCGACGTCGCCGTTATGGGGGAGTCGGAAGAGCCGTGCGACGTCCTCGACGAGGTGGTTCCCCGCCGCCCACAGCATCCGTGCCGCGCCCTTCGGGGCGTCCTCGACCGTCGTCATGACGAGCGTGGCGGCGTCCAGGACGGCGCCGAGCGCGCCGATCCACGACTCGTTGTCGTGGCTCGAGCGGAAGAACGCGAGGATCGGATACGCGACGTGCGTATCGAGCACCTCGCCTGCCCAGCGCTCCCACTCCGCGAACAGGCGCGCGAGATCGTCGCGCATGCCCTCGTGCGCCATGGTCTCGAGGAGATGCACGCCCGACGGCGGCGCGCCGGCGCGCTGATCGAGCGTGACGACGAGCGCCTCGCGCCGCTGGAACGACGCGAAGAGCGAGAAGATGAACGAGATCGAGAGCGCGACCACACCCAAACCGGTCGCGCCCGCGAGGATCGCGACGGCGCGCGCCGCCGGATGCAGGCCGACGACGTCGCCGAAGCCGATGGTGAGGAGCGACGTCCCCGCGAAGTAGGCGGCCTCGAACACGTCGGTCGGCACGGGACGAACCTGCTGGCCCATCGCGAGGAGGACGAGCCCGTACCCGAAGATCAGGCCGAGGATCCACAGGCCGAGGAGCGCGACGAGGAGCAGCGGCGCGTACTGGCCGAGCACGCGTTCCCGATCCCCCGACGACCCGCGGAGCTCGGCGAACCTCCGCCACATCGGCCACGTCAGCCGGGTGAGGATCGTCGTCGGGCGGATCCCGGGCGTCGGACGCGGCACGACGACCGACTGGAACACGTCGTTCAGGATCCAGATCACGAGCGCCAGGCCGATGGCGCCCTCGATCAGCTCGGCCACAGCCGCTAGTCTTGCGCGCCGTGCGCATCCAGGCGGACCTGCTCATCCCGGGACGCGCCTGGAAGGCGGGTCGGACGGTGAAGAGCCTGGCCTGATCCGCGCAGTCAGCGGCCGGCGAGCGCCTCCACGACCGGCGCGAACGCCTCCATCCCCTCGGCGGGGATCGTCCAGTACGTGATCCCGAGCCGGTCGCGATGGCGCAGCACCTGATCGCGGATCCCCGACCGGGTGCCGGCGAGGAGGTACGGCGATCCGATGAGCCCCGCGACGACGAACGCCTCCGCGGTGGCGCCGATCGCGCCGAGCGGACCGCCGGCGCCCACGGCGTTCACGTGCGCGACCCAGGCGCACAGCTCGAGGCGCTCGAAGCGCGCTCCGGCCGCGGCGCGCAGCCGCGCGACCTTCGCGGCGGTCGCGTCCGCCGTGATCTCGCGCACGCGCGGTCGGCCGCGCGGCGTCATCTGCGGGATGAACGAGACGATGTCCGCCTCGCGCGCGGCGATCCGCATCATCCGCGGGCCCCCACCGCCGATGACGAGCGGGGGGTGCGGCCGCTGCACCGGCGTGACGCCGAGCTGCGCGCCGCGGATGCGGTAGTGCGCGCCCTCGTGATCCACCGTCTCCCCGGCGAACAGCCGTTTCACGATCGAGATCGCCTCGACCATGCGGTCGATGCGGACCTTCGGGGCGTCGTACGCCATCCCGAGCTGGCGGTAGTCGCTCATCATCCAGCCGGCGCCGATCCCGAGCTCGACCCGCCCGCCCG
>WNFU01012299.1_pt1 | contig 13595 bp, 11 predicted proteins | sample 5400121 | NCBI WGS metagenome assembly WNFU01 (sample SAMN13153360, study PRJNA577476) | soil metagenome | isolation source: 100 cm soil or saprolite under grassland replicate 1 | place: USA:California | collected 2016-06-15
TGGTGGGCAGCAAGTTGGCCGGATTACGCGGATAGTATGTGCGTCGTTGCGCCGTAGCCAGCAGTTGCCGCTGGGCCTCCTCGGCATTGCCAGCCACCGAGAACGCCGTCTGGTCCAACCGCTGCAACCGCCGCAGCTGCCATTGGATCCCCATCCTGCGGATGGCGCGACCAAGAGCGAAGCCTTCCCAACCATAGCCTTCGAAGAGCCGAACCAACCGAAGCTGGAAAGGCTGCACAAGGACAGTCAGCGCCAAGGCGCACAATACCAACGCCACGAGGTGGGATAGTCGGAGACCGCCGATTCTCTCCATGAGTCTCGCGATATTGGGCGAAGCTGTTGGCGCTCCGGTAGCGAGCAGACCAAGGACGACGAGCATCAGTGTCGCGGTCGGCAGCAACCCACCGACAACGATCCTGACAGCGGTTCCCCCCGCAACTACCGTGCCTCGGTGCGAGGACTGCGCCTGAGTAGTCGCCATTCCAGCTACAGAGCGAGCGGGTTCGCTGCCTTCGGCGACTCCCCTTTGTTTACGCGCTTCTTGTCGCGGCCCCACTGTTCGGGTAGCTGGCTCCAGCGCCTCGTCCAGCTGGGTCATCAGCACCACGCCCTGTCTCAAAGAGGCGAACGTACGTTCGAGACAGGCTAGTCGAACATATGTTCCCAAGGGCTGTCAACAGGGACTTGGCGGGTCAGTACCAGCGCCGTGGCGTGCAGTCCCTCCAGCAAGACGAGCAGCGTCTTGGTGGTCGCAGCTGTGTCGGCCAGGGTCGCAATGGGCTAACACTGCCGAGAGCCGCGACAGAGCGGGCCCGGGCCGGAGAGCAACCGTCCGCCGGTCCTGGAGCGGCGGCGAGTTCGGCACCGGCGACGGCTGGCGCATCACGCCATGCTTCGACCATCGGCTGAGTTGGCTGCAGCAGCCAGGTTTGGTTCGGACCGTGAGCAGCCGGGAGCGGACTGTCACATCACCATCACGGGCCGGGCTGGCTTGGTCTGTCAGGTCCGCAAGCTCGGGGAGGGCGGCACTGACACCTGCGAACACTGGACATGACGGTTACCCTGTCGCCAATAGGGTTGAGCTGCGGTGATAGTGGTGTGATGGTGCACGCGTTCGAGTGGGATGGGCGCGACCCGGACCAGAACCACGCACTCCACGCAGTGCGTCTAGCAGCGGAAATGCCGATTCCCACCACGCCGCGGTGCCGCGCAGGCCGCTGAATGGCCTGTCGCAGGTTCGAATCCTGGGCAGGGCACCGACCAGATCCTCGCAATCCGGACTGTCCAACTAGCAGCGGAAATGCCGATCCGGCTGGCCCCACAACGGCGCATCGGGCAGTAGGTAGGGGGCCACAGCCATGCGGTGGCTGGACAGGGCGCCCAAGTCCGATGCTTGCCGCCGGAGCATGCGATGCCCCGCGTAGAACTGATTCGCCCTGGGTTTGTGGAGGCTCCATCGCTGAAAGGAGAATACCCCCCCGGGGGGTAATGGGGTCCCTTACGTGGTGATGGGGTCGAGGGTGACACGGAAGCCAAGCGCCTGGAGTTGGCTGACGAGGCGCGAGGATGTCCCGAGTTCCGTGGAACTTCGGTGGCGGCCCCGATGACCATCAGGCCGCTTCCACCACCTCCTGATCCTCGCACAGACCGGTGACAGTTTTGGCAACCTCGGCCTCCAGGGCGGCGCGTAGCGCTGGCAGGTGCAGGTAGCCGTTGACGCGGCGGAACTGCTTGCCGGCCTGGACCATCCCCGCAGCGCACCAGCGCAGCGCCATGGTGCCGTCCTGCCAGCGCTTGACGTTGCCGGCGTGCTCGCGGCAGATCGACAGCAGGCTCTCGATCGGGTTGGTCGAGCGCAGCGAGCGCGCCAGGGTCGGTGTGATTCGCCAGGTCGAAGCTGTGTGGGACCGACCCCAATGGGGACGAGATGGGGCTGGTCGGTTCCGGGCGCTGCCCACTATGATCAGGCAGCTTGCTTTGGCAGGGCCTGCCACCCTGCCGTCAACCGCAAGGAGTCCCTGGGATGGCCGACCGGATCACCGATCCGCCGCCACCGGAAGTGGCTGCCCAGCTCGCCAACCTGGCGGCCGCGCTGGACCAGGTGATCCCCGCAAAGCAGCCCGGCCGTAACCTGCTGCTCGGGACCTGGAACGTCCGGGCGTTTGACCGGCTGACCTCCAAGTGGCACTCGGCGGCGGGGGACTCCCCCATCCGCGACCTCAGCAACCTGCTGTGCATCACCGAGGTCATCCGCCGCTTCGACATCGTCGCGGTCCAGGAGGTCCGCAGCAGCGCCCAAGCACTGCTGGCGATGCTGCAGGTATTGGGGGATGGCTGGGCGTTCCTGGTCACCGACGTCACCGCCGGTGCTCAAGGCAACCATGAACGTCTAGCCTTCGTGTTCGACCGGCAACGGGTCCGCCCCTCCGGGCTTGCCTGTGAGCTGGTCGTCGCCGCAGAAGACGCCGGCATCCCCCAACCCACCCTGCAACGCCAGTTCGCCCGCACCCCCTACGCGTGCAGTTTCACCTGCCAGACGACCCCGTTCACGCTGGTCACCTTGCACGTCACCTACGGCCAAGGACCCCAAGACCGCGTCGCCGAGCTGCAAGAGATTGCCAGGTGGTTGGCACGCTGGACCAAGGGGAGCGACGCGTGGGGGACCAATCTGATCGCGCTTGGCGACTTCAACATCGACCGGCAAGACGACCCGCTGTATCAGGCGTTCACCTCCACCGGCCTGCGACCACCCGCCGGGCTCAACCAGGTGCCCCGCACCATCTTCGACGACCCCGACCCGGCCGCGCCGCCAGACCACCGGCACTTCTACGATCAGATCGCCTGGTTCGCTGACACCCCAGGCGTGTCGGCCCTGTCGATGGCGTACGCCAACGGCGGGATGTTCGACTTCACCGCTGGGCTCATCCCGGCCGCCAGCAGGGTGCAGCTGTCGTGGCGGATCTCTGACCACTTCCCTCTGTGGGTCGAATACCTCCTGCCACCCTGACCCGCCGAGAGGTCCGCTCCCGCCCCGGACATGAGCAGCCGCCGACCGCGCGTCTTCCTGCTCCGGTCGGGCGAACAACACCGTCGCGCATGAGCAACTCCTCGCAGCACCTGCCTGCCAGGACCCGCTCGATGATCGCGGTCAGGTCACCGGGGCTGTCACCTGGGCGGGCGTCCCGCTGGGGATGGAGAACTACCAGTGGCGCGAGCGGCTGCTGGACGCTGGGAAGGCGGCATGGGCCACCCTGGGAGACGACGCGGAACAGACCGAGATCGAGCAGCCCAAGCGGAAGGTCGGCCAGCGTCATCCCGATGGGGGAGTGGTGAGAAGTCTGAATAAGAGCTCACCCAGGAGGAGCGGATGCACAAGGCGTTTCGGCGACACCTGACAGACAAGGCCTTCGCCCGCGCCCGCGACGATCCCAAGCTCGTGGCGCTGCTCCAGTATTGCCGCGCTGATCCTTCGCTGTCGATCTTCCTTCGAGGGGACACGCTGGATGTCTACTGGGAAGGGTTCGTCGTCTTCCACGTAACCATCTCCTCACGGAAGATTCGTGTCGGGTCCGAGCGCGACAAGCCTGTCGGCGGTCTGCCGACCTCACTCGACGACTGGGACCCGGCGCTGCTCCCTGACCACATCGCCTGGGTGAAGAACCTCCGGGCGGAGCGGGTGGCGACCAAAGCCCCAGAGCTCCGTTTCGAGGCGGCCGTCATCCGCGACAACCAGGCGGTCGGTTCTCCCGTGATGGTCATCGATCGCCAGATCGCCCGTCCGGGCCGCAAAGACCAGCTCGATCTGATGCTCCTCGATGTGGGTTCCTCACGGCTGGCGCTTGCGGAACTCAAGGTGAAGCGCAACAGCGAAATCGGGGGACCCGTCCTCGACCAACTCCAGCGCCATGTGAACGCCTTCGGCGCGCTTGCTCCGGAGTACGTTGAGATCCTCAAACAGATGCAGCGGCTCGGCCTTGTCGCCAACCCTCAAGCGATGATCGACCTGCAGAGGCAGCCCATCCCGATCGTCATGCTCGCCGGCATACCGGTAAGAAAGCTTGGCGCACCAAGCGACAGCCCGCTGCTGCACACTCTGCGGCAAAAGAACAAGGAGATCTTGGCGAGCTGTCCGGGCTGGGACGCGCGGATGCTGGTGTTCCCCCGTCAAGCTGATCAATCGTTCTCGATTCCCACATCGCTTGAGGATCTCCCGCGGATCGAGGATTGGTGCGCCCGCTACCTGAGCCAGTCATCCCTCCCACAGGAGGGATCGTTTGATCAGGAGCACAACCGGTGGGGCTGAGGCCGTCTGAGCCTGGGATGGGAGCGTCCCGCCCGACGGGCCTTCCGTAGTCGATTTGGAACTTGTACGGCGCACTTGCGCCTCCTCGTTCAAGCCATCGTTCCTACCGCCGCTGCAGACGGCTCTCGGCGAGGCGGAGACGAGAAACGCGCTGCATGACGCCATAGAAGAGCTTCATGACCAGCAGCAACGCGGCAACGCTAACCCACTACTCCGCCCAAACACCCTCTGCGTCGTATGTGCGCTATACCACTTCCAGCCGTCCGCAGCCTACTCGATCAGTTATTGCGGCGTGCCCCACGGGGTGTCGGGCAAGCCCAAGCGTGCTGGCGATAGGGCCACCAGCGCCGATTTGACTCGACCACCCGCGAGGAGACTCGCGTCGTAAACCACGTCACGGGACATGGCCGTGCCAGGACGCGGTGGTCGGCGTGGGTTGATTGATGGCACGGTCGGCGTCGATCGGAGCACGAGTGCGGCCGACGTTGTGCCCCGCAGACCCCATCCGTGGGTCCGGTGCGTGAACTGTGTGAGGTCGCGCCGGAGGCGGCTATGCCCTGGTGGTGTCAGCGTGTCCCGCACGATGGTCGGCCCCGAAGGGTGCAGACGCGCAAGCCTCACCACGCCTATCCGAACTCTCTGGATGAAGGCGTCGGACCGGCTAGAGGAGGCTGGTGTCACACTTCTCCGGTAGGGTCGGATCATGGCGTCAACGAAGCGGAAGGACATTCCCGATCCCGTCACGAATCGGCTGTATTCGCTGTCGGGCAACCAGTGCGCATTCCCTGGGTGCACGAACTCGGTGACCTACCAGGAGGCGCCGGGCGAGAAGCCGGTGACCTTGGCGCAGCGGGCGCATCTCGTGGGCGTTGGCAGGCAGGGTCCCAGGTCGAAGGCGGCGCCGCTGTCGGACGATCCGAACGCGATCGAGAACCTCACGTTGCTCTGCGGCGTTCACCATCCGATCGTGGACAATAACCCGCGGATCTACTCGGTCGAGGTGCTTGCGAAGTTCAAGGCCGACCACGAGGCCAGGATGGCACCGAAGGATCTACGGGTGTCGCCACCGCAGCTGGAGCCCGAGACGGTTGACTTGTCGTTGCTACCTGTGTCGGCGCTGCCGGCGGTGGTGTGGAACGCCAAGTCCCTGTTTCGAACGACCGAGGAAGTCGCCGCGCATCTGCCACGCCCGAGAGGTGCTCAAGTGCTTCCCTTCGTGCTGCTCGGCGGCAGGGTCTGGGCGTTCCACAACCTCGCGGAGACGAAAGGGCCGTTCAATCAGACTGTGGAGCCCTCCACCGCTGAGCAGGTCGATGCCGATCAGATGTTGGAATCCGACGATCGGAACATCTACGTCTGGTTACTCAACGCAGCGCTGCGACAGGCCCTGCTCCGCCGCGGCGTCCGCCACGATCGAGCACATGACCGGTACTACTTCCTCGCCGACCACGAGACCGTCACCCGCCGCGTGGAAGCCAAGACAAAGACGGGGAGGAGACAGTCCGCGAAGAAGGTCGTACGCCAACAAGGAGAGGCAACTGACAACCCGCGTGACGTCTGGTGGCACCTCGCCGCGCAGCTGCGATTCGAGGAGTTCTCCCCTGGTGCGTGGGGGCTGACGATCCGACCTGAGTTCCACCTCACCAAAGACGGCCGCGAGCCGCTCGATCCGCGCCGCGTAGGACGAAAGATCACCAAACGCAAGTCGCGCATGTACAACGAGGGCTACTTCGATGCCGTGCACTTCTTCCGTTACTTCCTGCTCGACGGCAATGCCAGACTCCTCCTCTATCTTGGCAAGCAGACCATCCGGATCGAAGGCGACTTCCCCGCTGTTGACGCGACCTGGGCACGGATCGATGACAAGCGATTCGACCCCATTCAGATGCTGGACAGCGGTGATGAAGACGACGTGCTCGACGCCGTGGTGAACGAGTTCACTCTCGATGAAGACGAGTGGGACTGGGGTGCCGAGCACACCGAGGATGATCGATGACCCTGACGATCAAACCGCTGCACTTCGGAGTGGAATGGCTCGATGAACCCGAGCTTGCCTTCGGATCCGACGTGACCCACATCGACCCGAAAGTCGGCATCCCCGCCGGGGGCCCCTACTCACGCGACGAGCCGAACCATCCGGCGGTCGTCACCGCCGGGTTCGTCGGCACCGCCGAGTGCGTCGCCCAAGCTCGCAGGTGGCTCGCCCGAGCATCCGACGGTGTCGACGGCGGTGACGACCACCACCCGTTCTGCGGCTACCAGCCGGAGGGCCCGTTCGCGTCGCGGCTCCGCGTTGACGGACCCCACGCCAAGATCACAGCCAACGACATCCGCGACCTCACCGCCGACCGGCTCAAGAAAATCGAGGGCTTCAATCATCTACTCACCCTCGTCGACGACCGCCTCGGACAGCTCGCGAGCCTCGATGCGCCCCCGACCCTTGTGTTCATCACTCTCCCGTCGGTCATCACCAAGCGGTACTGGTCCGTGCACCGGTGGAGCAAGGGTGTCGAGACGGTGTGGAACCTGCGCGCTGGGATCAAGGCTCGAGCGATGCAACGCCGACTCCGGACCCAGCTGTTGTTGCAGGACACGATCGAGTCCGACCTCGAAGCGCACACCTCCGAGCTTGAACACCCCGCCGACCTCGCCTGGAACCTCTTCACCGGCATGTACTTCAAGGCCGGCGGGTTTCCGTGGACACCGGTCGGCATCCCCGAAGGGACATGTCATCTCGGGGTCACGTTCTACAGACCCCACGGAGAGACGTCCGCGATGCGAACCAGCGTCGCGCAGGCGTTCGCTGAGAACGGCGAAGCGTTCGTCCTGCGAGGCAACCGGTTCGAGTGGGAAGGCAAGTGGCCGCACCTACCCGCTGACGAAGCTGCAAGGCTCGTCACCGATGTCGTCGACCGATACACGTCGACTATGAAACGCCCTCCACGGCGACTTGTGGTGCACAAGCAGTCTCGGTTCTTCGCCGAGGAGCGTTCCGGATTTCAGGACGCGTTGAAGGACTTTGAGTACGACCTTGTATCGCTCGCACCGTCAACCGGTGTGCGAGTCATGCGACACGGCGAGTACCCGCCACCGCGGGGCGCATGCATCACCGTGGGTGACCGCCGGTACCTGTACACCACAGGGTACGTACCGTCTCTTGGTCGCTACCCGCACGGGCACGTTCCGTCCCCCGTACAGATCACTGACCACGTCGGCGACACCAGCGCCCACGAGCTTCTCAGCGAAGTCCTGCTGCTCACCAAGATGAACTGGAACTCCGCCCGGTTCGCCGAACGAGTACCGGTCACCGTCCGCTTCGCCGGAGAAGTAGGGGCGATCCTTCGCGACCTCCCCGAGGACTTCACCCCTGAAGCCCGATATGCCTTCTACATGTGATCCTCCGGCGTCGGCTCCGGATCAGCGGAAGCTCGCTGCAGGCGTGATGAGGGTCATGCGGAGCATACGGTCAAGCGGAGACAGCCGTGACAGCCCTTCGGATGGCGTTCGTGATTGGAAGGCGATGGGCTACCACAGCCGATCACGGCGAGGTGGTGGTTCGACCCCGGTTACATGCCCGGCCTCAGGGATCGGGCTCTTCGCCCTGCTTATAGCCCTGATGGGATCAGATGTGGGCGTGCAAGGATTCGAAACTCTGCACCGGCTGTGAGCTGCTCTTGAGTGCATTTGGAACGTGTACAGATCCTGTTGCCTAATTCCTGGTCATGCCGCTGGTTCGAGAGCGGCGAGGTGGCTGGTTCGGGTGCGGTCGAGGGGTGGCCGGTCCACCAGGCGTCCAGCCGGATCAGGTTGATCGCGGTCGCGGCGAAGACGTGGGCGAGGTGGGTCTTGGCCAGTCCGACGTAGCGGGATCGGCGCACCCCGGTGACGGCGACGGCCTGATGAATGGTGCCTTCCACGCCGGCTCGGATGGCGTAGCGCTGCTTCCAGTCGCTGGTGGCCTGCTCGGCACGGGTGGCTTGGACGGCTTGGTGGAGGTGGCGGGGGCGGAGCATCAGCTGGCGGCCGGTGCTGGTCCTGGCTGCGCGGGTGCACTGCTGGCGGACCGGGCAGGCCCGGCAGGTGGCGGCGGCAAAGCGCACCACGATGGATTCGCGTCCTCGCTCGTTGCACGCAGACCAGCTGCTGCTGTGGTGGCCTTGCGGGCAGGTAGCCTGCTTCCTGTCCCAGTCGACGGCAAAGGCGGCGCCGTCATCCACACCCTGGCCACCTGCGAATGGGTCAAGAAGGGCCAGCCGCTGTGTTTGATCGGCGACTCCGGCACCGGCAAGTCCCACCTGCTGATCGCCCTTGGCACCGAGGCCGCCATGGCCGGCTACCGGGTCCGCTACACGCTGGCCACCAAGCTGGTCAACGAGCTGGTCGAGGCCGCCGACGACCGGCAGCTGTCCAAGACCATCGCCCGCTATGGCCGTGTCGACCTGCTGTGCATCGATGAGCTGGGGTATATGGAGCTGGACCGCCGCGGCGCCGAGTTGCTGTTCCAGGTGTTGACCGAGCGGGAGGAGAAGGCCAGCGTGGCGATCGCCTCCAACGACAGCTTCGGCAAAGCGCACAGGTTCCCGGCAACGTGTGCGCGGTGGGATCGAGCCTTCACAGGTTCGGGTGGCCGTGCGGCCGTGCCAGCCGTGGCGATCATTGGCCGCGCTGCTCGCCGGTCACGACGCCAACTGAGGTCGGTGGGTCCGGATCGCGTGGCCGTGGCGCGGTGGTGTTGGCTGGTTACCGTTCGCGCACGGCGTAGGTCAGGTGGGTCACCATGGGGGTGGGATCCGCGCGGACCGGGTCCAGGGTAACAGCACTGGCGACAGCGTGATCGAGAACTCGTCGATCAGGCCGGCGTTGAGGTATTCCAGGATCGTCTCGCCGCCGCCGGCGATGCGGACGTCCCGGTCTCCGGCGGCCTCGCGGGCCTGGTCGAGGGCGCTGTGGATGCCGTCGTTGACGAAGCAGAAGGTGGTCCCGCCCGGCCGCGGCCACGGGTCACGCTGGTCGTGCGTCACCACGAACACCGGGGTGTGGAAGGGTGCTTCCTCCGGCCATGCCTGCGCGCCGAGGTCGAACATGCGCTTGCCCATGACGCTTGAGCCGGTGCGCTCGTAGGTGGCCTGCAGGATGGCGTTGTCGCGGCCTTCCTCGCCGCCTTCGCCAAGCTTGAGGTTCTCCCGGAAGAACCGCTGGTTGAACGCAAACTGCTGCAGTTCCATCCACTGCGCCATCCAGCGCTTCAGCCTCGGGTCCTGCTTCCGCTGCTCGGGCGTGGCGAGAATGCCTTCCATCGACTTCGGTGCGATGAAGCCGTCCAGCGACATCGTCACGCTGAAGAACACCTTCCCGGCCATCAGCGGCCCTCCTCCCCCGCCTGGGTGAGCTTGGCGACGTAGGCCGCCAGGTTGCTCAGCGTCTGCTCGCCGCCCTCGATCGCGTGGTAGCGCTCCACGGCCTCGTCGCGCAGTTGCTTGGTGGGGAACACCGTGCGCATCACGATCCGGGTCGCCTCGCCGTGCGGCTGGAAGGTCAGGGTCGATTCGAAGGCGTTGGGGTCGTCACGGGACTCGCCGTGCAGCAGCGCGATCCGCTCCGGTGGGACGATCTCGGTCCAGGTGATCCACTCCTGATAGTCGGTCCCGTCCGGGGCGTGCATCACGAAGTCCCAGGCCCCGCCCGCGCGGAACTCGAAGGCTCGGGTGGTGGTGGTGAAGCCGTCCGGCCCCCACCACTGCGACAGGTGCCGGAATTGCGTGAACGCCTCGAAGACCAGCTCCCGCGGGGCGTCGATGTCCCGGAGAGCACGATCTCGCGGTCGGCCGTCGCCGGTTTGCTCCGCGCCCCTTGACCCGTCGTCGCCATCGGCTACTCCTCCTGTGTCGTTTGCTTCAGCTCGCGCACGTACTCGTCCAGCCGGTCGAAGCTCTGATTCCAGAATTGCTCGAATCCGCCGACCCACTCGTGGATCGGGCGTAGCCCGCGGGCGTCTAGGCAGTACAGCCGCTGCTTGCCCGCCCCGCGGACCCGCACCAGCCCCACTTCCCGGAGCACCCGCAGGTGCTTGGACGCCCCCGGCTGGGTCATGCCCAGCGCTTGGGCCAGCTCGGTGACCGGCCGCTCGCCGGTGCGCAGCAGCGCCAGGATCTCCCGGCGCTGCGGCTCGGCGATCGCGTTGAAGACGTCCGAGGTCGTCGCTGCTCGTGCCATGACGACAATCATATTCCTATATCGGCATGCGTCAAGCACTTGGGCGCTACCGCGACGGTGTCAACGCCGGTGCCTGTCCTGGCCTGCCCACGTCTCTTCCCCGAGACGTGGGCAGGCCGATGACGGGCCTCAGCGGCGGCCTGATAGCTCAGGACTATGGACGACTCCATCGTTGTCGTCGCTTGGCAGAAGGCCGTCATGGACGCGGTCGGCGAGATAGATCATCACGCCTTCTGGGTCCATGCCGAACGCGGCGGCGACCAGCTTGGGGTCCATGGTGTTGACCAGGTCGACCAGGCGGGTGCACCGTAGCATCCGCGGCGGGACACCGCAGGCGTCCAGCACGTGGCTGACATACGCCGTGGACGCCGGCGTGCGGTGGGCCTTGGTGCCGCGGGTGACCATCACGTGCGGGTTGTCGGTGCGAAGGTGTTCGCGGTGGGCCAGACTGCGCTGCAGCACCGTCCAGCTCGCCGGGTCCAGCGGCACCGGCTGGGGACGCTGCCCGAGCCGGATCGTGCAAGCGGCGGGGTCGATCTGGTCGACCCGCAGCAGCCGGACCTCGCGGCTGGAGGCTCCGTGCAGCAACGCCAGGACCCCGAGCAGGGCCTCGTGGGGGTGGACGTCGGGGTCGGTCATCCAGCGGCGAAACAGCCGGCGCTGCGCCTCCAGGTCGACGGTCCACCCGTGAAGCCGCTGGGCTGCTTGGCCGACAGCCCACCGGTGGGGTCGGCCAGCACCAGCCGCTGGCGTCTGGCGAAGCCGAAGAACTGCCGCAGCACGGTCAGCCGCCGCTTGCGGCCGTTGGGCAGGGTGGCCAGGAACGCCTCGACGTCACCCACGTCGACCAGCGCCCAGTCCAGCTTCCCGCGCGTCTCGGCTAGGAAGCGGGCGAGGTCGCGCAGGGTGGCCAGGGCCGCCTCGATGGTGCCGTCGGCGCGTGGGCGGGTGCCGGCCCGGCGGGCGCGCTCACGTGCCCGCAGCATCCACGCAGCGAACGCCGCGACCGCCGGGCGCAGCGCGTTGGGAGCGGCGTCGATGCGGCGTTGGCGGCGGCCGACGGCCAGCCGGGCGGCCTGGTCGGTGAGCACCGCCAGCCCCTGGCTGGTGAAGAAGCCCTCCAGGGCGCGGGCCAGCGAGCCCATCGAGCGGCCCGGCCGGCGGGCACGCTCCAGCAGGGCCTGGGGGTGGCTGGGACGCTCCTCCTCAAGCAGCTGCCCGAGGGTGGTCAGCATCGTGCAGGCCCGGCCGACGCTGTTGCGGGCGGCGAGATCGGCGACGAAGCCCTCCAGCCAGGTGGGTGGGTCGGCCAGCCGGGCGGCCAGGTGCTGGCCGCGGACGAAGGGCCGGTCGGGGTGCCGCTGCCAGCAGGCCGAGCACAGCCCGAGCGCCTCATGCCGCCGCAACCGCCCGCACCCGGCGCAGACCCTGGGCGGGTCCTTGGCCTGCCGCGGGCGCGTGCAGGGGCCGCACCAGCCGGTCTCGGCACGGAGATATCCGCCTCGGCCGCAGCGCGGGCAGGGCCGCCGGGCCGCCTCGCGTTCGGCCTTGCGGCGGCAGTCCCGACACAGGGTCGCCGAGGCGGCCCGCACCGGATGCCCGCAGCGGGCGCACACCCGCGAGCACAACACGCACCGGCCGGTGGCCGGCTGCAGGACCCGCTGCCGGCCACAGCCCGGACAGGACGTCTTGGCGGCCTGCTCGGCGCGCCGGCGGTGGCAGCGGCAGCACACCAGCCGGTCGCGATAGCCAACCGGCGCGCCGCAGTCAGTGCAGTCCCGCTGCCGCTTGCCCACCGCTGGACCTCACAGGGGCGGCAGCGACCGGCCCCGCGCCGACGCGGTCTTGGGCTCCTCGGGCACCGCCGTGGGCGGCGGGATCGGCTGCGCAACCGGGGTGGTGTCGACCTCGAACAGCTCGTTGGGGGTGCACTCCAGCGCGGTGCACAACGCCGCCAGGGTGGACAGCTTCACCTGCGCGGGCTCCTTGGTCAGCAGCGCGGACACCGACGCCGCCGACAACTCCAGCCCCGCCCGCTCGCGCAGCAGCCGCCGAAGCTGCGTCCCGGTCCAGATCTCCCGCTGGGCCGCGGCCATCCGCAGCCGCCACCGGATCCTCATGCGCCCTCATCCTCCCCGGTCAGCTCGCCCAGGGTGGTGGTGACCGCGCGGCGGTAGGCGTCCTCGATGAACGTGGCCGACGGCCGCACATACCGCATCGTCGAGCTGACCGTCCAGTGACCGAGCAGCTGCTGGATGGCCACCAGGTCCACGCCCCGCTCATACAGGTGGGTCGCGCACGCCCGCCGCAGCCCATGGTGGCTGAACCGCTCGACAACCGGGCGGCCCTCCAGCTCCATCAGATAGCGCAGCCGGTTGCGGATCGTGCCCGGATGCAGGCTGCCGCCGGACTCATCGGCAAACAGCACCGGGCTGTCGGGGAACTTGCCGCGGACATCCTCAAGGAACCAGCGCACCACCAGATCCAGGCCGTCCAGCATCGGCACCCACCTGGGTCGGGGACCAGAGGTGCGGGCGCCCTTGCCGAAGCGGACGTGCAGCTTGCCGAACGGGCCGCGGCTGAAATGCACGTCTGGGCAGTCCAACCGCGCGGCCTCCTCCGAACGCAGCCCGGCGTGATACAGGGTGCGAAACAGCGCGTAGTCCCTCGCCGCAGGCGCGTACTTCCGCGCGCTGGCGATCCGAGTCTTAAGGAAGTCGAAGAACGCCGTCACCCGCTCCGGGGTCGGCGGCGGCAGCAGCGCCGGGGAGTCATCGCCCACATGGCGGGAGGCGTTGAACTCGTCCACCGGGCAGACCAGGCGAACCCCGAAGACCGCCTGGATCTCGGCCGCCTTGCGGGCCTGCAGGAACCGGTGGAAGCCCTTGAAGATCTGCACGTACTCCCGCCGCGTGGCCGCCGCCCGCCCGGCCACCGCCAGATCCCCGACGACCCGGTCGATGTCCTCGGGGGTGACCTCCCAGGCGGGGCAGCCCAGGGCGGCCAGGGCGCGCTCCAGCAACCCGGTGTCGTTGTCGATGGTGACCGGGCTGAACCCACGCGCGTGCCAGGAGGCCAC
>WNFU01015702.1_pt1 | contig 13593 bp, 9 predicted proteins | sample 5400121 | NCBI WGS metagenome assembly WNFU01 (sample SAMN13153360, study PRJNA577476) | soil metagenome | isolation source: 100 cm soil or saprolite under grassland replicate 1 | place: USA:California | collected 2016-06-15
CAGCTGGAAGCCCTCGGCTTCACCGTCACCCTCGCCCCGGCAGCCTGACCCGCCCCGCACCACCACATCCCGCAACACAGGAGCCGGCTTCGCCGGCTGCTGCCGCCTGCCCGGCTCAGGTAGCTATTTTCGGTTCAGTGGCCGGGTGGTGGAGCAGAGAAATATTCGCCTCCTCTGGTCGGCTATGCGGGCCGCACAGGGGGTCCACGCGGCCGTGGCGGATAGCTGGGTGAGCGGCCGGCTGAAAGGGCGGTTGCGCTCCGGTCGGCCTGGTCGGCGCCGACGGCGGGTCAGGTCGGGCCGTAGGTGTCCGGCCATGGGGGGTCGGACGGGTGGTCGTCGACGGTGGGCCAAGTGCCCTCGTAGTCGAGCGTTGCCTCCACCAGCCGCCGGCGCATCAGCGGCTCGTTGACGTGCAGGGACTTGGTGTCGGTGGGGGTGGGCTCCCAGCCGCAGGAGGTGCAGAACACCTGGCCGGACAGGTTGAACTGAGCGTCGGTGTGTCGCAGGTAGACGCGTGGTCCAGGGCCGTCGGCGAAGTCGGCGGTGTCGTCGGCGTCGACGCGGATGTAGCAGGGCTCGTGCAGCTCGGCTGGCACTGTCCAGTCGCTGTCGTGGCAGCGGGGGCAGCTTGGAAGGTCACGCATCGCGGTGGTGTGCTCCTGGTTGTCAAGGCCGATCGGCGTCGAGCTGTCAACGGCGCTGCCGGCCGGTCGGTCGGGTGCTGGGCTGGAGGCGGCGGACCGCGGACGCGACAAGCCACTGCTCGCACCGGCGGCGCTGCCTACCTGGTTGGCGAGCGCGTGCCACGCCCAATCCGATGCGCCGCCCGCGGCGGCGGGCGCAGGGCAGCCGCATCAGCTGCAACCATTAGGCGTTTGCGGTAAATGAGATGTGTACGTGGTTGAAGTGGTTCCGCGCGCAGCTCGAGGCGGGGTCGCGGCAGGCATGCCAGCCGGGCGCGGGCGCGCGGAAGTCGATGATCTGGCCTTGGAAGATCACGTACTTGACGTGCAGCGCGGCGGCGTTGGCCGCGGCCCACTGGGCGACCTGCCAGCCGAGCGCGGTGTTGGTGGCGACCATCACGTCGATGGCGTGCGCCTGCCCGTTGACAGGGTAGTGGTCGCTGTTTTCGACGTGGCCGGAGAACGGCGCGCAGCCGCCGATGTCGGCGGTGCCGAACAGCTCGGTGACCAGGTGCTTGGCGTAGTCGGTCGCGGGTGACAGTCCGCACGGGCCGGGGGTGCCGTAGCCGGCCGGGATCTGGCCGTCTGCGGTGGGCGCGGCGAGGGTGGCGAGTGCCTGGTCGGCGGCGCCGAGCTTGGCTTGGTAGGCCCCGGAGGTGTAAGTGGCCCAGGCGCGCCAGTCGCTGCCGGCCGCCGAGATCCGGTAGGTCGCCTCGGCGGCGCAGGCGAGCTGGTCGGCGCAGGCGTCGGCGACTTCGGGGTGGTAGCAGTTGTTCAGCTGCCAGGCGCCCCGGTCGGTGGAGCCTTGAGGGCAGCCGGGGGTGGGCGGGTTGGCGCCTCGGGCGGCGGGGTTGCCGCCCGACTCGGCCAGCCCGACCGCCACCGCCAGCCGCAGGCCCTGGCCGGTGAAGCCGGCTCGGGTGGCGGCGACCACCAGCCCTGGGGCGCCGCCGGCGCCCGGCCCGGTCGCCTCCGAGCCGCCGGCGCCCGCGCCGACCGCGGCGGCGACCAGCACCACCGGCACCAGCAGCAGGCCGGCGGCGGCCAGGACAAGCTTCACGGCGCCGCTGCTCGGTCGGCGTCCTCGTCGTGGAGTGCCGCGAGTTCGGCTGGGTCGGTTGTGACGATCTGGTGTTCGGTGGTGCTGGCCAGCGAGCGCAGCGCGACCCGGTGCGGACCGGCCAGCAGCAGCGCGTCGCCGGGTTGGGCGGCGAGCAGATGGGCTTGCTCGCCTTGGGAGAGGCCGAACGCTCCGGTGAGCGCCTCGATGGCCTGGGCTGCCTGACCGAGCAGCAGCTGGGTGGCGGCATTTTGGACGATGGCCTGGCCGAGCGGGCTCTGCAGGACGTCGGCGGGATCCTGGGTAACCACGGTCAGCGCACACCAGTGCTTGCGGGCGGACTTGGCGAACCGGTACAGGTACCCAGCCGCAGCGGGGTCGCGCAGGAGCTGCCAGGCCTCGTCGACCACGACCAGGCGGCGCTGCCGGTCGGTGGGGTTGCTGGCGGTCCGCCAGACCGCGTCCAGGGCCAGCAGCATCCCGGTGGCCTTCAGCTCATCAGGCAGGTCCCGCAGGGAGAAGACGACCAGATGCCCCTCGGGGCGGGTGGTGGTCGGCCCGTCGAACAGTCGGCGGTGGGTGCCGGTGACGTAGGGGGCGAGCCGGCCGGCCAGGGTCGCGGCGACCCGGCTGCCGTCCTGCTCGAGTGCCGTGGTGAGGTCGGCGAGCTGGGGTGCGGGGCGGGCGTGGGTGCGCGGGTCGGTGGTGATCCCCTTGGCTTTGTAGGTGTCGAGGACGGCGCGGTCCAGCGCGGCGGTGGTGTCGGGGTCAAGCCCGCCGAGCAGCACGCTGATGAGGGTGTGGGTGAACAGGGCGCGGCGGGCCAGCGTGTCCGGCTCGCCATCCTGGGGGAGGTCGAACGGGTTGAGGCGCTGGTCAGGGTGGCCGAGGTGCAGGTAGGTCCCGCCGACCGCCTCGGCGAGACGCCGGTATTCGTGTTCGGGGTCGATGACCAGGGCCCCGACGCCGTGGTAGAGCCAACGCAGCAGCTCCAGCTTGGCCAGATACGACTTCCCCGCCCCGGATTTGGCGAGGATGACGCTGTTGTAGTTCGGCTGTGCCCACCGGTCCCAGACGATGAGCCCGCGGGTGTGGGCGTTGCGGCCCAACAGCACCCCGCCAGTGCTGGGGGTGGGCAGGTCGGCGCTGGCGAACGGGAACCCCGCGGCCAGCGCTTGGGTGTCCATGGTCCGCCGCAGGCCGAGCTGGTCCACGCCCAGCGGCAGAGTGGTCGTCCAGCCCTGCAGGGTCCGGAAGGTGGCGGGGTGGGCGTCCAGCAGCAGCGAACCGCAGAGCGCGCGGAGCCGGGCGGCCTCTTGGTCGACCTCCTCCTGGGTGGGGCCGCGGACGGTCACGTACAGGCCGACCCGGTAGAGGCGGCCCTGGCCGCGGGCGACGCGGCGGGCCAGCTCGTGGGCGTCCTCGGCGGCGGCCTCCACCTGCGGGTCGGCGAGCCGGTCGCGGTCCTGGTCGATCCGGCGGGTGGATTCCAGCCGGGCGAGCTGGCGGCGGAGCCGCTGGGCGGCCACCGGCGGGGGGATCGGGTCGATGTGCAGGGCGATGTCGGCGTTGCCGGGGTAGCTGGCCAGGGGCTCCAGCCAGCCGGGGCCGACCTCGCTGGGGTAGCCGGTGACCGCCAACGTCCGACACCAGGTGCCGCCAGCTTGCAGCGCACTGGGGCCGACCTGGACCGCGTCGGGGCCGAGCAGCCCCGACGGTGGCGGCGGCGTGGCCCGGCGGGCCAGCCGCGACACGAGGGTGCGGATGGTCATGGGTTGGCTCCATAAATGATGTCGCCTGGTGCGCCCTGCCCGGCTGGTGGGGGTGGGGCTTCCGGATCGAACGCCCGCGCCAGCGCCGCCCCGGCCTGGGCCATGTCGAGCGGGGTCAGGGTGATCCCGCACGCGCCGAGCAGGCCGGCCAGCTCCTCGGCGCGGCGCCGCAGGGCCGGGGCGGCGTTGGCGGGTGGGGCGGGGTCGCGGAGCACCAGCAGGGTCTGGCGGCGCAGCACGTCGCGGCGGCCGACCAGCTCGGCGAGGAAGCTGGCGTGCTGGCGGGCTGCGGCCTCCAACGCCGGGTGCGGCAGGCCGCCGGCGGTCTGCTCGAGTTGGCGCACGTGGGTGGTGAGGTCGGCACGGTCGACGCGGACCAGGACCTGCACCGGGGCCGTGAGGGCGTCAAGCGCCCGGGCGAACCCGCCGATGAGCGCCTGCTGCTCGACAGGCGTGCGCAGCGCGAAGTTGACGGTGGACGCCGCACACACCAGCGCGGCACCCTCGGGGCCGAGGTCGATGATCCCCCCGGCGGCGACGTCCCGGACCGCCAGCCGCAACGGCGCGACCCGTGCCTGGCGGCTGGTGGCGGGGGCGTGCCATGCCGAGGGCGGGATGACACCGTCGGGTGCGGGGACCAGCAGGCGGGGGGCCAGGTGCTGGCGTAGGGCGGCCACCGCGAGCCGGTCCAGGCCGGTGCCGTCGCGGCGGCCCAGCGCCAATGCGACCCCGGCCAGCAGCGGCGGTGCCGCCAGCGCGGCCGCCAGCGGCAGCGGCACCAGCGGGCTGGCGAGCAGGAACAGCAGCCCGGCGGGCAGGGCGGCCAGGGTGAGGATGAGCAGTTGCCGGGCGGACAGGCCGCCAAGGATCCGGTCGGGCTGGTCGATGTCAGCGGGGATGCGCACACGCTCGGACAGGGTCTTCACCTCCGGGGGGCGTGTCGTAGGAACCGGCCTGCCAGCAGGTACAGGGCGTAGCCGCGGACCATCCTGGCCAGCCCGCCGGTGCGGGGCCCGAACACCGCGCGGCGGGCCCAGCCGGGGATGCGCAGCAGCAGCCAGAACAGCCCCCCGGACACCAGCAGGTCCGCCAGCCGTCCGGTGCCGATCCCCAGCACCTGCGCGCGGTCGGCGTCGAAGAACACCCGCAGCGCCACCACCAGCACCAGCGCCTGGCCGACCTGCACCCCCAGCGCCGCGGCCAGCGCCCGCCACCACAGCCTGGCCAGCCCATCGGTGTGCGGCAGCGCGTGCATGGCCAGTGCCAGCGGCGCGCCGGCGACCAGGATCGCGACCAGCGCGGCGCGGGCGACGCAGGTGACCAGCAGCCCCAGCGCCAATGCGGCCACGAGCAGGCCGAGGATGACCAGGAAGATGTCGCGGCCTGAGGGTTGCAGCAGCCGCAGCGGCGACAGGGTCTGCGCGACCCGGTCAGGGTCCACCCCGCTGCCGAGCACCGCGCGGGAGACCGCGTTGGCCAGGCGGATCGCCCAGCCGGCAAGGACCAGGCTGGTGTTGGCGGCCACGAACGCCACCGCCAGCCGCGGCAGGATCTCCTTGGCCGAGTGCTTGGCCTGCAAGCTCTCGTGGGTCATGACCAGGATCCCACCCAGCAGGACCAGCAGCACGAACCCGGAGTTGGCGATCCCAGCCGATGCCCACCACAGCTCCCGGATGCGGCTGTTTGGTGCGGTCACGTCGGGGGTGGCGAGCAGGGTGTGGCCGAGCAGGTCAAGTGTCGGGTTGAGCGCGGCGGTGAGCAGCGTGGTCAGCAGCTGGTTGATCGCCTGCTCGACCAGGCTTGGGATGTTGGGAAGGGGCAGGAACGGCAGCAGCCGGCCCGGGTTCAACGGCGAGCCACCCCCACCACCCCTGGGTGTCGTGGTGGTGGTCGGTGTGGTGGTCGGTATGGTGGTCGCGGTGGTGGGTGGCGGCGGGGCCTGCGCCACTGGGGCGGCGGAAGCTCCGATCTGGGCTTCGTGGATGGTGGTGGCTGGCGGGGTGGTGGGTTGCGGCGGGGCCGCGCTCGCCCGCCCCGGTAGGATCACCAGGGCCACAAGGGCGAGCGCGGCCACCGCGGCGGGGAGCGTGAGCGCCGCGCGGACCGACCGGGTCGGCCGCACCGCTCACACCCCCACGATCTGCTTGAGGATCTTGACCGCCAGCGGCGCCAGCACCGCCAGCGCGTAGCCGACCGCCGCGGCCTTGAGCGCGGCCTTGGCCTTCTCGACCTCGCCCGGGTCGGTCGCCCCCGCCATGTAGCGCACCCCGCCCACGGTCAGGAACAGGGTGGCGAGGCTTGCCAGCAGCCCGACCAGCCAGGCGGTCGCGGCGTCCAGGACCTGGTTCAGCGACGGTGGGGTCTGCGCCAGCGCGGGGCCGGCGCCCGTCACGCTCAGGGCCGCCGCGGCGATCGCGGTGCTGCCGGCCGCTCGGACGGCACGGCGGAGCCGGGGCGGAACCCTCACAGCGCGTCCCTGCTGGAGCGGGAGGGCGGCCGTCGGCGAGGGGCTGCTCCTCACCTCCTCCGGCGAGCTGGCCACGGCGCAACCGGTGGCCACCGATCCCGGCCGCCCCCCCGCTGTTTGCCGGCACCCCAAATGTCCACCGCACCCCCCGTTTTCAACATGGCTCGACGAAATACCTGGATGACCGCCACCGCGTCCCGGACAGCCGGAGGGGTCCTCCCTGGCGCGCGCAAGCTGGCGGAACAGGCAGCGCACCCCCCGGTTCCGGCAGCTCATCGCGACCCCCTCGACTGCCGCGCCGCCACGTCCCGGGCACGGCCGCCCGCATGCGGGGCCCGGCGGGCAGGCGCCGGCTCGCCAGCCGGCCAGCGCAGCCGGATCGGGCGGCTCCACGCCCTGCGGGCCGGCAGCCGCCCCGTCGTCAGCCAGCCGACCAGCCGCGCCTCCGCCCGCTCCCGGCGCAGGTACAACGCCCCGAGCCGGTAGCCGTTGGCGGCGGCCAGCCCCGCGATCCCGATCCCCTCCAGCCGGGTCATGCCGATCAGCTCGGCCTCATCGCGGGTGATGACCTCCCCCCCCACGGCCCTGGCGAGCACCAGGTCGGGGTGGCCGACCAGCCGCGGCGGCGCCATCGAGTCCGGGGCGACCGCCACGTTGCGGACCGCGAAAGCGTGCTCGCTTCGCCGCAGCCGCTTGGCGCGGTTGAACGCGTGCCGCAGCAGCCGGGCGGGCAGCCGCCCACCTGCCGGGTCGATCCGTGCGATGCCGTCCAACAGGCCCGCCAGGACCTCGGCGTCGATGTCGGCCCGCTCGCCCGGGTAGTCGCTGGCAAGCGCGGCGGCCACCCGACGCAACCCAGGTGCCAGCACGCCGGCCAGCCCGACGGTCCACGCGCCCCCGCTGTGGCGGGCGCGGCGCAGCAGCTCGGAGACGGCGGCGTCACGGGCGCCATAGGTGGTGGTGCGCGCCAGCAGCAGCCGGCGGAGCTCACCCAGCGGGATCAGCCGCGCGGGGAGCCCGTGGCCCAGCACCGCCCCGTCGATCGAAAGGGGCGACGGGCCGGTGACCAGCAGACGAAACGAGGTGTCCAGGACATCCAGCGCGCCGGGTTGGTAGTCCGCGGCTGGCACGGGCATGGGCGGCTCCTCTCACAGAGACGGATCGGAGCCGCAGCACAACCCCAGGCAGGGGCACGGCAGGGGCGCGAGGGGGCACACCAGGGCACGACGCCGGCTGGCGGCGGCCTGCCCCTGCCGTGCCCCTGCCGTGCCCCTGTGGTGCCCCTGATCCGCCCCTGCCGTGCCCCTGCGCGTGGCAACGCGATCGGCTGCGATACCGCGCAAGATCCGCAGGCGACGCGTTCCAACCCGGCCGGTGGTGACGGCCGGGCGGCGGTGGCGATCCGCGGCGTTGCCCGGCGCCGACGCCGGTCCCGGTGACGCCCGCAGCCACGGCCGGGACCGCCCCATCGCCGCGCTGGGCCGGGACCCGCCGTCAAGCGGCCATGTTGAATTCGGGGGGCTGCCTGGACATTTGGAGTGTCGGCGCAACCGATGGCCGTGGGCTCACCCATGGCACCGCACGCCACCACCACCAGCGTGTCGACCCTCGAGACGGCCGAGCCAGTGCGGCCGTGGGCTCACCCATGGCACCGCACGCCACCACCACCAGCGTGTCGACCCTCGAGACGGCCGAGCCAGTGCCGCTGGCGGTCTGGGCCTGCGCGCAGCGGACCGGCCACGCCCAGCGGGCCGGGCGCTACCTGCCCCAATCCACCGCCCACCCCGGCAAGATGCTGCCCGACCTGGCCCGCCGCATCACCACCGAGTACGCCCCACCCGGCGGCCTGGTCGTCGACCCGATGTGCGGGATCGGCACCACCCTGGTCGAGGCCACCACCCACGGGCGCCGCAGCGTCGGCGTCGAGCTGGAACCCCGCTGGGCCGACCTCGCCCGAAGCAACCTCGCCCACGCCCTGCCCGCCGACCACGCCAGGCTGAGCGAGGTCCGCGAAGGCGACGCCCGCCGGCTGCCCGAGCTGCTCGCGGACCTGGCCGGCACGGTCGACCTGGTCGCCACCTCCCCGCCGTACGCGTGCACCCCGGGGATGATCGACAAGCCGGGATGGCTGGCCGGCAAGCCGCTGTGCGAGCGTGACACGGTCAACTACTCCACCGAGCCGACCAACCTCGGCCACGCCCGAGGCCAGGCGTACCTGGCGGAGATGGCCGGGGTGTACGCCGGCTGCCTCCAGATCTTGCGGCCGGGTGGGCTGCTGGTCACCGTCACCCGCAACCTGCGCCGCCAAGGCCGCGTGTTCGACCTCGCGGCGGCGACCGTGACGCTGGCCGAGCAGGCCGGCTACCAGTACCTCCAGCACGTCGTCGCGCTGCTGGCCGCCGTCCGCGACAGCCGCCTGGCCGCGCGGCCGTCGTTTTGGCAGCTCAACCAGACCCGAAGGGCGCTGGGCCGTGGGGAGCCGGCCAGCCTGCTCGTCCACGAAGACGTCCTGGTCTTCCAACGACCACCAACCTGCGCCGGTTCACGGAGACTGAAGGGTCCTCAGCGGGAACCCGAGTGCCCGTCGGACGCATCGGCGTCCAGGGCCTCTTGGGTTGGTGGCCAACCCACCAGGGCGGCCTCGTGAGGCCGCTGGAGCGGCTGGCGCGCGGAGGCCAGGGGTGCGGCCTGTGACCCCGCGCGCCCACACCACCCACCGCGGCTTGCACGTGCAGCGGCGGCCGATGACGTTCCTGTCGCTGTTCGCCGGCATCGGCGGCTTCGACCTCGCCCTCACCCGGCTCGGCATCCGCTGCGTCGGCCAGGTCGAGATCGACCCGGTCTGCCGCTCAATCCTCGCCCGCCACTTCCCGGAGGTCCCCCGCCACGATGATGTCCGCACCACCATCGCCTGGTGGCACACCCACCCCCGACCGGCCGTCGACCTCATCTGCGCCGGCTGGCCCTGCCAGGACGTCTCCCAAGCCGGCCGCCGCGCCGGCCTCGCCGGCACGCGCACCGGGCTGTTCTTCGCCCTCGCCAGCGTCGTTAGCGCCCTATCTCCAGGCTGGCTTCTGCTGGAGAACGTCCCCGGGCTGCTCACCTCCAACCAGGGCGAAGACTTCCAGACGGCCCTGTCCACGCTGGATGAACTCGGGTACGGCGTTTCGTGGCGTGTGCTTGACGCGCGCTACTTCGGAGTCGCCCAACGACGCCGAAGAGTGCTGCTTGTCGGCTGTCGTGGAACCCCATGCCCCCTCGAAATACTCTTTGAGCCCTCGCGCGGCCAGGGGGATCCTGCGGCGAGCCGCACGGCGACGCCGGCCGCTGCCGCCACCCCTGCGGCAGGCGCTGGAGCAGCTCGCCGATGCGACGACCCCCACGTTGCCGTCGCCGCGACCCTGACCGCCAGCTACGCCGCCGGCACCCCCCGCGGCGACGGCGCCGACACCCTCATCCTCCACCCACCACCCCCCGACCCGCCCGACCCAGCGGCACCTCACAGCGGCGACGCCGACCCACCAGCCGGTCGCGTCGAGGCTGGGGTGCCGCTGTGCATGATCCAGGGCGGCTCCGGGTTCGGTGACCTCTGGCTGACCACGCCGGGACCCAGCTACACCCTGGACACCAGCCACCCGCACCTGCTCGCCCTCCCCACCCCTACCGGGCCACCAGCAGACCCGGTGCCGGGCAGGCACCCGCGGGTCCGGGCGCGGTCGATCTCCGAAAACCAGCGGGGCGAGATCCTGACCGCCGACGTCGCGGCCAGCCTGGCCACTGGCGGCGGCAAGCCCGGCCAGGGCTATCCGGCCGCGATGATCAGCACCGCCCCACCTGCCGCCGATCCCCAACCCGCCACGCCCGAACCGACTCCGACCGCAGACCCTGCGAGCACCACGCCAAGCCGGCACGCTCCGCCACCGCGCGACGCTGTGTCGCCGCTCCCGACCGTGGCCGCCACGCTCACCCACCGCTGCGGCAAGGGCGCCAACTCCACCGCCGATGACGGCGCCATGGTCATCCAAGCCCCACACCCCCCACTCCCGACCGGCATCCACGACAATGCGCTGGCCCAACCCACCAGCGGCGACCGCGCCCACCTCGGCCACCAGCGGGTGCAGGTGAGCGTCCGGCGGCTCACCCCACGGGAATGCGAACGCCTCCAAGGCTTCCCCGACGACTGGACCCACTGCACGCCAACTGTCTGCCGATCTCCGACGCCGCCCGCTACCGCGCCATCGGCAACGCCGTCGCCGTGCCCGTCATCGCCTGGATCGGCCGCCGCCTGCTCGCCGTCCACCAGCAGCCCGCCCCCACCCCCAGCCGGCAACGCCGCCCTCATCCACCTCTCCTGCCCACCGCGGACGCCATGGAGGTCCCCCATGCCTGAGCCGCCCCCACCGCTGCCCCTGTCGGTCTGGCCGACCGCCCAGCAGCCCGCCGCCCGCCAGCGTGCCGGCCGCTACCTCCAAGCCTCCACCGCCCACCCCGCCAAGATGCTGCCCGCCATCGCCCGCACCGCCATCGCGCGCTACAGCCAACCCGGCGAACTGGTCCTGGACCCCATGTGCGGCATCGGCACCACCCTGGTCGAAGCCGCCCACCTCGGCCGCGACGCACTCGGCGTCGAACGTGAGCCCCGCTGGGCGCAGCTCGCCCGCGCCAACCTCACCCACGCCGCCAGTCTGGGCGCCAGCGGGACCGGCACGGTCATCACCGGCGATGCCAGAGCGCTGGCGGACCTGGTGGACCCGGCGCTGCACGGCCAAGTCGCGCTGGTCCTCACCTCCCCACCGTACGGCCCATCGGTCCACGGCCAGGTCAACCCCCGTCCCGGCAAAGTCGTCAAGTACGACAACCGCTACGCCGACCCCGGCACCACCAGCCGCGGGAACCTCGCCCGCGCCAACGACCAGGCGCTGCTTGACGCCATGGAACAGATCCTGGCGGCCTGCCTGGCCCTGCTGCGCCCTGGCGGGACGGTAGTCCTCACCGCGCGGCCATGGCGCCGCCGCGGGCTGCTGGTCGACTTCCCCGCCGCGCTGGTGAACGCCGGGGAGCGCGCAGGGCTGGTCTGCTTCGAACGCAACGTGGCGCTGCTGGTCGGCCTCAACGGCGACCGGCTGGTCGGGCGCCCCTCGTTCTTCCAACTCGACCGCGTCCGAAAAGCCCGCGCCGCCGGCCTGCCGCTGCGGGTCATCGCCCACGAGGACGTCCTCGTCCTCCGCCGGCCCGCCGGCGGGCAGGCCCCGCCGGAGCGCCAGTCGTGAACCCCGCTCGCCATGTCCGGCCATCCACCAGGAAACCGGCTGATCCGGACCTGCATTGGCGCATATGGAGGTATCGTCCCACCCCCGCCGATTTCGCGGGGTCGGCATGGCGGTTTCCTCATCGAAAGGAGCAGCAAACACCCACGCGGCTCGCCGGTCCCGCTAGCAACTCAGTGGCCACCGGCCGGGCGTCACACCCCGCCCAGGCTCGGTGTCCCTGATGGCGGACACGACGCCATCGCCTGGCGGCGAGCGGCAGGCAACCAGACGCACACAGCGCAGCGACCCTCCGGGATTCACCTTCGAAATCCGCTACCTCGACGGCGCCGAGGGCGAACGACTGGAGACCGTCCAGCTCGAAGCCATCCGCGAGGTCCTCCAATGGCTCCACAAGACCCATACCCGCCCCACCCAGACCCCACCGCCAGCACGATAGACACCCCGCCCGAGCCGGAGCGCCCCGGCATGCTGGCCAGCCGCGCAGACACCGACACCCCAGCCTGGCCCGCGCCGACGGCAAGCCCGCTGGGTCTTGGCCATGGCAGCGGCGGCCCGATCCAGCTCGCGTTCCTTGGCCGCACCTCCACCGTCGAACACCAAGACCCCACCCTGTCCATCCCCCGCCAACACCACAGCTCCCAGGCCGCCCTACCCGCCGGCGCCACCATCGTCTGCAACTTCTACGACGTCGAATCCGGCCGCAAAGACCTCGACGAACGCGGGCTCAGCCGCGCCCACGAGCAGTTCGACATCCCCCTGCGCCGCGACGGTGGCCTCAACGACCTGCTCGCCGAAGCCACCCGCCCCAACCGGCGCTTTGACGCCGTCATCTGCGAGTCCATCGACCGGGTCGCGCGGCTCACCTACTACGGCACCCGCATCGAACACGAACTGCAGCGCGCCGGGGTGCTGCTGCTGGCCGCCGACGAGCCCCGCGGCGGCAAATACTCCACCACCCTGCTGACCCGCCGCGTCAAGCAAGCCATCGCCGAGTGGTACGTCACCCAGATGCTGGAAGCCAGCCGCGATGGCCTGATCGAACACACCAGGCAGGGCTACAACATCGGCCGCCCACCCTACGGCTACCTCGCCGACCGCATCCCCCACCCGGTCCCGGCCAAACGCGCCGAGGGCAAGACCAAGTCCCGCCTGATCATCGACCCCGACCGCGCGCCAGCAGTCGCCCAGATCTTCACCTGGCGCATCAGCGAGCAGCTCGGCTACAAGACCATCGCCAAGCGGCTCAACCGCGACCCCGACCGCTGGCCACCCCCCATCCCCAACCGGCCCGCCGCCGCCAAAGGCGGCTGGACCGAAGCGGCCGTCGCCGACCTGCTGCGCAACCCCAAATACACCGGCTACATGGTGTGGAACCGGATGGGAGAAAACACCACCCGCCGCCAAAACCGGCCAGAGGACTGGATCTGGTCGCCGGAGCCGACCCACCAGGCGATCGTCAGCCTCCAAGTCTGGCGGCAAGCCCAGCACATCGGCCGCCAGCACCACGGCTCCCGCGACGGCGCCAGCCCCAACCGCCACCCCCACACCAAGCACACCTATGTGCTGCGCTCCCATGTGCGCTGTGTGCACTGTGGCCGCCGGATGTGCGGCCGGACGATCACCCACCAACGCCGCAACGGCGAGGCGACCTCGCAGCACACCTACTACCGCTGCCCCCTCCCAGAAGCAGACGGCGAGCTGCTGTCTCGCCGCTACCCCGACCACCCCCCAAGCGTCTACGTCCGCCAGGACTGCCTCCTCGACGGCATCCTGGACTTCTTCACCGAACGCGTCTTCCACCCCGACCGCCGCGACCGTCTCGGCGAGCACCTCCGGCACCTCGACCAGACCGCACGACAACACCTCCAGCGCCGGCAGGCAGGCCTGCAACGCGCCATCGACGATCTGGACATCCGCAAGCGCCGCCTGATCCGTGCCCTTGCGCTCAACGACAGCCTCGACCGCAACGACGACCAGGCCACCCTGGTCGTCAACGAACTTCGCCAAAACCTCCAAGCCCTCGATCAGCAGCGCCAAGCCAAACTCCAAGACCTCGCCGCGCTCACCACCGAGCAGGACCAAGCCGACACCCTCGAGCTCGTCGACGCCCTCCCGATCGCGGCCAGCAGCCTCCCGGAACTGCCAGAGCCAACCCTGCGCCGGCTGTTCGGCGCCTACCAGCTCCAAGTCGACTACGACCGAAACGCCAACTGGGCCACAGTCCGCGTTACCCTCCGCCGGGATGCCATCGCCGAACTCCAAGCCGCCGCCCACCAAGCGCTGCTGCCCACCGACCAGCCCGCCGGCACGCAGGGTCCAAACATTCCGGTCCAGGGCG
>WNFU01008516.1_pt1 | contig 13582 bp, 9 predicted proteins | sample 5400121 | NCBI WGS metagenome assembly WNFU01 (sample SAMN13153360, study PRJNA577476) | soil metagenome | isolation source: 100 cm soil or saprolite under grassland replicate 1 | place: USA:California | collected 2016-06-15
AATCCACCCAGCACGGGGAACCGGCGCAGGGCAGCCGTGAGTAACGGCAATTTGCCGTCCGGAACGAGTCCACCGGAGTTCGCACACTCGAGCGTTTCCGCGAGCTCCTCGGACACGAGCCGCAGGAGTTTGCCGCCCAGGTGCAGCTCGACGTGCGCCCGGAGCGCAATCGCACCGTTCACGACGACGCCGCCTTCACGGGCCGAGAACGGCGGGACGTCGGTCCATCCCCCGGCAAAGTCGAGCCGCAGGGGCGCGGTCGCATGAAACACCGTGGGGAGGTCCCGGCGTCTCATGGCTGCACCCGCCAGGCGGCGACGGTCGGCAGCTCGCCCCGCACGTCCATCCGGACGCCGCGCACTCGGTTGTTCATCGCCTGGACGCCGCGCGCGTGGTACAGCCAGACAACCGGCAGCTGCGCCGCGAACACGTCCTGCGCCGCAATCGGATCCCGCGGTATCGGAATGCCGGTGAGATTCCCGAGCGGCCGGAGGTAGCCGAGCCCCGGATCTCCCGGAATGCCCATGACCGCGGCGCTAAAATCGTGGCGCTCACCGTACACGCGGTCCAGAAACGTTGACAGCTCGACCTGGCGGATCGTCACCCGGAATCCGACGGCGGCGAGCCGCGCCTGGAGCATCTGCTCGAGTGCACCCTCCCCGCTGCCGACGGTCAGCAGCTCGAAACTGGGCGGTGCTGTGCCGTCGAGCTCGGCGACGAGACGACGCGCCGAATCGGGAGCGACCGGCAGGTGCGGCGGCGCGCGGTAGGCGGGCAAACCCGGCGGCACCGGTCCATCGGCAACCACGGCGAATCCGAACAGATACCCGTCCACGATCTCTTGCCTGTCGATGGCCAGGGCCGCCGCGCGGCGCGCGCGGAGATCGTCGAACGGCGGCCGGCGGGTGTTGAAGACGAGGCCATAGGGAAAAATCAGCGGATACTCCCGAATCGCGAGCTCGTGGTGGCGGCCCACGAACGCGGCATGCTGCGGACTGATCCCCGCGAAGTCGAGCTCACCGGCCACCAGCGCCGAGAGTTTCACCATCGGCTCGTCGACGATGACCACGATGAAGCGATCGACGTGCGGCGGACCGCCCATATCGGGGGGAAAGTCAGCGCTCCTCTCGAACACCCACCGCCGGTTCGGCTCGTGCGTGACGAACCGGAAGGGACCGTTGCCCACCGGATGGACGTTCCACGAGGCGTTCCGCAGACGGGCGTGCGGCACGCTGTCGAGCAAGTGCGCCGGCAGGATCGCGAGATCGGTGAGTACGTCCGGCAGATCGTCGCCAGATCGAGAGACCGGCGCGCCCGCGAATCGCAGCTCGACGGTGGAATCATCCAGCGCGGCCACCGACGTCACCGACTCGAGGTCCGTGAAGCGCGGGTAGCCGGTCGCCGCGTCGCGGGCCGCCTGCAGGGTCCAGACGACATCGCGCGCCGTTGTTGCGATGCCGTCGTTCCAGCGCACGTCCATCCGCAGCCGGAACGTCAACGCGCGCCCACCGTCCGACCAGCGCCAGCTGCGCGCGAGGTAAGGCCGGGCCACGAGCAGCGAGTCGTACCGCGCGAGCGTCGTGAGCAGGACGTAGCGCTGCACCTGACGCGCGAGCGGGTGAAGGGTGAGCAGCGGGTTGATGCTCTGGAGATCGGCGCCGGACGCGAACAAGACGGTAGCGCCGCGGCGCACGGCTGCATCGCCGCACGCGCACATCAGCACTTCCACAACGAGGAGAATCAACACGAACACGCGCGACACGCACAGATTCTAGCGGGCCGCGGGAGGCGGCGCGAGATTCCCGCCGATGCTTGCCAGGTTCGCACACCGGCTGCTCGCCGGCCTTGCCGTCGTGATCGGCGTCGTGACATTCTCGGCCCTGCAGCGACGGTGCAACAGCGCGCCGCCCAGCGAACGGCGCTGGAACTCGACCGCCCGCTGCCGGCCCAGTTCGCGAGCTGGTTGAGTCGTTTCGCGCGGGGCGATTGGGGAAACAGCATTGCGAAAGGCCGGCCGGTGCGCGCGCTCCTTGGCACCGCCTGGCGCCAAACCGCGTTGCTGGTCGGGTTATCGCTGCTCCTCAGTTACCTGACCGGTCTCGCGATCGGCGCCGTGCAAGCCGCGCGCAGCGGCTCGCGACTCGACACGCTCCTCTCGGTCTCGACCGTGACGCTGTTCGCGATGCCGGGCTATTGGCTCGGGCTGATGTTGGTCCTCGCCTTCACCTATTGGGCGCGGCTCCTGCCGGCGTTCGGCACCGCAGGACTCGATTCGGATTACCTGCACGGCGCGAGCTGGCTGATCGATCGGCTGCGCCACCTCGCCTTGCCGCTCGCGACGCTGACGTTGATCGGAGTCGGCGGTGCGACCCGGTTTGTCCGCGGCGCGATGCTCGAGACGTTGAGCCAACCTTTCATCACGACGGCACGCGCGAAGGGCGTGCCTCCAGGTCGAGTCGTCACGCATCATGCGCTGCGCAACGCGCTCACACCCGTTGTAACGCTGCTGGGTCTATCGCTGCCGGCGCTGTTTTCGGGCGCCGTCTTCGTCGAAGCCGTGTTCGCCTGGCCCGGCGTCGGACGCGTGTTGGTGGAGGCCGTGAGAGCCCGCGACTATCCCGTCGTCATGGCGGCGACGGCGATCAGCGCCGTGTTGGTCGTGGCCGGCAACATGATCGCCGATGTGCTCGCCGCATGGGTCGACCCGCGCGTCCGGCACGGGAGCGCAACCTCGTGACGCGGCTGCTGCGGGACCGGCGCGGGGCGTTTGGATTTGTCGTGCTGCTCGTCGTTGTCGTGTGCGCCATCGTAGCGCCGCTCGTGACGAACGGCGATCCCGTGGCTCAACACGACATCGTCGCTACGCGGTTCATCCCGCCGCTGTCCAGCGACGCGCACGGCGTTTTCCATCCACTCGGCACGGACCGGTTCGGCCGCGACGTATGGACCCGGCTCGTGTATGGGGCGCGAATCTCCATGGGCGTCGGTGTACTCGCCGTCCTGATATCCCTCGCCATCGGCGTGGTCGTCGGCGGAGTGGCGGGCTACTGGCGCGGGCCGCTGTCGGTCACGCTGCTCGGCCTCACAGACTTCGCCCTGGCCGTGCCACGCGTCGTGCTCCTGCTGTTGCTTGCGGCGCTGTGGCAGCCCAGTACGGCGCTCGTGGTGACGGTGTTGGGACTGACCGGATGGATGGGAATTGCGCGGCTCGTGCACGGCGAGGTCCGGTCGCTCGCCGCGCGGCCGTTCGTCGAGGGCGCGGTCGCCGTCGGGGCACGGCGCCTCCGCATCCTGGCGCGCCACATCCTGCCCAACGCGCTCACTCCGGTCATCGTCGCCGCGGCCCTCGGCGTCGGCAACGCGATCATTCTCGAGGGCGGGCTGTCGTATCTGGGCCTCGGCGTGCAGGCACCCACGCCGTCGTGGGGCAACATGATCGCCTCGGGCGGCGACACACTGGTGAACGCGCCGTGGGTGGCGACGGCGCCGGGCGTGGCGCTGGTCCTTGTGGTGATCGCATGTACCCAGCTGGGAGACGCCCTGCGGGACGTGCTGGACCCAGGCGTGCGCCGCTAGATCAGCCGGCGCAGCGTCGCGTCGTCGATTTCGTGCCCGCCGTCGAACGAGATCGCGTCGTACGCGATCTTGTGCTCGCGCAACCGCGATTCGGTGACCGCGATGATCTTGGGCGTGAAGAATTCGTCTCGCGTCCCGTGTACGAGCGTGAGACTGGGAACGCGCAGACGTTTCAGGTCCAGGTCGGGCGGCACCTCCCCACCCCAGACGACCAGGCGATCGATGCGCGACGACCCGAGCGCTGCCCACCGGCAGACCGTGGCGGTGCCCTGCGAGAATCCCAGCGCGGTCACACGCGCATCACGCGTCACGACCTTCCCGTACACACCGTCGAGATAGCGCACATAGTCGTCGATCTCGTGCAGCCGGTCTTCTCGCGTCATCCAGCTCGCGCCGACCCGTCGCTCGGCCGGACTCTCGGTCAGGTAGAAACGCGACAGTCCTTCCGGCGCGACGATGCAGCGACGCTCTGCTTCAGTGGGACGAAAGCGCTCGAGGAAACGGGATGCCAGCTGGCCGTATCCGTGACACACGAACCACACCTCGGCCGCGTGCTCAGGAGAGCCCAAGGTGAAGTACCGGGCGGATCGGGGCGTCGAGAAATGATGTTCCTGCATCACGTCACCAGGATCGAGACGATTTCATGGGGCTCGGCGACGAAGCGGATCACGTTGCCGCGCTGCTCCAGCACGAGCGCGACGGCATCGCGCTCATCAGCGCGCACGCGATGCGCCGTCTTCACGCCGCTGCCGAACCGCCACGCGCCCGAGACTTTCCGGCTCGTGGCGTTGTAGCACCGCAGCACCATCGGCGAGCCGACCTGCGCGGGCTTGAGTGACGAAAACACGAGCCCCGATCCTTCGAGCGTGATGTTGACCGGCGCAGGGGTAAGCGCCCCCGCCCCTGCGTCGCGGAGCCACAGCGCGTGGAGCGGCAGGAACGCTTCCTCCCACAGCCGCGGGAGCACGTCCCCACACTCCACGGCGCCGGCACTCACCGGCGCAATCGCGACATCGATCCGGGTCGCGCCGAGACATTGGGCTGCGGGAATCGCAGTCGGCCAGCCCGCGTGCCCCGGCCGCGTGGGCAGATCGTCGCGTGAGAGGTCCCCGACAGCGCGCAACAGCGTGAGCAGCAAGTCGCCTTTCGCGGTCCATTCATACTCAAAGAACGCGGGAGCGAAAACCGCCAGACCACGCCCACCACGGGCCGCTGCCACGAAACGATGGGCAGGCGCCGTCCGCACCGGCGTCTCGCGGGGGTATGCGGCCGGGTCGGCGCCGACAACGCTCCGCTCAACGGTGCCGAACGCCGCGCCCGCGGTCGCCGGCGCTCCGCCAAGGGCGGTGGCGAGACGCGCCCGGAGGCGGTGGTACCGGTTCCGATTGTCGACCTCGAGAGTCACTCGAACGAGCGGGCTATCGGCGAACAGCTGGACGAGCAGGCGCGCGTCGATCCCACGGAACATTTCCCACCGTGCTTCGAGGGCGGCGACCAACGGACCACCCGCCAGACGCCGCACCGTGATCGGACCGCGACTCGGCTTGATGCGGTCGCGCGCCGGCGGGCAGTAGGTATACGCGTCGCCCGCGTCGCCCGCGTCTTCGAGGCGGAGCAGCTCCCCGTAGCGCTCGTTGCGTCGGCGATCGATGAGCGACAGCGCGCCGTTCGGCTCGAGCACCACCGCGACGAACCGATTCTCGAGCGAGCGTCCGCGCACCCGCACGTCTTCACTCCGAGGAAGCGGCACCGGCGCGCCGGCGGTCAGCGCGGCGAGCCCAAGGCCCGGCACGGGCGGCGCGCGGAATGCGATCCGCACCTGATCGACTTCGTCCTGATCCGGGTAATGACGCGCCGCGTCCGTTCGCTCCTGCGTGACCCGCTGGGCGAGAATCTGGACGGGGATCGCTCGCCCGTCCGGTCCCTGGAGGGCGAACGGTCGGTAACCCGGACCCTGCCGTGGCAGCCTGCCCTCAGTCGGGGGGCCCACCAACACATCGCGACGAAACAGCGTGACATCGGCGACCGTGACGCCCCCGCGCTCGCGTGGCGCGGGATTCCACAACAGCAGCTTCGGCTCACCGCCGTCTGCTCGCTCGCGCTGGACGTCCGGGTCATGTCCCGCGAGATGCATGATCCCGCCGCGCGTCAGCTCGGCGGCGTACGCGGCCACTTGGGTGAGGCGATGCTCGGCCGCGAACGCGACGGCGTCGGCGGTACATCCCGCGATCGTGTCGTGAAACTGTGTGCGCACCAGCGTGCGCCACGCGGTCTCGAGGACAGGCCGCCGATCGCGGCTTCCGGCCAGCCGGGCCAGCGCCACGAGCGGCTCCGCCAGGCGCTCCAACCACAGCTCCACCAGCCCGTGCCGCCGCTTGAGCGGCGCGCGCGTGCCATGCACGCCCTGCAACGTCCAGGTGTAACCGTATGACCAGCGCAGCTCGCCGACCGACGGTTTTGCCGCCGTGCTCTCGGCGGTCTGGAAGAATTCGTCCAAACGAGAAATGCGGAACGAACTCGCCGGCTCGAGATCGGCCAGCAGATCCCGGAGGCGGGCGAGTGTGGGATGCGGCGCATGATGATCGGCGCCGATGAACAGCGGGATGTGTTTGCCGGCCGCGCGTTGCACGAGGGTGGCGCGCACCTGCGTCCAGACGTCGGGCAGGCGCGCTCCCGCGCCGGGCAGACCGGCGCCGATCTCGTACCCGTCCCGCGGAAGATGCCAGAGCAGGATGTCCCGGCCGTCGGGGCCGCGCCAACGGAAGAAATCGCGTTCCTGTCCAGGCTCCCCCCCCAGACCGCGCCACAGGACGCCGTATTTCAGACCGAACTCGCGCGCAAGCGTCGGGAGAACCGCGGGGTGTCCAAACGCATCGGGAGAGTACAGCACGTCCAGGCGTCCGCCGAGGCGTTCCGCGTCGGCGGTGCCGAGCAGGAGATTGCGAATGAGCGACTCCCCCGACGGGATCAGCTCGTCGGCCAGCACGTACCACGGACCGATTTGCAGGCGGCCCGTCTTCACGAGCGCCTTGAGGTCGTTCTCGCGCTCGGGACGCGTGCGCAGGTAGTCCTCAAGCAACACTGTCTGCCCGTCCAGCAAGAAGGTGCGAAAACCTGCGTCGGCTTGAAGCCGCTCGATCAGATCGTCAAGCATCGGGACGAGCCGGGCTTGGAACGTCGCGCGCGGGAGGTACCACTCCCGGTCCCAGTGAGTATGGGCGATGAGGTGGAAGATCAGGCCGCTCATGCGCGCTTAAGGTAGGGGATGACCGAAAAATCGGCGACAAGTAATGAAGATGCCGCGACGGTCGTCGCGGTAACGCTCTCGATTTTCAGAGTTTGTCGCGGATCGCTTACATGTTGCGCATTGTTTGACGCGGATCGCTTACATGTTGCGCATTCGCTGCGGGCGCGCGCAGTGCGGTGGTGGGCGCCCCGGCATTCGGCATGTGATTTGCTGCCGATTTCCACTCGGTCACAAACCCGTCACGAATCCATTTCGATTTCGTCTCAAATGCGCGACTTGGAGCGATCACGCGTGCGCCCGATCCGAGTAGCTTCACTCGCCGTTGGTGCAGCACCCGCGCGGCGCGCGGGCGATCGTCTTTCGGCTCCCCCTTCCATTATCACGCCCGCAGCACGGCCATGCGTCCACGGCAAGTTTCTCTTCGTCGGCGACGAGAAGCTCTACATCCGCGGCGTCACCTACGGAACGTTCCGACCGCGGGCGGACGGAACCGAGGTACCCGACCCCGAGGTGGTCGAGCGGGATTTCGCCGCGATGGCCGCGAATGGGTTCAACGCCGTCCGCCTCTATTCCGTGCCGCCCGCCTGGCTCCTGGACGCAGCACAGCGTCATGGCCTGCGCGTCATGATCGGCCTCCCGGTGGAGCGTTACATCGGGTTCCTCGCAGAAAAGAAGAAGGCTCCCAACATCGAGGAGATCGTACGCGCCGGCGTCCGCGCCTCCGCCGGCCATCCAGCCGTGCTGTGCTACGCCGTGGGCAACGAGATTCCCGCTTCGCTGGCGCGCTGGTTCGGAGCGACGCGGGTCGAGCGCTACCTGGAGCGGCTGTATTGCGCCGCGAAGGACGAGGCTCCCGACAGCCTGGTCACATACGTCAACTATCCGTCCACCGAATACCTGCGGCTCGAGTTCTTGGATTTCGCGTGCTACAACGTGTACCTCGAATCGCAGGATCGTCTCAAGGCATATCTGGCGCGTCTGCAAACGCTCGCCGGCGAACGCCCGCTCGTGATGAGCGAAATCGGTCTCGACAGCCGGCGCAACGGCGAGGATGTCCAGGCGCGGATGCTCGATTGGCAGATCCGCACCGCTTTCGCCGCCGGCTGCGCGGGGGCGTTCGCATACGCGTGGACCGACGAATGGCACCGGTCCGGCGCGGACGTGGACGACTGGGATTTTGGACTCACTCGTCGCGATCGGGATCCGAAACCCGCACTCCATACCGTCCGCGAGGCCTTCACGGAGGCGCCGTTCGCTCCGGTGCTACGCTGGCCGCGCGTGTCCGTGGTGGTGTGCAGCTACAACGGGGCTCGCACCATCCAGGACACGCTCGACGGGTTGCGCCGGCTCGACTACCCCGACTTCGAGATCATCGTCGTCGACGACGGCTCCCGCGATGCGACGGCCACCATAGCGCGCCAGTATGACTGCCAGGTGATCGAGACACCCAATCGGGGACTGGCGCGCGCCCGCAACGCGGGGTTGGCCGCGGCAACCGGGGAGATTGTGGCGTACATCGACGACGACGCCTACCCGGACGCGCAGTGGTTGCGATACCTCGCCGCCACCTTGATGAGCACCTCGCACGCGGGGGTGGGCGGACCGAACATCGCGCCACCGGGCGACGGGCTGATCGCCGACTGCGTCGCACGCGCGCCCGGCGGACCCATGCACGTCCTCCTGAGCGATCGCGAGGCCGAGCACATCCCCGGCTGCAACATGGCATTCCGCAGGGAATGTCTGGAGGCGATCAGCGGATTCGATCCGCAATTCCGCGCCGCCGGTGACGATGTGGACGTGTGCTGGCAGTTACAGGAGCGCGGCTGGACACTCGGCTTCCATCCCGCGGCGCTCGTGTGGCACCACCGCCGGAACTCAGTGCGCACCTATTGCAAACAGCAGATCGGCTATGGCCGGGCCGAGGCCATGCTCGAGCGGAAATGGCCCGAGAAATACAACGGGCCGGGGCATGTCCGCTGGGCGGGGCGCATCTACGGCCCCGGATTCAGTCCCTTCCTCGGTTGGCGCCGGCGGCGCATCTACCATGGCGTCTGGGGCGCCGCGCCCTTCCAGTCGCTGTACGAGCCCGCGTCGAGCCTGCTTGGCTTCTTGCCGCAGATGCCCGAGTGGCACCTCCTGACGGCGACCCTCGCGGTGCTCGCCGGGACCAGTCTGGTGTACCACCCGTTCGCGCCCGCCGTGCCGCTATTCTTCGGCGCGCTCGTGCTGCCCATCGCCCACGCCTGCGCCGTCGCGTTTCGAACGCCATTCCCGCACGGATCGAGCCGCGTCGCGTGCCTGACCCGCCGGCTGCTGACCGCCGCGTTGCACGTCGTGCAGCCCATAGCGCGCTTACGCGGGCGTCTGCAGGAGGGGCTCACACCCTGGCGCCGACGCGCCACGCCAGGACTCGGCCCGCTTTGGCCCATTACCACGTCCATTTGGAGCGAGCGCTGGGAGGCGCAGGAGCACCGCCTGCGCGCGCTCGAAGAACGGCTCCGCGCGCAACGCGCCTGCGTGCTGCGCGGTAAAGAGCTCGACGATTGGGACCTCGAAGTGCGGGGCGGGATCCTCGGCGTGGCGCGACTCGTCATGGGGGTCGAGGATCACGCCGGCGGGAAGCAGCTCGTCCGGGTGCGCTGGTGGCCCAAGGCCCCCGTGCGCGGCCCGATCCTCGCGCTCGTGTTCGCGGGCCTCACCGGCGCCGCGGCGACCGCTCACCTCTGGGTCGCTGCGGCGCTGCTCGGCGCCGGCGTCGTGCTTCCGGCATTGCACATCGTCGAGCAGTGCATGGCCGCGATGGCGACGATCGGCTCGGCGGTGGGAAACACGCAGCGAGTCACGCCTGATGGGTGATCTTGCCCTGTATCGACGGCTCCTGCGCCAGGCGCGACCGTACTGGCTCCACCTCGCCGCGCTCTTCGGCATCGGGCTGCTCGCCAGCCCCGTGGCCTTGCTCAACCCGGTGCCCCTGAAGATCGTGGTCGATTCGGTCCTCGGCACCCGCCCCCTGCCACGCCTCCTGGGTTCCATCCTCCCCGCCAGTCTCACGCAGTCCGCGGAGACGATTCTTGGAGTGGCGATCGCCCTGCTCCTCCTCGTCGCGGTGGTGAACCAACTGCAGTCGCTGGCGAACAAATACATGCAGACCTACGTCGGCGAGCGGCTCGTCCTCGGGTTTCGCGCACAGCTCGTGCAGCAGGCGCAACGCCTCTCCCTGTCCTACCACGACTCGCGCGGCACAGCGGACGCGCTGTACCGCATTCAGCAGGACGCGTCGGTCATCGACAAGATCATGGTCGAGGGGATCATCCCCTTCATAACCGCGGGATTCACGCTGGCGACGATGATCGTCATTATGATCCGGCTCGACTGGCAGCTGGCCCTGGTGGCGCTGGCGGTCTCGCCGCCCCTGCTGCTGCTCTCGGGCGTCTATCGCCCGCGCCTGCGCCGCGAGTCGAAAGACGTGAAGAAGCGCGAGAGCAAGGCGCTCTCGGTCGTGCAGGAAGCCCTCGGCGCGCTCAGAGTCGTCAAGGCATTCGGGCAGGAAGGTCGGGAGACCGATCGCTTCGTGCGACGGTCCACGAAAGCGGTGACGGCGCGCCAACACTTGGCACTGCTCGAGGGGCTCTTTGGTCTGCTGGTGGGCGTGACGGTCGCTCTGGGGACGGCGGCGGTCATGCTGATCGGCGTGCGCCATGTGGCGGTGGGGACGCTGACGCTCGGCCAGTTGTTGATGATCCTGACATACCTGGGCCAGCTCTACGATCCGCTCAAGACGATCAGCCGCAAAGCGGCGGGGATCCAGTCGTACCTGGCGAGCGCCGACCGGGCTTTTGCCCTCCTCGACGAGCGGCCCGACGTGACGGAGCGCCCTCACGCCCGACCCCTCGCGCGCGCCAAGGGATCCGTGGTGTTTCGGGATGTGAGCTTCGCCTACCGGCCCACCCAGCCCGTGCTGCACGATGTCTCCTTTGACATCGCGCCGGGGACGCGCCTGGGGATCGTGGGGGCGACCGGTGCCGGCAAGACGACGATCATCAACTTGCTCACTCGCTTCTACGATCCGACGGACGGCGCGGTTCTGCTCGACGGCGTGGACCTGCGGGATTACCGCTTGGCGGACCTGCGTCGCCAGTTCGCCATCGTATTGCAGGAACCGGTGCTCTTCTCCGCGAGCATCGCCGAGAACATCGCCTACGCCCATCCCGACGCCTCGGAGGAGCAGATCGTCGCGGCGGCGCGCGCGGCCAACGCCCACGAGTTCATCGCGCGCCTCCGCAAGGGATATGAGACGCCCGTGGGCGAGCGCGGCATGACGCTGTCGGGAGGCGAACGCCAGCGGATCGCCCTGGCACGGGCCTTCCTCAAGGACGCGCCCATCCTGATCCTCGACGAGCCGACCAGCTCCGTGGACGTCAGGACCGAAGCCACCATCATCGAGGCGATGGATCGACTGATGCGTGGCCGCACAGCGTTCCTGATCACGCATCGGACCACCGCGCTCTCAGCGTGCGATGCGCAACTGCGGATCGAGCTCGGCCGTGTCGTCGAGGCGACGCTCACGCTCGCGGGGGCAGCCCGATGAGCTCCAAGGCCTCGGGCGTGGTGCTCTGGGGAACGCTCGCGTGGCACCCCGCTGTCCATGCGTGGAGCACGATCGCGCCAGACGCGCCCACGCCGGAGACCATCCACGTGTTGCGCCGCGGACGCAAGAAGGCCGCCATCTACCGGCTGCTCGACGCTGCCCCCGGCGGGGAAGCCCACCTGATCGCCCAGCGAGCCCCACTCTCAAAGGCGCTGATCGAGCGGACCGTGTATCGGGATATCTTGCCCCGGCTTCCCGTGCCGGCACCCCGTTTCTACGGGTTCCTCGAAGACGGTCCCGAGTTCGCCTGGCTGTTCCTCGAGGATGCCGGCGACGACCGCTACGACCCCGCTGATCCGGCGCACCGGGCGCTGGGAGGCGGCTGGCTCGCCCAGATGCACACGATGGCCACCGGCGTCGCGGCGGCGCGTAGCCTTCCTGAGGCGGGGCCGGTGCGCTACCACCGTCACCTCGTGGCAGGCCGATGCACCATCCAGACGCATCTGACCAACCCGGCTCTCGCCGCCGAGGAGCGGGACACGTTGCACGCGATCGTGTCGGATCTCGATCGCACGGAAGGCGCCTGGACCAGGATCGAGGCGGAGTGCGCGGCGTTCCCCCAGACGCTGGTGCACGGCGACTTTCGACGAAAAAACGTCTATGTCCGCAACGGGCCACAAGGCGTCGAGCTGCTGCCGATCGACTGGGAGACCGCGGGTTGGGGCGTTCCCGCGATCGACCTCGTCCGGATCGATCTCGAGGCGTACTACACCGTCACGCAAGCGATCTGGCCAGACGTGCGCTTCGAGCAGGTGAGTCGCCTCGCGGTGGTGGGCCGGATCCTGTCCCAGCTCGCCGCCATCGATTGGGTGAGCCCACAGCTGGGCTACGACGACCACCTGTACATCATCCGGCCGATGTCCTGGCTGCGAGACTTTCACAACCAACTCGGCGACGCGTTGCAGGAGTTGGGAGCGCCATGACCGATCTGCACGACGCGCTGCGACGGGCCGTGACCGACACGGCGGAGCCCGGTGCGGCGGAATTGAGCACGGCGCTGGGCGAAACGCTCCGCGACGAGGCGCCGGATAGTCCCGTCGTATTCCAGCGGCTCAAATCCCGGGTCTACCGTTTGCGGTTGGGCGAGAGCAGTCCCGAGCGACGCTCGTTCGTGCTCAAACGCTTCGATCCCTGGCTCGCTCGACGCAACGAGCTGGTCGCGCGACACTGGCTCCCGGCCCTCGGCCTGGGCGACCGCTGTCCCCAGCTGTGCGTCGTCGCCGCCGAACGCAGCGGGGCCTGGGTGTGGCACGTGTACGAGGACATCGGCGATGGAGCCATCGACCCGGCGAACCCCGACCGGCCCAGCGTCGTCGCCGTCGTGGAGTTGCTGGCGTCGCTGCACTCGCGCGGCGCCCGCCACGCCCTCCTGCCCGGGTGCCGACACATCTGCGGCGATCTCGGCGCCCCATTCTTCGCGGCCAACGTGCGGGATGCGATCGCCGTCCTGGAACCCCTGGCGGGGGCGCCGGTGCGCGGTCGGCTGCTGCAGCGCCTGTACCGGTTGCGCGACGAGCAACCGGAGCGCGCGCGGCAGATCGACAGCCTCGGCGGACCCGACACGCTGCTGCACGGTGATTTGTGGACCACAAACACATTCGTCGCGCCGGGCCAGAACGGCGGCGGCCCCACCGCCCGACTGATCGATTGGGATCATGCCGCCGTCGGCCCCGCGAGCTACGATCTGTCCACGTTCCTCTATCGGTTCGCGCCCGCCAATCGTTCGTGGATTCTCGAAGCATATCGCCGCGCGGTCCCGCCGTCGGGATGGACGCTGCCGCCGGCGGCGGAGCTGAACGGACTCTTCGAGACCGCGGAATACGCGCGCTACGCCAACCGGATCATTTGGCCCGCGGTGGCGATCCTCGACGAGGGTGCCGCGTGGGGCTGGGACCAGCTTGCCGAAGTCGAGCGCTGGTTCGACACCATGACGCCGGTCCTGCCCGTCTGATGGCCACGGTGATCGTGTCGCCCTTCGACGTCGCGAACTTCCCTGGCGGGGGCGGCCACTTCTGGGTGTACATGCAATACGCTCAGGGCCTGGGGCGCCTGGGTTGCGAGGTCTACTGGCTCGAGCAGTTCCGGCCGAGCAAGGATCCAGACCAGGACAC
>WNFU01008175.1_pt1 | contig 13581 bp, 8 predicted proteins | sample 5400121 | NCBI WGS metagenome assembly WNFU01 (sample SAMN13153360, study PRJNA577476) | soil metagenome | isolation source: 100 cm soil or saprolite under grassland replicate 1 | place: USA:California | collected 2016-06-15
GCAGCGAGGCGGTCGCCTCCTACCAGAAGTTCGCCACCCCTGAGGAGTTGCGTGAGCGCATCGCCAACGACTTGGCGCTGCTCTTGACCGAGCGCTTCACCTCCACGCCACAGACACCGGCTGGCGCTCGGCTGGCGCGGCTGCCCCTGCCACGCAGTCGGCTCATCGATCGCGAAGCGGAGCTGGCCGAGGCGCAGGCCTTGCTGCAGCGCGCGGATGTGGGTCTGGTGACGCTGACTGGTCCGGGAGGTGTCGGCAAGACCCGGCTGGCCTTGCAGGTGGCGGCTGAGGTGGCGCCCCAGTTCGCAGACGGCGTCGCGTTCATCGCGCTGGCTTCGCTCAAAGACCCGACACTGGTGGTGCCGACCATCGCCCGCGCGCTGGGGGTGTCCCAGACGGGGGATGACACGCTGGAGCAGCGGCTGCTGGCGTACTTGCAGCCGCGAGAGGTGTTGCTGGTGCTCGACAACGTCGAGCAACTGGTTGTCGCGGCTCCCCTGGCGGCCCAGGCGCTCGAGCTGGCCCCACGGCTCAAGCTGCTCGTCACCAGCCGCGAGCCACTGCGCGTGCGCGGCGAGCAGATCGTGCTGGTGCCACCGCTCAAGCTGCCCGACCCCGCACACATACCCGACCTCGAACAGCTCGTACAGATCCCGGCGGTGGCGCTGTTCGTCGAGCGTGCGCGCGAGGCGCGGCCCGATTTCGCCCTGACCACTGAGAATGCAGCCAGCATCGTGGCGATCTGCCAGCGCCTGGACGGGCTGCCACTGGCGCTGGAGTTGGCCGCGGCAGGTCTGAGGGTGCTCTCGCCGGCCGCCTTGCTGGCACGACTGGAGCGCCGGATGCCGCTGCTGACGCGCGGAGCGCGTGACCTGCCCGAGCGCCAGCAGACCCTGCGCACCACGATTGGCTGGAGCTACGAGTTGCTCTCGGAGCGCGACCAGCAGGTGTTCCGGCGTCTGGCGGTCTTCGCGGGCGGTTTCACGCTCTCGGCGGTGCAGGCGGTCTGCGTCTTCGAGGCTTTCGGGGCCTCGTCCCCGGCGCAGGCGGACGATGGAATGGTGCTGGAGCAGCTGGCGCGACTGCTGGACAAGAGCCTGGTGCAAACGCAGCAGGGCGCAGGCGCAGAGCCGCGCTTCACGATGTTGGAGACGATCCACGAGTATGCCCGAGAGCAACTGGCGGCCAGTGGAGAGGAGGCCACCATGCAAGAGCGGCATGCGCACTACTTCCTGACACTGGCCGAGGAGGTGGAACCCCACCTGTTCCGTCCGGAGGGGAATATCTGGCTGGAGCGGCTGGAGCGCGAGGACGCCAACCTGGTCGCCGCCCTGGCCTGGGGCAAGGCGATTGAGGACGGTGGTGAGATCGGGCTGCGCCTGGCTGGGGCGCTCTACTATTACTGGTTCCTGCTCGGCTCTCTACACGAGGGACGAACGTGGCTGGAAGGCATGCTGGAGCGGACCGATGGTACAGATCGGAGCGCTGCACGAGGCCGGGCACTCCTTGGCGCGGGGTGGCTGGCCTGGGCCGAAGGCGACTACGAAGTGGCCTCCCTTCGTGCAGAGGAGAGCTTGTCGATTGTGCGCGAGGCACAAGACAAGCGGTTGACCGGCAGGGCTGAATCGCTGTTGGGATTTGTGCGGACGACACAGGGGAACAGCGCTGCGGCGCGTCCCCTGCTCGAAGCGAGCCGCAGCCTGTTCAAGAAGCTGGGGGATGTCTGGAACGAAGCGTTCACGCTCTACCACCTGGGCAGCGTCGCCTATCTCTCAGGCGATTCTGCTGCGGCGCGCGCACACTTTGAGGAAAGTTTGCGGCTGTTCCGCCAGCAAGGAGACGTGCTGTACGCTTTGTTGGTGTTGAGTGCGTTGCAGGTCATGCTCTCGACCCAGGGCGACGAGGAGCTGGCGCGCTCCCTGTATCAGCAGCTCCAGCCGCTCATGCAGCAGGCCAGGAATCGGGGGGCGCTCGGAATGATCCTGATCAATATCGGGGATATGTGGCTGCATCGTTTCGGCGACGAGCAACAGGCGAAGACGCTCTACAGGGAGGTCCTGAGCCTGTGGCAGGACATGCAAGGTGTGGACACTGGGCTGGGCATCGTCAAGGGGCTGGTGGGCTTGGCCGAGGTGGCAGCAGTACAGGGGCAAGCGGAGCGGGCAGGGCGACTATTTGGGGCTGTCGCTCGCCTGCTCCCGGCGAGCAACTCCTACCGGGAGGAGGTGAACAGACAGAGTGCTGCGGCTGGTGCGACTCTCGATGCCACGACATTCGAGGCTGGATGGGCGGCAGGACAAGCGATGACAGAGCAGCAAGCCATTACTGAGGCGTTACAAGATGCGTAGTAGAGCGCGTCAGCATTGTAGGAGGGTGATGGCTCAAATCTGCTGGGCACCGCTGTAGGATAGAGCGGAGAGAAACCAGAATAAGGGGTCGAGACCATTTCAAAGTGGGGGCAGCTACGCCGCCAGGGCTGCTGAAACATCTGTGCTGGTCATCGTGGGATACCAGCGCTCGAAGGTCGGCCGCAAATCCTCATTCAACACCTGAGCTCGCACCTGCAACAGGAGATGGGCGCCCTTCTTCGTCCAGCGCATCTGCTGTTTCTTGACAAACCGCTTGCTGATCACCTCCTTCACCGTCGACTCGACAAACGCGGTCGAGATCACCTCGCCGTACCGATAGCGGTCGCCGTAGTTCGGAATGAACGTCTCGTTCGCCGTGATCTAGCCGTGGAACTCCGCCACGCTCTTGGCGAGTTTGCCACTCGCCGGCACCTCCTCGTCCAGGTCTTCCAGCTGCCACTGGACATGCTCGACCACCTGGAGCGCTCGAAAGACGTTGCCGTGCCAGAGGTACCACTTGACCCGCTCCAGCTCGTCGTCCAGTGTCGCCAGGTCGTGATCAGGAGCGGTCGCGATCAGCTCCTTGAGCTGTTGCCGCAGCACGGTGATGCGCATCGTGATGTGAAACCAGTCGAGCAAGTGCTCGGCCAGCGGGCTCAGATATAGCTGCAGATCGCGCACAGTGTCGCCGCCATCCGAGAGGAACGTAATCGCCTGATTCATCTGCAGCCCTTGCGCCTTGAGCAGTTCGGCCAGCCGGCGCTTGGGTTTGGTGTCGTAGCTGGTCACGAAGCCAAAGCACTTCGCCGCGCCGTCGGTCGGCACGCTCTTCCCGACGATCAGTTCGAACCAGCCGGCCTTGCTCTCTGTCGCCGTCCCGAGCGTGGACGTAGCCGCCGTCAATCCCGACGGTTAGCGGGCCATCTGGCCGCGGCAGCGCATCCCAGTCGCGCCCTCAGCCCTCGATGAACAACGGCTGCTCATCGCCGAGCTCACCCTCAAGCCGCTCGGCCACCTGCTGCGCGTGCCGATACACGGTCGCTCGGTTCGCCTGGAGTGGCAGCAGCTCGGAGAGCACATCGACGGTGACCCCAAAGGGCATCAGCGCCGCCCACTTCGCCTCCAGGTAGCGTCGCTCTGGTGTCGTTCGCTCCGGCAAGCACTCCGCCAGCGGGCTGCTGCTGCGTGGGCTGTCCGCTGGCTGACAGGCACAGCGTCGGAAGCGTGGGCTGGAGAGCCGCAGCGTGCCGAACAGCGAGCGCACCACGATCTGGTGATGCCCCTTGCGCTGGCGCCGTGCGCCGCAGGTGGGGCAGGTCTGCTGCGCGGCACTGTAGCTAGCTGCCTGCTGCGCAACCATGGTCTCCTGCACGCTGGCGAGGATCGTCTTGCTCTCGGCCAGGGTGAGACCGAGGGTCGCCTCGGTCAGTGCCTCCCGCTCAAGGGTGGCCACCTCTGTCACGATCGCCGGCTCATCACCGGATTCGAGCACCACCTGCACCGTGATCTTCATCAGCGCGCCTCCGATCCGGACAGCAGCGCCTGGTCCTGCCGCAACTGCCGATTGATGGTGCGGCGGTCGCAGCCTCTGACAGCGGCCTAGTACTGGAGCGTCCGTAGCTCGTCGTAGGGGTCGTGATGCGCGTCGGGGTCGTCTCCTCAGGGCGAGGAGGCGCTCGATCACAGAGAGCGGGTGGTACTGCTGGCGTAGGGCGAGAAAGTCGTAGGGGCCGCCACACTCCTCCGGCGGCGCGGCACGAGCGCCGCCGACACACACCGGGGAACGTTGGCCTGGGGCCGGCGCCCCGATCTGCTCGATGCGGATCTCGTGGCGCCAGGGGACGTGGAAGTTGTACTCGTAGGAGAAGCGCTCGCCCATCCGAAAGCGGAAATCGGCCAGACGCACCTGGTCGGGGTTATCGGCAAAAGTGACCCCACCGAGGTAGGCGATGCCGTAGTGCTTGCCGTGGATGACGAACTGGTGGAGATGCGAGTCGCTCCAGCCGAAGGCGATCTGGATGGTGGCGTGCAGCTCGGCGATGGTCGTTTCACTGGTGACCAGCAGCCGGCGCCAGATCAGCGGGCTGACTCGGTCGAGACGGATGCGGAGTTGGTAGATCGGAGCGGAATTGGGGGTGGACATACAGCACCTCGCAGCTGACAAGTGGCTGGCCAGGGTGCCGTGCCGAGCAGAGAGGGGAGGGGGACAAGCACGACGCGAGGATTATACCGGAAACGAGTAGCGCGACGTTGCCCCCACTTTGAAATGCTCTCGCGAAACGTTCATTGTGTCCTCCTTCGTGTCTGATACATCCGATTGAGTGATAGGCTTCTCGAAGCTGGTAGATGGGGTTGTCAGAGCGCGATGTCCATGGTCAGTTTAGAATGGACCTATCAGGAAACTATCAAAAGACTATTGGTGTTTTGATGAGGCGGCAGACCCGACCGCAGCAATGCGTGCAGACCCACCCCATAACCACCCTCCTGCGGCCGTACCGTTTACGGCAGCAGTGGCTGCAGGCTGCTAATCTGAACATCGGTCTGCCACTTGGGGTCACATGGGCCGCGCGACCAGGAGACCTGCCTCGGGTATCCTAACCTCGTGTCGTAGCGCACCTGTGGCCCGGGTCCCACGCAGGCATCGAGCCAAAACGCCAGCGGCGGCAGCGCACGGCGCAGCTGCCATTGTCTCGCCCGCCGCTTCGCCGAGCTAATGGCGACAAACAAGCTCTCGATCGACCCAGAGGGTTACAGTTGCCGTACCGTGGCTAGCTGCTAGCCTAATTGGATTTCGGGCGCCACTTCGGGGTTCATTAATGACGCGCCGCCATCGGCGGTGATCACCTGGCCGGTGATCCAACCCGCCTCTTCCGAGCAGAGCAGCAGCGCCACGTTCCCAATGTCGGCCGGCCTTCCCAACCGCCCCATCGGGGTCCAACCCGCGCCATGCCACTTTCTCAACAGCTCCTGGACTTCGTGCGGCAGGCTGTTCAACACGCTGTCCTCGGTCCATGAGGGGCTGATGGCGTTCACCGTGATGCCGCGTTTGGCCAGAGCCACCGAATAGTAACGCACCAGCGTCTCCAGCGCCGCCTTGGCCGCGCCCATGGCGACCCAGGGTTGTAGGCTGCCGGTGCGGCTGCCACTGGCGTAGGTGATCGCCAGGATTCGGCCGCCATCCGGCATCAGGCCCGCCGCCTCGCGTGCGGCCACGAGAAACGCCTTGGCCTGCGAATCGACCGCCGTGTCCCACTGTTCCAGCGTGATCTCGAAGGGGGGAGCGAAAAAGCTGGTCACCTCTGGCCGGGCATTGCTGACAAAAATATCCAGGTGACCAAACTCGGCCTGCACGGTGGTGAACAGATGCTGAATATCATCGGGCTGTGAGACATCGGCCTGAATGAGAAAGCCATCGCTGCCGGCGGTACGCACCTGCGCCAGCGTAGCTTGGGCAGCCGTCTTGTTTGCAAGGTAGTTGATGGCGATGCGCGCACCAGCTTGCGCCAGTTTGAGCGCAATCCCTCGGCCGATCCCGCGTGAACTTCCGGTGATCAGGGCGGTTTTGCCTTCCAGTGCCATGAGAACCTCCTGTGGGTAGAGCTGACGGTAACGGTTCCTTGTTTGGTATTCCAAACACAGGATACCTGGCAACCGCTCCAGAAGCGCTCCAGAAGCGCCCCAGAAACCGCGACCTAACAGTTCCGCTATCTTTTGAACCGCAGCAGAATGGCGTGAACCAGCATCAAACGACGCACAATAACCTGTTCCACCGAGAGCTACTAGCGCCTCAAGCGACCCTTTTGGATCGACTTGGATGGCGAATCTGACACTTCAAAGAGATACAGGTAACAGTCAGTAGGTGGCCGATAGGACTACCGCCGCGATGAGGGCGGCCACCGTGATTAGGATAGTTGCTTGACGTTTCAGAGCGATTCCCCTTATGCCCTCTCAGGCACCACGAAGGTGGTGCAACCTTACGTGTGATATAGGAGTCAAGGCTTCAGCTCGCGCTCTGTTGGCCATCCTGCCAAGGCCTTCTCAGTGATCATTCGCTTTGGTTACGACGAGCATCGCTATGGTCTGTCATGGCTGGCGAAGTGGCAGAGTGAGCATACGCGTGCCGATCTCGTATATGCCACCTAGCTGGCCCGGCTGCCCGCTCTGTGTGTACATCCAGATCACGTAGAAGTCCTGCGTGGGTAGAGTGATGAGCTCTGGTGGACACGATGTGATGAATTGGGCGCATTCTGGCGTGTGCGTCGCATATGCTACAAGATGCACTCGGCTAAACCGCACATCCAGCTCCGGTGGCGCAATCGCACGGCGCTGGATGGCAACACCGAAGACCACAGTACTTGTGAGGAGTAATACCATCCCCGCCCCGAGAATTATAGCAAGCATCGCCCTCAGGCTCACTCGTCGCCTATTCGCCTCGGGGTGCCCCTTGATATCTTGCGTGAGCTCCATGGCGACCTCCTTGGTATGTCGGTTAATAGTGTGTGGCGGTAGTACAACATGAGCGATCCACCCGTGGGTAGCGGTTTTGCGATACAATAAGCGATACAAACAAGTGATACGCCGGTAGACGCGCTACTGACTTCTGTGTTCAAGGCTCACTGCGTCAAGCGGGTGGGGAGGACAGCGGGATGGACGGGAATGCCTCGTTCGGACTGTGGCTTAAGCAGCGGCGCAAAGCGCTGCGCTTGACCCAAGATGAGGTGGCCCAGCACGTCGGTTGCGCGGTAGTGACCATCCGCAAAATCGAGGCGGACGAGCGCCGCCCATCGGAGCAAATCGCCGCGCGCTTGGCCGATTTGCTGGCGATTGCGCCCGATGACCGCGTGGCTTTCGTCAAAGCCGCCCGAGCGGAACTGGCCGTGGACCGGCTCGCCCCACCCATCTACCCCTCGATCGCTCTGCTAGCTGAACGCGGGCTGGACCGTCCTCGTCACGGGCTCCTCAAAGGGTACGAGCTGCGTGAGCCGATCGGCACAGGCGGCTTCGGGGCGGTCTACCGCGCCTATCAACCGCTGGTCGGGCGTGAGGTGGCCATCAAGGTCATCCGACCGGAGTATGCCAATCACCTCGGCTTCATCCGCCGCTTTGAGGCTGAGGCCCAGATCGTCGCTCGATTGGAGCATCCCCATATCGTGCCGCTGTACGACTACTGGCGCGAGAGTGGCGGTGCCTACCTGGTGATGCGCTATATCCGTGGTGGCAACCTACGCGCGGCGCTTGAGGACGGTCCGATGGCGCTCGACGCCAGCGCCCGGCTGCTCGACCAGATCGGGGCGGCGCTGGCGTCCGCCCACCGGCAGGGCGTGGTGCATCGCGACCTCAAGCCGGCCAATATTCTGCTGGACGAAGAGGGCAACGCCTACCTGGCCGACTTCGGCATCGCCAAAGATTTGCTCCTGGCGAGTGCGATGGCCGAGACTCAGCCGGGTGTCGTCGTCCGGTCGCCAGCCTACCTCTCGCCCGAGCAGCTTCGCGACGAGCCGGTCACGCCGTGCTCGGACATCTATAGCCTTGGCGTACTGCTGTATGAGGTCTTGACCGGCGCGCACCCCTTCGCGAACCTTCCTCCGGCCGAGCAGCTCTCCAGGCTCCTGCACGAGCCGCTGCCGCCGCTCCAGGCCAGCCGCTCTGGCCTGCCCACCGTGCTGAACGACGTCATCCAGCGCGCGACGGCCAAGCAACCCGTCGACCGTTACTCTGATGTCCTGAGCATGGTTGTGGACTGGCAGCAGTCAATGGTCAGTCACCTAGAGGGTACCCGGTTGTCAGTTGTCAGTAGCCAGCCGACGACACACGATGGGCAATACACAGCAGTAGACCAGCAACCGGCAACGGACCACGGACCACGAACCACGGATGCCATCACGCTGACTGATCTCGTCGTAGTGCAGAACCCGTACAAAGGGCTGCGCGCGTTTGGCGAAGCGGACGCCGCCGACTTCTTCGGGCGTGAGACGCTCACACAGCGCCTGTTGGAGCGGCTGGCCGAGGGGGGCGAACTGGCCCGTTTTCTGGCAGTGGTGGGACCAAGTGGCAGCGGCAAGTCGAGTGTGGTGCGGGCCGGTCTGCTCCCGGCGCTGCGCCGGGGCGCCTTACCCGGCTCGGAACACTGGTTCGTCGTGGAATTGCTCCCTGGCGCTTACCCCTTGGAAGAGTTGGAGGCGGCGCTGCTGCGCATCGCGGTGAATCCACCCGCCAGTCTGCTGGAACAACTCCAGGCCGACGAGCGCGGGTTGCTGCGGGCGATCAAGCGGGTCGTGCCCGCCGATGATGAGATCGAGCTGGTACTGGTGATCGACCAGTTCGAAGAGCTCTTTACCTTGGTGGACGATGCAGCCGTCCGTGCCCATGTACTGAACAGCTTGCGCATCGCGGCCACCGATCCGCGCAGCCGGGCGCGGGTCATCATCACGCTGCGGGCCGATTTCACCGACCACCCGCTGCACTACGTCAGCTTCGGCGAGCTGCTGCGCCAGCGCACCGAGTTTGTGCTCCCGCTGACGCCGGACGAATTGGAGCGCGCAATCACGAGGCCGGCTGCGGGCGTAGGGATGACGGTCGAGGCAGATCTGATTGCGACCATTGTGCAAGACGTGAGCGACCAGCCGGGCGCACTGCCCTTGCTCCAATATGCCCTGACCGAATTGTTCGAGCAACGCGAGGGGCGTACACTAACGCTTCAGGCGTATCACACGAGTGGTGGCGTGCTCGGCAGCCTGGCCCGCCGCCCCGACGATCTCTACGCCAGCTTGAAGGCGGAGCAGCAAGAAGCGGCGCGCCAACTCTTCCTGCGCTTGATCACGCTCGGCGAAGGGACCGAGGACACACGCTGTCGCGTCCGACGATCCGAGTTGGAGTCAGTGCTCAGTCGTCCGTTGCCAATTGCAACAAACGACGGACAATCGGCAATGGACAGAGTGATCGACCTGTATGGACGATATCGCTTGCTGACGTTCGACCGTGACCCCATAACGCGTGAGCCGACAGTCGAGGTCGCGCACGAGGCGCTCATACGGAGCTGGGGCCGGCTGCAAGCATGGCTGGATGCAAGCCGCGACGACCTGCGCGTGCAGCGCCGCTTGATGGCGGCCGCAGCCGAGTGGGCCAACGCCGGTCAGGACCCGAGCTTCCTGGCGACTGGCGCGCGGCTGGCACAGTTCGAAGCGTTAGCAGCAACCACCAACCTGGCCCTGAATCAGGCCGAGCAGGCGTATCTCCACGCGAGTCTGGGCGAGCGCGACCGGCAGCGGGCGCAGGAGCAGGCGCGCATGGCGCGTGAAGCCGGTCTGGAGCGGCGCTCGCGGACTATCCTGCGGTCGCTGGTGGTGGTCTTGCTGCTGGCTACGCTGGGGGCGTTTGCCCTGACTCGTGTGGCGCTCAACCAGCGCGAAGCAGCCCAGACGCAAGCCGCGCTTGCCCAACACAACGCTGCCGACGCGCAAAGCCTGGCCCTGATATCGGCTGCACAGGTGGCGGCGAGCCAGGGTGATCCCGACCTGGCATTAGCATTGGCACTGATCGCTAACCGGCTGGCGCAGCCCGCGCCGCAAACACAGCGAATCCTGGCCGATCTGGCTTACTGGCAGGGCATCTGGCACCGGTTGGGCAGGCGTATGGATGTAGTGACTAGGGTAGCTTTTAGCCCCGATGGAAAAAGCGCGCTCTCCGGTTCCGATGATAATAGTCTGATCTTGTGGGACATAGCGACCGGGCACATCATCCGCCGCTTCGTCGGGAATATAAGCCCCGTGACCGGTGTTGCATTTAGCCCGGATGGGCGGACTGCATTGTCCAGCTCCTATCGTACTAATGAGCTGATCCTGTGGGACATGGCGACGGGGCAGGCCATCCATCGGTTCGGGGACCTGACCTCTCCGGCGTTTGCGTATATGCAGGTGTTTGGTCCGGATGGTCGCACTGCGCTTTCCGCATCGAGCGATGGAACTATAACGCTCTGGGATGTGGCGACGCGGCAGGCGATCCGCCAGTTCAAAGGACATACGGCTGCGGTGAATGCGGTAGCGTTCAGCCCGGATGGTCGAACCGCGCTCTCCAGCGGGAGCGATCAGACCCTGATTCTTTGGGATGTGGCCACCGGGCAGGCTATTCGCCACTTCGAAGGACATACGGCTGCGGTGAATGCGGTAGCGTTCAGCCCGGATGGTCGAACCGCGCTCTCCAGCGGGGATGATCAGACCCTGATTCTTTGGGATGTGGCCACCGGGCAGGCTATTCGCCACTTCGAAGGACATACAGCTGCGGTGAATGCGGTAGCGTTCAGCCCGGATGGTCGAACCGCGCTCTCCAGCGGGGATGATCAGACCCTGATTCTCTGGGATGTGGCGACCCACCAGATCCTCCGTCGCTTCACCGGGCATACGAGCCCGGTAACGACGGTGGTATTCGGTTCAGATGGGCGCACTGCGCTTTCCGGCGCAGCCGACGGCACGATTATCTTGTGGGGGCTCTATAGCGGAGTTGACATGCGTCGCTTCGTAGGACATACCGGCGGAGTGACTACGGTGGCGTTTAGCCCGGACGGCAGATCTGCGCTCTCCGGCTCCACGGATACCACCCTGATTTCGTGGGATGTAGCGACCGGACAGGCATTACGTCACCTCACCGGGTATACCGGAGCCATCAATGCCGTGGCGTTCAGCCCGAATGGCACAACGGCCCTCTCCGGCGCGAATGACCAGACAGTGGTTCTGTGGGATGTAGCAGCAGGCAAGGCCATCCGTCGTTTCAGCGGACATACAGGGCCTGTGAACACCGTGGCGTTCAGTCCCGACGGTAAAACCGCCCTCTCTGGTGCAGCCGATCGCGCCCTTATCCTCTGGGATCTGACGACTGGGCAGGCCATTCGGCGCCTGGCAGGGCACACAGGGCCCGTGAATACAGTCGTGTTTAGCCCGAACGGCACAACCGCGCTCTCGGGATCGAGCGATCAAAGCCTGATTCTGTGGGACGTAGCGACCGGCCAGGTCATCCGCCGCTTCACCGGGCATACGGGCGGCGTAACCACCGTGGCGTTCAGCCCGGATAGCACAACCGCTCTCTCCGGATCGCTGGACCATATGCTGATCCTGTGGGATGTGGCAACTGGGCAGGCCCTCCGCCACTTCGAAGGACATACCGACGCTGTCCTGGCCGCAGCGTTCAGCCCAGATGGCAAAATTGCGCTCACAGGATCGGTGGACAAGAGCTTACACCTGTGGCGAATCGACACACTCGATGAGCTGATCGCCTGGGTGCATGCCAACCGCTATGTCGCTGAGCTGACCTGCGACCAGCGCGCGCTGTATCACCTGGAGCCACTGTGTAGCAGCGCAAGCCCATCTGCTAGGCCATGATAGTACCTGCGCAGGATGCGAATATCGATCGCTGATCCCTGGCAGGTCTCGATCGACCAGGTAGACTATTCAGGTGTTAAGGTTCCCTAAGCAGCACAGCGACCTGTGATCCCCGGCAGGTCGCGAGCGACCAGGTACACCCCCATCGCTGCACCTTCACACTCGTACTCTGGCGCACCACCCGGCTCTGTCGTGCCCCGCGCTGCGGCTGTTGTAGGTCTATTGAACCACCTGCGCGCTTAGGGTAAGATGACCCACCCATACACAACCCATACAAAAGGGAAGCACGAATAAGCGCCGGGACAAGTGACGATTTGGCATCACCTCCACAGGTGGTATCATCGGGTAGCTGCACTGACGAAGGAGTTACGCATGAGCCACATCCGCGTGCTGATCTGCCGCGTCGACGATCCGGCTACCGAGACGGCCCTCGATGACCTGGAAACCACCACCCAGGCAACCGGCAATGCGATCCTCAAGCGCGTGCTCCAAGCGCAATGGGACACGATTGACGCCACACTGGTCGAGCAGCATCGCCAGCGTTTTTCCCCCTGCCATCGTCCACGCCGACGGTGCTGAGACTATCACTGTCGCGAGCCGCTTCGGCACCCTGGAACTCGCGCGTCAGGTCTGCTACCACCCAGCGCTGCAAACCCATATCCTGCCTGGCAATAGCCTGTTGCCGCCCCATCAGGGCATCAGTATCACCCGCGGCTTGCAGGAATGGGCCTGGTTGCTGCCCCAGGAGCTTCCGTTTGCAGCCGTGGCGCGCCTGCTCGGCCTCCCAAACGCACGAGGCGCATGTGCTGTCCGATACCACTGTGCGCAGCCTCGTGCGCACCCAGCGGCAGATCATCCGCCTGGCAGAACAGGGAGACGTCACCGCACTGCTCCAACGAGATGATCTCGCGACGATAGCCCTGCAGCTCGTGCCGCATAACCGGCCCCGGCGGCGTGCTGGTTGGCCCGCCGCACTGCACGTCGCGGTGGATACGGCTCTGGCCGCGGAGCAGGTGCGTCCACCGGATGGGATCTCCTGGGCGGATTGGGAGCGCGGGAAACGCGGCACGCCGTGCCGATGCGACCTGCACGACGGAGGACCTCCGCCACGTGGGGGCCAGAACTGGACGCGGAGCAGGTCCTCCTCACGGTCGACGAGGTGCTCACGCGAAAGCCGGAGCCACACCGGTTCCCTTAACTGCGCACGGCGCGGGTGGTTACAGCGCAGGGCTATCGCTAGCTGAGTGGCGGCGGAGCAGCCTTTCTCCAGTGCCTTCTAGTCGCGTTGCTGCTCGCGCTCGGAACCCAGCGCTCGTTGCTGCTGATTGCTGATGGTGCGCGCGCCATCCGCGTGTTCTTTACGGAAACGCTTGGCCAGCTTCCCGACAAGACCATGCTGCTGGATTGGTACCATCTGCAGCAGAAATGTACCGAGCAGTGCAGTCGGATCTGCCGCGGCAAGCAAGCCAAAGCCCACCTGTTGGTGCGGCTGTACCGTCGCTTGTGGCGGGGCGACGTGGCGGCAGCCGTCGCCATTCTGGAAGCCTATCGCCCCAAAGCTAAAAACGCGGAGGTGCTGGATACCTTCGTCGCCTATCTGCAGGCACGGGAGGCGTGGATACCGAACTATCGTCAGCGCCGGCTCGCGCAACAGTACATCGGCAGTGGGCAGGTCGAGAAAGCCAATGACCTGATCGTGGCACGGCGACAGAAGGGACGGGGTATGCAGTGGAGTTGGGGTACAAGCGATGCGCTGGCGGCCCTACGAACGCTCAGGTTGAATCAGGGCTGGGAGCAGTACTGGCAGCAGCGCCAGGTTCTGTCACTCGTGGCAAGTTGACCCAACGCTTATTCGCGCTTCC
>WNFU01006946.1_pt1 | contig 13566 bp, 10 predicted proteins | sample 5400121 | NCBI WGS metagenome assembly WNFU01 (sample SAMN13153360, study PRJNA577476) | soil metagenome | isolation source: 100 cm soil or saprolite under grassland replicate 1 | place: USA:California | collected 2016-06-15
AAGGTGCCGGATTTTTTTCGAGCGCTTGATAGCTGTAGATGATGAAGATGTCGGGAAAAGATTAGTCAATGGTGTGGCCGGGGCGCTGGGTTAGCCCGGCAATCCACGAGACCAGGGGAAACGGGGGCGACAAATGGTTTCGTTATGGTGGGTTTTAGCAGCGTTTGTCGGAGGCGGATTCGCAGGCGTCCTGCTCATGGCGTTAATGCACATGGCGGGCGATCTGCCGAAGGCATCCACGAAGGCACCGGACCTCACCGGCATGCCGTGGTGAAGTAGCCGGCTTTGGAAGGTCAATTCCGTTTTGCGCCAACCACCCGGTCGGGCGCTGTGGGTGATTCGCCCGCCTTTGGCCGGCGACCGCCCGCACAACAGCCACGGTCGCAGGCGCGACTCCAGTCCAAAATTAGCGTCACCTCGGCGTAGCAGCGCGATTATTCGCGACTGGCGGGCCGACTTTTCCCGATTGGCAGCAGTCACCCGTAGCGGTAGAGTGCGGGTCGAATAATGGCCGGCCATGGAGGGTTTGGCGTGCAGGCATCGTCCGGGGTCACCACCCTTTTGTTCACCGACATCGAGGGCAGCACCCGCCTCTGGGAGCAGGACGGAGAGCGGATGTCACGCGCGCTGGCGGAACACGATGCGCTATCACGGAAGGCGGTCGAGGTAAACCGTGGCGTTATCGTAAAGATGACCGGCGACGGGATGTATGCCGCTTTCGGCGACCCTTTGGATGCCCTTAACGCCACCGCGATGCTGCAGCGGTCGCTAGGTGACCTGGCCGCAAAGGACGAGGTACCGCTGCGCGTGCGCGCCGGGCTGCATCTGGGGATCGTGGAGCGACGCGACGACGACCTTTTCGGCAGCCCCGTCAACCGGGCAGCGCGGATTATGAAGGCAGCTCACGGGGGGCAGATATTGCTGTCCCAGGCCGTGGTCGATCAACTCCACGGGCGCCTGCCGCCGTCGGTATCCCTGCGCGATCTTGGCGGTGTGCGGCTGCGCGATCTGGCGACGAGCGAGCACGTCTACCAGCTCGTGCACCCCAGCCTCCGCCAGGATTTCCCAGCTCTGCGCTCGCTCGAAGCGACGCCCAACAATCTGCCGCAGCAGGTTACCTCGTTCATCGGGCGCGAGCGCGAGCTTGCCGATGCCAAGCGCCTGCTCGATGGCACGCGCCTGCTGACGCTGCTGGGTATGGGCGGCCTCGGCAAGACCCGCCTGTCCCTGCAGATTGGGGCCGATGTGCTGGAGAAGTATCCGGATGGCGTGTGGTTCGTCGACCTCGCTCCGATCAGGGATCCGTCGCTGGTTCCGAACGCCGTCGCACAAGTCCTAGGGATACACGAAGAGCCCGGCAAACCGCTCACGCAAACCCTCGGTGCGCACATCCGGGAACACAAACTGCTCGTCGTTCTCGACAACTGCGAGCACCTGGTGAGCGCTTGCGCGAACCTCGCCGACGCATTGCTGCAGGCTGCGCCCCAGGTTCGGATCCTTGCGACGAGCCGCGAAGCGCTGCATATCCCGGGAGAGCAAACGTATCCCGTCCTTCCGCTGGCGGTGCCCGATCGCAAGGCCGGCGTCGAAGCTCTGCTGCGCTCGGAAGCGGTGCAGTTGTTCGTGGAGCGGGCGCGCCTGCAGAAGCCGGGGTTTTCGCTGACCGAGCGCGAGGCTCCGGCAATCGCCGAGCTTTGCGCGCGACTCGACGGAATTCCGCTTGCATTGGAATTGGCTGCCGCGCGGTTGCGATCGTTGTCGGTGAGCGACATCAACGCCCGTCTGAACGATCGCTTCAAACTCCTCATCGGCGGCAGCCGTGTCGCCTTGGAGCGCCAGCAGACGCTGCGCGCGCTGGTGAGCTGGTCCTACGACCTGCTGCAGGAGAACGAGCAGATCGTCCTCGACCGGCTGAGCGTCTTTGCCGGCGGCTTCGATCTGCAGGCGGCGGAGGCGGTCTGCGGCGCGGATCCGATCGCGCCGGAGGACGTGCTCGATCTAGTCACTTCGCTGGTCGAGAAGTCGCTGGTCATGCTCGAGCAGGAGAGTGACGGGTCGCGTTACGGGCTGCTGGAAACGATCAAGGAATTTGCCCATGAGCACTTGAGCCAGCGCTTTGGGCTGCTCGGGACGATCCATGAGTTTGCCCAAGAACGCTTGAAAGACCGCGACGACGTTGCCGCGACTGCCGCACGGCATTGCGACTATTTCCTCGGTGTTGCCAAGACTGCGCGGACGAAGCTGGAAGGGCCCGAGCAGGCGGAATGGATGCGGCGCGTCGAAGTCGATCTCGACAACCTTCGTGCCGCAATTGCGCTGGCGCTGGCGGGCGGAGTCGATCCGGTGATCGCGGTGGAGTTCGAGGCCTGGTTGATGCGTTTCCGGATTCTGCGCGGTTATTCGACCGAGGGTCGCACCAATATCCGCGCCGCGCTCGCCCTTCCTGTGTTGCAGGAGCGGACCAAAGCCCGCGCGAACGCGCTCTATGTGGGTGGCGCGCTGGCAATAAACCAGAGCGATTACGCGGAAGCGACGAAGATGCTGACGGAGTCCCTCGCCATCCGCCGCGAACTGGGAAATGCACGCGGAACCGCCGCGGCCTTGTCCACCCTGTCAACCCTCCACCTGCAGCGGGGTGATTTGACGAAGGCGCGCGAGTTCGAAGAGGAAGCCATCTCCATCTTTCGCGAGCTTGTAGACGGCATTGGAGAGGCGATCGGGCTACTCAACCTGGGTGAAATTTCCCTGCGACAAGGCGATCACGGCGGCGCGCAGAGTCTGTTCGAGCAATGCCTGGCGATCGCGCGAGACGTCAAGCATCAGGAGCTGCAAAGCGACTGCGAGCGCAACCTGGGCGAGCTCGCGCTCGGCGCCGGCAACCTGGAAGCCGCGCAAGCACGGTTCGCGCGCTCCTTCAAGATATGCCGGGAGGCGGAGGACAAGCGCGGCGAAGCGATTGCTCTGTGGGGCATGGGAAGAACCGATGCCGCCAGCGGCGATCTTTCATCGGCCCGCACGAAGCTGGCCGACGCGATGCGTGCTTTGCAGGCCTTCGAAATGAATTTGGAGCTATTGGATTGCCTGGAGGACCACGCCGGGCTTCTGCAACAGGTCGGCCAGGTCGCAAATGCCGTTCGCGCCTATGCGGCTGTTGCCACCTTCCGCGAGGCATTCGGCCTTCCGCGATTGCCGCACCGAGACGCCGAAAAACAGGCGAACCTCCAAGCGGCGCGTACCGCCCTCGGGGAGCCCGCGTTCGAAATGGCATGGTCGACCGGCATTTCGTGGGCGCTCGACGAGGCCGTCGACCAAACCCTGGCGTCCGATGCCGTGTCCCCTGTGGCGGGGTGACCGTTCGTTGCCCGTTTAGTGTTGGCCGATTGATCCAAAAACGCAGCCGGGGAAATATCCTGCGGCAGTTGCGGAGTCGGTCGCCACCTGAAGGTGAAAATGCAAGGCGACCACACCGGAAGGACGCTACGCGTCGACCGTAGCGAGTGTTAAAGACGACCGACCAAAGCGCGCCCTTAGAAAAACAAAGCCCGCCATCGCGACCGACGGCGGGCTGATTTGGCTAAAGCATTCAGCTTCGGGTTTTGCGCCTTCTTAGCCACGCGGCGCCGATTCCGCCGAGAACTAAGGCGAGTGTGCCCGGCTCGGGGATTGCCGCGGCTACGTAAATAGCATTGTTATTCTCGGCGTTAAAGAGATTCGCAATCCAACCAGGGCCGTGTCCTTCGAAGTCTGTGTCGAACACCTCCGTGAACTGCACACATGGACTGCAGTTCACCTGGTCCAATGTGGCCAATCCAAAGAGTGCCACGTCCGAGAAATTACCGGTCAGCGGTATTTCAACGGATGTGAAATGAAGCCCGCCGTCAAGGCTTGCGCTCGACGCTATGTTCCCTTGAAATCCGGAAAACCAGCCAGAGCCGAAGGTATCGGAGCTTGTAATCGTCAAGCTGATCAAGTCGAACTGGCATGGACCCTCTGAGAAGCAGCCATCGCTAATGTCAAGGAGGAAATCGCCCGTGAAATGACCCGTGGCGGTGGGAGGATCAAAACCGCCACCATACAAGGTCGCCTGCGTCGCAGTGCCAAACGTCCCGAGAGCAGCCGCAGCCGCTGCACAAATGAACATCCGTAAAGTTTTGTCTGGCACGGTCATCTCCTCGCCGTGGCGCCAACATAAGTGCAAAAAAGAGGTATCGGCAAACCACACCCCTAACGTTCACTCAGTCAACCCGAGAGACAGCAAGAATCGAACCAGGAACTTCACATGGAGCCAACACTTTGACCTTGTTTACATATTTCGCTAGGTTAGATATTCAGTTTGGAAAAACTGTAAAAGTTTCCGACAGATTGCCTGGCGAGCCATCTTTTGAACGCTAAGTGCCATGAGAGTCCGCAATGCCAGCCTGTCCTGATGCCCGGTGGAGAGCATGGTGGTCTTGCCTGCGCGCTCGGCCTCGCGATCAAGGGCTTCAAGGGCGATCCACGTTGGCAACCCTTTCTCGAAAAAATGGGGCCTTGCGGACTGATGCGATCCTGCTTACCTGCTAACGCTTTCCCGGTGAATTGCGCAGCCGTCCCCGCGTTGTCAGGAGCTGGACGACTTCTTCTTGCGGGCGGAGGATTTTCTCTTCGAAGAAGTTTTCTTTCCGGACGAGGCTTTTTTCCTGGAAGAGGTTTTCTTTTTGGGCACCTTTGCGCCCGCGCGACGGGCCTCGGAAAGCCCGATAGCGATCGCCTGTTTCCGGCTCGTAACCTTCTTCTTTGACTTTCCGCTCTTCAAGGTTCCTTTCTTCCGTTCCTCCATTGCCCTCTTGACCTTCTCCTGTGCCTTCTTTCCATATTTAGCCATCGTCTTCTCCTGGATCGGCCAACCGCCGATATAGGGACACTACCTGACCATCCGCTTAGAGCGGCATCGTTTGCGGATGTTCCAGCATAGGCCAGGACCCATGGCGCCAAAACCCGCGTTCGGTCGCCACTAAACGTCGGAGCCTTCCTGCGGCTTGCTACAATCGGTGCGCCCCTTATGCGGCGTGCCGCTCGACGGGCCCACGACAACATTCCGACTCTTGCGATGAATCCCTCGGCTCTGCTCTCCGCCGTCTCCAAGCAATGGGACGCCGAAATCGTTCCACAGCTCACCGACTACGTGCGCATTCCGGCGAAATCGCCGCATTTCGACGCGCAATGGGAAAGCAACGGTTACATCGAGCGCGTGGTTCGCCTAGCGGAAGCCTGGGTCAAGAAGCAGCCGGTGCGCGGTCTCGCAGTCGAGATCGTGCGCCTGCCCGGCCGCACCCCTTTGCTTTATTTCGACGTTCCGGGCAGCAATAGGAGTGATCGCACCGTGCTCTTGTACGGCCATCTCGACAAGCAGCCTGAGATGATCGGCTGGCGCGAAGGCTACGGCCCCTGGGAGCCTTTTTTCGAAGACGGCAAGCTCTACGGGCGCGGCAGCGCGGATGATGGCTACGCCGTGTTCGCGGCGCTTTCCGTCATCGGGGCGCTGCAGGCGCAGGGCGTCGCGCATTCGCGCTGCGTCGGCATGATCGAGACTTGCGAGGAGTCCGGCAGCTTCGATCTTCCGGCGTATCTCGAGGCGTTCGCGCCGCGCTTGGGGCGCGTCGATTTCGTGATCGGGCTTGATTCCGGATGCGGCGACTACGAGCGGATGTGGGACACGACCTCGCTGCGCGGATTGGCGGGCGGACGCTTGACCGTCGACGTGCTGACCGAGGGCGTTCATTCGGGCGACGCCAGCGGCGTCGTGCCCTCGTCATTCCGCATCGCGCGCAAGTTGCTGGACCGCGTCGAGGACGCGACGACCGGCCGTATATTGCCAGCCGAGTTTCACGCCGCGATTCCGGCCGAGCGTGCAGAGCAAGCCCGGCGCGCCGCGATAATCCTTGGCGACGCCGTCATCCGCAAATTTCCGTTCGCGGGTTCGACACAGCCTATGGTCGCAGATCCGGTTGAGGCCGTGCTCAACCGTACCTGGCGCCCCGCATTGTCGGTCACGGGCGCGGACGGCCTCACGCCGATCGCCAGCGCCGGCAACGTTCTGCGCCCGCAGACCTCGCTCAAGCTCTCGCTGCGCCTGCCGCCGACGATCGATGGCGAACAAGCAACGCATACGCTAAAGCGCTTGCTCGAGGCCGATCCGCCCCACGGCGCGACCGTCTGCTTCGACGTCGAGCAGGGCGCGACGGGTTGGAATGCGCCGCCCACGGCAGCATGGTTGAAGCAAGCGGTGAACGACGCGTCATTGCGGTTCTACGGCAAGCCCTCGGCCGCGATGGGCGAAGGCGGAACGATCCCGTTCATGGCCATGCTCGGCAAGCATTTCCCCGATGCGCAGTTCCTGATCACCGGCGTGCTGGGCCCGCATTCCAACGCGCATGGACCCAACGAATTCCTGCACGTGCCGTACGCCAAAAAGCTGACCGCCTGCGTGGCGTATGTGATCGCTGCGCACGGAGCGACCGCATAACGCGGAGCTCCGCGCACTGCTTGTCAGCCCATCGCGTCGCTCTCGGCGCGTATCGCTCCCGGTTACAAGCATGTGCCGTATCGGTCTTTCTCTTACGCACGACATCTGGGTAGTGTCGGGATTTTATTCGGGCTGCGCTGTCCAATTCGTGACAGGCGCTATCCGATAAAGATCACGATGCCGAAAATCTACGTCATCCACGAGAACGACGCCTGGGTCGAGCCTCTGCGCGCCGCTTTCACCGGACTCCATCTGCCGTTCGAGGAGTGGTTCCTGAGCGAAGGCCTGCTGGACTTGGCCGCCGTGCCGCCGGAAGGCGTGTTCTACAATCGCATGAGCGCGTCCTCGCACACGCGCGGTCATCGCTTTGCCGCCGAATACACCGGCGGCGTGCTGGCCTGGCTGGAATCGCATCGGCGGCGGGTGATCAACAACGGTCGCGCGTTGCAACTCGAGCTCAGCAAGATGGCGCAGTATGCGGCGCTGGCGAACTATGGCATTCGCACGCCGCACAGCCTGGCGGCGGTCGGGCGTGGCAATCTCATCGCCGCGGCGCGGCAGATGGCCGGCCCGTTCATCACCAAACACAATCGCGCTGGCAAGGGGCTCGGCGTGCGGCTGTTCAATAGCGTGGAAGCGCTGGAGAGACATGTCGACAGCGAAGCATTCGAGGACTCGATCGACGGCGTCACTCTGATTCAGGAATACATTCAGGCGCCCGAGCCTTACATCACCCGGGTCGAATTCGTCGGCGGCAGGTTCTTGTACGCCGTGCGCGTCGATACGACGCTTGGTTTCGAGCTGTGCCCGGCGGACGTGTGCACAATCGGCGATGCGTTCTGCCCGGCAGGCGAGACAGCTGAACTGAATACGCCGCCGGCTGCACCGGTCGCGGCGGTGCCGCGATTCCGGATCGTCCATGATTTCCGGCACCCGATCGTCGAGCGCTATCAACGCTTCATCGCCGACAACGGCATCGGCATCGCCGGCATAGAGTTCATCACCGACCGTGCCGGTGCGATCTACACCTACGATGTCAACACCAACACGAATTACAACAGCGACGCCGAGGCCGCCGCCGGGATCTTCGGCATGCGTGCGATCGCTGCCTATCTGGGTAACGAGTTGCACCAGCTCGAAGGAGCCGGGCTGAGCGCGCTGGTCGCAGCCTGATACAAAAGCAGAGCGGCCCCTGAGGGCCGCTCTTTCCCAGCAACCTTATGAATTAACCGCGCGGCTCTCCGTTGCCGTTGACGGTAATCGTCCGGCCCGGAGGCGCGCTCAACTGGGCGCGATGCTCGTTCCCCCGGAAATTGTAGGTGACGTCCCAGTAATCGGGCCGTGCTCCGCTCGAGACATTCTCGCAACGCCGAACGTCCCGGTCGTATGTAGCCTGGCCGCCACGACCCACGTTCGCGCCGACCGCAGCTCCGGCAACAGCGCCGCCGGCAGTGGCGACGTCCCTGCCGCGCCCGCTGCCGATCTGGTGGCCGAGAACCCCGCCGATGATCCCACCGACGATTGCGCCCGGAACATTGGCGCCGCCGCGATCTTCGACGACTTGCTGGCGCTCGATCCAGCAGCGTTGCTCAGGCGGTCCGACCACCGCGCGCACCGAAGTCACGGGCGCTTCGTAAAGCCGCTCGCCGGCGCGCCGACGATACTCGTAGGTCGGCGCGGCAAGCGGTGCGGGCGCTTCGTTCTCATAGCGCGCACTGCGGCTGACCGGCCGCACCGAGGAAATGCGGTTATTCATGCCCATGCCTGAAAGCGACTCGTAGCTGCCCGGGCGCAGCACCACACAACGCCCTTGGAATCGGGCGTCGTCGCAAACTTCCCAGCGCCCGCGGTTGACGACCGCCGATGAGGCGCGGTCGTTGAATCCGTATCGCTCAAAGTTCCAGACCTGCTTGTCCGTGGTAAAAGCCCGCCCACGGAAACCCTCGCGCTCGTAAAAGGTCACTTGTGCCGCGGCCTGCGTCGCAAAACCGACGACAGCCACTGCCAGTAGTGCCTTCACCGTCATCTGCATGGATACCTCCGCTGTTATCCCGCTGCATCGCGAGATTGGATGCGACAAGGGATACTAACGCGCGACGGCCCGGCAAAGCTGTCAGCGATTTGTGACAAGATATGTAGGACAGCGGACGACAACGCAAGCATCCGATGCTGCATACTGGCGGCAAAAGGCCAATTGAGGTGCCAAGGAGCGACGAATCGTGAGCGACCTGGCCATATCATCGATTACATTCGCGTGCGTTTCTGGAGCTACCCTCGTTGGCTTCTTTCTCCACGATGTGTTGCCCCGCGACCATCTCAGCGAAGGTTCAAAGGATACTGTTAAATTAGGGATGGGAATGGTCGCAACGCTCGCAGCGCTGGTACTCGGTCTGCTCATTGGCTTCGCAAACAATTCCTTCAACAACATGGAAAGCGAAGTCCAGCACACCGCCGCAAAGCTCATTTTGCTCGATCGCGTTATGGCCCACTACGGACCTGAAGCAAAGGAGATTCGCGATCTGCTTCGCCGTTCCACCGCCGCCCGCATCGAGGCGATCTGGTCCGAGGGCGGTTTCAGGCCCTCCGGTTTGGCTCGTGGCGACTCGCTGACCGAGTCCGAGGCTGTTCAAGACAAGCTCCGGCAACTGTCACCGCGAACCGATGCACAGCGCTGGCTTCAGTCGCAGGCCCTGACGCTCAGCGGCGAGCTGGCACAAACGCGCTGGCTCTTGATCGCGGAGGCTGAAAGCCCGGTCCCGACGTTGCTACTTGCGGTGTTGGTTTTCTGGATCGCTATCATCTTCTTGAGCTTTGCATTGTTTGCACCCCGTAATGCGACGGTCCTTGTAACCTTGCTCATTTGCGCGCTATCGGTTTCGGGTTCGATCTACCTCGTTTTGGAATTGAACAGGCCGTTCGATGGCGCAATCAAGATTTCCAGTGCACCCATGCGCGATGCACTTGCCCACCTTGGTCAATAACCCCCATTGCCAATAGGGAACAGAATCCACGACGCAGCCGAAATGGGCATGGTCTATCGCCCTGATGTCTGCTAAGGTTGCCTGGCCACGCAGCCTTGCATCCGGCGTATTCGCCGCCATCTAGGCCGGGCCAGTAACGGAGGTACCCATGAAACGCATACCGATCCTGCTCCTCGCCGCATTCGCGACCCTGACACTTGCCCTGAGCGACCTCGCCGATGCCGGGCGAATGGGTGGGGGCCGCAGCTTCGGAGCACAACGCCAGAGCGTTACACCGTCGAAAACTGCACCGCCTGCGGCGACTCCTGCCAACAACGCCTCTGCACAGCCGACGACGCCCACGTCACCGGCGACGACCCCTGCGGCGGGCACGGCGCCCCCCGCGGCCTCACCGTCCGGGGCCTCGCGCTGGCTAGGGCCGATCGCCGGTATCGCTGCGGGTCTTGGGCTCGCCGCGCTGCTGTCGCACTTCGGATTCTCGGAAGGCTTCGGCAGTCTGCTGCTCATCGGGCTCGTTATTTTCGCCGGCGTGTTTCTGGTGCGGATGTTGATGCGCCGCCGCGAAACCGCCAAGCCTCTCCAATACGCCGGCGTCGGCGGCGACAGCGTCGCAGGCTACGAAAACCGGCCCCGGCCGGTGTGGAGCGACGCACCGAAGATAGAACCGCGCGTGGCGCCCGCCGCGGACGCGCCGGGATTCGGCGTAACGCGCAAGCCGCTGCCTCAGGGATTCGACGCCAGAGGCTTCGCGACCGAGGCGAAGCGGCAATTCATCCAGCTACAGGGGTCGTACGACGCCGCCGACCGCGCGGCGCTATCGGCGGTGATGACCTCCGAGATGTATGCCGAAATCGGGCATGAGCTCGACGCGCGCGGCCCCCATCATCCGACGGAAATCGTCACTCTCGATGCCGATGTCCTCGACGTATCGACAGAGGGCGACAAGCATTGGGCCAGCGTCCGCTTCACCGGCCTCGTCCGCGAGGACGGGGAGCCTTCGCCGAAGCCGATCGACGAAGTCTGGAATCTGGCGAAGCCGGTTCGCGGCACGTCGGGGTGGCTGTTGGCCGGGATTACGCAACTGGCATAGTTATTCGTAGGGCCGAATTCATTCACTCGAGCTTGATGCCAGCCTTTTTCATCAGCGTGGCGTAGCGGGCGAGCTGCTCGCGCGTCGCCTGGCGCAGCTCCTCTGGACTCGAGCCGCGCGGCGTGAGGCCCTGCGCGATCAGCTTGTCGCGCACGTCGGGCGCGGAGAGCGCCTTGATAATCTCTGCATTGAGCCGCGTGACGATTTCCTTGGGAGTTCCCGCGGGCGCAACGATGGTCGCCCAGGAATTGAACTCGAAGCCCGTCAACCCGGACTCCGAAACCGTCGGCGCCTCGGCAAACTGCGGCAGCCGCCGCGGCGTAGTCACCGCGATGAGCCGCAACTTTCCGCCGTTGACGAGGCCTACCACGGTGGCCAAGCCCTGGAACGCGACCGGCACCTCGCCTGCGGCGACGCCGACGGCTGCCTGCGTCGCGCCCTTGTAGGGAACGTGCGTGAGCGAAATACCGGCGGTGGATGCGAAGAGCTCCATCGCCACATGCTGCGGGCTGCCGTTGCCGCCCGAGCCGTAATTGATCTTGCCAGGATTCGCCTTCGCGGCTGCGATGAGATCGGCGACGCTGCGGTACGGTGAATCGTTCGAAGTCACCAATCCCCATTCGACGGTCGCAACCAGCGACACCGGCTCGAAGTCCTTGAGAATATCCCACGCGAGCTTCGCATGCAGATTGGGCAGCATGGTCATGATGCTGTCGTTGAAGCCGCCGATGAGGTAGCCGTCGGGAGCCGCTTTCGCCACGCGCTCCGCTCCGATCAGCCCGGCCGCGCCCGGCTGATTGTCGACCACGATGCCCTGGCCCATGTTCTCCGACATGCGCTGGGTGAGAATGCGCATGGCGTTGTCCACTGCACTTCCGGCCGCCAGCGGCACCACCATGTGAATGGGCTTCGTCGGATAAGCCGATTGCGCTGCAAGGACCGGCGCCCAGCACATCAACGCCAGCGCGATCGCAACTCTGTGCAGAGAAACCATCTCGCCTCCTTCAAGGCCTTGAAGCCTGCTCTGGTCTGCGACGACGAATCACGCAGCGCTCAATGCTTCCAGAACTCATGTGAGGCGATGCGCGCGCCCTCGGCCATCGCCGCCATCTTCGCCCACACGACGTCCGGATCGACTGCGGCCTGTCCCACCCAGGTGCCGTAACCGCAGTCGCTGCCGGCCATGACATTTTCGCGGCCGACAAGCTTCGCATAGCGACCGATCCGCTGCGCGACCAGCTCCGGATGCTCGATGAAATTCGATTTCGATTCGATGACGCCCGGAATAAGCACCTTGCCTTCGGGCAGCTTGATTTTCTCGAACAGCGCCCACTCGTGCGCATGGCGCGGGTTGGACGCCTCGATGGCGATGGCGCTCGGTCGCGCACGGAACACGATATCGATGACATCGGAGAGCGCGACATCGCAATGATGCGGGCCTTCGTAGTTGCCCCAGCACAGGTGCATGCGCAGCTGCTCCGGCGGAATGTCAGCCAGTGCGTGGTTGAGCGCCTCCACGTGCAGCTGCGCTTTCTTGCGCCAGTCGGCGAGACTGAGCTCGGCGTACTGGATGTGCCGTCCCATCCCGAGATCGGGACAGTCGATCTGCACGATGATGCCGGCCTTGGCGATCGTCTCGTACTCGTGGCGCATGGCCTCCGCGATCGCGAACAGGTAGGCTTCCTCGCTCGGGTAGTGTTCGTTGCGAAAGAACAGCGACACCACACCCGGCGACGCCGCCGTCATGAACGCCTCCTCGGCCTTGACCCTGGCGAATGCCGCCTGCAGATGATCGACGTCGGCCTGCGCCGCTTGGCGGTCGCGGACGCCGACAGCCGCATTGCAGGCGGGCGTCTTGCGGCGCGAGCGTCCTGGATCGCCGAAGACGCGTTTCGCGAGATTGGGGAACGCCACCAGATCCTGGTAAACGAACGTGTTACCCGCGCCGCCGAATCCGCTCAGCCGATCCTTGATGTAGGTCGCGTAGCTCGGCTTGCTCATCTCACCGTCGTTGATCACATCGACACCCGCTTCCGCCTGCTTGCGCACCACTTCCTCGACCGCGGAAGCAACGCGCTCGGCCAGCGCCGCTGCGTCCACCGGTACGCCCTCCTCCTTGGCGTACATCATCCGGATCAGGTCCTCGGGCCGGGGCAAGCTGCCGGTGTGCGTCGTGAGAAATCGTTCGCTGCTTCGCTTCATGAGGGACTCTCGATCGGAATCGTTCGCCTGCGCGGTGAATATATACTGACGTGCACGATGCCGATTATGCCCCGGACTTCATTGGATTAGATCACCGATCGCGTATGGCAAAGCTCGCTGACCGCAATCCAGCCTCGGCTGCCGGCGACTGGTACATCGATCGCCGCTGCATCGATTGCGGAGCTTCGCGCGACGTCGCGCCCGGTTTGATCGTCCGCCGCCAGGGCAAATCGGTGTTCGCCCGCCAGCCTGCCGGCCAAGACGAAGAAATCGCAGCCTGGCGCGCGGTGCTGGTATGTCCCACTGCGTCGGTAGGCAGCGAAAGTCATCGCCCTCAGCCGCCGGACCTGTTCCCGCAGGAGCTCGCGCCGGGCATATACCGCTGCGGCTACAACGCGGCCTCCTCCTATGGCGCGCACTCTTATCTCGTCCGACGCAGCGACGGGAACCTGCTCATCGACGCGCCGCGTTACATCAACAAGCTCGTGCGCAAAATCGAGGAGCTGGGCGGTCTGGCCGACATCCTCCTCAGCCATCGCGACGATGTCGCGGATGCGGACCGCTATGCCGCGCATTTCAAAGCCCACGTGTGGATTCAGGAGGACGACCGGTCGGCGGCACCGTACGCAACCGATTTGATTCGAGGCTTCGAATCGGTCGAAATTCGCGATCGGCTGCTCGCGATCCCGGTCCCGGGCCATACGCGCGGCAGCGTCGTTTATCTGCTCGACGATGCCTTTCTCTTTACCGGCGATTCGCTCGCCTGGAGCGAAAAGCGCGGCGATCTC
>WNFU01006951.1_pt1 | contig 13560 bp, 14 predicted proteins | sample 5400121 | NCBI WGS metagenome assembly WNFU01 (sample SAMN13153360, study PRJNA577476) | soil metagenome | isolation source: 100 cm soil or saprolite under grassland replicate 1 | place: USA:California | collected 2016-06-15
CGGCGTCGATCCCGTAGAGCGAGGCGGCGTTCTCGGAGAGGATCGCCCGCCGTTGCTCGTCCGACAGGGCGCCGGCGTGCTCCTCGAGCATCTCCTGCGACCACGGCCACGTGGAGTCGCTGTGCGGGAAGTCGTTCGCCCACATGAGACGGTGCCAGTTCAACAGGTCGGCGGTCTTGAACGCGACCCAGTCGTCCTGGAACGTCACGTAGATGTGCTCGGCGAAGTACTCGGACGGCAGCCGCGACAGCTCCTGACCCGGCGGCAGCCAGTACCGGTGGCGCTTGTACGCGTGGTCGAGCCGGTACATGTAATGCGGCACCCAACCCGCGTCGGCTTCGACGCACACGACCTTCAGGTCCGGGTGTCGCTCGAAGACGCCGCCGAGCACGAGCGTGCCCATGATGTCCTGACAGCCGCGGACCACCGACAGGAACATGTTCATGCGCGGGCCGCGCGTCGGCGTCGTGTCCCGCGTCGTGAGGATGTGGAACGACAGCGGGAGCTCCAGCTCGACGGCGGTTTCCCAGAACGCGTCGTACACGGGGGAGTCGTAGTCCTCGACCGCAGGGTTGCCCGGCATCATCACGCCGCGTAGGCCGAGCCCGGCGATCGCCTTGAGGTCCTCGATGCCGTCCTCGGGCGAGCGCATCGCGGTCTGCCCGCAGCCGAGGAGCCGGTCCGCGTGGCCCGAGCAGTACTCGGCGATCCAGCGGTTGTACGCGTCGAAGCAGGCCTTCTTGTAGTCGAAGTCCTTGTGGTTGCAGAGCTGCATACCGACGGTCGGGTAGAGCACTTCGGCCGCCACGCCGTCGCGTTGTTGGTCCGCGAGACGGGCGTCCGGGTCCCATCCCCCCCGGTGCAGGTCCTCGAACCGGACGCCGGTGACGCGGATCTCCTCCGCGGGCTTGCCCGCGGCGGCGACGAGCCCCATCGGAACGGGCGTCTTCATCCCCGGGATCACGAACAGGTCGCCGACGTCGTCGCCCATGAATTCGAGGCGCGGCGCCTCGTCGCGCCACTTGGCGTCGATGCGGTCGACGTACGTGTCCGGCGGCTCGGTGATGTGCGAATCGGCCGAGATCACGGGAAAGTCCACGGGCTCGATCGTAGGCCGTGCCCGACGAGCGGCGCTCAGATCACGATCCAATCGCCGGCAGCACCTCGGAGGCGAAGCGTTCGAGAGCGGCACGCGCCTCGGTCGGGTCGGCGCCGAGCGTGGGTCCGGTGACGATGAGCTTGTCGAGGCCGAGGTCGGCGAGCTCGCCGACCCGCCGTGCGCATGTCTCCGATGTGCCGACGATCCCGAAACGATCGATGAACTCGGGCGTGAGCGTCGCCGCCTGCGGTGACCCGACTTGCGTGTGCTTCGTCATGTCGTACGCGTCGTGCACCGCCTCGAAGGAGTCGCGCTCGTCGGGCTGGAGCGGGCCGCTCACGGTGCCGTGCATCACCTGGAAGCGCGCGAACGTGGCGACGCCCCCGCTCGCCAGCTTCCGCGCGACTTCGACGTCGGGGTGCGCGACCACGTTGACGAACGAGCCGACCGACGTCCCGCCGGCGGCGCGGACGGTGTCGATGCCCCAGCGCAGTCGGGCGGGATCGGCGCCGAGCGCGAGCAACACGCGGTCGGCATGGCGGGCCGCGGCTGCGAGCACACGTGGTCCCGTCGCGGCCACCTCGACGGGCACCTTGAGAAGATCCGGCGGAAGGAAATGCAGGCGGCTCGTCGTCGGGGCGCCGGCGAGCCCGAGCGTGTCGACCGGGGGAGCGACACCTTCGTGGAAGCCGAGGTCGTCGAACTCGACTTCGTCCCCGCGCAGGTACGCCTGGAGCACGGCGAGGTAGCGCTCGAACGCCGCCACCGGCGCCGGCGCCCGGCCGAGGTGCGCGAGCGCGGAGTCGCCGCGCCCGATGCCGAGCACGAACCGGCCTGTTGACGCCACCTGCAGCGTCACGGCCGCGGCAGCCGTCGCCGCCGGGTGGCGGGTCACCGGGTTCGTCACCGCGGTGCCGAGGCCGATGCGCTCGGTTTCCCGCGCCGCGAGCGCGAGGCCCACATACGGATCGCCGGCGAGGTTCTGCGAGTCGACGACCGCGAGCCCGTCGAAGCCCGACGCCTCCGCCCGCGCGGCCGCCCGCTCGATCGCGCCCGGCCACGGGATCCCGGTGGTCCACACCTCGGGGCGCGACATGATGCGAACCCTATTTCCGGGTATCCGTGTGCGCTTGTGCTTGCTCGTCGGGGACGGCCACGGTGCGGAACCATCGCCACAGTACGACGTCGTACAGGCTCTTGATGCCGCCGGCGAGGAAGAACGGCAGACCGAACGCGACCGACTGGCTCAGGCCCGCGAGCGCGGGACCCACCGGCCGCACGACGTAGCGGGCCGTGTTCGTCGTCGCCGCCGCCGGCGTCCGCTCGTCCGGGTCGACGAGTGCCATGACGTACGCCTGGCGGGTCGGCACGTCCATTTGCGCGAGCGCGGTGCGTCCCAGCAGGAGCAGAGCCGCGACCGCGAGGCTCGGCGCGAACGGAATCGCGATGAGCAGCGCGTTGGACGGCAGGTGCGTGAACACCATCGTCCGCAGCAGCCCGAACCGTTCGGCCAGGCGCGTCGCGGCGAGGAACGACGCCGTCTGGAGTAGGCCCACGGCGAAGAACACGACGCCCAGCACGCCGATCGACGCGTCGAACTGCACCGTGAGCCAGTACGCGATGAACGACTGCACGACGAACCCTCCGCCGAAGCTGTCCAGCGCGAACAGCCCCGCCAGCTTCACGACCGTGGGGCGCGAGCGCTCCAAGCGGGACGGGCCCCGGGGCTCGGACCGCTCCGGCGCGGCCTCGACGAGACGGGAAAGCGTGCACGCCACCGCGGCGCCGCCGAGCGCCACGGGAACGAACACGAGAAAGAAGCGCTGATCGGCGGGGGAGTTCGACCACACGCGACGCAGGAGATCGGGGCCGCCGGCGGCGAGCGCGCCGACCGACCCGGCTGCAGTCGCCACCGCGTTGTACACCCCGAACCCTCGGATCCGCGCCCGGCCCGTCAGGTCGGTGGCCAGCATGGACTGCTCCAGGGACGTGAACGCGCCGGACTCGACGACCTCGGTGGACAGCGCGCCCGTCAACGCGACCGCACCCAGCACCCACACCCGGTCGGAGAAGGCGAACACGACCCCGGTCGCCGCCAGCGCCAGGTAGAGGACGACATACGACCGGCGCCGGCCCCACTGGTCACCCCACCGCCCGACCGCAAGGGACGAGATCACGGTCCCGGCCACGACGGCCGCGAGAACCAGCCCGACCTCGCCCGACGAGAAGCCCTCGCGGTCGAGCGTCGATCCGAGGAGCACGGCCCCGAACCCGTACGCGAACGCGCGCAGCGCCTGCGCCCACAGGATCCGCCGCGCGTCGGCGGTGAGCGTCGGCGTCGTCACTCGGGTGTCGTGACGTCCGGCCGTACCGGTGGGGCGAGGGCGGGCTCGGTGACCTCGCACCGGCGGAGGAGGCTGAGCGCGGTGGTGGGGAACACGAGCGCAGACAGCAAGCCGGCGGCGACGAACGCGGCGGCGGTGGCGGGCGTCACCGTGCGGAGCGCAACACCGATCTGCGTCGCAGCCACGATGAACGGCAGCGACGTCGCCTGGAGGAGGCCCGCTGCCACCGCGCTGCGGGTGCCGACGAGCGGCTTGTACACGACGGCGGGAAGCGCGCGGACGAAGAGCAGCGCGGCGAGGAAGATCGGCACCCTCGCGAGCGTCGAGGGCTCGTCGAGCAGCGCGGACAGGTCGAAGGTGATCCCGCTGGTCACGAAGAACACCGGAATGAGGAACCCGTAGCCGATCGCATCGAGCTTCAGACGGAACTGGGGATGGGTCCGCATCGCGTCCCGGTCGACGACGCCGAGGACGGCTCCGGCGACGAACGCGCCGAGGATCGCCTCCAACCCGAACTGCTCGGCCGCCACCACGAGCAGGATCAGCAGCAACATCGCGCCGCGCACACGGATCTGCGCCGTCGAGTCCTGGAGGCGCAGCAGCACCTTCGAGATCGCCATCGATCTCGTGCGGCGGGTCAGCGTCACCCACACCACGCCCACGAACAGCACGAACCCGACCAGCAACACGAGCCGGGAGCTGAGGTCGGTGGAGTCCCGCGAGAACAGGAGCGAGAGGAGGATGACAGCGGCGAACTCACCGATCGACGCGCCCGCGAACACGAGCTGACCCAGCTGCGACTCGCTGTGCCCGCCTTCCTTGAGGACCGGGATCACCAGGCCGAGCGAGGTGGAGGTGAGGATCACCGCCGCCAGCAGCGGCGACTTCACGAGCCCGGCGACGTCGAGCGCGAGCCCCGCCACCAACGCGAGCACGAGCGACAGCGCGAAGCCGGCGCCCGCGATCCGCAGCAGGCGACCGCGCAGCTGGTCGAAGTCGATCTCGAGCCCGGCGATGAAGAGGAGGAACGCGAGACCGACGATCGACAGGATCTGCACGGGCTCGTCCGCCGTCGCCCAGCCGAGCACGTCGGGGCCGATGAGGATGCCGAGGACGATCTCGACGACGGCCACCGGGATCTGCACGCGAGGGACAAGGCCGAGCGCGAGGGGTGTCACGAACGCGACGGCCATGACAATGGCCAGACTTCCGAACGAGACGTGCTCCGGCACGGCGGGTGCAGTCTAGGGTCGCGCGCGCGGCGACACGGGGAGTGTGGGATGGCCGACACGGCGAAGACGATCAGTGAGCTGCTCCACGAGGCGGGGGAAACGCACCATCGCGTCTACCGAATCGTCGACGGCGCCGACGACGACTGGGCGTCGTGGTACGCGGACTGGCTCGTCCGTCTGTCCGAGCTGCCCGAGCTGCTCGGGACGACGCCCGTGCGCAGCGAGCTCGTGTACATGCTCGTCCGGCTCGACAAGGAGTACACCGAGCAGTCGCCTGCGGGAGCCTGGGAGGACTACTACGCCCGGGCTCTCATCGAGCACTTCACGGGGTCCTGACGTCAGGCTGACCATACGCTCACCGCGCCCCGCGACAGTTCACCCGTGAGTATTCGTCGCTCGGCGCGGTCCCTGGTCGTCGTGGTGGGCGCGGTGGGGATCGTCGCCAGCCTGATGATGCCGGGCGGGGCGTCGGTGCCGCAGGCCAAGTCAGCGAAGAAGCCCAACGTCGTCTTCATCCTCACCGACGACCTCGACCTCAACTCCTACCTCGACCCGTCACGGTTCCCGAAGGTCAACGCGCTGCTCACGCAGAAGGGCATGACTTTCTCGAACTTCTTCGTCACCGATTCGCTGTGCTGCCCGTCGCGGTCGTCGATCCTGCGCGGCCAGTACGTGCACGAGCACGACGTGCTCGGCAACCGCCCGCCGTCCGGCGGGTACGAGAAGTTCCACGCCAACGGCGACGAGAAGTCGACCGTCGCCACGTGGATGCACGACTCTGGCTACCGGACCGGCCTCCTCGGCAAGTATCTGAACGGGTACCCGGACACCGTGGCCCCGACCTTCGTCCCGCCGGGCTGGGACGAGTGGGACAGCCCGACCAGCGGCGGCAACCCGTACTCGGAGTACAACTACCGGCTCAACGAGAACGGCGAGCTCGTCCGGTACGGATCGAGCCCCCAGGACTATCTCGTCGACGTCCTGTCGCGGAAGTCGAGCGAGTTCATCCAGCAGAAGAGCGCCAAGCCGTTCTTCCTCTACGTTGCCCCGTACGTCCCGCACCAGCCGGCGACCCCGGCGCCCCGCTACGCCGACGCGTTCCCCGGCGTGCAGGCGCCGCGCACACCGTCCTTCAACGAAGCGGACATGAGTGCAGAGCCGCAGTGGCTCCAAAACCGTCCCCTCCTCGACGACCAGCAGATCGCCACCATCGACCAGCTGTACCGGAAACGGCTTCAGAGCATGCTTGGCGTCGAGGACCTGGTCGAGAACGTGGTCGACACGCTCCAGAAGACCGGCCAGCTCGACAACACGTACATCGTCTTCGGTTCCGACAACGGCTTCCACCTCGGCCAGCACCGCCTGCCGCCGGGGAAGATGACGGCCTTCGAGGAGGACATCCACGTGCCCCTGATCGTCCGCGGGCCCGACGTCCCCGAGGGCAAGAAGGTGGACGACCTCGCGATGAACATCGACCTCGCGCCGACGTTCGCCGACCTGGGTGGGGCCAAGACACCGAGCTTCGTGAACGGCCGCTCACTGACATCCGAGATACACGGCAAGAAACCCGACAGCGAGCGCAAGGCCGTGCTCGTCGAGCACTACGCGGAAAGTGGTCGGCGCCCGCGGCGGCAGAACGCCGGAGCCGCCTCGGCGCAAGACCCCGACAACGACACGAGTCCGCCGAACACCGGGACCCCGGCCACGGGCCCGCAGGCGCCGGCCGTCCGGCGCGGCCAGTTCCAGCCCCTCGGCCTCCCCGAGTACGCCGCCCTCCGCACCGATCGCTACACCTACGTCGAATACGTCACCGGCGAGCGCCAGCTCTACGACCTGCGGACCGATCCCGACGAGCTCCACAACATCGTGACCACCGCCGATCCCAAGCTCGTCCAAGATCTCGCCAAGCAGCTCGCCGCCCTCCGCAACTGCAAGGGCGCGAATTGCCGCACCGCTGACGGCGCATAGTCTCGCGGGGCGTGAGTCCCGTCCTCACTCCCGCACGGCCCCAGGAAGCCCCGACCCGGCTGGGCCGCGACATCGCGATGCTCGTCGTGGGCGTCCTGCTCGCCGTGGCGGTCATCCTCGGTGTGCTGTCGGCGGTGCAGGGTCCGGGGTACGTCGACCACGTGACGATCGACAACCCGACGCCGTATCCGGTCGACGTCTACGTCACGGGCAGCGACGGCGGCAGCCGCCTGGCCCTGGGTCCCGTGTCACCGGGCGCGCGCCACGCCTTCTCGACCGTGGTCGACCAGGGCGACCGGTGGGTCGTGCACGTCACGAGCGCGGGGACCGACGGCGGAGCCATCGTGCTCGAGCGGCCCCGCCTCGAGCAGCGCCGGTGGGTTGTCACGATCTCCGACGAGACGGCGTCGAAGCTGGCCGCCAACGGCGCGACGCCGCGCACCGAGTCCGGATAGCGAGCTCCCGCCTTAGGAGAAGTGGGTCTGCGGGCGCTGCTGGCGCTCGCCGTCGACGATGAGGTCGACCTTCTCGTTGTAGAACGCGACGAGGCCGGCGATCTTCACGTTGTCCGGGAACGGCGTCGGGTACGACCAGGCAAGGTCCTCGAAGGTCTCGCCGCCGGCTTCGACCGACCAGTAGCGGGCGAAGCCCTTGTAGGCGCAGCCGCTCGTCGTGTCCGTCGGCATCAGCAGGTCGAGCCGCACGTCGAGCTTGGGGAAGTAGTAGCGGGTCGGGAGGCCGGTCTCGAACAGGAGCGTCGGCTGGCGGGTGTCCGCGACCGTGACCCCGTTCACTTCGACCTGCACGTGGCGCGAGCTGTGCAGGATGTCGATGCGTGAGTACGGATCGTGGGGGTGGACGAAGACCTCCTCGTCCTCCTCGAACCAGCCGTCCATGGCGTCCCAGTCGAAGCGGATGAGGCCGCGGAGCTCTTCGACGGGCGACTCGGGGTAGTGCCACGCGGCATCCTCGGCTTCCCGGTTGCCGCCCTTGACCGTGAAGTTGTGGGCCTCGCCCCGGCTCCTCGAGTGCCGCGTACGACCGCTCGGCGTCAGGAGCTCGGTGCGGACGTCCTCGCGCGGGAAGTAGTAGGCGGGGTAGTACGGGACCTCCCAGACCAGCTTGGGGCGGGTCGTGTCGGCGATGAGCTCGCCGCCCAGGTAGGTGCGGACCCGCTTCGGTCCGTCTTCGATGCGCACTCGGTCTGGTGGGCGTGGATCGGTCATCTGCGCCTCCATGGTCGGAGAGAACTCGCGACGTCGCGGTAGAACGCGCTGCTCGGCCCCAGTCTTCCCCCGCCCCGAGAAGCCGCTACGCGAGTGGCGGGCCCGGCGGCTCGGCATCGTCCGGTTGCCACGTCCGGAGGAACTCCTCGGCGATCGAAGTCGCGGCTGCGAACGGGCCACGCTCGTCGACTGCGCACGCGCGTACGAGCTCGCTGATCGTCCGCTCGACGTGATCGAGCACCTGCTGCTGGGTCGCGCTCGCCGCCGACGTGTAGCCGACGACCGCGGCCGCGTTGCACACGAAGTCGGCGTGGGCCTGGACGCCGCGACCTTCGAGCGCCCGGAGTCCGCCCGCGGTGTACGGCACGTTGGCGGCCGGTACGACGGCGCACGCCGCGACGCCGGCGGCGCGCCGTTCGTCGAGCACGCCGGGTCGCGCACCGGGCACGAGCACGTCGACGTCGGCCTCGAAGAGGGCGTCGAGCGGCAGACAGTCTCGCCCCAGCTCCGTGACGAGGCGGTCACCGTGCGTGGCACGCGCTTCCCACAGCTCGTCGAGGTCGAGCCCCTCGGGGTCGATCACGCAGCCGGCGACGGTCGACACCGCGACGACCCGGGCGCCCCGGCGGGTGACCTCCCGGGCGACGCCGGCGCCGACCTTGCCGAAGCCCTCGACGGCGACCGTCCGCCCGTCGAGCCCGCCGAGGGCGACGTCGGCCGCCACCGCGACGCCGAAGCCGGTGAGCACGTCCTCGAACGCCACGCCGTCCACCGTGGAGTTGAGGACGTGCGGCTCCCAGTCGGCGGAACGCAGCGGCGCGAAGTCGGCTTCGTAGGTCCCGAGATCGGGACCGGTGAGGAACCTCCGCCCCTCCACGAGCGGTCGGATCTCCTCGCAGTAGCGCGCCATGGCCGGCGCTCGCTCCTCCGCACGCGACCGAACCAGACCCTTGGCGCCGCCCAGCGGACGCCCCAGCGCGGCGAACTTGTACGTCATCGCCCGTGCGAGCAGCGCGCCTTCGTGCTCGGTAACGTCGGGGGCGAGGCGCGTCCCGCCCGCGCTGTGCGGCGAGTCGTCGAGGTCGAACACGACGAACGCGTCGACGGTCTTCAACCGCACGACGTCCAAGGGCCGAAGCCTACGGGCGGCCGCGCGCCAGGTGCTCCACGAACCAGCCCGCGGCGAGATCGGCCACGACGTCGAGCGCGCCCGGCTCCTCGAAGAGATGCGTCGCTCCCGGGACGACCTCGATGCGATGCTCGCAGCGAAGCCGCTGCGCCGCCTCGCGGTTGAGCTCGAGCACCGCTTCGTCGTTCCCGCCCACGATCAGGAGCGTGGCCGCGCGCACGTCGTCGAGCCGGTCGCGCGCGAGATCGGGCCGACCGCCGCGCGACACGACCGCCCGCACGTGAGAGCCGGGCTCGGCCGCCGCCCACAGCGCCGCGCCTGCGCCGGTACTCGCGCCGAAGTACCCGAGCGGAAGCGCCCGGCCGGCAGGCATGTCGAGCAACCACGTCGTCGCCGCACCGAGGCGATCTGCGAGCAGGGGGATGTCGAAGACATTCGCGCGGTCGGCTTCTTCGTCCGGCGAGAGGAGGTCGAACAGCAGCGTGCCGAGTCCCGCGTCGTTGAGCGCGCGTGCCACCGCCTGGTTGCGGGGGCTGTGCCGGCCGCTGCCGCTCCCGTGCGCGAACGCGACGAGCCCGACGGCGCCTGCGGGGACGGTCACGCGCCCCGGGAGTCGCCTCGGCCCCGCCGGGATCTCGACCTCTTCGTTGATCTCCTGGTCGATCTCCTCGCCGACCCTGTCGGCTCCGTCGACGGTGTCGCGCGCCGCGTTCAGCAGCTCCACGACCTTGTGCTCTGACGTCGGCGAGAAGTCGGTGTACCAGCCTCCGATTGCGAAGAACGGCTCCGGCGTCTCGACGCAGACCACGTCGTCGGCGTCGCGACGCAGCGACGCCACCGTCTCGCCAGGCGCGACAGGAACCGCCAGCACGACCCGCTCTGCGCCGCGCTCACGCGCCACCCGGATGGCGGCTCGAGCCGTTCCGCCGGTCGCGAGCCCGTCGTCGACGATGATGACGGTGCGACCCAAAAGCGGGATCGGCGGTCGCCCGCTCCTCAGTCGCACCGCCCGCTCCTCGACCTCGGTGCGCTCACGCGCCTCCACCTCCGCCAGTTGACTCTCCGACACGCCGGCGTGGCGGAGCACGTCAGGGTTGAGCACGCGCACGCCGTCCTCGCCGACGGCGCCCATGCCCAGCTCCGGCTGGTACGGGACACCGAGTTTGCGGACGATGAGCACGTCGAGCGGTGCGCCGAGCGCCTCCGCGACCTCGTACGCGACGGGAACCCCGCCGCGCGGGAGGCCGAGGACGAGCGGCGACGAGTCCCGCAGGCCCGAGACCCGCTCAGCCAGCCGTCGACCTGCCTCGCGCCGGTCGCGGAAGGGCATCGGACCCCCATCATTGCCCGCATCGCCACAGCCCATGCGGCCCCACGCCGGATGCGCCCGATGGTGACCTTCGGCCCTACCTCAGGCGAGGTCCCGTCCCTACCGTCCGGCCATGCCGCTCGTGCAGGACTTCGTCCCCGTCACCGAGCGCTTCGAGCCGGCCGGGATGGTGCTGGTATCGGGGAGCAGGCCGTGGCTCGCCGAGCATGGCCGAGCCGCGGTCGCGCCGGCCGCGCTGACGACCGTCGAGTTCGGTCCCGCCCGGTCGCTCGACCACGCCGTCATCGTGCCCCTCCGGTGGAGCGTCGACAGCGGTCCGTTCGTCCGCCTCGACGGCGACCTCCGGCTCGAGCCGGTACCCCCGCGATGGTCGCATCTGAGCTTCAGCGGGACCTACGAGATGGAGTCACCGGCGGCCAGCCGGCGCGACGCCCTCACCCGCCAGCGTCTCACCGAATCCTGCGTGCGCCGCTTCCTCGTTGCGGTGGTGGCGACGCTGGAATCGGGCGGTGCCGACACGCACGCGATGTCGATGCCGTCGCGCCCCACCGCGCGCTGAGCGGCGTCACGGGAGCGGCACCCGCCACTCCACGATCGTCCCGCCCTCCGGGCCGCGCTGCGCGACGAAGCTCCCGCCGAGCCCTTCCGCCCGGCGTTCCATGTTGCGCAAACCGCGTCCCGCGTCGACGCGCTCGGGGAGGCCCACGCCGTCGTCGACCACGCGTAGCAAGATGTCCGACCCCGACTCGACCACGACCTGCACGTTCGATGCATCCGCGTGCCGGGCGACGTTCGACAGCGCTTCTTGCAACGCCGCGAGGAGATGCTCGGCGGTCTCGTCCGGCACGACCAGGTCGATCGGGCCATCGATTCGCAGCTCGGGCGAGAACCCGAGCGCATGGCGTGCCTCGTCGGTGCAGGCGAAGATGTCGACGCGCACACCTCGCCGCGACGACGCCTCGAGCGCGAAGATCGCGTTGCGGAGATCATGGATCGTCGTATCGAGCTCGTCGACCGCGTTCCCGATCCGATCCGCCACGTCTCCCCGCGTCACGAGCGGCAGCGTCGTCTGGAGCGTCATCCCCGCCGTGAACAAGCGCTGGATGACCTTGTCGTGCAGCTCGCGCGCGATCCGCTCGCGGTCCTCGAGCACCGCCACGTTCTCGAGTCGACGTTGGAGCGTGACGTTGTCGATGGCGACCGCGGACGCGGCGGCGAGCGCAACCGCCAGCCGTTCGTCCTCTTCGGTGAACTCGTCGGCGCCCTGCTTCTCGGTGACGTACATGCTCCCGAGCGCGTCGCGGCCGCGGACCGGCACACCGAGGAACGACCGCATCCGCGGATGGGTCTCCGGGAAGCCGGACGATTGGGGGTGCTCGGACAGATCGCGGAGCCGGATCGGCCGAGGGTCGTTGACGAGCACTCCGAGGATCCCCTTGCCCTCCGGGAGCTGGCCGACGGCGTCGTGTGTGGCCTGGTCGACGCCGAAGGTGACGAGTTGGCTCATGTGGCCGTCGTCGCCGAGGACCCCGAGGGCCCCGTATCTCGCGTCTACCAGCTTGCAGGCCGACTCGATGATCCTCCGCAGGACCGTCGGGAGGCTCCGGTCAGAACCGATGCTCAGCATCGCGTCGAGCAGTTGCTGGAGGCGCGCATCGAACGAGCTGGCGGCCACCACCGACCACTTTGGCACCGAACGACCCCCTTGGGAAGTCCCAGGAGGCGCAAAAGCGCGGGCGCCGGTGCGGTCGCCGGCGCCCATCACTCCTGCGATTCCGTGCAGGTGCGGTGTCAGCCCTGGGCGTAGAGCATGCCGAACCGGTTGGTCAGCGCCCGGTTCGTGCCCATGCGCTTGGTGAATTCGTCGCTGACCCGCTTGAACTGGCCCGCCTGGAGGCCCTGCTGCTCGGCCCACTGGTCGACCTCGGCCTCGTCCTTCAAGCCTGCGCCTGCCACCGCCTTGCACAGCTTGGCGTACTGCTCGAGCGTGACGCCCTCGACGGGCTCGAAGCCGGGGTCGTCGGCGTCGACGGTGTCGGGAGTGAGCCCGGCCTGCAGTGAGTCCGCCTGGGCTTCAGCGGCCTGCTTGGCCGCCGGCGCCGCCTTGGCGGCCTCGGTCGCGCTGCCGAGAGTGCTCTTGATGTCCTTGAAGAAGCCCACGGTCGGTTCCTCCTGTTCCGGAGCTTGCGTGCGGTCGTCCCGTGCGACGCAGCGGCTACATCGCCGCCTGGGACATGAGCGTGCCGATGCGGTTGGCGACGTGCTGGTACTGCTGCATGCGCTGCGTCCAGCCCATCGAGACGTCACCCCAGGTGCCGGGCTTGACGCCGTTGTTCGTCACGTACGCCTCGACGTTCTCGGGGCCCATGACGGTGTTCTTCTGGAGCCCACCCATGATCCGGGCGTACGTGTCGCAGTCGACGCCTTCGATCGGGGCGAACGCGGGGTCGTTGGGGTCGTAGCCCACCTCACCGGACTGGATGCCGGAGATCTCGTTCCCCATCTGCTTGCTGTACTTGGCCGCCTCGGTCGCGCTGCCCATGGTGCTCTTGATGTTCTTGAAGAATCCCACCGGGAGTGCCTCCTGGGTGTCGTTCGTGGGCGATCGCCCGCCGTTGGTCCCAGGGTGCCTGTCCAGGAGTCCTGCCGCCTGAGTAGGGCCTACTCATTTCCGGCGTCCGGGGTTTTGAGTACCGCCTACTCAGGCGCGTCGGCCCCGAGCGCGGTTTGATGCTGCGAGGAGGGCCGCCCCGGCCGGGCGAGCCGCGGACCGACATCGAGGAAGAGGAGCCGACGCCGTGGGACTGTTCAAGAAGGACAAGGAGAAGAAGCCCCCCAAGGACGACGGGAGCGACAAGTCCTGGGGCCAGATCATCCGCGACATGCCAAAGATGCCGACCACCAAAGACATGGCGACGGGCACCGCCAACGCGGCCTCGTTCATGAAGAACATGGCGAACTCGGGGGACGTGTCACGACTCCGCTCGACCGGGCTGAGGGGCACGGCGGTGATCCACAACTTCACCGACACCGGGAACAAGGTCGGCTTGAACCACGTGATGGAGCTCCAGCTCATGGTGCACGTCGACGGACGTCCCGACTGGCCGGTGACGCACCAGGAGTCGATGGCGCCGATCATGGTCAACGGCCTCGCCAACGGGAAGCAGCTCGTCTGCCACGTGGACCCTGACGACCCGGCCAACATGGTCATCGACCTGTAGGCGGCCCGGC
>WNFU01008456.1_pt1 | contig 13560 bp, 6 predicted proteins | sample 5400121 | NCBI WGS metagenome assembly WNFU01 (sample SAMN13153360, study PRJNA577476) | soil metagenome | isolation source: 100 cm soil or saprolite under grassland replicate 1 | place: USA:California | collected 2016-06-15
ACGTTCATGACCAGCTCGTCTTTAACAAAATCCTTGCCCGCGTCGCCAGCAATCAAACCTGTCCATGTGTCGATGTTAACGCGGCGCAAAAGGTCCTGTGAAGCTGGCAGAGGCGGTTGATCGCTTGCAAAGAACTCATTGCGTTGACCACTCTTGCACCATTGCGAAGGTTCAGTACCTGAAATGGAACAAATCGCCTTTTCTACAATGCCGGGTGGAATAGAGAAAGGTGTAGGCGCGCCACCGCTGACGATTGGAACAGCGTATTGCATAAAGGATGACCAGATCGGCGCGGCGCCGGTCAGACCGGTCGTGTTGACCATAGGTGTGTAATCAGCATTTCCAATCCAGACGCCGGTGACAAGGTCGGGGGTATAGCCAAGAGTCCAGTTATCTCGGAAGTCGTTCGTAGTGCCGGTCTTTGCCGCAACTTGGAACGGGAGATTCAACAGCGAGTTCCGTCCGAACATCCACGAACGCGCTTCATTATCGGACAGAATGGATGAGATCAGGAAGGCATGTTCAGGGCGAATGACCTGCTCAGGCTGTGGAGGCTGATATTCATAGACCGTCTGGCCCTGGAAGTCAACGATCTTTAAGATTGCAACCGGTGGAACTCTCTTACCGCCGTTCGCGAACACGGAATAAGCGGAAGTTAGTTCGAGTAAGCTAACATCGCCTCCACCGAGGGTAAGAGCCAGACCGTAATCTGGCCTGGTAAACGTGGTAATGCCCAGACGTTCCGCCATGGCGATCATGCCATCTTTTTGAGGCGTATTCGGATCATCGTAAATGCCAACAAAATTGAGGGTCTTTACCGCTGGGACGTTGAACGAATTCGAAAGTGCGGTGCGGACTGTGACGGGCCCATGAAAATTCCCATCGTAGTTGACCGGGCGATAGGGCTCGCGAGTGTCATTCGGATTGCCAGAAGGCGGGAACTCACTGGGCACATCCCAAATCAATGTGGCTGGCGTCCAGCCCTTTTCGAACGCTGCGACATAATTGACCGGCTTGATGGATGAACCGGGTTGGCGTGTCGGACTATCTGCCATGTTGATCTGACCGGAGATCGCCTCATTATTGAAATCCGGTGAACCTACCATGGCAAGGATCTCGCCTGTGGAAGGTTTGATCGCAACCAGTGCGCCGTTATGAGCATTCTTGTCGGCCAGCAAGGCTACCTGTTCGGTGACAAGTCTTTGCGCTTCGTCCTGGAGCGTTGGATCAAGTGTCGTGTAAACAATGAAGCCCGAGCGATAGATCGTCTGCGCGTCATACTTCTTTTCCAACTCTGAACGGACGAAGTTGACCCAGTGCGGATAACGGGCATTGACATTCGGTGAATTGAAAGTGCGGCTTTTTATATCGTTGGCCGCCTCGGTTGCAGCAGTCGCATCCACACAAATAGGCACTTCGCTGTTACTGACCTTGATACAGCGTGGCAGACCTGCAAGGAAAGATGCTTCAGCTAACGTGAGCTGATTGGCTGTCTTACCGAAATACGTTTCGGAGGCAGCCTCGATTCCATAAGCAAGATTGCCGTAATAAATTTCGTTGAGATATAACTCCAGAATATCATCCTTGGAGTAGCGGCGCGTAATTTCAGCGGCAAGGATGATCTCACGCGCTTTCCGTGAATAGGTGCGCTGGGCGCGCTCTTCAGGCGACAGTAATAAAGCACGTGCAAGCTGCTGGGTAATGGTGGATGCACCACCGCCCTGCCCGCCAGTACGGTAGTTTTCCCATAAGGCGCGGATAATTGCTCCAGCATCAAAGCCTGGGTGCTCGTAAAAGTCCTTGTCTTCAGTAGCGATCGTCGCTGCAACAAGGACCGGGGAAATTTTGTCAAGCGTCACATAAGTGCGACGTCCTGCACTCGGATCAAGGATTTCGTAAAGCGGATTTCCATTGCGATCCAGAATCCGTGTCGTCTCGAATTGTGAGGCCCGGTTTTGTAGATCCTCTACGCTCGGCAGCGTGCGCGCAATCGAATAATACGAAAACAATAATCCTGAGGCGCCAATAATCAGTGCGACGACCACGCCGAACAACGCAACCAGGAAACCACGTATTAGGCAGCCTCCCCAGCCACTTCTCCAATCAAAGCTGGTTGTTCTCCCTATCGCAGGTGGCTGCATGGGTGGTTGCACGGGCCGCGCCAGACGTGTTTGTGCATTCGGTGCATTCCGCGGGCGACTCGGCGGATCATAGGCAACCGGTGAGACGCGCGTGCCCTCCAGGTCGAGTTCATCGACGCGGCGCGGCAATGGCATATTGTTTTCATCCAAAGGGATGCGCGGCGGAGGGGGTGTGCGGCGTGCTGGGCTTGCCTTTGTCGTGGCGGTGGGATCAGCAGGTTCCTCTTCTTTTGGTTCGACCGGAATGTCTGTTCGGGTCTCCGCCTCTGATTCAATCAGCCTTTTTAAAAATCGTTTGTTTTCTTCTTCTCTTCTTTTCTCTTCTTCGTTAGTCATTCTTCACCAAATCTTTAGATCTAAAGGTCTCCTTCGTAATTTACAAGATGTTGCAAATACGGCGTTCTGCAAATTCAAGGATTCGATTTATAGAAAAAACCTTTAGGGTCTTAAGTTTTATTTAGGTTTACTCATCATGAGTACAGTCCATAAACCTCGATGACAAACCTCTTCATTTTGATTTTTTACTTCCAATTGTATAGTTACAGAGCCGCCACCGATCCGCGGCAGGGCTTTCGTCTCTTTGACTTCCAAATCCACATACAGCGTATCACCAATAAAAACAGGCTTGACGAACTTCCATTCATTGACTTCGCGAAAGGCGATCACGGTACCATCCAGGATGCCTGTTTGCCAGGCTAGCCCCGAAGCAATGGACAATCCCAAAAGTCCATGCGCGACCTGCTTGCCAAACATGGTTGTCTTGCTGAATTCAGGGTCAGTATGGATGCGATTGTTATCGCCTGATAAGGCGGCGAACGTCATAATATCATTTTCAGTGATTGTCCGCTTCTCTGTGATGACTTTTTGTCCGACGCTGAACTCTTCAAAGTAGAGGCCCATAAGATAGTCTCCTGATTTCATTCCAATCTCGGTGATTGAGTAGCCCTGAGCGTTCTTCGCGATGGCATATCGAAACCACTAATTTCATGTTTGCTTTCAATAATTTGTTTACTCACAAACTAATGGTTTCGACTGCTCGCGCTCAACCATCGGAGTGTTTCAGAAACTAAATTATACCCTTTGACCTCTTGACAATCTCCTTATACAATACACCTATGCGTGATTGGTCACTCGCCCCAGGCGACCCGCTTTGCCTTACCCTTGCGGCAGATTCACGCCTCTCCATTCCTGACTACCTCAACGATCATATCTGGGAACTCGTGATCGGTGGTGGAGAGCCTCCCGCGCTTTCACTCCAGACTACTTATGGACTGCGTGCAAAAGCAATGCGTCTTTTCCTGCGTTTCAGCGAAAATGGGAAAAGCGTCAGCGATCCTGCTGCTTTTGCCTTGCCGCCAACCGTGCGCCGTTTTTATCCGAATTTTCTCATCCTCGACTACTCTCCTCTCAAGAACATAGACGTTTCAACTGAATACTGGGTTCCACAATCCAACGCGCTAAGCTGTCGTGTCACAATTGCTAACAAAACCAGTGCCACCCGCAAAATCCGCCTGGAGATCTGTGCGGTGCTCACGCCGATTCAGGGCCAAGGCATGACTGCTACGCAGATGCAAATGGTGCATGTGCTGGCGGGACAAACGAATGGACTCTTTCCGGTTCTCTTTTTGACCGGCGGTCCCGCGCCCGGATCAGGACCTCATCCTTCGCTCTTTCTGGACCTTGACCTGGGTCCCGGCGCCACGCGTACTCTCACCTGGGCGCAAGCTGCGACCAATGCATTGCAATCCTCCTTTGATCTCGCTCGCCAGACCTCTGCTCGCCCCTGGGAAGCGGAACGTGCCAGGCTGGAATTGCTGAACTCGGGCCAAACTATTGATATCCGTACTGGTGACAAGGATTGGGACGCCGCGTTCGCGCTCAGTCAAAGCGCGGCATTCGGATTGTTCTTCCCACCCAATACGCATTTGCCCTGTCCCTCCAACGTTTCAGCGCGTAGCCCGGATCACGGATATTCATCCAAGGGGGATGGCACAGATTATCCCATCTCATGGAGTGGGCAAACTCCATTCGATGCGTATTATCTTTCCAGTGTGTTACCTGCCTCCGAAGCTTCACAGGATTTGCTGGAAAACTTCCTCTCGATTCAAACAGAGGGTGGTTTTATCGATGGAAAACCCGGGCTATCCGGTCAACGCGGACGTTATAACGCGGCACCGCTGCTGGCGAGCCTGGCTTGGAAACTTTATGAAAGGTCAGAAGATCCAGAATTTCTCGGTGAAGTCTTTCCCAAACTTCTAAAATTTTTCTGGTCATGGTTTTCACCTGAATACGACGAAGACCGCGATGGACTGCCGCAATGGAAACACATCCTGCAAACTGGCTTTGATGATAACCCGCTCTTCGATGCGTGGCATGAATGGTCTTTGGGCGTGAACATTACACAAGTTCACAGCCCGGCGTTGGAGGCGATGTTATACAATGAAGCGGCGTGTCTGATCAAAATGGCAGAGCAACTTGAACGACATGATGCTTTGATTTTGCTTCATGAACAAGCTGCGAAATTACGAACATCTATCGAATCAACATGGCAGCCACGCACAGGTTTATATCACTATCGTGATCGCGCGACCGGGTTAAGCCTCGCTGGCAAAGTGTTGCTGAAACAACAGGGTTCAGGGACAGCCTCACTGAAAATGAAGTTCGAGCAGCCGATCCGCTTATTGATCGAAGTCCAGACTCAAAATCCTGCGGCGAAGCGTCCCGAAATCCGCATCCATCAACTGGCAACCAAACCAGCCGATGAAATCATCAGGAGTAGTGATTATCAATGGCACAACCGTGGATCCGTGTTTACTACACACAACGTGTACTCCAAGATTGCGAAAATTTCGGTGCGCGGGCTGAACGAGGAAGACACCGTTATTATCAGCACACTGGATTTCACGACGGAAGACCACACACTCTTCATGCCGCTTTGGGCTGGGATCCCTGATGAGCAACATGCGCAAACCATGATCGGACGGGCATTGCTGGACGCGGGCCGCTTCAACCGTCCCTTTGGCATCCCGGCCTGCCCGCTTCTCCGCTCACATAACCCGGAAGCGGAAGCCGTTTCACAAGCGGTTCATCTACCCTGGAATTTATTTGTCTGCGAGGGCTTACTGAGATATGGCTTCCAAACGGACGCGGCGCGTCTGGTGGCTCATTTCATGACCGGTATTATTCAAAACCTCAAACAGAACCGCGCCTTTTATGCGCGCTATCACGCCGAAAGAGGGACAGGCTTGGGGGAACGCAACGCGCTGAACGGGTTGGCACCGGTTGATTTGTTTTTGCGTGTTCTCGGCGTTGAAATCCTTTCCAGCACGTGCGTAAAACTGGAGGGTGTGAATCCCTTCCCCTGGGATGTAACAGTTCAATATAGAGGATTAAAAGTAATACGGGGGCAACAGAAAACCGAAGTGGTCTTTGCCAATGGCAAGTCAGTGATTGTAGAGGATATTGGGCCGGTCGTTGTTTCCCTCTAATTAATAAACACAGTCTATAATCATTAGCTGGGCCTATAAGTGGCATCTTTGTACTTGTTTATAAGTAGAATTAATCTTAACCCTCAAAACTTGTGGTAAAAATTTCGATGCGTATATCGATATTACGCAATAGGGATGGCACATGATTCGAAAGTTTTCCTTCGCTGCAAATCCCGTCACCCCTTGAATTACAGAGTGCCGCACGCATGTCAGACATGTGTTACTTAACTTTATATTTGAATTTCAACCAATTCATGTACAAAGTTAACTTACGCATGTTATGCGTGACACAAGCGGTAGAAAATCTTACTCGAAATTTTATGAATAAACTTTTATCTTATCTCTTATTTCTATATGGAGCAGAAAAAGCTCCTCTATTACTTGACCGCCTTCAGAGCCTCATGGAGCGCTATCGATCCAAAATCCCGCTTAGAAACGCTGAGCTAACAGAGCGTGATTCCATCCTCATCACGTATGGCGATCAATTGTCATCGCCAGGAGAAAAACCTCTTCAGACGCTGAGCGCGTTTTGCAGGAAGAACTTGGTTGGCATAATGGGTGGGATTCACCTCCTCCCATTCTATCCATGGACTTCAGATGATGGCTTTTCCGTCGTGGATTATCGGAAAGTTGACCCTGCTTTGGGAGATTGGGACGACATCTCTGCAATGCAGGATTATTTCCGTTTGATGTTCGATGCTGTGATCAATCATATCTCGTCGCAAAGCGAATGGTTCAAAGCGTTCTTAAATGATGATCCGCATTATGCTGATTATTTTATTATGGTGAAAGATTCGCCAGATCTTTCAAAAGTAGTCCGTCCACGCGTTCTGCCATTGCTGACAACGTTCCATACACCTTCTGGAGAAAAGCGCGTCTGGACGACATTCAGCACTGATCAGATTGATTTGAATTATCGAAACCCTGAAGTACTGCTCGAAATTCTGGATATTCTTCTCATGTATGTAGAACGTGGCGCGACATTTATCCGCCTGGATGCCATTGCTTATCTGTGGAAGGAGATTGGAACATCTTGTATCCACCTGCCCCAAACTCATCAGGTGATCCAGTTCCTGCGCGCGGTGCTGGATGAGGTTGCCCCATATGTCCACTTGATCACAGAGACCAATGTGCCGCATGAAGATAATATCTCCTATTTTGGAGATGAAACCAACGAAGCACAGTTGGTTTATAACTTTGCTCTGCCTCCGTTGGTTCTGCACACGTTTCGGGTCGGAAATGCACTTGCGCTCTCCAATTGGGCAAAGGGCTTGGTCCTGCCATCGGTTCAAGTCACATTTTTTAATTTCCTTGCCTCGCATGATGGGATTGGCTTGAATCCTGCGCGTGGGATCTTATCTACGAATGAGATTGATGCATTGGTAGAGAAGACGCTTGAACAGGGTGGTTTGGTTTCCTACAAGCACAATTCAGATGGCTCACAAAGTCCCTACGAAATGAATATAAACTATTTCGACGCGCTTTCGAATTCTCAGAGGGATGAGTCTTTAGAATTAAAAGTGGATCGATTTATGACCGCGCAAGCTATCATGCTTTCGCTGATAGGCGTACCAGGAATCTACTTTCACAGTTTGTTTGGATCGCGCGGTTGGCGAGAAGGAGTAAACCTAACGGGACGGAACCGCACCATTAACCGTCAAAAATTTGATCTCGCCGCGTTTGAAAGTGAACTGGCAGATCAGTCATCCTTGCGTCATCATATTTTTCATTGTTATGCTCAATTGCTTCGAGCGCGTAGTGCTTCCTCGGCATTTCATCCGTATGGCACACAACAAGTCTTGGATTGTGGCAAAGGGATCTTCGCCTTGTTGCGACTCTCGCCGGATGGAAACCAACGTGTTTTGTGTCTGCATAATGTTTCGGACCAGACTCAAAATGTAATCGTTAATTTGAACGATATCGCTAGTTCAGCGTCAGATAGATTTACTGATTTAATTACCAATGAACTAATTAGCAATCCTTTCGATGGTAAATCAGTTTTGAGGCTCTATCAAACTTTATGGTTAAGGATTACAGAATGAGCGTCAGTGTCAATTCACAATATCTCGATCTGTTAAAGAATCGCATCAATTTGCGTGAGATCCCCTTTAGTGAACGCGGCTCGCGGCTGCTGATCTTTCAATCCAACGAGCATTTTACGATACGGCTTGCTGAGCGCTGGTTTAAACGCGAAGGACAGCTCTCTGCCTATCGCAAGCGACCACCTCTGATTGACCAATGGGTGTTCACCGATGAGGAAGGTAACTCTCTCGAGCTAAATCTGACTACCTATCCACATCATATTGAATGCGCAACCCGCATTGGAACGTTCACTCTCACCTTTGTGGATGCAGAAACGTTATTGATTACGTTGCCTCCTGGGCGCTGTGCGGTCAAATTTAATGCCAATCTAGATAAGATCCAGACCGATCGCCGCGGGGGTGTGCTTCGTCTCACAGGTGACATCCGCCGAAATGTTGCTTACACCACCAACGCGCGAATCGTTTCGCATCTTACAACGGCTTTCGGCACAGACAATCAGGCTGTTCATATGCACCTCGATGCATCAGAGGGAGGAAAATCGCTGATGCTCAATATCACTCCGCGCCTGGGTTTCAATCGCTACATTCCTGATCCTGAGAAAGTCATCAACGATGCAGCGCAACGCTGGCATGAATGGTTTGCCAGCGCGCCACAGGTGGAGGATCGATACCGGGCTCAATATTATTATGCATGGTGGATCATGCGTGCCGGCCTTATTTCCACTCGCTTCTATACAACGCGCGAAGCCATGACGCCCTCCATGATTCATTATGTGGGTGTCTGGCAGTGGGATGCTTATTTCCATGCGCTCGCTTATCGCCATCTGGATAAGCATCTGGCACATGATCAAATCCGCATTTTGCTAGATCACCAGCGTGAAGATGGCATGATCCCGGACGCGATCCATGATGAAGGTACCGTCACGCGCCTGGATTTTCCTGTGGTTGCGGATGTGACCAAACCACCTCTGCTCGCCTGGGCTGCCTATAAACTCTATGAGCTGGATGGTGACCGTGAGTTCCAGGATGAAATCTACGAGCCGATTGTGCGTTGGAATAATTGGTGGTTCGAGCAGAACGATATAGATGGCAATGGTCTGTGTGAATATCAGCATCCGTTTTCATCAGGCCTGGACGATAGTCCCTTATGGGATGATGGGATGCCGGTCGAGGCGCCTGACCTCAACACTTATCTTTATCTTCAACAGGAAGCTCTCGCTAAGATCGCGCGTGTGATTGGGAAAGAAGATGATGCCGAGATGTGGCAGCGCCGCGCGGATGAAATGGCTCGACGTATCATCGATCTGACCTGGGATGCAAAGAGCGGATTCTTTTGGGCTAGTAGGAATGGCTCCCGTGTGAACGTTCGGACTCCTTTCAACCTGTTTCCGCTCATTACAGGTCAGATGCCCTCTGACATTTCAGACCGCCTGGTCGCGCATCTCACAGACGAACGCCAATTTTGGTCGCGTTATCCTGTCCCGACTGTGGCAATGGATGATCCAAAATATGATCCATTCAAAATGTGGCGCGGACCAACATGGGTGAACGTGAACTACCTCCTGATCGAAGGCTTGCAACGTTCTGGCTATCCTGATCTGGCTCGTGAATTGCGCACGCGCACGTTGGATTTGATCTGTTGCCGCGATGACATCTACGAATACTATCATCCTGTGACGGGTGAGAATCCACCTAATGCTGCCTCGATGTTTGGCTGGTCTTCCGCCGTGTTCATTGACTTGGCGATCCAGGCTGCTCAGGAAAAAATTCAATGACAAAGGTCGCTCTCCTGCATTACTCGGCGCCTCCTATTGTTGGAGGCGTGGAAAGCGTACTGGGTCATCACGCCCGCTTGATGACAGATCACGGTCATCAGGTGCGAATTGTGGCAGGACGTGGCGAGCAGACCGACTCACGTATTCCTTTTATTCAGGTTCCCCTGGCCGACTCTCGTCACCCGGATGTGCTTGCAATCAAAGCTGAATTGGATGCTGGGCAGGTTCCATCCGAATTTGATGACCTGGCCGATGCACTTACCGCGGACCTGAGCGAGATCGTAGACGATGTGGATGTTCTCTTTGCTCATAATGTTTGCTCGCTTAACAAAAACCTCGCGCTAACTGCCGCTGTACGGAATCTCGCAAGCCGAAACAATTTGCAAATCATCTTATGGCATCATGATCTGGCATGGACAACGCCGCGCTATCGCCCTGAATTACATGATGGTTATCCATGGGATTTACTCAGGCAAGCCTGGTCAGGCGTGAAACAGGTCACGATCTCTGAAATGCGCCAGCGCGAACTTGCGGATTTGTTTCAGATCGATGAAGATACTATTGAAGTGATTCCAAATGGTGTCGACATTGTTGATTTTCATAAGCTGGAAAAGCAAACACGTGAGTATGTAAAACAACTGGATTTACTCCATGCATCTCCATTACTTCTTCTTCCTGTGCGCATTACGCCCAGAAAAAACATCGAGCTGGCATTGCGCGTTTGTGCGAAGCTACTAGGACGTTTTCCCGAACTAAAGTTAGTGATCACCGGCCCGCTTGGACCTCATAACCCTGCCAACGTAAAATACTTTGAGAAGCTAATTGCATTACGCAAAGAGCTGGGTTTGGTCAACAGCATAGGTTTCCTTGCCGAGTTAACGGCTGAATATATCCCTGATGAAGTGATCTCAGATTTCTATCATCTTGCGGATGCTTTATTCATGCCCTCCCATGAAGAGGGATTCGGCATCCCTATTTTGGAAGCGGGGCTGGCAAATCTGCCCATTTTCTGTTCGGATATTTCGCCCTTGAGAAGTCTCGGCGGTTCTTATGTAACTTATTTTTCACCCGATGGCGACCCCGAAACGATTGCAAACACAATTGCAAATCAGCTTTCCTCAAATCCTGTTTTTCAATTGCATACAAATGTGCGCGGACAATATACCTGGGAAGGGATTTACACGCGATACATTGCACCGCTTCTCATGGGGTGAATACCAGGAGTTATTATGAAGAACCCGTTAAGAAATCGATTTTTCAAGAAAGTTCTTGTTCCAGTTGTGCATGGTTGTGAACAGACGGCAGCAATTGCTGCCGCGCGTGCGATTGCGGGTGAGGAGAATGTCGTGCTGGTCGGCTTGATTTATATCCCTGAAGGTGAATCGCTCAGCAGTGCGGCAGTGTATGCCCAGGAAGTCCGTCAGACGTTGAAGGGTCTTTCAAATCAAAAGCATATTCACCGTTGGACAGAAGTACATGCCACTCACCAACCGTGGGAGGAAATGGCAAAGGTTATCGAAAAAGAAAAACCAGATTTGCTGGTGCTGGAGTATCCCTGCCAGTTTGAAACGTTAAAGACCACTCCGGTAGAAGTTTTGACTCACCCTCCTTGTGACATTGCGATTGTCAACTCAAATGTGTCAGAAACATTCCAAAATATTCTGGTTCCGATTCGCGGTGGTCCGTATGCAGAGCTTGCATTACGCACTGCCTTATCGATGCGGCGTTTCCGTCAGTTTGATATTACATCTTTACATATGGTTCCCACAAATCCTGACTTAAAGCGGGATGCGGCCTTTCGGGGGATCGAACGCGTACTAAGAAACTTGCCCGAGGTAAAGAAACAGGATGTCGCAACCGATAATCCAGCCGAGGTCATATTTGATGCGGCATGCCAGTATGACTTGATCGTGATGGGTGCGAGCGCTCGTTCCACCGGTCAAGTAGCGTCCATTGGGCCTCTCGCAGAACGGATTATGGCTGAAAGTCCCTGTGGCGTGATCGTTGTTAAAACGAAGCGGCCTTCCCTCTTCAGCCTTGAGAGTGAAGAAGCTGGCCAGGCTGCCATTTCGGTGCTGGTGGACAAGTGGTTTGCAGAAAATACCTTCAATGCGGATGAGTTCCAAGATCTGGATTATCTATTGAGCCTAAAACGTGAACGTGGGCTTTCCATCAGTCTTGCGTTTCCTGCGCTCAATGAAGAAGGGACGGTTGGGAAAGTGATCCAGACCATCAAGCAAGCACTGGTCCAGGATGTTCCGTTGTTGGATGAAATTGTTTTGATCGATTCCAATTCCGAAGATCGGACAAGAGAAATTGCGCAAAGTTTGGATATTCCTGTGTATGTCCATCAATCTGTGTTGCCAAAATACGGCTCACGGCGCGGCAAAGGGGAAGCGCTCTGGAAAAGTTTGTATTGCACGCATGGAGACATTGTCATCTGGCTGGATACGGACATCGTCAACATTCATCCGCGTTTTGCCTATGGTTTGATCGGTCCATTGCTCCTGAGGCCTGATATTCAGTTTGTCAAAGGTTTTTATCGGCGTCCATTGAAAGTGGGTGACAAAATCCAGGCCGGCGGTGGAGGCCGGGTCACTGAATTGACTGCCCGTCCGCTTCTCAATTTGTTCTATCCTGAACTCTCAGGCGTCATTCAGCCTCTTTCTGGAGAATATGGCGGGCGGCGGACAGCACTTGAACAATTCGGTTTTTTCTCAGGCTATGGGGTCGAGATCGGTTTATTGATCGATATGTTGGAAAAGTTCAGCTTGAATGCCATTGCCCAGGTCGATTTACAGGAACGCATCCATCACAACCAGCCGCTTGAAGCACTAAGCAAAATGTCGTTTGCCATCATTCAGGCTGTGATCCGCAAGCTGGAATCCCGCTACGGGCAGAGCATTTTGGAAAATGTCAACAGAACCATGAAGTTGATCCGCTATGAAGAGGGAAGTTTTATGCTGGATGTTGAAGAGATTGCAGAACGGGATCGTCCACCCATGATTGAGTTGCCCGAATATCTCGAGCGATCACAGCTCTTGTCTCAGAGTTGATTTAGACTTTATCTGCATTTCTTCCCTATCAACCCCATAACGCAAATGAAGGAAACGAACATCGATGATCGGCATTGATATTGTGTTTATCGAGGAAATTACAGTCATTCTCTTGTTGATTGCCTCAGCCGTTGCCGTGCTGGCGCGGCGATTACGGATTCCTTACACCGTTGGCTTGGTGCTGATCGGTCTGGCACTGAGTTTGCTCAGTGCAAATGAGATCAAAGTTTCGCCTCAAATCATTCTGGCATTGCTTGTCCCGCCCTTGATCTTTGAAGCTGCATTCCATCTTAGCTGGGATGACTTGCGCCGGGATTTCTGGTTGATTTTGTTGCTTGCCATCCCGGGTGTCATCCTTACTACATTCCTCGTTGGAGGAGTCGTTGCATGGGGTACTGGATTAATGATCCAGGCGGCATTGGTCTTTGGTGCGCTCGTCTCTGCGACGGATCCTGTCGCTGTGGTGGCTTTGTTTCGCAGGCTGGGAGTTCCGCGTCGATTGCAAGTGTTGCTCGAAGGCGAAAGTCTGTTCAATGACGGGACAGCCATCGTTATGTTCAACTTGATGATTTCGATTGCACTCGCTAGCCAATTTAGCCTGGCCAGCAGTGTGCGTGATTTCATTGCTGTGTCGGGTGGTGGCGTTTTGATCGGGATTGCACTTGGGATGCTCGTGTCGCAAGTGATCGGACGTATTCAAGATCCACTCGTCGAAACGACTCTGGCCTTTGGCTCTTACCTCGTAGCGGAATATTTCCACGTGAGCGGCGTATTGGCTGTCGCAGCGGCGGGAATCATAAACGGGAATGCGGGACCCAGCGGAATGTCCGCCACGACGCGGCTCGTCGTCTTCAACTTTTGGGAATACGCCGCGTTCATTGCCAATTCATTTATATTTTTGCTGATCGGCCTTACCTTTGATCTGGATGTGATGATCGCCAATTGGCAGGCGATCATTTGGGCGATCCTGGCTGCGCTGGCAGCCCGCGCGGTCAGTATTTATGGGTTTTCGTTTTTTGGCAGAGAAATTCCCAGAAAATGGAAACATGTTTTGTTCT
>WNFU01026761.1_pt1 | contig 13560 bp, 14 predicted proteins | sample 5400121 | NCBI WGS metagenome assembly WNFU01 (sample SAMN13153360, study PRJNA577476) | soil metagenome | isolation source: 100 cm soil or saprolite under grassland replicate 1 | place: USA:California | collected 2016-06-15
GGCCTGGTAGCCTTTCCACAGCGGCTCCCAGGCGGCGCGCTCGTGCGACCGCAGCGGCCGAATCTCGATGTGGGATACGCCCATGCGGCACCGGGGCGGTTTTGCCTGGCTATTCGGCTGCGGCCGCGTGAATGCGTAACAGCATAGTCTCCGGCGGCCAGCGGCCGAACCCGCATTCCGTCGCGGTCGAGAAGTTCTTCACATGTTTTTCCGCCGTTGCGGCGCTGCCGACAAGATGGATACTGCGAGCCGCCCATTCACCTCTTCTTCACTCGACGGCCCTGAACACGGTGGCCAAAGGCGCAAAGTCCATCCATCGCTCGCATTGCGGCATGGCCTGCGCATAAAGCTGCTTCGTTTGCGCGCTGCCAGTGCCAGTCTCCTGTTCCTCGATCAGGCCGATAAGTGCTTGCGCAGCCTCCGCACACACACGCCGCACCGGGGGTATCGTCTGCGGGCAACGGCTGAGCGCCTCTTCCGCCGCCAGTGCATCCTTGTCCGCAATCGATACAGCCGTCGCACGCGCCCGGCCGAGGAGATAGCTGAACGGGCGCGTATCAAAGCCTTTGAGACGATCGGCCGTCTCCTGCTCTAGCGCGCGCAGCGCACCGACGTGCTTCTTGATCGCGGCGCGAACTTCTCGCGGATAGCCGCGGCACGAGGCGGCCTCGCCATCGGAGGGAAACGAAACCGCTAGCGCCAGGGCCGCCCCGGCCAAACTTGCCGCAATTCTTCGTTCTTGCCGAGCGGGCGAGGGATGACCTTGGATGGCGATCATGACGCTGTGACCGCGAGGGTCCACTTGCGTCCGTAGCAATCGATGTGGCTACCGCGGGCGCTCAATCCAAATGAAATTTTTCGAGTTGCCGGTGCTCTGCTCGAATCCAGCGCACGGTGCCGGTGATCGAGCGCATCACGACCGTTTCGGTTTCGATCACATCCTTGCGGACCCGCACACCATCGAGGAGCGCCCCGTTGGTGACTCCGGTTGCGGCGAAGAGGCAATCGCCCTTCACCAGATCGGCGATCTCGTACTTCTTGCGCGGATCTTTGATGCCCATTTTCGCGGCGCGCGTGCGCTTTTCTGCGGTGTCGAGCAAAAGCCGGCACTGCATTTGGCCGCCGATGCAGCGCAGTGCCGCCGCGGCCAGCACCCCTTCGGGCGCCCCGCCGATGCCCATGTAGATGTCGATGCCAGTGTCGGCAGGATCGGCGGTATGGATGACGCCCGCGACGTCGCCATCGGTGATGAGCCGCACCGCGGCCCCGGCCCGGCGCACGCCAGCGATGAGGTCGGCATGGCGCGGCCGGTCGAGAACCAGCGCCGTGATCTCGGCCGGCCCGACGCCCTTGGCCTTGGCGAGACCGCGGATGTTCTCCTCGGCCGGCGCGTCGAGGTCGACGATGCCTGCGGGATAGCCGGGACCGATCGCGATCTTCTGCATGTAGACGTCGGGCGCGTTGAGCAGCGTACCGGCTTCCGCCATGGCCATGGTGGCGATCGCGCCGGGCATGTTCTTGGCGCACAGCGTGGTGCCTTCGAGCGGATCGACCGCGATGTCCACCGCGGGTCCGTTCTTGTTGCCGACCGTCTCACCGATGAACAGCATGGGGGCCTCGTCGCGCTCGCCCTCTCCGATGACGATCGTGCCGTTGATGGGAAGATTGTTGAGCTCGCGCCGCATGGCGTTCACCGCCGCCTGATCGGCGGCCTTCTCATTGCCGCGACCGGTCAACCGCGCTGCCGCAACCGCCGCCCGCTCGGTCACCCGCACGATCTCCAGCGTAAGAACGCGTTCTATGGCCAAGTCCGGCTGAATGGTGATCGACGGCACGGCTCCGCGTCCCTCCTTGTTCATGTTACCCCTCGCGCCTGTTGCGCCGTCCGTCGCGCCACGCGCCTCGAGGCGGTGGTGACGATAGAGCGTCACTGTATCAGTTTTTCTCGATCCGGATGACCTGCGGTTTGCCCAAGATCACTTTATCGCGGCCGACCGCGGCGAGCGCCTTGCGCACCGCGTCCTCGGTGGTCGCATAAGTGATCAGAATTACCGGCACCGGCGCGCCCGAGCTGCCGGCGACATCGCCGCCGTGCGGCGGCTCGCCGCGATGACGCTGCACGATCGATTCGAGCGAGATGTTTTGCTGCGCCAGACGCCTGGCAATGGTGGCGGCGGTGCCGGGTTTGTCGACGGCAAGGAGCCGAATGTAATAGCCGCCTTCGTGACGCTGCATCGGCGCCTTCTTGATGGTGGCCAACCGCGCCGAAGGCCGGCCGAACGGTGCAGTTCGCACCCCACGCGCGATGTCGCCGATGTCGGAAATGACGGCGGACGCCGTCGCGAGGCCACCGGCGCCCGGGCCGACCAGCGTGATCGGCGCGATTGCCTCGACATCGATTGTGACGGCATTCGTCACGCCCATCACCTGCGCAATCGCGGTTTCCTTCGGCACCATGGTCGGATGCACGCGCTGCTCGATGCCCTTGTCGGTCTTGACCGCAACGCCCAACAACTTGACGCGATAACCAAGCTCGTCGGCCCATTCGAGATCCTCAGGCGTGATGGAAGAAATGCCTTCCACGTAGACGGCGCTCTGATCGACCTTGGTCCCGAAAGCGAGGCTCGCCAAGATCGCGAGCTTTTGGGCCGTGTCATGGCCCTCGATGTCGAAGGTGGGATCGGCTTCCGCATAGCCGAGTCGCTGCGCCTCCTTCAGGCAGTCGGCGAAAGCGAGCTTCTCCTCTTCCATACGCGTCAAGATGTAATTGCACGTGCCATTGAGGATTCCATAGACGCGGGCGAGCGAATTGCCGGCCAAGCCCTCGCGCAGCGTTTTCACGATCGGGATGGCGCCGCCCACGGCAGCCTCGAAGTTGAGCGCGACGTGGTTCTTCTCGGCCATCGTCGCGAGCGCGACGCCGTGCCTGGCGAGCAATGCCTTGTTGGCGGTGACGACCGATTTTTTGGCCGCAAGCGCAGCCGAGATCGCGGCTCTGGCCGGATCGCCCTCCCCGCCGATCAACTCCACGAACACGTCAATCTCGCTATCGGTCGCGAGCGTCACGGGATCGGCGACCCAACGCGGCTTTCTGCGACCGATATCGCGTTTCTTGCTGCGCGAACGCGCGCTGACTGCAACAACTTCAATCGGGCGGCCGCAACGGGCGGCAAGCGCATCATACTGGCGCTCAATGAGCCGGGCGACGCACGAGCCGACCGTGCCCAAACCGGCAATACCGAGTTTCAGTGGAGCGGGCATCGTCGGCCTGCGTAGAAACGGAGCGTCTAGCGCCGCTGGGCCAGGGGAACGACGTTGTGCAACTTTTTGGGACCGGTTTCAAGAAAGCGGCGGATGTTGCGGGCGGCCTGACGGATGCGCTGCTCGTTCTCCACCAGCGCGATACGCACGTATCCTTCGCCATATTCACCGAAGCCGATGCCCGGCGAGACCGCGACCTCCGCTTTTTCGACCAAGAGCGTGGAAAATTCGACGCTGCCGAGGGTTTGGAACGGCTCGGGGATCGGCGCCCAGGCGAACATCGAGGCGCGCGGAGGAGGAACCTCCCAGCCCGCGCGAGAAAACGATTCCACCAGCACGTCGCGCCGCCGTTTGTAGGTCTCGCGCATGTCGCCGATGCAGTCGTCGGGACCGTTGAGCGCGGCAGTCGCCGCCACTTGGACCGGGGTGAAGGCGCCATAATCGAGATAGGATTTCACCCGCGCCAGCGCCGCGATGATGCGCTCGTTCCCGACTGCGAATCCGATGCGCCAACCCGGCATCGAATAGGTCTTCGACATCGAAGTGAACTCGACCGCGACATCGATTGCACCCGGCACCTGCAGCACCGATGGCGGCGGATTATTGTCGAAATAGACCTCCGCATAGGCAAGATCGGAGAGCACGAGGACGCCGTGCTTCTTCGCAAACAGGATCAGTTCCTTGTAAAAGTCGAGATCGGCGACAGCCGCGGTGGGATTGGACGGATAGCAGACGACAACCGCAATCGGTTTGGGAATGGAGCGGATAATCGCGCGCTCGAGCGCCTCGAAGAATGACGGCATCGGCTCCGATGGCACGGCGCGGATGGCACCGCCGGCCATCAGAAAACCGAAGGCATGAATCGGATAGCTGGGACTGGGAACCACGACAACGTCGCCCGGCGCCGTGATCGCCTGCGCCACGTTGGCGAAACCCTCTTTCGATCCGAGAGTGGTGACGATCTCGGTCTCGGGATTCAGTTTGACCCCGAAGCGACGTGCGTAGTAGGCCGCCTGCGCGCGGCGCAATCCCGGAATCCCGCGCGAGGACGAGTAGCGGTTGGTACGCGGCTTGCCGATCGTCTCTTTGAGCTTCTCGATGACATGCACCGGCGCCGGCAGGTCCGGATTGCCCATGCCGAGGTCGATGATGTCGGCGCCCGCATTGCGCGCCGCCGCCTTGGCGCGATTGACCTGCTCGAAAACGTAGGGCGGCAGGCGCCGAATGCGGTGAAACTCTTCCATGGGCCCGGCTCCTTTGGCCTGCCCGGCGATGCTGCGCGAGCAGGCCGGCGACGAGCCTTCTATCACGGCTTGTCGGCAGCGGCAGCGGCCTTGGCCGCCTCCGCAGCGCGGTTGCGGGCTGCGGCCAAATCGCTCTCGAGCTTTGTCTGCTCCGCGTCGGTGAGGACCGTGGTCGGACGCGGGGGCGGCATGTCGTGAACCGCCGGATACGCCGATGTAGTGTTCGACCGCTGTGGCGTACCTTCGGGCAATCCGCCGAGCGCGGTCGGGAGGTGGTCGGCGACCGTGCTGCCGGCCGAGCAGCCTCCGAGGAAGCCGGCGGCGGCAAAAAGCGCCACCGCAAAGGCGCACCTTATGACGGGCCAATGTGACCGCGATCTGGACGTCATGCCCGTTCAACTCCGGCCGGACTGCAACGCAACACGCCGACCGGCCCTCCCCCCTCCAAGGCGAAATTGCTGCCAATTCAAAGAATTGCCTGGAGCTGTAACCCCCCAATATGACCAAAGCAAGGTTAGCCAGGCGGCTGAGCGCCTGCCTCGGTTCCCGTCCGCATTTGGGCGCGAGCGCCGCCGCCAAGGCCTATGATGCGTCTTGCAGTGGTTATGGGTAAAGTCCATCTGAGCTTCACGGTGAATTGAGGCGTTGCCGTGAGAGCCCCAGCCGAACCGATCAAAAGCGGGCCCGCCGACTTGGAGGAGTTTGCCCGCAATATCGCCCGCATGATGGAAGAAGGCGGCAAAGCTTTGGCCGCCTATCTCAAGCCGCGCGAAGAAGGCCGCCGCGACGACCAATACGCCGAGATCGCCGACGTGGTGAAAACCATCGGCCAAGTCGCAGATTATTGGCTGCGGGATCCACAGCGCGCGCTCGAATTGCAGTCGAGCCTGGGGAAAGCTTATCTCGACCTGTGGGCGAATTCCGTCAAGCGCATGGCCGGCGGGCAGGTGCAGCCGGTCGCCGAACCGGACCCGAAAGACAAGCGCTTCGCCGATCCCGAGTGGTCGAGCAACCAGTTCTTCGATTTCCTGAAGCAAGCCTATCTGCTGACGGTGCAATGGGCGAACCGGCTGGTGCGCGACGCCGAAGCGCTCGATCCGCATACCCGGCAGAAAGCAGATTTCTACATACGCCAGATCGCCAACGCGATTGCGCCGTCCAACTTCGTACTCACCAACCCGGAGCTTTTGCGCGAAACGCTCGCCTCGAACGCCGGGAACCTTGTGCGTGGCATGCACATGCTGGCCGAGGACATTGCCGCCGGGCGAGGCGACCTCAAGATCCGTCAGTCTCAGTCGGAAATGTTCGAGGTCGGCCGGAACCTCGCGCTCATGCCGGGCAGGGTCATTTTCGAAAACGAGCTGATGCAGCTCATCCAGTACGCAGCATCCACGGAAGCCGTGCTCAAGCGGCCGCTACTGATCGTGCCGCCCTGGATCAACAAGTTCTATATCCTCGACCTGACACCGGAGAAATCCTTCATCAAATGGTGCGTGGATCAGGGCCTCACCGTTTTCGTGATCTCGTGGGTGAATCCGGACTCGAGACTCGCCGAGAAGAGCTTCGAAGACTACATGCGCGAGGGCCCGCTCGCCGCGCTCGACGTCATCGAGAAAGCCACCGGCGAACGCGAGGTCAATGCGGTCGGATATTGCGTGGGCGGGACGCTCCTGGCCGTCACACTTGCCTACATGGCAGCCAAGCGCGACGACCGTATCGCTTCGGCCACGCTTTTCGCCGCGCAGGTCGATTTCACCCATGCCGGCGATCTCAAGGTCTTCGTCGATGAGGAGCAGATCGCGGCACGCGAGCGCGAAATGAGCGAGCGCGGCTATCTGGAAGGCAAGAAGATGGCAACGGCTTTTAACCTGCTGCGCTCGAACGATCTGATCTGGCCGTACGTCATCAATAACTATCTCAAAGGCAAGGAGCCGGCGCCGTTCGACTTGCTGTACTGGAATTCGGATGCAACTCGAATGCCGGCGGCTAATCACTCGTTTTATCTGCGCAATTGTTATCTCGAGAATCGGCTCAGCAAGGGCGAGATGGTCATCGGCGGCAACAGGCTTGACCTCAAGAGCGTGACGGTTCCGATCTACAATCTGGCCACGCGCGAGGATCACATCGCGCCGGCGCGCTCGGTGCTGCTTGGCACGAAATTTTTCGGCGGCCCGGTGCGGTTCGTCCTCGCCGGCTCGGGGCACATCGCCGGTGTCGTCAATCCCCCCGACAAGATGAAATATCAATACTGGACCGGGCCCAAACCGACCAGCGCCAATCTCGACAGGTGGCTCGCCAAGGCCAAAGAGCACGCTGGCTCCTGGTGGCCGGATTGGCTCAATTGGATCAGGGCGCAAGATTCGACCGAGGTTCCAGCACGCGAGCCTGGCGGCGGCAGGCTCACGCCGCTCGAGGACGCGCCCGGAAGCTATGTTAAAGTGAGGGACTGACGGCCGCGCCAGCGCTCGCGCAGGAGCCCACCGGCACGCTCAAGAAGATCAAGGATACGGGCACGATCACGCTCGGCCACCGCGAGTCCTCGCTGCCGTTTTCGTATTACGACGACAAGCAGCAGGTCGTGGGCTACGCCATGGACCTCTGCGCCCGCATCGTCGAGGGCGTGAAGAACGAGCTCAAGCTCGCCAAGCTCGAGACCAAACTCAACCCGGTCACCTCCGCCACGCGTATCCCCCTGATGGCGAACGGCACGATCGACCTCGAATGCGGCTCGACCACCAACAACCTCGAGCGGCAGAAGCAGGTGTGGTTCACCATCACCCATTTCGTCACCGCGAACCGCTTCGTGTCGAAGAAGTCTGCGAACCTGAAAACGGTCGACGACCTCAAGGGCAAGACCGTCGCGTCGACCTCGGGCACCACCAATATCAAGCAGATCACCGAGATCGGCGCACAGAAGGGCCTCAACCTCAACATCCTCGCCGCCAAGGACCACGCCGAGGCCTTCCTCATGGTCGAGACCGGCCGCGCCGCCGCTTTCGTGATGGACGATATTCTGCTCTACAGCCTGGTTGCCGGATCAAAGTCGCCGAAGGATTACGAAATCTCCGTCGACGCGCTTTCGGTCGAGCCTTACGGCATCATGCTGCGGCGCGACGATGCCCCGTTCAAGAAAGTCGTGGATGAGACCATGATCGCAACCTATCGCAGCGGCGCGATCAACGCGATCTACGACAAGTGGTTCCTCAAGCCGATCCCGCCCAAGGGGATCAACCTCAATGTGCCGATGAGCGCCGCCTTCAAGAAGGTGATCGCCAGTCCGACCGACAGCGGTGACCCGGCGGTGTATTGATCGCGGTCGAGACCCGATAGCAGGCGTCAGCGATCGGCGGACTCTGTCTTGCTGATCGCTGATATCTGATGATCGTGACCTGATAAGGGGGCCGGCGTGAACTACCACTGGAACTGGGGCATCTTTTTCCAGACCTCGCCGGACGGGGTTCACACTTATCTGGAGACGCTGCTCCTCGGCACCTGGTGGACGCTCGCGACCGCGCTCAGCGCGTGGTGCCTGGCGCTGGCCATGGGATCGCTGGTCGGGGTCATTCGCACCACGCCCAGCCCTTGGCTGGTCCGGCTCGGCGACGCCTATGTGGAATTGTTCCGCAATATCCCCCTGCTGGTGCAGATGTTCCTTTGGTACTTCGTGCTGCCCGAGCTCCTGCCGACGGCGGCCGGTGACTGGCTCAAGCAGCTTCCCGACGCCTCGTTTTACACGGCCGTGGTCGCGCTCGGGTTCTATACCTCCGCGCGCGTGGCCGAACAGGTGCGCGCCGGCATCTTGAGTCTCGCCCGCGGCCAGGGTTGGGCCGCACTCGCGCTCGGCATGACGCGGGCCCAGGCCTACGTGTACGTGCTGCTGCCGATGGCGTATCGCATCATCCTGCCGCCGCTGACCTCCGAATTTCTCAACATCATCAAGAACAGTGCGGTCGCGCTTACCATTGGGCTCATGGAATTGACGGCGCGCGCGCGTGCCATGCAGGAATTCACGTTCCAGGTGTTCGAGGCCTTCACCGCCGCCACCGTCATCTACATCATCATCAACATCATCGTGACGTTCGGCATGCGCTGGGTTGAGCGCCGCACCGCGGTCCCCGGCTTCATCGGTGCCGCACCGGCGGCGGTAGTGACACACTGAGGCGATCGATGTTCGCGGATTTCGACTTCGACGTCATCATTCGTTCCCTGCCCTACCTTTTCTACGACGGCATGACCTTCACGCTGATGCTGACCGCGCTGGCGACCTGCGGCGGCATCATTTTCGGCACGCTGCTCGCGATGATGCGGCTCTCCGGCGATCAGTACCGCTGGTGCTGGTGATCTTCTGGTTTTACTTCCTCGTACCGTTCATCGGTCAATGGGTTACCGGCGCTTCACAGCCGATCCAGGTCGGCGCGTTCGCTTCCTCTCTGGTGACGTTCACGCTGTTCGAGGCCGCCTATTTCGCCGAGATCATGCGCGCCGGCATCCAGTCGATCCCGCGCGGTCAAGTCAGCGCCGCGCAGGCAGTCGGCATGACCTACCTGCAGACGATGGGCTACATCGTGCTGCCGCAGGCATTCCGCAACATGCTGCCGGTGCTGCTCACGCAAACCATCGTCCTGTTCCAGGACACCTCGCTGGTCTACGTGCTCTCCATCACGGACTTTCTCGGGGCGGCATCGAAAGTGGCGCAGCGCGACGGGCGTCTGGTGGAGATGTACCTATTCGCGGCCTTGGTCTATTTCGTGATCTCGTTCACCGCCTCGCTGCTCGTGCGTGGCTTGCAGCGGCGGGTCGCGATCATCCGCTGAGGACAGCTCATGATCACGCTCAGCAAAGTCAGCAAGTGGTACCCCAACTTTCAGGTGCTGAAGGATTGCTCGACGCACCTCGAGAAGGGCGAAGTCGTCGTGGTGTGCGGTCCGTCGGGCTCCGGCAAATCGACGCTCATCAAATGCGTCAACGGGCTCGAGCCGTTCCAGGAAGGCTCCATTACCGTCGCCGGCATTTCGGTCAATGCCCCGAAGACCAATCTGCCGAAGCTGCGCGCGCGGATTGGCATGGTGTTTCAGCATTTCGAGCTGTTCCCGCACCTGACCGTGATGCGCAATCTCGAACTGGCGCAAATCAAGGTGCTCGGCCGCAAACAGAATGAAGCGGCAGCGAAAGGCATGCGCCTGCTCGAGCGCGTCGGCTTAAGCGCGCATGCCCGCAAATATCCAGGCGAGCTTTCCGGCGGTCAACAGCAGCGGGTGGCGATCGCGCGTGCGCTTGCGATGGATCCGATCGCCATGCTGTTCGACGAGCCCACCTCCGCGCTCGATCCCGAGATGATCAATGAAGTGCTCGACGTCATGGTGGCGCTCGCCAAGGACGGTATGACCATGATGGTGGTCACGCACGAAATGGGATTTGCGCGCCGCGTCGCCCACCGTGTGGTGTTCATGGACGGGGGCGAGATCGTCGAAGACGCGCCGACGGCCGAATTCTTCGGCAAGCCGCGCAGCGAGCGCGCTCAGATTTTTCTATCGAAGATCTTACAGCACTGAGGCGCGCACCACGGCGCCCCCGCGTTCACGCGGATCGAGGACGCGTGCAAATCAATTACTGGTCACGGAAACAGCGCCACCTGCTCAAGCCCCAGCGTCTCGGGAAAGCCGAGCATGAGATTCATATTCTGCACGGCTTGCCCCGAGGCGCCCTTCGTAAGATTGTCGAGCGTCGCGCAGATGATGGCGCGGCCCTCGACGCGGTCCTTGGTGACGCCGATGAAGATCATGTTGGAGCCGCGCACATGCCGGGTCTGCGGCATCTCGCCGAACGGCAGCACGTGCACGAACGGCTCCTCGGCGTAGACTTTCGACAGAATTGCGTGCAGGCCGTCAGGCGGGGTCTTGAGCCCGCGCACGTAGATGGTCGAGAAAATTCCCCGGTTCATGGGAAGCAGATGCGGCGTGAAGCTGACGATGACCTTGCGTCCCGCGGCTTTCGAGAATTCTTGATCGAGCTCAGCCATGTGACGGTGGTGGCCGACGCCATAAGCATGGAAGCCTTCCGAGACCTCGGAGAACAGCATCTCTTCCTTCGCCGCGCGGCCCGCGCCTGTCATGCCGGATTTGGCATCGACGACGATCTCATCGGGATCGATCGCCTTCTCGCGCAATAGCGGGATGAGGGGCAGCTCCGCGCAGGTCGTGTAGCAGCCGGGATTGGCGACCAGCCGCGCGGACTTGATCTGCTGGCGGTAAACTTCGGGCAGTGCGTACACCGCCTCTTTTTGCAGCTCCGGAGCTTGGTGCTCGTGGCCGTACCAGTGCGCATAGGCGGCCGTATCATCGAGGCGGAAATCTGCGGAGAGATCGACGACCTTCGTGTTCGGGGCCGCGGCGAGTAGCCCCTTGATTACGGTCTGCGTGGTCGCATGCGGCAACGCGCAGAAGGCGAGATCAAGCGCAGCTTCCTTCCAGTCGATGCTGTCGACCGCCACGAGCTTTGGCAGCGCATAGGGCGAGAACTGCGGGAAGACTTGCCGCATGTGTTGCCCGGCGCGGCGCTCGGCGGTGAGCAGCACAATCTCCACGCGCGGATGGCGGATCAGCAGCCGCAGCAGTTCCGCTCCGGTATAGCCGGATGCGCCGAGCACGCCGATCTTGGCCTTGTCAGCCATGGCTCAAATCCTTCCGTTCAATTCGCTCATTCGTACGCCAAGTGCGGCCGTAACGCGACCATCCGCGCCGCAATCGCGTGGGCGGACGGCTTGCCCTGCTCGCGCAGTGCGCGAACAACCGCGATATGATCGGCGTCGGCCTTGTGCTGGTTGAGCTTGAGGCTGCCTTCGACGGTCTCGACCGTCATCTCGATGGCAACGATCGCTTCCATCAGCGTCGCGAGCCGCTGTGACGACAGGCCATCCGTCGTCCACGGCCGGTTCGACGGCAGCCCGGATTCGAATTGCACCGCGAGACGATCGACCGGCCCGGATAGCTGCACAGCTTCGTAAAGCCACGTGGGAACCTGCTCGGGACTCGCGTACCAGCGCGGCGATACGTAGGCGTCATCGCCAGCAACGGCGATCAGCCATGGCCCGCCTTTGGCCGCAAGCTTGGCGAGTGGATTGGGACGCGCCACGTGAAATTGGACGCGCGGCAATCCGCCATCCGCCTCCGAAACGTGGAATGGCAGCAGCGAAGCCACCGGGCGACCGCCTTCGTACGCGATCACCTGGCCAAAGCCGCGCGCGGCCGCAAAGGCGAGGCCGACGGCGTGATGGACTTTGAAGGCAGCGTGGGCGTACATGTCCGTGCTCCGATGCGAGAGGCCGCTGGAGCTCGGTCATACGCGGGTGGTTGAGAGAATGTGCCGCGGGAGCCGAGTCCGGCGGCATGGGTGACGATCAAGCGCGATCGCGCGCCCGTGCCGAAGCGCAGGCAAGTCTACGCAGCCTGCGTAAACTTGGCTGCGCGGCGCGGCGGCGTTGCAACAATGCGCGGCGAGCGATCATCGTCATGGGCGGGCGCTATAAACGGTCTAGTTCAGAGCGTCGGATTCCAGACCACCGGGCTTTCGCGATAGCCCGACACGCTCTTCTCGACATAGGCGAGCGAGGGGAATGGATAGTGGAAGCCCTGCACCAGCATCTTTTCCGCGATCAGCATGTCGTAGACTTTCCGGCGCGTTGCCTCCGCCATGACGGGGTCTTGATCATAGAAGGCGTGCCAGCCGGGGTTGCGCGCGAACAGGAACGGCACGTGGGTGACATCGGCCTGGACATAGACCTTGCTCGATCCGGACGCCACGACATGGGAATTGTGCCCTGGGGTATGGCCATGGGTACCGACCGCCGTGATGCCCGGCACGACCTCCTTGCCTTCGTCATACGTCCGCACGCGCTTGAGCACCTCACCGGCAAAGACGCGGCGATTGTTCTTGAACAGGTCCTCCACGCGGCCTTTCGGGGCGCGGCTCATCTCGCCGTCATCCATCCAGAATTTGTGTTCCGCCGCCGGCACCAGAATCTCGGCGTTGGGAAAGGCGAGCGAATTGTCCGCCTTCAACAGACCGTTCACGTGGTCGCCGTGGTAATGCGAGATGATGACAGTATCGACGGTCTTGGGGTCGATGCCGGCCGCAGCGAGATTGGACAAGAACTGGCCGTTCGACCCCTTGCTCGCGTTGAAGGCCGCCTCGCCCAGGCCGGTGTCGATGACGACGAGCTTCTGTCCGGTATTGACGACGATCGGGTTATACGGAGTGACGTAAACGTCCGGCTCGCGGTGCGCCGCGACAAGCGCCGCATTGACCTCCTCCCGTTGGACGTTGGTGACCAAGTTGTCCGGCAATTTGAAACGGTTCACGCCATCGGTCGCCACGGTGATCTCGAAGCTGCCGACCTTGTAGCGGTACCAGCCGGGGGCTTGCGTGCCGGCAGGCGGCGCGGCCGCGCGCACCGGCCCACTTGTGGACGGCGCAATCACCGCGGCAGCCGTGGCCGCTGCACTACCGGTAAGCAGGCTACGGCGTGTGAGTTTGGTCATGACGTTTCCTCCTGAGCATCGGCTCACAGTCTTTTCTGCGAAGCGTTGCCTATGATGGTACCCATGGTGGCCCGCCTCGCCTAGGCCGCGACGCCGCACGGATGGCAATCAAGCACGGGTATTTCACCCGCGAACGCGACGCGGTAAGGCTAGGACATGGCAACCGCCGATCGCTCACTGAACGCGACGACGCCGAGCGCGACAACCGCGCGCCTCTTGCTGCTGGCTACGTTCGTCGCGCCCATCATCCTCAGCGCCTCGCTCTTGTTCATGGTACAGCCGATGTTCACAAAATTGGTGCTGCCGCGTTTCGGCGGTGCGCCGTCGGTGTGGTCGGTTGCCATCGTATTCTTCCAGACTGCGCTTCTCGCGGGCTACGCCTACGCCCATTGGCTCACGCGCTACGCGCCCGGCCGGCTGTCGGTCGCGGCTCATCTCACGGTGATGATCGCCGCTGTCTTCGCGCTGCCGGTCTCGATTGCCGCCGGTTGGGACCGGCCGCCGGAGACCGGGCAAGC